>Ga0070740_10002256_pt1 | contig 23298 bp, 24 predicted proteins | sample Coa_R2_FD_67286 | JGI IMG/M metagenome (GOLD analysis project Ga0070740, IMG submission 67286) | Surface soil microbial communities from Centralia Pennsylvania, which are recovering from an underground coalmine fire - Coalmine... | ecosystem: Environmental > Terrestrial > Soil > Unclassified ...
GTAACCTATTGATTCTACACTGGGCCCACTAGGACTTGAACCTAGGACCAAAGGATTATGAGCTCGTTTATTATTTGTTTCAAGCGATTTTAATTTTTTCTAAACATTTCTAAATTTCAAAAAATGCCTTGTTTTAAGCTTTTAAATGCCTATAATCCGTTACACCTGAATTTAATCCATTTTAAACAATCTTTCTACATGGCTTCTACATGGAATGAGGAGAATTAATGAAGCTCACCAAAATGTTTGTAGATCGAGCAGAACCACCTAAAGATAAAGATCAAATATTTTATCGTGATGGCGAGCTGAAAGGCTTTGCTCTGCGCATAACGGCTGGTGGTGTAAAGAGTTTTGTTGTCGAAACGCTGATAGGGAAAAAAGTAAAACGCATGACTTTGGGCAAGTATGGCAAGCTAACCGTCGAACAAGCCCGCAATGAAGCTAAAAAATTATTGGGAAAAATTGCAACTGGCATTGACCCCATCGCTGAGCGTAAAGAGAAGAAGATTAAATCAATTACCTTGAAAGAAACTTTTGACGCCTACCTGATCGCAAGAAAAGAACTTAAGCCAAACACATTGATAGATTATAACCGGCTCATGAAGCAGGTATTTGCAGACTGGCAGAGTAAACCGTTACTTGATATCACTAAAGATATGATTGCAAAACGGCATCGTGAATTTGGTGAAAGAAGCAAGGCAAGGGCTAATTCCGCGATGCGGTTATTACGCGCACTTTTTAATTTTGCAGCGGGTGAGTATGAAGATTCGCAGGGCAGGTCGCTCATTCCAGAGAATCCGGTGAAACGTTTGTCACACACGAGAGCATGGTACCGGGTTGACCGAAAGCAAACGGTTATCAAGACGCATGAATTGGCAGCGTGGTTTAATGCGGTGATGGAAGTGAAAGACGAACGCAGTACTGGAAAGTCATCCATTTTGCGCGATTACTTTTTGTTATTGCTTTTTACTGGCTTACGCAGACAAGAAGCGATTGAGCTGACTTGGGATAGAGTGGATTTTAAAGGGAAAACAATCACGATTTCTGATACGAAAAATCATCATACTCATGTGTTGCCATTGTCTGATTTTCTTTTGAAACTGTTTGAAAATCGTAGAGCGGAATCCGAATCAGATGTTCAATTTGTATTTCCTGGAAGCGGTAAAACAGGCTATAACGTTGAGCCGCGTAAGGTGATGAAGAAAATTATTGAGCAGAGCGGTGTCATGTTTATGCTGCATGATTTGCGCCGGACATTTATTACTGTTGCTGAAAGCCTTGATATTCCTGCCTATGCGCTGAAGCGATTATTGAATCATAAAATGACGCAGGATGTGACAGCGGGATATATTGTGATGGATGTGGAGCGATTGAGAGTCCCAATGCAAAAAATAACAGATCATTTATTGAAGTTGGCTGGTGTAGTTAAATCAGCTGATGTGGTTGACATCTCAGAGCATAAAAGAAATCTTCAAAATCACAAAACTGCTGAAGAAGGAAATGGATGATGACATTTAAAAAAACTGGACGATATACAGTTCCATCAGATGAAGATTTTGAACCAGACTCAAACCAAGAAGTGCTTAAAAATTTTTTTGGCATCAAATCCAAAGAAAAAATGGAAGCGCTGGAGGAGCGTGAGTTAGGCAGGGCTGAATCAGAATTGCTGACTTTGATTGATGAGAACCATCGATTTACAGCCGAAGATATATGTGCCATTCATGAATTATGGCTTGGCGAAATTTATCCTTTTGCAGGTAAATACCGTACTGTAAATATATCAAAAGAAGGTTTCTCGTTTGCACTGGCAAGTCGTATTGTGTATCTGATGGAAAAATTTGAGTCGGATTTTCTTGCAAAATATACTCCTTGTCATTATTCAGATATTGAGCAGATTGCATTTGCGCTTGGTATTGTTCATGTAGAATTTATATTGATTCATCCCTTCCGCGAGGGTAATGGCAGGGTTGCTCGATTGTTAGCTGATCTGATGTCAATGCAGTCAAAAAATCCACCATTGAATTATAGTGCAATTGATCGCACCGTAAATGAACAAGGATTTATAGAATATATTATGGCTATACATGCTGGTATGAATTTAGATTATGAGCCAATCAAGAAAATTTTTAAGATGCTGCTCGTGCAGTCCGCTTAAGCAGTTTATAGATTTTCTTGTCTTTATGATGGGTAATGGTTGGCAGAATAACATCATCCTGCTTTGGTTTGATGCCTTCAACACCACAAGAAGTTCTCACAGAGCGAGCTACTAGCATTTTTCGCTTAGCTGCATCTTTGAGATATGGATTAGTTTTGATGAGTGATTTTGTTTTCATATTGATAATTATAGCAGAAAATGCCGATCTTAATAGCCTCTAACTTATTGATTGTGGAGGATGGTTTAGATAGATGGCAAGTTAATGAATTTATCTTACTCACTAAAGTTAACCATTTCACCTACCGCCATAACTGACAATAGTGATTTTTGTCAGTTATGACAGTGATACCATATTAAGCTTTCCCATGCTTTATGAAGAAAAACATCCTACAAGTCACCCGACATGTTGGCCGACAAGTGGTCAAGCAGCTACAAGCTAGATTTAGCTATGTGATAAACCGCTACTCCGCAAAAGCGGGTTTTATCATCTAGTTCAATAAGAGGAAATTGAGGATTGATAGGTTTTAAATAAGCTATTCCACCATCAATAATATACTGCCTAAATGTTGCTTCTTTCGCTCCATGTAATACAACGACAACATAATCGTTGTGTCTGGGTTTGGCAGCTTGATCAACTTGAATAATGTCTCCCTCTCTAAAACTCGTCATATGACCTGATAGCGCAGTCATCGCATCACCTTTGATACGCAAGGCATAATGACCTAATTCATCTGTGTAAAGATGCGGAATATATTCAATTTTTTTTAGCTTATCGATCTGTTCTAAATCAGCAGTTTCAGCAACTTGCTTCCAAGTAATAATAGGAATTGGCGTAATGGGATTCAAAGGATCAAGTTCTTTGAAATATGGTCTTGGCTCGTTTGGATCAGGTTGGATTCCATACTGTAGCCAAATCGGATCAACCTTGAGTATTTTTGCAAGCTTTTGGAACTGTTTTGTGGGTGGAACACGACGTCCGCCTAAATAATGAGCAATCGCACCTCGTGTAAGCTCCATCTCGCGTGCAAGATCATCTTGAGTCATTGAAAGTTCTTTCAATCGACTTTTTACGCGATCAGGCCATTCACTAAACAATTTATGATCAAAGCTCATTATTTGGACTCAGTAGCATTTAAGCAAGGTGTAATAGTACACATTGTATAGAAAAATTTCAAAGGCCTAGTTTATATATACAAATAGTTAATAAAAAACTTGAATTTATATATACAAATAGTAATATCTCCAACACTTTAACTACTAGGAGTATATATTTATGAAATCAATGAAATCTCGTCTTGATTTAATCAAGGAATACGAACTATCCCCAGAATGGGTCATGTTTTCTCAAGAAACGGTGGCAGCTATCCGTGATTGCTCACTTTCAACCCTCGAGCGTGATCGTTGGGTGGGGACAGGCGTTCCGTTTGTGAAAATGGGGGGATTAGTTCGGTATCGCAAATCAGATATACGCGCATGGCTAGAACAGCATCAACCGATTCAATCAACGGCAGTGCTTGCCTCAGCGAAATAAGTTTTCCAGGAAAATAAATACTAATAAAAGGAGAATTTATGGTTATAAGAAAAATGTTCAATAAGTTTCAAACAAATTCAAATACAGATTTTACTCCGGTTATTGATTGGCCTGAGCCAGAACCATTACGCAATACCTTATCAGAGGTTAAACCATTAGCGTTGGCGCATATTCCTGAATCTTATCGAGACTGGATTACAGATGTTGCAGAACGTATGCAATGTCCGCCGGATTATGTTGCAGTTGCTGCTATGGTTACAACGGCATCCATCATTGGTACATCGTGCGGGATTAAACCAAAGCAGAATGATGATTGGTTAGTGATACCTAACTTGTGGGGAGGCATTGTAGGCCGTCCTGGCATGTTAAAAACACCTGCTGTTGCTGAGGTGATGCAAGTGATCAAGCAATTGGAATCAGAAGCAAAAAAAGTTTACGACCAAGAAATGGTTGGCTATCAAGCCGATATGGAATTTTATAAGGCAGATAAAGAAGCCATTAAAACAACCATATTAACAGCGCGGAAAAAAGCGCTTAAAACCAAATCAAAAGAATCGTCTTTTGAATCTTTAACATTGAAGGAAAATCTCATTCAAACTAATGAACCAAAAAAACCAATTTGGAAACGTTACAAAACGAATGATACTACCGTCGAAAAATTAAGTGAATTACTAGCGGATAATCCCCGTGGTCTTTTGCTGTATCGTGATGAATTAGTCGGGTTGCTTTCAACATGGGAAAAAGAAGGGCGCGAAGGCGATCGCGCCTTTTTTCTTGAAGCATGGAATGGTGATGGGTCACTCACAACAGATAGAATTAGCCGAGGAACTGTGCATACTGAAAATTTGTGTATTTCAATTTTTGGTAATACACAACCAGCAAAACTATCACGCTATTTGTATCATGCAATCCGTGGTGCAGATAATGACGGATTATTACAACGGTTTCAATTATTGATTTATCCTGATGAGCCAAAAAAATGGGAATTTATTGATCGCAACCCTCATCATCAGGCTAAACAGCGAGTGATTGAGGTCTTTAAAAAGCTAGCTGTGATAAATCCTGTTGAAATTGGTGCAATTAAAGGAATGAGTGATCGTTTTGCCTATTTTCATTTTGATGAAATGGCACAAAATTTATTTAATGAGTGGTATAAAAATTTTCAAGAGAAAAAAATACAAGCCGATGATGAACATCCCATTTTGGTTGAACATTTCTCTAAATTCAGCAGTCTCTTGCCCAGTCTCGCATTAATTTTTCATCTAATTGAAGTAGCTGATGGTAAGCAATATCGTGCAGTATCAAGCGATGCTTTTTATATGGCGCTTGGTTGGTGCGGTTATTTAGAAAATCATGCGCGCCGCATTTATGGGATGGTCAACAATCATGTTTACCAATCTGCTTCCAGACTTGCTAAAAAAATCAAAGACGGTGAGCTGAGCACATCTTTTTCGGTGCGTGATATTTATCGTAAAGAATGGGCGATGCTGGATGAAAAAACTGTTGTACAAAAGGCTTGCGATGAGTTGGTGGAAGCAGGCTGGATCAGGCCGGAATTGCAAGATTATGAATATGGCAGGCCAAAATCCCCTATTTATACCATCAATCCAAAATTGAAAATACATCATCCAACATCGGAAAATTTCTTCTAAGGTACGCAGGAGTCATCACCGACATAACTGACAATAGTAGTTTTGTCGGTTTTGTCGGGTAGTGGGCTGGTATTTGAATGATTAAGTGAAAAGTGTCTAACAGGGTGGCTACTCAAATTAGTGTGGTAAAAGCGGTTGGAAGCCCGATCAATACTGACTTTAATCCTGCACGCTGGCGCCTGACCACAATAACAAATCGTAAAGCGATGTTATTGTGGTCAGGCGCCAGCGTGCAGGATTCAGTGCAGCGACTGAATATTTTTAAAAGCAAAAAACATAAGGGGTTTATGAATATGATTTTGACTGAGAGAGATAGAGAGATCATGAAGTTTATAAATCAGTTTGGTTTTTGTGAGATCGTGCACATTGAGAAATGGTTTGGTTTACGAAAACCTAGAAGCTATAAAGTGATGCAGCGATTAGTGAAAGAAGGTTTGGTCATACATGAACGAATTTTACATGGGAAACATGGAATATTTCGGTTGAGTCGAAATGGAGCAAGGCATACAGATTTACCGCCGGTAGATAAGGTTTATTTGGGAAATTATTATCACCAATTAATGGTGATAGCAGTCTATATGCAGTTGATTAAGCGATACCCTGAAGCAGTATGGATCAGTGAGCGCGAATTAATACGTGATAAATTCAAGAAATATAAAATGGAAGCGGGACAGCGCGGACATATAGCGGATGGTGTTTTATTGTTTCCAGATAACAGACAAATTGCGATTGAAGTTGAGTTAACGATGAAGGGTAGTTGGCGATTGGAAAGGATATTCAGTAATTTAATTACCGAATTTGATTTTAGAGGAGCTTGGTATTATTGCGCACCACAGATTATGAAAAAAATGATCAAGGCAGCAGATGATTACGATACGTATATTAAGATTTTTAGTTTGGCTGAGTTACTGGATTTAAACTCAATACCGTATCTTAGTCGTTGTAATAGGCGAGTGTAGATGAAAGAATAGCTCCAGCTAAGAGGGTGTATAAAATGAAAAAAGATATGCAAATCAAGCTACTGACCGATTGCCCTGAGCATATTCCACATCTAGCCCAGCTATGGTATGACGGAATAAGTAAGCACTGGGTGCCTGGTGCGTCAGTTGAAAGAAATCGAAATAAGCTTGTCGATCATTTGAATACCGAGCAACTGCCAATGGCATTTGTGGCGCTGCATGAAGAGAAGCCAATCGGCATGGTTTGTCTGCGAAAAACTGACGGCATTCAGCCATCTCTTACGCCTTGGCTGGGTAGCTTAGTAGTAGATCCAAACTACCGCGGGCGAAAGATTGGTGAGGCGCTTATTGATGTGGTTAAGGTGAAAGCTAAATCATTTGGTCATGAAAAATTATACTTGCTTGCGTTTGATCCGACTATTTCTGAGTGGTATGGGAGGTTGGGGTGGGTAGTGATTGGTAGCGATAGTTTGTTTGAAAACGATGTAACTATAATGAGTTTACAATTTTCGTAAGTTTGAGAGCGATACTGATATTTTAATGAGACACTTGAGTTAACAGTTATTGAGACTAATCCAATGAATGATTTTAATTAATGGCTTTTTCCATCTAATAGCCTCTTTACATCTTCAATGCGATTTTCAAAATTATCTGGAATCCAATAACATTTTACTTCATCGTGCGAGGCGATACCTGGTCGAATTAAGTTTCTTTTTAATTGAGAAAAATTTTTCATGAATTTTTTCATTTCCTTTCTTAGAGGTTCTTTTATTCCTGCAGCAACATGGTAATTGTTTTCAAAAGTAGTAAATATGAAAATGACAGGTTCATTTGGTATTCCATTATTGCCTTTATTATCTATTATGTATTCCAAGCTCTTCTCAATCGCTTGTAAGTCCATTAGATAAGGTGATGCTGTCTCACCATTTTCTACAACGTCAGAATGTATAGGGTTAAAATCGGTGTCTGTTATCTCATAGCCACCTTTTCCCTTGTTTCCCTTAACAAAGACATATAAATGATTTTGTTTGTTATTTGGCATTGTCTTCAACTCAAAATATATCCATAAATGAATTATACCATTTTGAGTATTTACAATTCTTTCGCAGTAAAATGAATAACATGCAACCTAAAGTCAGAAGTGCTTTGATTTAATGAATATTTATTTGTCAAAAAAAAAGAGATTTTTATTAGAGGGAAAATGAGGTTAATACCGAACAATTTTTACTAAAAAAATATTTTGCGGTAGTATTCGATCCATCTTTTTATCAAGAATTTAATTTGGATGAATTGTTAAGAGGTTATGGATTAATAATTAAGTGATTTTACGGATCGATTTTTATACGTGCTATAATTAAATAAAGCGAGGAGTAATAAAAATGAAAAAAATATCCTTTCTTTTCTTTCTGCTTTTCTTCCTTTCAAATATCTCATTTGCTTGTGAGTTTGATACAGATTGTAGCCCAGGAAATACATGTATTATTTCTTCTGGAAGTATCTATGGAATTTGTACAGGCGGCATTGATCCTGGAAATAGTAATGATCAACAACCGGTTTATTCTCCAACTGATCCGAATGGTACAACCGGTGATACTTGTGAATTTGATACTGATTGCGGTCCCGGTTCTACATGTCTTAAAGGTAGTGGAGAAATTGAAGGCGCTTGTGTTCAAAATTAATGATGGAGAAATTCAATGACTAGTAAATTTATGGTTGAAAAGGATGGTATCTTTGTTAAAGATTTTGTAAATAAATTAGATGAATTTCGCTTTGCTGAAGCTGAATCTCTAAAGAATGTAAAAAATGAGTATTGTGTTGTTACTGAGGATAAGCTTTTGGTGGCTTCGTATAGACAAGGAAATTTAGGGATAATAGCGGATGATATGAAACAAAAAAATTAAGTTTGTTGGTTTAGAATAATTGTTGGAAAAGTTGACCTATTTGTAACTGTCGTGAAAAAATGCACTAACTTGTCATTGTGTTTTCCAAAGATAACTAGGCTTGATTCATCGTTTCGTTCTCTTTAATGGGATAAAAATGTTCCTTAAGTATGTTTAATTTTACTCTAGGCGAATTTGCAATCTGCTGTGTATATAGTGCATATATACTGTCCTGTATACCCCATGACATGTTGATGTCATAATGATGATTATTAATGGTCAACCAATACCCGTCAGAGGTAGTTTCATTTTTGTTAGCTGAACAAAAAGTCACTATGCCGATTAAGCCCCAAAGTGTTCGGTATGGCAGGATAAGAATATCTTTACCAAGAAATATGCTATCATCACGATGAAATCTAAAAATTTGATCGGATTTATCACCATGAATTAAGCTGCAACGTACTATATGATATAGTATTTCTGAAATTGAAGGATTGTCATGTGTTTCATCAAATGAATCTGTAAAAGAAAAATTCCCAAAAGTAGATTCATTAAGATTGATGCCAGGAAATGACATAAATTCTAAAACCCATAAATAATCAGTTAATAATTCTTTGTAATTTTTTCCACTACTTTTAGTTGCCAGAAAATAATTTTTTGCAGTCATATCTATAGCGATTGATGCTTGTTCAAATGCAAGCAAAAATTCATTACGGTGAAATGCGTCAATTGAATATTTTACGTGCTGGCCGATTGATAACATATGTCATCCTCATAAAATTTAACTTCTCGTACTAACAGATAGGGTGGCATTTTGTTGGAATTGGATGTTTTTTTAGGATTTTCCATTTACGCACTCATTATTTTTTGAATTCCATGGCGACAGTAACAGAGGGTGGAATTCCAATATTAATACTGAAACCAGTTATTCGAATATATGGGTTATTTTCATATTTCAGTTTTAATGCTCGCATTTTATATATTATAAGTTCGTACACATCTTTGGTTTGATATTTAAATATATGGAATGACATTTCCTCTTTATTTTCGAAATTCCCATAAAGATAAGCGGATTGGCCAAGAGTTGTACTTTTGATGGCGCTCAAAGGTACTTGTATTTGTATCATGCCAGACTTTGTTACTTTGGCTTGGGCTTTAATTTTATTAGTGGGTTTATTGCTTTCTTGCGATAGTGTGGCGATTTGTTGATTTATAGAAGCTAGTTCAAAGGAGATATCCTTTATTGTTTTTATGGCTTCTTTGTTTTCCGAGAATGCTGGGAGTGAGATCCAAAGTAAAAGATAGGTGAATAGTATTTTTTTCATGAAAAGCTCCCTGATTTATTAATCTTTCCTTCTACACCCCTTCTACATGAGATTTCTGAGATTTCGCGCCACTTTGTAACCTATTGATTCTACACTGGGCCCACTAGGACTTGAACCTAGGACCAAAGGATTATGAGTCCTCTGCTCTAACCAACTGAGCTATGGGCCCGTCTTGGAGACTGCAAGAGTGCCAATAATATATCGAAGTTAAACAGGTTTCTAGTCTTAGTTAAAGTAGATGAAGCACGTAAAGGAAATGACTCAGGTACAGGAAAAATACGAAGCTGCGTTAACCGTCCTTGGTCCGCCGGCGCCTGCAATTTTGGTCAAAATTTATTCAAATTTGGGCTTGTAAGAATCGTCATCTGAATATTCATCGTCACTGTCGGGATCATGATTTGGGCAGCATCGGTTGAATGCATTTATCATTGAGCACCAGATACCAAAGATATATGGCGATGCGTCATTTGCTTGCATCTGCTCTTTTTCCTGACTATGTCTGTCTTCGCTTTCTGTTTCAGCAGACATAGTCATTGCGGCAGGTTTGTCAGGGAGGCTTGATTTACCCGCGCTTTTTTTGCATTTCAGAGATTGCGTGCCTTGCTTCGTTTCCGTTTGACTGTTCCTGCTTTGGCCTCTCTTCCTTCTTGAGTTTTGCGCTTTATAAGATCGTTTATGCAGGTTACGTTCAGTCATTTTTGATTCTTCGCAAGCTTGTGAATTATTCGAAGGATGCTTTTTTGTCTCAGCATCTTCTTTGGTTGGTAATTCGAACTCAATTTCAAACTCAAGATCAGGATCGTGCTCAGTCTGGATTTTGCCAGATGGAGTGCATGGTTTTTTAAGTCTGGTCTTTTTAACCGTTGTTTCTGATTCACCCCGATGGAAAAATGCAAACATGCTGGATTCGGATTGAGAAAGTTCCTGAATGCCAGACAGGCGCAAATTTGCTCTGCCAGATGAATGGTTCAGTGTTTTTCCACGCTGCTGAAAGTACATAAGCGTACACATGAAGGCATCCTTGTTATCCTGACAGGTTTGACAGCAGGGCATGAGATCAATTTGATATATTTTGCTTATGCTCTTGATGGAAAATTTTTCACCGCCATGGAAAAATTTTTTTGCGATATCAGACTCAACAGCTTTTTGTTTGACCTGGGTAATCTTGTTGCCTCTTTCAACCCGGTAACTTATCTGAAGATTGTTTTCAAATGGGTAAAATGCGCAATTCACTATACCTTCTACCCTGAAATCTTCACCATGTTGTTCGTAAAGCTTTGCTAGCATCGCGCCAAAATCATATTCCGCGCAGTCTCTTACATTTCCGGTCAGTTGATGAAGATGAGACTTGAATTGAGCACTGCTTTCTTTGATGACAGCATAATGATATTCATCCTGTCTGACATGCCGGACTTTATTCAGATTGTTAGCCAGTTCATCCAGTTTATTCATGAGAACCGATTTGTCATAATCATCTTGTGATTTTCCTGAAAGTGCAACAAAGCAAATTTTTTCACCTTTCAGTGAGGCTGTGACAATTGAAATGCAATTAGGCCATACTTTTTCGTTACTGGATAAGCAAGTGTTTTGCTGCTTCAGCATTAGAGAGGCGGATATCAATTGACAAGCATGATTGTCATTGACGACGGCTGTCATGAAATGCCTTGCGCAGGTTCTGCTGTCACGTGATGCCTGGAAATAAAGCGTTCTGTCATCGTAATAGACATTGCCTAACGCATCTAATTGATTCCTGGCTTCTGTCGATAAATTCGTGTAGTCATGATTTGCGGATAGCTCACTTAGCAACCCCCGATTAATAGGGTACAAGATCCTGGATCTGATCATTTGACGTTTAAGCATGACAAGCCACTCTCGTTTATATGTTTTTTATTTATATTTATTTAAAGAGTGAGCATTATATGGATTGATTATTAAGGGATGATTAAATAAAGGTCAAACGCATGCTTTTGGATTGATTTATATGTAAATTACCATCCCCCTCCGCCGCCTCCTCCGCCACCACCGCCTGAGAATCCGCCGCCCCCGCTACCAGAAGATGAGGATGAAATCACGGAAGTAGTAATCGCTGCCCCGATGAATAGCGGCATGGAAGAAACCGAAGCGACCGACCAGCCTGAGCCTGAGTACCAGACCGGATGATAGCTGCTGGGTTCAATGCCTGCGTTACGCAAAACGTCATCAAAATTTTCTCCCCATTGATTTTCCACATCCAGAGCGATGGCGTAAGGCAGATATTTTTCAAACAATTCTGGTGTTTTTTGCGGGGGATTCATCTGCTCAAGACGATATCGTTCTGTCGTTGCAAGATATAATTTGAATCCTTCAATCTGGTCCATCAACTTTCGGCCTTCAATGGTTGGCACCTTGAGCAAGTGATAAAAGAAAATATTAATGACCACAATAAAAAACAGCATGGGCAGCGTGAAAATCGGAATAGCCGAACTGAAAATATAAATTCCAATGACTTCACCAATCAGGAACGGTGAAACAAAAATAATGGAAAGGGTTGCTCCGAGAATTTTCAAAAAGGAACCTGTGGCTTTTGCTTCCTCAATTTTGTAAAACATTTGTATCAGGATGACAGAGCAGGCGAATGTCCATATCGACAGCCATCCTACTGCCTGGGCTGCTGAAGCAGGATCATCAGCAGAAATGATCGCGGCGGCAAACGCAAACAATGTAAAGAGGGCGCCGACCATTAAATAGATGTTATTGGTAATGAAATACGTTGCTTGATACTTGTCGTGCAGTTTTTTTTGCAAAGCCCGCTGTGCCTTGCGTATTTGCGCATAATTGCTGGAAGACAGTTCCAGCGATGATCCCTGATTGAATAATTCAAGCGCAACGTTTTTTTCTTCGTCTGCGAGAATATCAATGGATTTCCCCTGATTAACAACGAAAAATTTATTGTTGTCATTTTCGATTTTCAAATAGCCTTCTGTCGCCATATTGATAATCGCAACAGTGAAGGTTTTGATATTAAAGCCCATGTGTAAAATATAGCGCATGGCTTCAGGGGTTAAATTCTGTGGCGGTTCAAATAATGGAATAATAGTGCCTTTGGGAGGATGTCGACCGTAAAAATTCCAGATCAGCAGATAATAACCAATCAGAATGAAGGTGATTTCAATGATCAGGTATTGCCCTGGGGTTAGCTGCTGCCAGAGCCACTGTCCCCAGGTCGGCTGACTGATGATGCCTTTTTGCCATGCTGCAGCCACGGTCAGCCCTTCTCCAGGCTCCAGGGTACGTGTGGTTGTGAAGGTCATCTGGTTGGGAGCGGTCTGCGACACGGCATAATCCTGTCCTTTACTGCCGGTGACGCCTGTATATCCCGCATATCGAGAGATGGAGGCGCCATCGGGAAGCTGTATATTCGCCTGGGCTCGTTCTATCGGAAAATCCCAGTTATTTCCAGTGATATTCCAGTAAAGTTCATCCGCGTCACGCAAAGAATTAATGGCACCATTGACGTGGTATTGAATGGTATAAGTGTAATCGCCAGGCGAAAGAATGGTATTCCGGTCGCCGATATAAATTGAAAGCTGGCCTAGCGTACGTTCAATGTGATAGGTGGAGTCCTGATCGTTTAGCAGGATGTGCTGGATATCATATTGCGTATGCCGGGAAATACCGTAGCTGTCGACATAGCGTGTTGGCAGCCGTCTTATAATGCCGTGCGTAATTCTATCTTGATTGGCAAAAACGGAAATCACTTCAGTCACATCAATGGATGCATTCTTGTTGACAACGATGGAGCTGACAAAATTATAAATGCGTTCTGGTTGATATTGAGCGGCTGCCGCTGGTGATATCAGAAGCAGAATGGCTGCTAAAGCGAGCAGCAAAAGTAACTTCAACCTCAGCATGTTAACTCCTAAAAAAAATCAGGTGAGTTTTACAGCTGGAACATCTCGTTCTTTCGCATCCTCGATTTCAAAAAATTCAGCGGGCTTGAAATTAAAAGTATTGGCAATCACATTGCTCGGAAAGGATTGTATGGCGATATTCAAATCCCGGACGGTGCCATTGTAGTATCGACGCGCGAGCTGGATTTGATTTTCAATCGAAGTCAACGTGTTTTGCAGGTCAATAAAATTCTGGCTCGCTTTCAAGTCAGGATAATTTTCCGAGACAGCGAATAATTGCCGCAAGGCATTGGTAAGCATGTTTTCATTATTGGCGCGTTCCTGCATGTTTCCGGATGCTAATGCTTGCGTGCGTAACTGGGTGACTTGCTCAAGTACGCCGCGTTCATGTCCCATATATCCTTTGACAGTTTCAACCAGATTGGGAATAAGATTGGCGCGTTGTTTCAGTTGGACGTCAATTCCGCTCCAGCCTTCCTGGGTGAGGTTTTTAAGGCGTACCAGACGGTTGTAAGCAAAGATGACATATAGAACAATCAGAACAATGATACCAAGCAGGATAAGAGCAATCATGGTCAGTACCTTAAATTAGGTCCATGAAACTATTATAGCTGATCCTGGCACCGAAGTTAGGTATGCAAGATAAAATCCCGTTGGCCAGGTTTAAGCCAACGGGAGTCATTCTGAGAGTTTTATTCCTGCTCTTCCAGGAAGCTGCGTAATTGCTCAGCACGGGAGGGATGACGCAGTTTGCGCAAGGCTTTTGCTTCAATCTGGCGGATACGCTCGCGGGTAACATCAAATTGTTTACCGACTTCTTCGAGAGTGTGGTCCGTGTTCATGTTGATGCCAAAACGCATGCGTAATACCTTTGCTTCGCGCGGTGTCAGTGAGCCCAGTACTTTTTGTACGGCTTCAGACAGTCCAAAGTTGGTTGCGGCATCGATAGGTGACATGGTGTTGAGGTCTTCAATGAAATCACCCAGATGTGAATCTTCATCATCGCCAATTGGTGTTTCCATGGAGATAGGCTCTTTGGCGATCTTGAGGATTTTACGTATCTTGTCTTCCGGGATATTCATCCGGCGGCTTAACTCTTCAGGCGTTGGCTCCTGGCCGGTTTCCTGCAAGAGCTGTCGTGAAATACGGTTTAGCTTGTTAATGGTCTCAATCATATGTACAGGAATACGAATGGTGCGTGCCTGGTCTGCGATAGAACGGGTAATTGCCTGGCGTATCCACCATGTTGCATACGTTGAGAATTTATATCCGCGCTGATATTCAAACTTGTCTACCGCTTTCATCAGGCCGATATTGCCTTCCTGGATCAAGTCCAGGAATTGCAGGCCACGATTGGTATATTTTTTTGCGATCGAAATAACGAGACGCAGGTTGGCTTCCACCATTTCCTTTTTCGCGCGGCGGGCTTTAGCCTCGCCAATGGACAAGCGGCGATTCACTTCCTTGATTTCGGCGATTGTCATGCGCATCTGTTCTTCGAGGCTGATTAATTTCTTTTGTGAACGTTGAATATCAGGAATGAATTTTTCCAGGTCACTGAAATAAGCCTTATTGGTATGCTGCTTGATCCATTCGACATTGGTTTCATTGTTGACGAATGAAGTAATGAATGCCTTGCGCGGAATTTTGCCTTTGTTGACGCATAAATCCATAATCATTCTTTCCTGGGCGCGGATCTCATCCAGCATGCTGCGCATTTTCCTCGACAGCTTGTTAAATTGACGCGGAGACAGCTTGATATCCATGAAAAACTTGGCGAGATCTTCGCGTTTGGCAAGGGATTTCTTGTGTTTTTGTCCGTGCTTTTTTTCTACTGCAACGGCTTCGGCATAGATTTTTCGCAATTCATCAAATCTTTCCTTGGCCTTGACCGGATCAAGTCCGGCTTCATCATCAAACGGATCAGCGTCTTCGGCTTCTTCATCCACATCTCCGACAACGGGTTCGGCGGATTTGGTTTTGGGTGCGCTGGCGCCTTCTTCACCTTCGTCACCATCATCTTCAACACCTTCGAGGTCAGGTTCGATATAACCACTAATGACATCGCTTAAACGCAATTCACCTTTTTCCACACGATCGTAATCACCCAGTACCTCGGCAATCATTTGTGGCTGATAGGCAAGCGTGGTCAGCATCTGGCTCATGCCTTCTTCGATTCGTTTGGCAATCGCGATCTCGCCTTCACGCGAAAGCAGCTCTACCCGGCCCATCTCGCGCATGTACATGCGTACTGGATCAGTGGTGCGTCCCAGTTCGCCATCAACCACAGCAAGTGCATTTGCTACTTCTTCTGCGGCGACTTCGTCTTCTGATGCTTCGCCTTCGGCGAGAAGTAATTCTTCCATTTCTGGCGCATCTTCGGAAACCTTGATGCCCATGTCATTAATCATGCTGATAATGTCTTCGATCTGTTCGGGATCAGTGATGTCAGCGGGCAAGTGGTCGTTCACTTCGGCATAGGTAAGATAACCCTGCTCTTTACCACGGGTAATGAGTTCTTTAAGGCGAGACTTTTGTGATTCTTTTTGGGAATCTTGTTGATCCATAGTATGGTAACCTGTCTGAAATTAAACGGTTGTCTGTATATAGTATAGCCAAGTATTTGCAAAGCAAGACGATCTTGTATTATCTACTATTTTCGGGCAAATGTCATGATCGGCATATCAAAAGCGTATTTTGCGCGCAGCAATCCATATGGCTTGGGATGGCTCTGGCGACGGCCGTACAGTGTATTCTCAATTGATTGAATAATATAAAAATTTATACAGACAGCATTTTCTTTTTTGCTATCCACTGACTTAATTCCTGTTTTTCTTCTTCTGTCAGGGGATCCTGGGCGGCCTTGGCTAGGAGCCGGTTAATTTCCTCGTCCATGGATAAGAGAGTCAATTGCTGAACGGCGCCCAGAAATTCTTTCTGGATGCCGGTTTCGGGAATCAGATGTTCCCAGCAGACAAGGCTGGCGATAAAACGTTCTTCCTTTTGTCCCTTCCACTGTTCAACCAGGCTTGCCGTACTGATTGCCGGGTTTTGCCTGATGATTTCGAGCAGCTGTCCAAGAAAGGCGTGACCAGGCAGGGTGCTTCTGGGCAATGGCTCGGTGATGAGATTTGCGAGTGACGGGTTTTGGACCAGCAATCCCAAAGCCATATGCATGGGCGCCTTGAGCTTGGGCCTGGCTGAATCCTGCGGGGAGGCAGGAAGGCTGAAACTGTCAGTGGTGGCGGCTTCTGGCTTTTTGACCTGGTTCTTTAATTCACTTGCATCGATTCTTGCGCGTTTGGCCAATTCTTCCACCAGGATTTCGGGTAGAATCCCCGCGGGTACCTGTTTGATATAGTTCAATGCTGATGCTGCGAAACGTGCGCGTCCCTCAATCGTGGCAAGATCACTCTGCCTGCTTAATATCTGAAAGAAAAAGGCAGAAAGTGACAAGGCCGAAGATAAACGCTTTTCAAATGCAGGTTTGCCTTCCTTGCGTATCAATGAATCAGGATCTTCTCCATCTGGCAAAAATAAAAAACGGATTTGCAGATTATCTTGCATCAGCGGAAAAATAACCTGAAGTGCGCGCCATGCCGCTGTGCGGCCAGCTTCATCGCCATCGAAACAAAACACAATTTCTGATGTATAACGCATTAAGCGCTGCAAATGGTGGCTGGTGGTGGCAGTTCCCAGTGTGGCAACGGCATAGGTGATCTCATGTTGGAAAAGCGCAACCACATCCATATAACCTTCGACTACCAGCACACGGTCCAGTTTGCGATTAATTTGTATGGCCTGGTACAGGCCATATAATTCGTGGCCTTTCTGGAACAAGGGGGTTTCTGGCGAATTCAGGTATTTGGGCTCACCTTGATCAAGAATACGTCCGCCAAAACCGATAATGCGGCCGCGATAGTCATGAATAGGGAACATGATGCGGTCACGGAAACGGTCGTAATAGCCGCCATCATCTTTTTTAATGATCAGTCCGGTGTCCAGCAGTTTCTTTTTATCCGCTTCGGTCTTGCCAAACTGGTCGAGAACATGACTCCATCCGGTTGGTGCATAACCCAGGCTGAATTGTTTGGCTATTTTCCCGGAAATACCACGGTTTTTAAGATAGCCGATGGCGCGTTGCGATTTACGCATTTGCTCATAATAATAATGGGTTACGTTAGTCATTATTTCATATAATGCGGGCAGTGAATCATCTTTTTTGACGCTGCCGGATGTATGAGGGACCTCCATCCCGACCTGGCGTGCAAGTGTTTCAATCGCTTCAGGGAAGCTTAATCGTTCATGCTGTATGATAAAGTCGATTGCATTGCCATGCGCGCCGCAGCCAAAACAGTAATAAAACTGCTTAGGTTGGCTGACAGAAAATGATGCGCTTTTTTCATTGTGGAAAGGGCAGCGGGCGAAATAGTTACTGCCAGATTTTTTACGCAATGGTACCTGCGTGTTGATGAGGTCGACAATATCAACTTTGGCTAACAGTAGTTCGATAAATTCCCGCGGGATGTTCACGCTATGACCTCACATCAGGATTCATTCTCCTGCCTGCAAGAGAATAAACTTTTAATCAGAGTGATAGTTATATCAGAGCCAGGAATGTTTAGGTAGCGTGCATGCTGCTGTCCGGCTCAAAATGAATGCAAGCTTAAGATAATAAATTGAAAAAATAAATCAATAATAAACGGGTCACGCTGTATCTGAAGGCAGGGAGTATAACTTCAAGACAGGAGTGGGTTTGCTGAAATCATTTGCGTGGCTACTGGTGCAATTATCCAGCCAGTTTTTCTTTTACCTTGGCGCTGACAATGGTCATGTCCGCTTTGCCTTGCAGTCTGGTTTTTAACAGGCCCATGACTTTGCCCATGTCTTTGGCAGAGCTGGCTCCCGATTCCTGTATGGCTGCGGCAACAGCCTGTTCAACTTCGGCTTCAGATAATTGGGCGGGTAGATACTGCTGGATAATACGGACTTCTTCCGCTTCTTTCTGTGCCAGATCGGCACGGTTGCCGGCTTCGAATTGTGAAATGGAATCACGGCGCTGTTTGATCATTTTGTTCAGGGTGGCAATGATTTGTTCGTCTGATAACTCAATACGCTCATCAACTTCGCGCTGTTTGAGGGCGGCCATAATAAGACGGATGGCTGCCAGGCGGTCTTTGTTCTGTTCGCGCATGGCGGTTTTCATGTCTTCAAGGATCTTTCCCTTGATCAGTGATGTCATTGTTTATGCTCGCTGAAAAAATGTTTAACAGTTGCGGTCGATTGCACGCCGCATTTGACCATACAAGCTCAACCCGGATATTGCCGGGCCGGGCTTGATAATGAATTACTTAAGCAGCTTCTTTCTTGTTGCCGGTGCCAATTGGCTGACGATCACGTTCCAATGCCATATGCTCACGCAGGATCTTCTTCTGGTAGCGTTTTACAGCAGCTGCCTTCTTGCGCTTACGTTTCCAGGTGGGCTTTTCATAGAATTCATGGCGTCTTAAGTCGGCGAGAATACCGGCCTTTTCGCACAGACGCTTAAAGCGGCGCAGGCTCAGTTCAAAATTTTCGTTGTCTCTTACACGTACTGTTGGCATATCGTAAGCTTTATCCTAAATTTATTAATCAATGAAGAGCGCCAATTCTAATGCCAGATGCGAAGAAATGCAAAGGCTTGGTGAATATCTATCTCCTTACGGCCGCATGACTGTCCAAAAATTAAGCGCCATTTAAATCAGTATAGTTTGTTTCTGAAGGGAGCGCTTATCAAGCCCCTTTTTTTGGCCCGCTTCTGCATTGGCAAGAGGCGCTAGCGTGAATTGCGGAAGGCGTTTTTTATCGCATCCGCAATTACCTGTATGGCTTTGATATTACGGTTACTGCCATGATAAAGCAGGCAAATTTCATCATCATAAAAAGGCGCTTTGGGTATGCTGGAAAGATTTTTCAATCTGGCGATATTGGCCGGGAGGATACCGATACCACAACCAATGGCGGTTAATTCTGCCACCACCTCAAGACTGTTGGTGGTAATCATGCGGGAATAGTTCATTCCCATTTTTTTAAGGCTTCTCAAGATTGTCTGGGTTTGGATCAGATCAGGATCACCTATCAGTTGAGCCCGATCCGAATGAATATCCTGGAGGGAGCGTTTGGAAAGACCTTGCCACAGGGTTATTTTATCGCCGGCAAGTTTTTTGATTATCAGGTCAGGATGCTTGACGGGGTTGACCACAATGCCGATATCAATGGCAAGATTAATCACCTGCTCAGTAATCTTGCGTGAACTATCATGTCTTAATTTGACCTCGAGTTTAGGGTAGTTATCCAGTAACTCAGCCAAAAAGCGCGGCAGGGAATAAAGCGCAACCGATGGGTGGCAGCCAATTGTATAGCATCCCTGTACTTCATGGACGGATGCCAGTGTTTCGGATTTGATAGTGTCCCATTGCTGCACCAGCTGACGGGTATGAAGAAGCAGCTGCTTGCCTGCCTTAGTAAGTGAAACACCGCGTTTGTGGCGTATCAAGATGGCGGTGCCAACGGCATCTTCAAGTCTTTGCATGGCAAGCGTTAGTGACGGCTGGCTGATTCCCAGGGTTTCAGCCGCACGGGAAAGGTTGAGCAGATTGGCTACTTCCAGAAAATAAGCCAGATCAGAAGAAGAGGGAATCATGATTTCACTCCAGGTTTTTTGAGAAGTTCAACGAGCACGCTTGCTTTTTATGCATTCATATCGACACAGCCAAAGCTTGGCGGTTAAATACGGTGTGATAGAATATGACACATTTTTTTGTTCCGGGTAAAGATTGAACATGCTTGTTTTGGGCATAGAAACATCGTGTGATGAGACTGGTATCGCGCTTTATGACGCAAAGCGCGGTCTGCTTGCGCACACCATTTATAGCCAAACAGATATTCATGCCAAATGGGGCGGCGTGGTGCCAGAGCTTGCATCGCGCGACCATGTGCGCAAGGCTGTACCGTTGATTGATGAGGTATTAATCAAGGCCGGCATCACCTGCAAGGACATAGAGGGTGTTGCATATACAAAAGGCCCCGGATTGGTTGGCGCGCTATTGATTGGCGCCATGCTCGGGCGGACATTAGGCTTTGCGCTGGGGGTGCCAACGATAGGCGTGCATCATCTGGAGGGGCATTTACTGGCTCCGTTTCTTGAGCTGAATCCGCCAGCATTTCCTTTTCTAGCCTTGCTGGTTTCAGGCGGTCATACCGAATTGGTCAAGGTGGAAGGGTTGGGAAAATATGAAATTATCGGTGATACGCTGGATGATGCCGCCGGCGAGGCATTTGATAAAACCGCCAAGCTGCTTGGGTTAGGCTATCCTGGCGGTGCGGCGCTCGCGAAACTGGCAGAAAAAGGCGATCCAAAACGGTTTCATTTCCCGCGACCCATGATAGACAGGCCGGGATTGGATTTTAGTTTCAGCGGCTTGAAAACATTTGCTTTACATACGGTAGAATCACATGGCAATGATAATCAGACCAAAGCGGACATTGCCCGCGCATTTGAAGATGCTGTGGTCGAAACGCTTACGATCAAATGCCGCCGCGCATTGCAGCAGACCGGGTTTCGGACGCTGGTGATTGCCGGCGGAGTTGGTGCGAATTCAGCGCTGCGCCATGCCTTGCATGAAATGTGTAAAAAGCATGAGGCCGCGCTTTATTTTCCGCGTCTCGAGTTTTGTACCGATAACGGTGCAATGATTGCTTATGTGGGATGCCAGCGGTTGATGGCCGGCGAGCGTGAAGCGTTCGGCGTGGAAGTTTTTCCCCGATGGCCTTTGGATCAATTACAGGGTAGTTAATGAATACTCTCTAATTGGATTAAGCGGCTTTCTTTTTTCCTATCTTGCTTTCTTCGCCCCGAATTAATTTTGCGATATTCGTGCGGTGGCGAATAATCAGAATCAGACTCATCAAGGCGGTGGTTGCTGCCCAGAGGAAATTATCCGTGAAATACCAGATATAAACCGGCGCTAGCAATGAAGCCATGAGAGAAGCGAGCGAAGAATAGCGAAACAGCATGGCAACAATTCCCCAGGTTGCAATCCAGCTAAGTCCGGCTGGAAAGGAGAGCGCCAGAATGCACCCCAGCGCGGTTGCTACGCCTTTGCCGCCTTCAAAGCGGAAAAAAATGGGAAACAGGTGTCCGAGGAATGCCGCAAAGGAAATAAGGGCGAGCGCGTTGGCTTCAAATCCCAGCCACCTCGCGGTGAGAACTGGTATGACGCCTTTGAGCATATCGCCAGCGAGGGTAATGATGGCGGCTTTTTTGCCGCCAATTCTCAGGACATTGGTTGCGCCCGGATTCCTGGAGCCCAGTGTGCGGGGATCGGGAAGACCCATTGCACGGCACACAATGATGGCGCTTGATACAGATCCAATCAGATATGAAATATATGTTGCAACTGCAATTTCCAGGTTGGTCATGCTCTGCCTGTCCTATAAAATGCGCTAATCTACATGAGGAGCCAGCGAGTGCCAACTCCTCTCTGCATACACTGCTAGAATATTTTTTTAAAAGCAGTGTTCACTTCCAGCTGCTTCGCAGCATCAGAAAAGGCTTCGCATGAGGCGACGATCTTCTGCTCGCCAGGCACATGTTTGGCGCGCATGCGGTTGATGGTATCCGATGCGTTCAGATGTCTGCAAACCTCAGCCAGTCTGGCGTTGAAATCAGGGTAGATTGTACGCAGGCGATCAATATATTTATCAAGCGCCATCCAGAAGAAATTTACCTGACCGTGTTTCCTGCATTCCTCTTCATATCTTGTAACACGCGCGCTTTGGATTTTTCCTTCACTGATTGACAGGGGCTGGTGGAGCCTGTAACTGCTCAGCTGTTCAACGGCAAGTTTGCTGGCTGGTTCAATGACGACGGCTTTTTCGTGTAAAAATAAAATAGTCGAAAGAATATCTTCTTCGCCAGGTTTTTTCTCGTGTCTGTGTGCCCGATGATAAATGGCGATTTCGCGTAGAACTTCGCTATAGTGATAAGGCTTCAATTCAGTTTGATTCATCAGGCTAAAATGTTGTTCCAGCGCTGCGCGCAATGGATTCTTGGCATGCGTGAGCGGCTTTGGCGTGGGGAATAATGTTGTGGAGCTGCTGACGTAGAATGCCGGATTTAACCAGATAATATTGGGCTTAGCCTTGCCAGGCTGGTCGTCATCACTTATTTCCATATCAGATGAAGCGTCTTCTCTTTCGTGTTCATCCGGTTCTATTGCCGGCAATAACGGTATGCCTGATACAGTTTCGGGATGTTGAGCTGGCTCGCCAGATTCTGTGGGTGCGCTTTCCAAACGTAATTTGGCCATGAATCTTTTTTTGGGGGGTAGGGTGGAGGTGTCGTTCCGATCGCTGGTGCTTTCATGATGATCACGATTTGATTTCATAATTGATCCCCGTTGTGAGTTTAAAAATTATGTGTATATTGTCATTCATAATTCTTTTTTGTCAATTTTGCTTAAAAAATACATTATCAATCAATATGGCATAATGCTAGGATACAATCTCAAAAATAAAGGAGTGAGGCGCACCATGCCAGCAAATCCAAATAACCTTATCTGGGTGGATCTCGAAATGACGGGATTGAATCCGGAAAAAGACCGCATTATTGAAATCGCTACGATTGTGACAGATTCTGAATTGAATATCCTTGCGGAAGGTCCGGTGTACGCGATACATCAATCTGACGAATTGCTGGATCAAATGGATGAATGGAATACGAGACAGCATAATGGATCAGGACTGGTGACCCGTGTGCAGGAAAGCTGTATTACGGAACAAATGGCTGAGAAGGCAACGCTCGAATTTTTACGAGCCTATGTGCCGGAAGGAAAATCACCCATGTGCGGTAACAGCGTCTGGCAG
>Ga0070740_10002257_pt1 | contig 23293 bp, 17 predicted proteins | sample Coa_R2_FD_67286 | JGI IMG/M metagenome (GOLD analysis project Ga0070740, IMG submission 67286) | Surface soil microbial communities from Centralia Pennsylvania, which are recovering from an underground coalmine fire - Coalmine... | ecosystem: Environmental > Terrestrial > Soil > Unclassified ...
CATGTACCTGCCGTTGTTTCCGCTGAAGTATCTGGAAGTGCAGGGACTGAACGAATCGACGCTCGGGGAAGACATCCGCGCGGTGTGCCGGGAGGCGGGCGTCGAGGTGCAGGCGGACAAGGAACCGGAGCACGTGCGGTTCATCCGCAGCGATCAGTACAGCTTCATCAAGAAGGGAGTGCCCGCGCTGGCGTTCAAGTTCGGGTGGGTGCCGGGGAGTCCGGAACAGAAGATTTTTCAGGACTGGTACAAGGAGCGCTATCACGGGCCGACGGATGATGCGAAGCAGCCGGTGGACCGGGAAGCGGCGGCGCAGTTCAATGCGATTCTGGAGAAGCTGGCATTGCGCGTGGCGAATGCGGATGGAAGGCCGGAGTGGAAAAAGGAAAGCTTTTTTCGGAGATTCGCGAAGGAATAGCGCCGAAGGCTTGTTTCTAACGAGGCGGGAGCGGATAAACGAGGAGATTCCGTTTGCCGGGAGAGACCACGGCGAGAAAGCGGCCGTCGGGGGAAATGGCAAAGTCGCGATAGGTCAGGCCGTGCAGGATGGGATTGAAGGTGGTCTCTGAGACAGGGATGGGCTGGCCGGGCGGGTGCTCTGTGAGCGGGGGAAGGGCGATCCAGACGAGATCGCCGGATTTTCTTTCCGGGGCGCGCTTGAGAAGAATGGCGGATTCGTCAGGCGCCCAGCGAAACGAGCCGAGGCCGATGCGGACGCGGGCGACATGGTCCGGCGCGGCGAGGTCGCGCACTTCCAAAACTTCCTTGTCGATGAAGTAGGCGGCGCGTTTTCCGCTGGGGGAGACGGAGAGACCGGCTTCGTAACCATCGAGCGTGGCGAGTTCCTGATTTTCCTGAGCAAGAAGATCGAGCCGCTGAAGACGAGGCGGGCCGGAAAGATTGCGGTCGCGTTCGACGGCGAGCGCGGCGCTGTAGCCGGGAATCGGGTCGTATGCGAGGAAGGTGCGGCCCTCGAAGAAGTAGCCGCCCGCACCGCCCTGCAGGCTCGCGAACTTGAAGGAGAAAAGGATGTCGGGCTTGATGGCCTCGAAGAGATAGACGATGGTGGAGTTGTCCTGGAGCCAGGTGGCGTCGAGGGAGTCGTGAACGACGCTTTCGAGGCCGCCGAGCTTGACCTCCTTTCCATTGGCTTCGAGGACCAACGTCATCGGTTCCGCTTCGGTCTTGCCGGTATCGTCCGCGACGGAAAGGGTGTCAAGCTGGACCAGAATGTACCGTCCGTTCGGGGAAAAACTGAATCCGTTGACCATGTAGGAGAACGGGCGGTCGCCGACGGTGAATTTTTCTCCCTGGAGAAGGCGCTTGCGCCGGCCGCCGGACTCCTGGAACCAGATGTCGTCGCGCTGCAGGTCGTACTTTTTGGTTTTGAAGAGGCGGCGGGCGGAAAAAACGATGCGGCCGTCGGGTGCGTAGGCGAAGGCGGTTACGTCGTCGTCGATGTTGAGGATGGGCCTTTCGAGGTCTTGCGCGCTGACGCGGGCAGAAGAGATCAGAAAGAAAGAAAGAAAAAGACTAACGCAGAGAGTACAGAGAAGCCTCAGAGAACACGGAGACGCCTCAAACGAGCGGTATTTCAAATTCCGGTGGGACAGGGCGACAGAAGAATCATGGCCTTGGCTACCGGGGCGGGTCATGGTTTGGGGTGGGGACCAGTGTAGTCGGAGCAGCAGGGTTTTTCCACGGGAGTGAATTCCATGAACTCGACGCGGGTTCCGTCGGGATCGTAAAGATTGAGCTGCCGTTTGCCGTCGCGGCCGATTTGCGGCTTTTCGGCAAGCTTCATGCCGTTCTTTAGAAGCTGTTGCTCGGCGGCATGGATGTCCGGGACGCCGAGAGCGATGTGGTTCATTACGCCGAGTTCGCGCTTGTCGGCATTGGCGGGGACGTTAAGCATATATTCGATCCAGTCGGTGCCGTCGGGGACCTGCATGTCCACCCAATCAGTCTCCCCGTCCTTCATACCTCCTTGCCAGTAGAGGCGAAAGCCGAGGATGTCTTTGTAGAAATGGTCCATGGCAGCGCGGTCGTGGACGACGAAGCCGGCGTGGATGATTCTTGAACCGATGAAGTTGGGAGTCGAAAGCTGCTTCCGACCGAGAATCAATGGTCCTAGTTCCACCGTTGGCAGGAAGGCAATACGATGGCCTTCAGGATCGAGCAGAGAAATACGCAAAAGGTGTCCATGGTCTTTTTCCTGTTGAAAGTCAACATGCCTGACTTTCAGAAATGTTGACAGACGATCCAGATCGTCAGTCTCAAATGTAATTTCTTGAAGAAGTGATGAGGGCGCACTCTGGGGCAGCTTCTCCAGTTTGATTATTTGACCAGACGCCAACGAGATGGCCGCAGAGGGAATGCTCTCGTTCTCGCACCAATTACAGGCATGAGCGAAAAAGGGAACCTTGAGATAGAACTGTCGGGTCTCCGGGATATCGGAGGCTAGGATTGTCACGCTACCGATTCGGACTATTCGAGGGCGCTGGGGTTCTTTTGGCGGCCTAGCAAGAACAGCACTGCTGAGGTAAACCGCTGCGAGCGCCCCGGAAGCAAGTAAAGCGAAAGGCCCCCGCCTCGGGAGGCGACCGTCGCGAAGGAGAGTGGGCACGCTAGGCATCGGAAGCTCCGCGGGATTTGAGTTTGCGGATTTCGGCGAGGCGGGCGCGGAGGCGCTGCTCGAAGCCCTGGTCAGTGGGCTTGTACCAGGAGCGGCCGGAGAGATTCTCCGGCAGGCAGGACATATCCGTGACTTTATCGTCGTAATCATGGGCGTATTTGTAGCCGGCGCCCCAGCCGAGATTCTTCATGAGAGCGGTGGGCGCATTGCGAAGATGGAGAGGAACTGGATCGGCTTCGGTTTTGTGCACGTCTTCAAGGACTTCGCCGTAAGCTGTGTATACGGCATTGGATTTGGGCGCGAGGGAAAGATAGACGGCAGCCTGCGCGAGGGCAAGATGACCTTCGGGCGCGCCGAGGAAATCGAAGGCGTCCTTAGCAGCGAGCGTGACGGCAAGGGCGCCGGGTTCGGCGAGGCCGATATCCTCGCTGGCCATGCGCACCATGCGGCGGGCGAGGTATAGAGGATCTTCGCCGGATTCAATCATGCGCGCGAGCCAATAGAGCGCGGCGTCGGGGTCGGAGTTGCGGACGGATTTGTGCAGCGCCGAGATGAGGTTGAAGTGCTCTTCGCCGGCCTTGTCGTAGCGGAGGAGTTTGCGCTGCAGCACATCTTCGAGAAGTTCGGGAGTGATTTGTCGGGAAGGCGAAGCCCCACCCTCAAAACCCGCCCTTCGCGGCTCAGGGTGAAAGGGTGGGGCACCCACACGCGTGGTGCTCTTGGCGCAGAGTTCGAGCGTGTTGTAAGCGGCGCGGGCGTCGCCATTGGCGAAAGAAGCGATGCGGAAGAGAAGTTCATCGGATGCGGCAATGTTTTGGCCGCCCAGCCCGTGCTCTTTGTCCACGAAGGCGCGGCGGAGAAGTTCGACGATCTGCGGGGTGGTGAGCGGTTCGAGCACATACACTTTGGTGCGCGACAGCAGCGGGGAAATGACTTCGAAGGAGGGATTTTCCGTGGTGGCGCCGATGAAGATGATGTGGCCGGCTTCGACGTGAGGAAGAAAGGCGTCCTGCTGGGCCTTGTTGAAGCGGTGGACTTCATCCACGAATACGATAGTGCGGTGGCCGGAGCGGGATTTGAACTCCGCGGCGGCCATGACGTCCTTGATCTCCTTGATGCCGGCGAGGACGGCGCTGAAAGGGACGAAATCGGATTTGGTCAGGCGCGCGATGAGGCGCGCGAGCGTAGTTTTGCCGCAGCCGGGAGGCCCCCAGAAGAGCATGGAACTGAGATTGTCCGATTCGATTTGCACACGAAGCGGCTTGCCCGGGCCGAGGAGCTTTTCCTGGCCGATGAATTCGTCGAGCGTGCGCGGGCGCATGCGCTCGGCGAGCGGCTGGTTTGCGGCGTCGGGCTCGGCGGGCGAGAGTGGCGCGAACAGGCTCATGGCTGCGCGGTTTAGTTTAGCGCGGAACGAAGGGAAAGATTAGCGCACCAGGGTAAAGAGGCGCAGGGAGTTCGCAGAGGGCGCGATGGAAGCGCAAATCAAGGCGCCTTCGAGAAGGAATTACGCTGGCGGGCGGCTTCGTAGAAGAGGACAGCGGCAGCAGCGGCGGCGTTCAGGGACTCCACCTCCGTGGCCATGGGGATGCGGAGACGCGCGTCGGCGCTGCGCTCAACTTCTTCGGGCAGGCCGGCGCCTTCGTTGCCGATGAGCAAGGCAACAGCGCCGCACCAGTCCACCTCCCAGGGGGCGAGGCAGGGCGGTTCGCCGGATTCCGGTTCGCGGAGGCTGGACGCGAGGGTATGAATCCCGGCCACGCGGAACTGGGCGAGAAGGATGGGCAGGGACATCCCCGAAAGAATGGGCAGATGCAAGGCGGCGCCGGCGGAAGCGCGAAGAGTTTTGGGAGAATAAGGGCTGGCGGTGCCGCTTTGGCCGGAGGCGGCGGTGACTGCGCCAGTGGCTCCAAAGGCGGCGGCGGTGCGGAGGATGGCGCCTACGTTGCCCGGATCCTGAACGCCGGCGAGGACGGCGATCAGGGGAGTCGCTCCCGAAGAAGGACGCACGAGGTCGTCAAAGGAGGTCTTGCGGGGCTCGACGAGAGCCGCAACGCCTTGGGGGTGTTCGGTATCGGCAATGCCATCAAAGAGCGGGTCCGTGGTGCGAAGTAAGGGAAAGGCGATTTCCTTGCGGTCGAGAAAGGGAGCCAAGCGGGCGTGATGGCGCTCGCCGGATTCGCTGAAGAGCACGGCTTCCATGCGGCACCCGGATCGAAGGGCTTCTTCGACGAGTCGGGGACCTTCCACACCGATACAACCGGATTCGGTTGGGAGGCCGCCGCGCAAAGCCATGCGGAAGGCTTTCAGCCAGCGGTTGTCGCGGCCGGTGATGAGGCTTTGCGGGCCGCGCGGCTGACCAGCGCGAGGGGATTTGCCAGGAGAAGTCATAGTCCATGGCGGAGCGTAGCAAAGAAAGGCGCGGGAAGGCCAATCTTGCGGCATGACGGAACGGGCCGGAGAACAGATCAAACAGAGCCCGGATTTGGAGGTGGAAAGGCAATATATTGCGCGGAGAAGGAAGGCTATGATAGCGTCGCCGCAAGACGGGCAACGACGGCGAAGCGTTGCGATCGAGCGGAACTTCGCCCAAGGCCAGAACTTTGCCAGCAGAACTGCTCCGTATCAGCCAGGATGCCCCGGAAATAGAAATCATCCGCTACGCGGCGGAACATCTGGCGCGGGGCTGCGCAATCGCGATTCCCACCGATACCTTGTACGGCCTGGCGGCGGATCCCTTCAATCTGGCCGCGGTGGATGAAATCTACCGGGTGAAGGGACGGCCCAAGACAAGCGCGCTGCCCATCCTGGTGAATTCGATTGAGCAGGCGTTGCTGCTGGCGCGAGGCGCGCCCCCGAATTTCTTGAAACTGGCGCGGGAGTTCTGGCCCGGGGCATTGACGCTGGTGGTGGATGCTTCGAACCGGGTGCCGCTCAAGGTGACGGCCAATACGCGGCGGATCGCGCTGCGCTGGCCGAAATGCCAGGTGGTGACGCGGTTGATTGAAGAGTTCGAAGGGCCGATCACCGGGACGAGCGCGAATATTTCTGGTTTTCCTTCCTGCACGAGCGCGGAGCAAGTGATGAAGCAGCTTGGAGACCGGGTGCCACTGATTCTGGACGCGGGCGAGACGAAAGCGAACCTGGCGTCCACCATCGTGGAACTGCGCGACAACGAATGGAAGATTGGACGCGAAGGGGCGATTGCCGCGGCGGACATCGAGCGGGCGCTCTCTCGAGAAGAGTGATTCAGCGAGAAGCGGCTTCGTCAGAGCAGAGTTCTTTTCGTTTTTCGCCTTCCATTTCGACGCGAATTTCATCCTTCAATTTGTCGATCTGAGGATTCCGGTAGCGGCCGCGGTTCGCGCCCTCGGGCGGAATGCGCGGGGAGGAACGATCACGACTTGGTCCGCGGCGGGGCATAGGCGATTTTGCCGAGAATGGCGGGACCGCGGGCGCCGGTGGCGGAGGGAAGATTCGAGGGGCGGCGATGGAACGTTTCGTAAGCGAGGAGCGCGAATGCGTAGGCCTCTTTGGCCTCTTCGGGAACACCGAGCCGAAGGGAAGGCAGGATTTCGATGCCGGGCAACAGCGCGGCGAGTTGCGCGAGGATGAGGGGGTTGCGAGCGCCGCCGCCGGAGACGATGAGCTGCGAGATTTTTGTTCGAGGCAAGACGAAACGGTGAAGCGCGTCCACAACGGAAAGGGCGGTAAAGAGAGTGGCGGCGCGAATGAGGTCGTTGGAGTCAGCGCGGTGCTTGCGACCGAGTGAGAGAAGCCGCTGGACATACTCCGCGCCGTAATATTCGCGGCCGGTGCTCTTTGGCAGCGCGAGCTTCAGATACGGATCACGCATGAGTTCATTGAGGAGCGCGGGAAGCGCGCGGCCTTTGCCGGCGAGTTGCGCACCTTTGTCGAAGCGTTTGCGGCCGCGAGAGAAACGGGTAACCAGGGCGTCGATGAGCATGTTGCCCGGACCTGTGTCGAAGGCAACGACGTCGGAAGGCTTAGCGCCGGCGGGAATGACGGTGATGTTGGCGATGCCGCCGATGTTGAGCGAAACCCGACCGAGTTTGGGATGGCGGTAGAGAAGGTAGTCGGCGAAAGGGACGAGCGGAGCGCCCTGGCCGCCCAGAGCCATGTCTGCCGGGCGAAAATCGCCGACGGTGGTGATTCCGGTGAGAGCGGCGATGACGGAAGGCTCGCCGATCTGCAAAGTGGATGCCGTGGACGCACCGAAAAAGGGGACGGGCTTGCCCTGGTGGAAGACGGTCTGGCCGTGGCTGCCGATGAGGGAGACTTCGCGGGGCGAAACGCGAAATTTCCTGCAGGCGGCGAGGGCGGCTTCAGCAAAGAACGCGCCGAGGCGAAAATTGAGCTGGGAGAGCTCGCCCGCAGAAACGGCGGCGCCTTCCGCGACGCGGAGAATTTCAGCGCGTAGATTTTTCGGGAAGGCGTGGCTCGAGTGGGCGAGAAGTTTGCTGGAGAGATGCGGTGGGTTCTCAGAAATGAGAACGAGCGCGGCGTCAATGCCGTCCGCGGAGGTGCCGGACATGAGGCCGAGAACGAGCATGGGATTGGAGGTCATGAAAGGGAGCGAAAAAGATTCTTACCACAGAGATCATCGAGGGCATAGAGAATGGGAAGGGACAGGAGCGCAAAGAGTGAACGCCTTTGCGGGCGGAGGTATTCGTTGAGAAGAAGTCATTCGTGCAAGAGTGGATGAGAGGGAACGCCAGGAAGGAAATTAGGAGATTTGCTTTTTGAGTTCGGCGAGAAGGTTGAGGGCGTCGAGGGGCTTGAGCTGGTCGAGGTCGGCGCCGCGGAGCTTGTCGAGGACTTGGCGATCGAGCGGCGTGAAAAGAAGCTGCTGGTTGCCGTTGCCGGGGTGAGCGCCTTCGGCTCCGGGAGAGAGTGTTTCGCTCAATTCATGTTCGCTTTGTTCGTGCTTCTTCAAGACTTCCCGCGCGCGTTCGATGACGCTGCGGGGCAATCCGGCGAGGCGAGCGACTTCGATGCCGTAGCTCTTGTCCGCGCTGCCGGGCTCGACGTGACGCAAGAAGATGATTTCGGTGGGAGTCTCCTTCACCGAGACGTGGATATTTTTCACGGCGGGGAGCAGGTCGGCGAGTTCGGTGAGTTCATGATAATGGGTGGCGAAAAGCGTGCGCGCGCGGGTGTGCTTCTGCAGGTGCTCGACGACGGCCCAGGCGATGGAGAGGCCGTCGAAGGTGGAGGTGCCGCGGCCGACTTCGTCGAGCAGGACGAGGCTCGAAGGGGTCGCGTGGTGGAGAATCGCGGCGACTTCGCTCATTTCCACGAGGAACGTGGAGCGGCCGCGGGCCAGATTGTCGCTGGCGCCGATGCGGGTGAAGATCCGGTCGGTGACCGGCAGCCTGGCCTGGCGAGCGGGAACGAAGCAGCCCATCTGCGCCATCACGATAATCAGCGCCGCTTGCCTTAGATAGGTGGATTTGCCGCCCATGTTCGGGCCAGTGATGAGAAGAATCTGCTGGCGGCCCGGTTCGAAACAAAGATCGTTCGGGACAAAGCGCTCGCCGCGCTGGCGCAGAAGCTCCTCAATCACCGGATGGCGCCCGCCAACAATCAGAAGCTCGCCGGTGGAATTGAATTCGGGACGGGTGTAACCGCGGTCCGCGGCCAGCTTGGCGAAGGAGGCGAGCACGTCAAGCTGGGCGACGGCAACGGCCGTCTGCCGCAGGCGCGCGGCTTTTGCAGCGATGCCGGCGCGAAGGTCGAGGAACAGTTGACGCTCGATTTCGAGGATGCGCTCGTCGGCGGCCAGAATCTTGCGCTCGTATTCCTTCAGCTCGGGAGAAGTAAAACGTTCGGCGTTGACGAGAGTCTGCTTGCGTTCGTAATCGGCGGGCGCGAGATGAAGATTGGGCTTCGAGATTTCGATGTAATAGCCAAAGACCTGGTTGAAGCGAATTTTGAGCGAGGCAATGCCGGTGCGCTTGCGCTCGCGGTCCTCCATGGCCGCGATGATCTGCTTGCTGTGCTGGCTGAGGTTGCGCAACTCATCCAGTTCGGCGTGATAGCCGGAGCGGATGATGCCGGGATCGGCGGGCAGAGCAGGCGGCTCGTCGGAAATCGCTCTTTCGAGGCGCTCCCGCACGTCCGCGAGTTCGTCAATCTCGTTGTAGAGCTTTCGCAGGAGTTCGCTTCCGCCCGCGGGAGGGGGAGTCAGAAAATTTCGCAACACGGGCAACTGAGCCAGCGATTTGCGCAACGCCAAAAGCTCACGCGGCGTTGCCAGACCGAGCGTGATCCGGCTGGTGAGGCGTTCGAGATCCTGTATGCCGCGCAATTCCTTGCGAATTTCTCCGCGCACAACCGTTTGTTGCAGCAGATGAGCGACCGCGTTCAAGCGAGCTTCGATGGCATCGCGGTCAATCAGGGGACGCAGAATCCAGGAGCGGAGCAGGCGCGCGCCCATCCCCGTGACGGTCGCATCGAGGCAGGCCAGAAGCGTGGTGGGGCCGTTTTTCGCGGCATCCTCCGTGAAGATGGGGGAGATGAGCTCCAGGTTGCGCACGGAGACCGGATCGAGAATCAACGCGTCGTGCTGCCGATAAAAGCGAATGCGGTCGAGATGCTGGAGAGCCGCGAGACACGGCGCGTCGCACTTGTCGCCGGAGAGCTCGGGGCGGTCGGGCCGGGCGGAATTTTCTCGCAGATAGTGAACGATGGCGCCGGCGGCGCGAATGGCCTGGGGGTGCTGGTCGAGGCCGAAGCCGGTCAATTCGGAGACGCCGAACTGCTCCTGGAGAATGCGCTGGGCGTAGTCGCGCTGGAAGACCCAGTCCTCGATGCGAGTTTCCACGCCGCCGGTGCCGTCGAGCACGTTGGTCTTGGCGGTTTCAAAGAGCTGGGCGGGGCGGGGAAGGAGGGTCTCGCGCGGGCGCAGCAACTGCATCTCGTCCCGCAGGGCTTCTTCCGAACGGGGACCGCTGAATTCGGTGGCCAGGAACTCGCCGGTCGAAAGATCCACGAAAGCGAGACCAACCAGGGAAGAGGATCGGTCGAGGGCGACGGCGGCGAGAAAGTTGTTCTCGCGCGCCTCGAGCACGGAAGCATCGACTGCAGTGCCGGGAGTGATGACACGGACGACCTCGCGGCGGACAAGCTTTTTGCCCGGGCCGGGCTGTTCCATTTGGTCGCAAATGGCAACCTTGAATCCGGCGCGAATCAGTTTTGCGATGTAGCCTTCCGCGGCATGATACGGGACGCCGCACATCGGAATGGGCTGGCCCTTCTCGCGGTTTCTGGAGGTGAGCGTGATTTGCAGCTCGCGCGAAGCGAGCATGGCGTCCTCGTAGAAGAGTTCGTAGAAGTCGCCAAGGCGGAAGAGCAGCAGGGCGTGCGGGTAACGCGCCTTGATGGCGTGATATTGCTGCATCAACGGTGTGCTCGGTTCGCTCATCGGGACGCCAAGCCGGAGCCGGATGTTCCTTTCCGCGATTTTGTGAAGGGACGCATCAGGGTGCAATTCCCCATTGGGCAAGAAGGAAAGCGTAATCCAGGGCGATCTCGCGGAGATAGTCGTAGCGGCCGGAAGCGCCGCCGTGGCCTGCGCCCATGTTGATCTTGAGAAGAAGGGGCCGGTTGTCCGTTTTGAGAGTGCGCAGCCTGGCGACGTACTTGGCAGGCTCCCAATACATGACCTGGCTGTCGTTCAAGGAGGTTTTGACGAGCATGGCGGGATAGGCTTTGCGTTCGAGATTTGTGCAGGGACAGTAGCTCTTCATGTAGAAATAGTCCGCTTCCACCTTTGGGTTTCCCCATTCCTCGAACTCTCCCACAGTGAGAGGGAGCGATTCATCCAGCATGGTGTTGAGCATGTCCACGAAGGGAACGTGGCTCAGGACGGCGCGGAAAAGATCGGGTCGAAGATTTGTGACTGCGCCCATGAGCAGGCCGCCGGCGCTGCCGCCTTCGATGGCGAGTCTTTGTGGCGAGGTGTATCTCTGGCGGCAGAGGAATTCGGCCACCGCGATGAAATCCGTGAAGGTGTTGCGCTTGTTGCGCATGCGGCCCGCATCGTGCCATGGCTTGCCGAGTTCACCGCCGCCGCGCACATGGGCCACGGCGAAGACGGCGCCGCGGTCGAGGAGGCTGATGCGGTTCGAGCTGAAGGAAACAGGAACGGAGATTCCGTAACTGCCGTAGCCGTAAAGGAGCAAGGGGGCGCCACCGTGGCGAGGCGTATCGATGCGAGACACCAAGGAGATGGGAATTCGCGTGCCGTCGTCGGCGGTGGCGTGAAGGCGCTCGATAAAGTATTGCGATGGGTCATATCCGCCGAGAATGGGCTGCTGCTTGCGCAGGGCCGTCGCGCCCGTATTCACGTCGTAATCAAAGATCGATTTGGGCGTAACGAAGGATTCGTACTGATAGCGGACGTACGTCTGGTCAAATTCAGGATTCGTGCCCGGCGCCGCGTGATAGGCGGGTTCCGCAAAGACGATCCGGCGTGAAGCGGCGAGAAGGTTGCCCTGGTCAGTATTCGCGGAGAGATGCGCGACGCGCAGATAGGGAAGGCCGTCTTCGCGTTCCAACAACAAGAGATGCGAACGAAAGACGTCCACATGCTCAAGCATGACTTCCGGCCGATTGGAAATGATCTCCTTCCACTTTTCGCGCACGGGGTTTTCCGCGGGCGCAGTGACAAGCCGGAAGGTGCGCCCGCCGGAGTTCGTGCGGATGAAGAAGAGGCCGTTTGCCTTTGGAGAAAACCCGGGATGATGATCGACGTAATACTCGTGGGCATCCTCGCGCGGCGCGATGAGGCGAAATTCGCCTGAAGGATCGCCGGCGTGGAGGTAACGCACTTCGCTCGTGGTGTGGCTTGCGACGAGCAGGAGGAGGAAATCGCCGCTGCGCGTGCGCTCGATTTCGACGTGAAAGCGCTCGTCCGGCTCCTCGTAAAGCAATCGGTCCGGCGCGGAGGAACCGAGCGCGTGGCGATACAAGCGGTAGGAGCGCTTGGTGACTTCGTCTTCTACGGTGAAAAAGAGCGTGCGGTTGTCTTTTGCCCATGCCGCGCTGGTAACGCGCTCAGCGCGGAACGGCAGAATTTCCCCGCCAGCGAGATTCTTGATTTCCAGCGTGTATTGGCGGAATCCCGTGGTGTCCAGCGAATAGGCAAGGAGTTGGTTGTTTTCGCTGACTTCAAAGGCGCCCAGGCCGAGGTAAGAGTGGCCCTCGGCAAGACGGTTCAGGTCCAGCAGGATTTCCTCGGGTGATCCCTCGCTTGCGTGGCGGCGGCAATGGATGGGGTACTGCTTTCCTTCCTCGGTGCGAGTGAAGTAGTCGTAGCCGCGGAGGCGGTAGGGCACGGTGAGGTCGGTCTGCTGAATGCGGGAAAGCATTTCCTGGTAGAGCTTTTCCTGTAACTCGAGCGTGGGGCGCATGACGGCGTCGGTGTAAGCGTTTTCGGCTTCGAGATAGGCCAAAACCTCCGGGTTATGCTTTTCACGCAGCCAGGCAAAGTCGTCCACACGATGGTCGCCGTGCAATATATGTTCAACAGGCTTCCTCGCCGCGACGGGGGGAGTGGCCGCGGAAGCAGCCGAAGGCGAACTGGCAGAGACCCCAGTGACGGTTTCCGATTCCGGTTTCATGATTCCAAAGATGCTTTGCTCGCGGCGAAGCAGGGACACCGCGCGAAGGATTCGTGTTCGTCCGTTATACTAGCCGAAGTTTGCGGCAGGAAAAAGCGGGCCGTCAGAAACGAGAGGAAAATGGCGCGCGAGATCGAAATCAAACTCCGTATCCAGGATGCAAAGGCGTTCTTGCGCAAACTGAAGGCACTCGGAGGGCGACCGGTAAATGGCGGCACGGGGCGCGTCCACGAATGGAACGTGATTTTTGACACGCCTCAGGGAGGCTTGGCCAAGCATGGGCAGCTTCTTCGCGTCCGTACCGAGACTCCGCAGCCGGAAAAGAAGAAAGGCACCGGAAGCGGCAAGAGAATCGTTTTGACGTTTAAAAAACCGGCGTCCAGAGCAAGCGAGGTGACGGACGCCGTCCGCAAGATCGTGCCTGCGGGACGGCACAAAGTGCGCGAGGAGATCGAAGTCGAGGTCGAGGATGGCGAGCGGCTTTCGAGGATTTTTGAAGGACTGGGGATGCGCGGCTGGTTCCGTTATGAAAAGTACCGTACCACTTACAAGCTGCGGCCTTCCGAGCGCTGGGCCAAGGAGCTTCTGATTGAGCTCGATGAGACTCCGATCGGCAATTTTGTGGAACTGGAAGGGCCACCCGAGGCGATTGACCGCGCGACGAGGATGCTGGGCTATTCGGCGCGGGATTATGAACTCCGAAACTACCTCGCCTTGTATCTCGAAGAATGCCGGAAGAGAGGCGAGCCGCCCCGGGACATGATTTTTGCGAGCAAGAGTTAGCTTGTAGCCACAACGGTGGCGGATTTTTTTCAATAAACACCCTTTTTTCTTGACAATGCAGCGTCGCGCGGCTTATCACTACGTTCGGAGCTGGAAGTTTTCGATGCGATCTGCAAGCGAACACGAACCTGGCCCCGGTCGCCAAGAAGCAGAGTGCGAGCCGGGGAGCGCGGAAGGACAGCGAGTGATGCGGCCGCGGGCGGTTTTTGCCTGGAATAGCGCCGCCACCGGGGGAGGTGAGTCCGCTTCAGGCTAACGGTAAGTCCATTGTTGTGTGCAACTTGCCCGCAGTCGAGGATCCTCCGGCTTGCGGGCTTTTTCTTTGAGCTTCCGCGGGAAAGAGGTTCCAAATGCTATTCGCGACGGAATTAATGGGAGCAAAAGCGTACGACGCGCAGGGAAACTACGTCGGGAAGCTGAGGGAGTTTTTCATCGAGCCCGCGGACCAGCCGAACCGCGTGGCGAGGTATCTGCTTTCCCGCGGCCATTTTCAGCCGCTCGTGGCGAGGCATGACCAGATCGCATCGATTTCTCCGGCCCACATAAGGTTGACCGTCAGCGAGCGCGCCCTTGAGCCGTACGAACCGAACGAGTCCTGGCTGGCGTTGACCAAAGATCTGCTGGATCAGCAGATCATAGATACCAGCGGCCGAAAAGTGGTGCGCGTCAATGATGTGGACCTTGCCGAACAGCGAGCGAACGGAAACGTGGAGCTTCGCATTGCCCAGGTGGACGTGGGGCTTCCGGGGGCGGTACGGAGACTGTTGCAGGGAGTTGCGCCTCCCGGAGTGATTCGGAAGCTCCAGGACAAACTGCCTCCGCGGAAGATTCGGTGGGAATTCGTGAACCTGGTCGAGCCGGATCCCTTGAGGAGGGTGAAGCTGCGCATTACTCACGAGAAACTGGAAGACCTGCACCCGGCGGACCTGGCAGATATCGTGGAAGACCTCTCCGCGGCAGAGCGCCAGGGCATCATCGCCTCGCTCGATGAAGAGACTGCGGCCGCGGTGCTCGCGGAACTCGATGCGCGGCTCACGAAGCAGATCGTCGAAAAGCTGGACCCGGAAAAGGCGGCGGATATCCTCGAAGAGATGCCTCCGGACGCAGCCGCGGACGTTCTGGCGGACCTGTCCGAGGAGACGAAAGAAGAAGTGATGGAAGAGATGCCCGGACAGGAGGCGAATGAGGTTCGGGAGCTGATGGAGTTCGAGCCTTCCACGGCCGGCGGGATGATGAATCCGGAATTCGTTTTCGTCGGTGAAACCTCCACCCGCGAGGAAGTGCTGGCGTGGCTGCGCAAGCAGGACCTGAACCTGGACCAGTTGGATACGATCGTGCTCCTCGATTCGGCGGCGCAGTTTTCGGGTACCGTCCCGGTCGCCCGGTTACTTCTGGCGGAACCGGATGAAACGCTGGCGGGGTTGAAGATGGAGCCGCAGCTGAGCGTGGCGCCTGAGGCAAAGGAGAAGGAAGTGTTCGAGTTATTTGATAAGTACAACCTGAGAATGCTGACGGTGGTGGACGAAACGAGGCGTCCCATCGGCGCGATCACAGTCGACGACGTGGTGAATCGCCTAGTGCACTAGAGTGCGACAAGCGATTCAAGGGCAAAGCATCAAGTCAAGGCAATGAACTGGACTGCATTCAAGTCGAGATTTCAAACGATTCGCTCGGGCGGTCGCGACCTACAGAAGCGAGCCAGAAGCCTACGGCGGCGCATCGTGCTGCTGCTGGCAGTCATTGGCCCCGGATTGATCACTTCGAACGTCGATAACGACGCGGGAGGAATTTCCACCTATACGCAAGCGGGCGCACATTACGGCTATATCCTGCTGTGGTCGCTGATTCCCATGACCCTGGCGTTGTATGTGACGGAAGAGATGTGCGCCCGCATGGGGGTGATGACCGGTAAGGGGCTGTCAGACCTGATTCGAGAAGAGTTTGGTTTTCGCGCGACGTTTTTCGTCATGGTGCTCGGATTTCTCGTGGATCTTGCCAACGTGGTGGCGGAGTTCGCTGGCGTGGCGGCGGCATCGGAGATTTTTGGGATAAGCAAGTACCTGGCGGTGCCTTTGGCGGCGATTCTTGTCTGGATTCTTGTTCTTCGGGGCACGTACAAGCAGGTGGAGATCATCTTCCTGATCGCGTGCAGCTTTTACGTTACCTACGTTGTATCAGCCGTCCTTGCAAAGCCAGACTGGCTGCTGGCCGCCAGGCACACGCTTATTCCGACCGTGCACTTCGACGCGACGTACCTGGTCACGCTGACCGCGCTGGTCGGGACAACCATCGCGCCCTGGCAGTTCTTTTATCTTCAGGCGGGGTTCGTGGAAAAGAAGGTCGGGCCCCGACAGTATCCGCAGGCGCGCGCGGACGTTCTGGTGGGCAGCATCAGTTGCATGGTGATCGTTTTCTTCATCATCGTGTGCACCGCCGCGACGCTGTACGCCTCCGGTCAGCGCGATATCGCCGACGCTGCGGTGGCGGCCAAGGCGCTTGTGCCGCTGGCGGGCAAATGGGCGGGATTGGCTTTTGCGCTGGGGTTGTTGAACGCTTCGCTTTTTGCCGCGACGATTCTGCCGTTATCAACCGCCCACGTGGTATGCGAAGGCTTGGGATTTGAAGCAGGTGTTGACAAGAAATTTCGGGAAGCGGAAATCTTTTATGGGCTTTATACCACCTTGATTGTTATCGGAGCCGGGATCATTTTGCTTCCCAACGCTCCGTTATGGAAGATCCTGATCTTTTCGCAGGTTGGGAACGGAATCTGGCTGCCTGTGGTGGTGATTTTCATGCTGCTGCTGGTGAACCGCCGGGATCTGATGGGGGAACATGTGAACAAACTGGGGGACAATATCGTTGCGTGGGTCACGGCTGTCGCCATGATCGCGTTGACCCTGGTGCTTGTCTATGCGTCGCTGACACAAGGCGGCCCCCCGAATCCGGGCGGGTGATAGTTTGAGCAGGGGACGCGAGAGGCGTTCTTGGATTGCTGTACTTTACGGCGTGTGATAACTTTGTCGCATAAAGGAGACGGCCCGGAGCCGGGCGTCCAGAACCGTGCCCGAGAGCAAGCACCGCAAGACGCTTCACGTCGCCGCGTCCCATCCTCTGGGGACGCTGACCGCGGAAGAGGCCTACATTTTTGAAAAGCTGGATCTCGGGCGGTTGCCGCGTCACGTCGCCGTGATTATGGACGGCAACGGCCGCTGGGCGCAGCGCAGACATCTGCCGCGCATCGCCGGACATCGCGCCGGGACGCAGACAGCGCGCTCCACCATCGAAACCTGCGCGCGCCTCAAAATCGAAGCGCTCACGCTTTACGCCTTCTCCGTGGAGAACTGGCGACGGCCGAAGACCGAGATTGAGTTTCTGATGCAACTTCTGCGCGAATACCTGCGGCGCGAGATGCCGTTGCTGCAAAAGAACGGCATCCGAATCCGGTTCCTCGGCCGCTCCGACGATTTGCCGGCGGGCGTGCAGAAAGACACGCGGGAAGCGATGGAAGCGACGGCCGGCAACAAGGGGATGGTACTGTGCGTGGCGCTGAATTACGGGGGGCGGAGCGAAATCGTGGACGCGGTGAATGCGGCGCTTGCCCGGCGCGCTCCCGGGGAAAGGAACTTGCCCGTCTCCGAGGAAGAGATTTGTGCGAACCTCTACACCGGCGGGCTTCCCGATCCGGACCTGATGATTCGCACGAGCGGAGAAATGCGCGTGAGCAATTTTCTGCTCTGGCAAATCGCGTATTCGGAGATTTTCGTAACGGAAACCCTCTGGCCTGATTTCAACCGTGCCCGTTTCCTCGAAGCGCTGGTGGAGTATCAGAAGCGGGAACGCCGGTATGGCGGAATCGGCGAAAGCGAAGCCGACGGTGATAAGCGGGTTCGCCTCTGACTTTTCCCTGCGTATTCCTCTCCTTCTGCAAGTATCATGAAGCGATCTCAGTCCTGACTCAGGGGTGGTTCCACGGATGACCTGGAAGCGAGTGGCGACGGCCGTCGTCCTGATCCCGATTGTGGTGGCGCTGGATTTGTACTGCTCCACGGCGGTTGTTTCGCTGGCCATTGCTCTGGTAACGCTGCTGGCCCTTTTCGAATACTTCGCGCTTGGCGACGCGATCGGGCACCGGGCGTACCGCTTCTGGACCGCGACCTGCGCGCTTGGGTTGATTTACGTCCAGTGGCTTGCCACGACCGGTGAGGTTTATTCGCTCGGCGGGGGAGAACAGCTCCACCGTGCGGCGAGAAGCTTCTTTGGGATTACGCCCACGCCGATAGATCTTTTCTTTGTCTTTGTTCTGGGAGTTGCCGCGCTGACCCTCTGGACGCGGAGGCCGTTGGTGGAAGGCTTGCCCTCGGTGGGAATCAGCTCGAGCGCGCTGCTGCTCCTTGCGTTCCCGCTGAGCTTCGCCGTCCGGCTTCACGGGATCGAGCGCGTGGGGCCGTGGCTGCTGCTCTTTGCTCTGGTTATTGTGTGGGTTGGGGACACTGCCGCCTACTTTGTGGGAAGGTCCATCGGCAGGTACAAGCTGGCGCCGCACTTGAGCCCGAAGAAGACCTGGGAAGGGACAGTCGCGAGCCTGCTCGCGTCGCTCCTTGCGGGCTGGGCCTTCACTCGGTGGATTAATGTTCCCGTCGTGCAGGCTCTGGGGATGGCGGCTGCCGGGAATCTCTTTGGCCAAGCCGGCGATTTGCTGGAGTCGGCGTACAAGCGCAGTGCCGGTGTGAAGGATTCGGGTTCGCTGCTTCCCGGACACGGGGGGATTCTGGACCGCATCGACGCGCTGATTCTGGCGATTCCGGTTGTCTGGTATTATTGGACATGGTTTTGCTCGCCGCGGACATGAATCCGCAAATCCTCCAGCACGCGCACGAGGGAAATCGCAGCTCGTGAAGAGACTCGCCATCCTGGGTTCGACCGGCTCCATTGGCCGGCAGTGTTTGTCGGTGGTGGAGGCGCTGCCCGGGCGATTCACGGTCGTGTCTCTGGCTGCCGGATCCAACCTGGACGAACTCACGGGCCAGATTGAGCGGCACCGGCCGGAACTGGTGTCCGTCAGCGACGCTCAAAAGGCGAGCGAACTGACGGCGCGCCTTCGCGAGAAGGGAATCCAGCCGGCGCCAGCGATACACCACGGAAGGGAAGGGATGCTCGCCGCGGGCACGCATCCGGAGGCGGAGATTGTGCTTTCCGCGGCGGTCGGGGTGGTTGGGCTCGAAGCCACCTACGAAGCAATCAAACTCGGCAAGACCATCGCCCTGTCCAACAAAGAGGTCCTGGTGGCTGCGGGCGAACTGGTCATGGCTGCGGTGAAGGAAGCCGGCAAAGAGTTGCTCCCCGTGGACAGCGAGCACAATGCCGTTCACCAATGCCTGCGCGGAGGAAAGAACGGGGAGGTGCGGAAGCTGATCCTCACGGCTTCGGGCGGCCCTTTTCGGAAAACGCCGCTAAACCAATTTGCTTCCATTACCGTGGAGCAGGCCTTGGCTCACCCGAACTGGCGCATGGGGAACCGCATCACCATCGACTCCGCAACGATGATGAACAAGGGATTTGAGGTTATTGAGGCGCGCTGGCTCTTTGAGATGCGCCCGGATCAGATCGACGTGGTCATCCATCCGCAGTCCACCATCCATTCCATGGTCGAGTACGTGGACGGTTCGGTTTTGGCGCAGCTCGGACCAACGGACATGCGCATGCCCATCCAATATGCGCTAACCTATCCGGAGAGGGTGGCATCCAATCAGGTAGCGCTGGATTGGGGAAAGCTGAAGCGCCTGGATTTCGAAAAGGTCTCCACGCGCCGCTATCCATGCCTGCGATTGGCCCGGGAAGCCCTGAAGAAAGGCGGGGCGTTGCCATGCGCCTTGAACGCCGCGGATGAAATCGCGGTGGCCGCCTTCCTGGAGCACAGGTTGCCGTTCCTCGGAATACCGGAAGTGATCGAGCACGTGCTGGCGCGGATGCCGCGCATCAAATTTGCAGGAATGTCTGACGTGCTTTCCGCGGATGCGGAAGCGCGTCGAATGGCGAGGGAAGAGGTTGCCAAAGTGGCGGTGACGGCCGCCGCGGCTTCCTAGGCGAAAAAGGACGGAGAGCTGAGGTTTATGGACACACTTTTGGGAATCGTGCTGGTTCTGGGCGTGATGATTCTCGTCCACGAATGGGGGCACTTCATCGTCGCGCGGCTTTTCAAAGTGCGCGTGGACGTCTTCTCCATCGGATTTGGTCCGCGGCTGTTTGGCTGGAAACGCGGCGCGACGGATTACCGCGTGAGCGCGCTGCCGCTCGGCGGCTACGTGCGGATGGCGGGCCAGGAGCTTTCCGAGATCGATTCCGGGCAGCAAGGTCCCACGGGCGCTCCCGACGAAGTGATGAGCAAGCCCCGCTGGCAGCGCGCTCTGATTTCCTTTGCGGGACCGGCGGTCAACCTGATCATGCCGGTTCTTCTGCTGGGCGGTTTCTTCTGGCTGCGCGGCTTGCCCTATCAATCGTATCTGGACAAGCCTTCCGTGATTGTGGCTCTGGCCGAGAATGATCCTTTCCAGAAGGCGGGCGTCGAACCGGGAGACCGGATAACCAGCATCAACTCGACTCCCACTCCGACGTGGCAGAAGGCCGAGGACGTACTTTCGAATGTCCCGCAGGATTCCACGCTTCAGTTTCAAATCGAACACAAAGGCGAGATGCGCAAAGTGGAGGTTCCAGCCAGCGACTTTCTGAAATCCGACTGGCTGCAAAGGTTCCTGCCCGCCGCGCCCGTCGTGCGCTCGGTAAACAACGGAGATCCGGCGGGACGCGCGGGAATGAAGCGAGACGACGAAATTCTTTCCGTGAACGGCAAGCCCATTCCCAACTGGATCGTCTTCGTGGATACGATTAAGAAATCCAACGGAATGCCGCTGAGCGTGCTTGTGGCGCGGGCCGGGAAGCAGATCACCCTGAACATTCGGCCGGAACCCACCAAGGATGAGAACGGAAAGCCCGTTTATAGGATTGGCGTGCTCGGGCCGAAGGAGGTCTGGTCCTTCCGGCACGTGTCGATTCGTGGAGCGTTTCAAAACGCTTCGTATATCACCTGGACGGGCACAAAGCAGCTCCTAGACGTGGTCGGAAAACTGTTCTCGGGACGGCTGTCCATCAAGCAGCTTCAGGGCGTGGTCGGGATTGCGGACCGGGCGGGCGAAGCCGTGCAGGAAGGCACCTTTTCCGTGGTCAGCCTGATGGCGATTATCAGCCTGAATCTCGGCATTCTGAATCTCTTGCCCATCCCCATTCTCGATGGCGGCCACATTCTCTTGCTGACGATCGAAGGCATTCGCCGGCGCGACCTGAGTCTGGCGTTCAAGGAACGCTTTATTCAGGTGGGCTTCGTATTTCTTCTGCTGCTCTTCGTGGTCGTTATGTACAATGACATTGTGCGCTTGCTGCCCATTCACTCCTGAGCATGGATCGCGCACATTAGGCCCCATCGAAGCCGCTCTCTTGGGGAAGAGTTCATGGCTGCCACGCCCTCACATCGCGCATCCACTGGAGAACGCCTCAACACCGCTGCCACCACAGGCAGGCTGACGCAGGCTCTCACCGAACTGGGGCTGCGCATGACGCGGCAGCGGCGCGTCATCCTGCAAGTGATGGACGACGCCGAGCAGCACCTGGACGTGGATCAAATCTTCGAGCGGGCCAGGATCATCGATCCGGACGTCCATCTGGTGACCGTCTATCGCACCATTGACCTGCTGAAGAAGCATGGCCTGATCGACGAGCTGGACCTTCTGCACTTGCGCGGCGACCGCCACTATTACGAAACTCACGGTCCGCGCGACCACATTCACGTTGCTTGCCTGAAGTGTGGCAAGGTCCGGGAATTCGAAAGCCGGCTTTATGAGCAGCTCAAGTCGCAGATCGAACGCGACTTCGGAATGAAAGTTACGGTTTCCCGGACGGAAGTCGGCGGTTATTGCGCCGAGTGCCTCGCGAAGGGTATCTCCTGATTCAATTTGGCGATTATGCGGAAACGCGCCTGGAGCGAATGTAGCGCAGCCGGGAAAAGAAACGGTTTGCCTTCGCCGCGTCCCTCAAGATTTGTTCCCGCAATTCCGCAGGGCTCGAGAATTTCTTTTCGTCGCGCAGACGCTTCCAGAACCGGATTTCGATACGTTTCGCCTCGAATTCGCGGGGAGCATCCAGAAGGTGGGTTTCCACGACCAGCGAAGAGCCATTGAACGTGGGGCGCGTGCCGATATTCGTGACGGAGCGATAGCTTTTGAGCTCGCCTTCCAGCAGCGTTCGCGTGATGTAAACGCCGCGGGCCGGCCACAATTCCTGCTCGGGAATCAGGTTTAGCGTCGGTACGGTGAATTTGTGCCCCGAGCCCGTTCCGGGAACCACCTCCCCGGTGAGCACAAACGGCCGCCCCAGCAGGCGTCCCGCATGGGTCACGTCGCCTTCGGCAATCTCGCGGCGAATCACGGTGCTTGAAACGACTTCGCCGTGATACTTGACGGGCGGAATGGTGATGACCTCAAACCCAGCTTTGCTCCCCAGCTCGCGCAGGAGATGAACGTCGCCGGCTTGGCGGTGCCCGAAGCGGAAATTTTCTCCCACGAGAACGGCCCGAACCAAGAGATCGTTTACCAAGATCTGCCCCACAAATTCCGCGGGCGAGAGCTTTGCCAATTCGAGTGTGAAGGGAAGCACGACAGCGGATTCGAGTCCCACAAAGCGGAACCATTCGATCCGCTGAGCGCCGGTTGACAAACGCTTAGGCGCAGATTCCGGACGGAGGACCTTTAGCGGCGGGGGTTCAAAGGTCAACGCGGTGGCGACCCCGCGCGTTGCTTCGGCGCGAGAAACGGCCTGGCGAAGGATAGCCTGGTGCCCAAGGTGAATGCCGTCAAAATTGCCAATCGCCAGGACGCTTCCGCGTCCGCTGGGCGCGTAGTGTGTTCTCCAGTCCCTGGAGGAAGTGAACACCGTCATTTTCGGGACGGGCATTGCGAACTGGCGCTCCTCAGTTTTTGGGACCGCCGGTTCGTCCACGCCCACTTCAAGTTGCAAGCCGTCGAACGCCAACTGCACGTGCTCCATGCCGAGTCCGCGCAGCCGTTCGTTCGTCTCCGCATGGGGCAGATCATGAGCAATGTGTGTGAACCAAGCGCTCCTCGGCTTGAGCTGCTGGATCAGATCGAGCGCCTGCTCGACGGTCTGATGCATCGGATGCGGTTCGTCTCGCAGGGCGTCTAGGATCAGCACGTCCAGATCTTCCAGCAAGGACAGAGAAGGCGTCGGTACCGCGCTGAAGTCCGTCAGATACGCTCCTCGCCCGAACCGGAATCCCAGCACTTCGATATCGCCGTGCAGGAGCGGTATTGGCGTGAATCGCGTGCCGAGCATCTCGAAGGAACCGCGAATTTCATGGAGCGTAACGCTGGGGACGCTGCTTGCCTTGGGTTTTCCGTCGAAAACGTAGGCAAAGGCTCTGCGCAAGATTTCGAATGTGGCCTGATTGCCGTAAATGGGAAGCGGCGCCTTCTGCCGGATGTTGAAGGGCCGGATATCGTCAAATCCCTGGATGTGATCCGCGTGGCCGTGCGTGAGGAGAACGGCGTCCAGGCGCTGGATTCTTGCGCGCAAAGCCTGTTGCCGAAAATCGGGGGTGGTATCAATGACCACATTCTTACCGTTCCGCGAGAGGAGCAGGGAAGGGCGGAGCCGGTTGTCCCGAGGATCCTTAGAGGTGCACACGCGGCAGCGGCATCCGAGCGTGGGCACTCCCATGGAAGTTCCCGAACCCAGCACGGTCAATTGAATGGAATTCGAAGGCATGTCGATTTCGGAAATTACAATTCCCGCCGTGGAGCGCGGTTCGGTCGCAATGAACCTATCGGCCCTTGGCCTGAGCCTGAGTTGCCTGCGCCGTCAGGGCTTGGTTGACTTCGAGGTACGTCATCTTGAGCTTGCCCAGCAAATCCAGCAGCAGTTGGTCTTCTTCCTCTGCAAGGTTGCCTTTGGTCTTGTCGCGCAGCGCATCGAGCATGTCGATCAGTTCGCGCGCCGCTTCTGGGTCGATCATGGGCTGGCCGGTGCGTGGATCGGCATAGGCTCCAAGAACCATCGCGGCATTGCTGCCAATCATTCGGATAAGGTTCTCGAAGGCAGACGAGCGCTTGGGCGCGTCCGCAGGAGGCTGCGGAGCGGGAGCCGGTGCCCCGGAACTCGAAGC
>Ga0070740_10002261_pt1 | contig 23252 bp, 20 predicted proteins | sample Coa_R2_FD_67286 | JGI IMG/M metagenome (GOLD analysis project Ga0070740, IMG submission 67286) | Surface soil microbial communities from Centralia Pennsylvania, which are recovering from an underground coalmine fire - Coalmine... | ecosystem: Environmental > Terrestrial > Soil > Unclassified ...
GTAGGTGTAGGCGGCGGTCTGTACCTGCCCCGAGACTAACTGAGCCTGCGTCATCCGGTTCTCGGCGTCGTAGGTGCGCGTGCATAGAGTGTTAGGGTCCGCCTGCACCATGCACAGGTCGCGGGTCTGGTTGCCGGCTAAGTCGTAGAGCATCCTGCGCTGCGTCGGGTCGGTGATGGCCGCGTCGCCCGGCAGGTAGAGGCGGTTGTCGTTCCTCGTGATGTCGAGTTCGTACTGCGGCTTCGGCGCGTTCGTCGTCGCGGAGGCGTTGATGGTGCGGTTGCCCCAGCGGTCGTAGGTGTAGCTCTGCGTCCACGGCGCGGCGCTCGACTCGCTAGCAGACGAAAGCCGGTTCAGAGAGTCGTAGGTGAAGCTCTGCGTGCCCAGCCCGTAGTTGCCACTCTGGTCGTAGCCCGCCCCGTCGAAGTTCGGGATGAACAAGTCCTGCTCGCGCAGATTCCCGTTGTTGTCCGCCCCTCCCCCGCTGGCACCCGAACCGTGGGCGCTGTACTGGTTGATGATCGCCCCGCGGTTCCAGTTCGTAGAGTTCGCCTGATCTGTGAAGGCGTAGGTGCTGACTCTAATCTCGGCGAGTTGACCGCGCGAGTTGTAGAGATGTTTATTATAGACGGGCGTGTCGGTGCCGAAGCGCTCCTGGTTCATCCCGCCCTTCTCGTCATAGACGAGTTGCGAGGCGTAGGTGCGCTGCGCGCCGTCGCCGAGGTTGCCGGAGAAGGCAGCCTGCGAGCCGTTGTCGCCGAGTCGTCCCGCAGCGTCGTAGTTGTAGCTGACTGAGTGCCCCGAAGGGTAATTCTCTGATGTGACTCCGCCCGCCAAGTTGTAACCTAGCTGAGTAGTGTAAGCCTGACCCCACGCGCCGCTCACCCAGAACTTCTGCTGGTACTGCGTCGGTCTGCCCATCACATCGTATGTGGCGAAGGTGGACTGGGCGATGGCAGCAGCCTCAGTCCTGTAGAGGTGTCCCTTGCCGTTCGTCGCGGAGTCGTAGTAACGGCTCACCGTAGGCGTCGTCGTTCCCCCGCCCGAGTAGGTGACAGTAATGTTGCGATTCAGGTGGTCGTAAGCATAAGTGGCTATGACGCCCCTCGCGTCTGTCTTCGTCTGGAGGTTCCCGTCGTTGTCATAGGTATAGCCGACCGTGCCGCTCTCTGGGTTAGTCGCCGACGTTAGTCGGGACAGCGAGTCATAAACGAAAGTTCTAGTCTGCGTACCCTGCGTCACCGTGCGGAGGTTGCCGAGCACGTCATACGTGTAGTTCGTCAGGTAGTTCAGGTTGCTGGGGTCTTCATAAACCGACGTCAGCCTGTCCAGCGCATCCGTGACGCTCTTGCGCGAGTGGCCCGCAGAACTCGTGTCATGCTGGTCTGTGACCGTCACGCTGTTGCCGCTGTATGAAGTGGTGACGAACGCACCGTCCGGCTTCGTCGTCACCGTCGTCACCCTGCCCAGCGCGTCATAAGCCGTCTCGGCCCACTTATCGGTAGAGAAGAGCGCCGCGCCTTCCGCCGCCCGGTAAGACATGGATGATCGCTTCACCCTGCCGAGCGCGTCGTATTCCGTGTCAACAGTGATCCAAGGCTTCGTCGTGTCGTAGTTCTCGTAGATAGCCTTGCGGTAGGCCCTCCCCATCCCGTCGAAGAACTGCTTGGACTCGGCGCGGCGCGAAGAGTCGAGGTCTGTGAGCGTATGGACGTAGAGGTTGCCTACGGTGTCGCCGTAGTCGTAGTCGGCGCGGCTGCCGTCGGGGCGCACCACGGCCCTCAGGCGGTCGAGCGGGTCGGGGCTGCCCTGCGAGTCGGCGTAGTAGAGCGTCGTCGTCTTGTTGTTCGCGTCCGTCGTCGAGTAGGTAAGCCCGGTGTAGAAGTCGTATATGGTCGAAGCGACCAGCGCGGTCGCCGAGCCGTACTGTCCCGTCGGGTCGGGCACGGGCGATGTCACGCTCGCGGGGAGAGCGAAGGTGTTGGCGGTGTACGTGCCGTTGCACCTGAGACCGCCGTCGTTACAGAAGGAGTCGGCGAACGAGACGGTAGAGGTGTTGCCGTTCGGGTCGGTCGAACTGATGACGTTGCCGGCAATGTCGTAGTGCGAAGACGAAGTGACCGCGCCCGTGCCGCCCGCGGCGTTCGCGTAACTGGTCACACTTGTGACGTTGCCTCGGGTCGTGAAGCCGGTCGTATAGGTCGTGTCATGCCCCGTGATGCCGGGGCAGTCTGTAAGGGCGTACTGGTCGTATGCGTAAGTGGTCAGCGAAGCCTTCGAGTTCCCCGCGGCGTCAGACGACACCCACTGCTGCGACGGAAGACTGCGAAGGCTCGCGCCGACCGCCTGGTTAGCGTCGGCGTTCACGTAAGCGGCGGTCGTCACGAAGTCCGTGTGCGTCCGCCGCACGAACGCGCCCGCCGCGCCCGCCCCGTAGTCGTATTCGTATGTGTCGGTGCGATTGCCGTACTGGTCGTAAGAGAAGGTCTGCTCGCTGACTTGGTTCGTGTCCGCCAGAGTCGTCAGTACCTGCGTCACCTGCGGGTTGTTCGCCCTCACCGAGCCGTTCGGCTCGGCCTGTGTCAGAGGCCACGTCGCGCCGTCAACCGGCTGCTGCCACGTACTCTCGACCTTCCGCAAAAGCGCGCCAGACTGTGGGTCGTAAACCTCGGCCTTGTACTCCTTGCCCTCCTGCCAGCCGGTGTAATCCACTGGAGTCCGGTTGAAAGAGAGGCGGGGGCTGCCGTAATAGTAGTGAATCTCGTGGCTCAGCAGCGCCGCGCCCGTGTCGCACTGTCCGACCGCGGGGCCGGACGTGCACTGCTGCACGTCCACGTAACCGGCGTTCGTGGTGCTGGATTCTGGCCGGCTGTACACCTGCTTGACCGAGTAGGCAGAGCCTGAGTCTCCGCCCGGATACACCCTCCGCTCGACGATCCGGCGATAGACCTACTTCTCGTTGTTCGAGTCGGTGAGCATCCCGGTCGCGTCCCCGTCCGTCAGCCCCGGCGCGTAGTCGTACTCGATTGCGCCCCCGGTCGGCAGCACCACACGTGCCAACTCACCGTAGTCGTCATAAGCGAACTGGTAAGACTGGCCGTTCGGCAGTACGACCGAGCTGATGATTTGAGGGGTCGAGTTCGAACCTCCGTTCGGCTCGTTCAGGCCGGGGAAGAGCGAGGAGACCGTCCTGATCTGGAAGCCGGAGCGTAGCGTCGCCGAACTGAGCGCCGCGACGTTGATCGTTACGGTGCGATCAACGCCTCCGAAGCCCTTGTAGGTGATCGTCGTGGGCGAGCCGTTACTGATCGTCACCACCCTGTCGAGCGAGTCTGTGACGCTCACGAGCTTCTGCGTGTTGATGTCGTAGGAGAAGGTGACGAGGTTGCCGTCGCGGTCGCGCATCCAGTTGATCGCCCCGCCGGGCGCGGGCGAGTCGCCGATGCGGAAGCGCGTGCCGTCCTTGAGGATCATGTAGCCTTTGGGGGCGCTGTTCGGCGGGTCATCGTAAGGGTAGTCGGTCACGTCCGCGTCGGCGATGAACGTCGCCGACGAGCCATCCGCCGTGACGAAGACCCTGCCGCGGTCGAAGAACTGGCCGCTCAGGCAGGTCGTCGAGTCGGTGAGGTGGGCAGCGCCGTTCCGCGCCGTGTCGCGCAACTCGTACTCGGTTCCGTCGGGCGCGGTGAAGCTCAGGCGGGTGAGCGTCAGCCGGTGGACGTAGCCGCAGCTGCCGGCGATGATGTAGTCGCGGCTGTTGGCCGAGCGCAGACTCATCCTCCCCACGCTGTAGGTCTGGTCTATGGCGGTGGAAGTCTCCTGGTCGAGCCAACTGGGCGTCGGGTAGTAGTTGGCCGAGTGTCCGGGGTTAATGTCCTTGCGTATGACCCACTTCTGATCTATGCGTAGTGTGATCGCGTAGCCCGCGCCGCCGCGACCGCCCACCTTGAGGATCGGCAGGCTGAAGTTGAGGCCGCCGTTGTAGGGGTTGACCGTCTCGAAGCCCGAAAGTGAGTAAGAGCCTGCGGGCGCGCCCGATGTGAGGCCGGAAGGCGTGGAGCCGTCAGTCACCTTCTGAGACTGCGCTAAGGCCGACGCCGAGAGAAGCAGTACAAATAACGTCGTCGTGAAGGCCCGCCGCGTAAAACGATATGGTTGAGAGGGCCTTACTTGTAACGAGAGCAACGGGCGGGCGAAGGCCGAGAGGCGAGACGGGCGAGTGTACGTCACGAAGGTGACTCCTTGATCGTTTCCCGTCACCGGTGTGCTATGACGCGTAACTGACAAGTGACGCATCTTCAGCGCCCGAAGTGGCAGCAGGAAGTTTGTTTTGTTAGAAAGACCCGGGGGCACCGTCAAGTGCTCGCGGGTCTCGCTCTTTAAGATGTCTGTCGCGGCGACTCATCGCGGCGCACGACGCTGCGCCGACGACTGGCGGCGTGTGCACGGATGCGTAAGGGACTCGCAACCTGATGATCCTTTGCTTTTATGGTTCGCGTGAGACTAGCGGCGGTAACTCTGTCGGTAGCTCGCGTGAGCGGTCAAGTCGTCCGGGAAGCGGCAAGACCATAATCCCGGCGGGGCGAAACTGTCAAGAAAATTTTTATAACGCCAAACTTCTCACCCTTCCGGCTTACCCGGGCGACGCCGCAATAGCCACCAGACAGTCTGAGGCGGTTCCCGCGAGACGGGCGCGCGAAGGCGAAGGCGGATGTGGTAGGAACGAGGGAGTGAATAAAAGCGGCGCGTGAACTGTTTAGGCCAGTTGAAGTGTCTAGCTGCCACGCTTTATTAACGGCCTAAAGTGGGTGCAAACGCGATTGCCTCGATAAAGACACGTGAATAAGAATTGGTTCAAGCTCTCACCTCTCACTAGTTGAGCTTTCGCAAAAACTCAACGGGGTCGAAGCCAATTACCTTCGCTATCTCCAAGAACTCGATCACATCCAGCCCTCGCTCGCCGCGCTCTATTTTTGAGACGTACGACTGCGGGCGACCGAGCCGCTCAGCCAAGTCCGATTGTCTTAATCCCGCTTCCGTGCGAGCTTCGGCCAGCAGGTGCCGAAGTAATTCATATCTCCGTTCAGGGTCAGCCCGCATTCTAACCCTGATTTAACCATCAACCGGCCACATACTCCACAAACTTATTGACCCAAAACCTGTTTGGGTTATGCTCGCCGCTAGCTTTGCGCTCATGGGACAGAATACCGTGCGTAAAACAGATGTGCTCGTAGGGAAGTCGGGCTTAGAGGTGTGCGTGATGGCAATGCGGGTCTTTGCAGATATAGAGACGCTACCGCCGGAGCGAGATGCACTCGCACATCACCCGAAGTTGTCGGGCTGTGACGAAACGGAATTTCGTAGGCTGGCGCTCGACGGTGATTACGGGCGGGTGCTCGTGATCGGCATCATTATCGAACGCGACGGACGGATAGCCCTCAGCGGCTGTCTGGGGCGTGACCGGCAAACCATGAACTTCCATCTTGAGGAACGGCGCACGCTTATCGGCTTCTGGAAGCTGCTCAAGGATTTCGACCCTAAACGCGACACGATCATTGGGCACAACATTCTCTCCTTTGATCTCAAGGTCATTTATAAGCGGTCGTACATTAACCGCGTGCAGCCGAGTCTCACCCTCAGTTTCGCGCGCTACAAGTCGCAGCCGATCTTTGACACGATGTACGAGTGGAACAAATGGGATACGCGCAAACTCATCAGCCTCGACGAACTCGCGCGGGCGGAAGGCAGGTCGGCGTCAACGCTCCTCTTTAGCTTTCTGTACGAATCCGCATTCGAGAATGGTGTAGGCGCGTTCATCAACGAACTGCTTGAAGAAGTGGCGAAAAGAGATGGTCACTGGAATGTTGAGAGGCTCGAACAGGATGCGTCCCTGAAAATAGGACGCCTCAAGCACGTCCTGGAACAATCGGCATGGGTCTGGTCGCGTAGAATTCTGGAGAAACTTATCTGTTTCGGATTCACACCGGGAGAGAAGTGATCCATCACTGCGAAATATAAACGGCAACGAACACTTGGCTGATTAGCTCAATCTGCGGTTATAATCAAGAGTGGGCTTTTTACAACTTTATTAAGCGAAAACTTTGCCCTTTTACAAGAATGCTTTTACGGACGCATTGTTTTTACGACATTGCCACGGGGAAGAAAAATCGTTAGCCCTAAGTTTTCCTGAATGATCAGTGAGGATTTTATACAACTTTATTAATTGATAACATTTTCAACTCGTCGCGCGCGCCGTCACTCGATGACGCGCGCGACGACGCATTTGAGGTAGAGGGTTTCGGGGACGCCGACGAGGACGGGGTGGTCGCTCGACTGCGTGCGGCGCTCGACGATCTGCACGCGGCGGCGCGCGTCGGCGGCGGCCTTCGTGATGAGTTCGAGGAAGAGCGGCTCGGTCATGTGATAGGAGCAGGTGCAAGTCACGAGCGTGCCGCCCGCCGAGAGCATCTTGAGGGCGCGCAGGTTGATCTCCTTGTAGCCGCGCGCCGCAGCGGGCACGCTCGTGCGGTTCTTGGCGAAGGCCGGCGGGTCGAGGACGATTGTCTGGAAGCGCTCGCCCGCCGACTCGAACTCGCGCAGCGCGTCGAAGACGTTGGCCTCGCGGAACTCGACGTTCGACGCGCCGTTCAGCTCCGCGTTGCGGCGCGCGGCGGCGACCGCGTCCGACGAGATGTCGAGGCCGACGACGCTCTCACACGCCTGAGCGATTGAGAGCGCGAAGCCGCCGTTGAAGGTGAAGCAGTCGAGCGCGCGGCCACGCGCGTGAGAGCGCGCGGCCAAGTGGTTTTCGCGCTGGTCTAGGAACGCGCCGGTCTTCTGCCCCGCGAGCGGCGCGACGCGCAGGCGCGTGCCGTGCTGCACGACCTCAAGCTCTTCCGGCGCTTCGCCGTAGAGAACGCCCGCGCGCAGCGGCAATCCTTCGAGCGAGCGCACGCGAACGTCGTTGCGCTCGACGACCGCGCGCGGCGCGAACTCTTCGACGAGCAGCTCGACGAGCGTCGTCTTCAAAGATTCCGTCCCTTGCGAGAGCGTTTGCAGGACGAGCACGTCGGCGTAGCGGTCAACGATGAGCGACGGCAGGAGGTCGCCCTCGGAATAGACAAGCCGGAACGCGTCCGCCTCGCGCTCGACGCCAGCGCGCCGCGACGCCGACGCGCGAAGACGCGCGCGCCACCACTCGCGGTCAACCGTCTCGTCTTTCGTCGTCAAAATTCGCAGAGCGATCTCGGAGCGCGCCGAGTAGAGCGCGTGGCCGACGAAGCGACCGCGCTCGTCCTCGACGCGCACGACCGAGCCGCCCTGCGCGCCCGCGTCGCGCACGTCGCTGCGATAGACCCAAAGGTGTCCGCCGCGCACGCGCTCGGCCCCGCGCCGCGTGATTGTGACCCGCTCCTGACTCATGGCTCGCTTGCGCCCCATTGAAGCATGAGAGCGAACCCGCGTCCAACGAGTCCGCGCCGAAAGCCTTGAAATCGTGCCCTCACAGTTGTAGCCTAAAGCCGTTCAGTTCCCCGCGACAATAAAATCTCGAAGGAGGTCTCTCTGTATGCCTGAAGTTGGAGATGTGGCCCCGGACTTCGAGCTGCCGAGCCATCTTGAGAAGGGCAAGAAGGTGAAGCTCTCGGACTTCCGCGGCAAGAAGAACGTCGTCATCGCATTTTACCCGCTGGCGTGGACGCCTGTCTGAACGGCGCAGATGCCTGCCTACGAAGCCGACCTTGAGCGCTTCGGGCAGTACGATGCCCAGGTCCTGGGCATATCCGTTGACAGCGTCCCGTGCAACACCGCTTGGGCGAAGAGTCTCGGCGGTCTCACCTACGATCTCTTAAGCGACTTCCATCCCAAAGGAGAAGTGGCACGCGCCTACGGGGCTTACCGTGAATCGGACGGCATCTCCGAGCGCGCGCTCTTCATCGTGGACAAGGAGGGCAAGCTCGCCTACAAAGATATACACGACATCGGCGACCAGCCCGACAACGAAGACCTGTTCGAGGTTCTGCGTAAACTCTAAATGCAGAGGTCGGAGGTCAGAGGTCAGTGAAAACGCTGTTGCGGCTTTCAGTTTTCAGTTTCGCTGATTCGAGAACAACAACTGACCTCTGACCTCCGACCTCTAACCTCTAAAATTATGACCACACTTTCGAGGAAGTGCGTGCCGTTCACGCCGTTCGACGGCGAGTTGTCGAAGGCCACCGTCGCCATCGTCACCGCCGGCGGCGTGCACCTGAAAGAGCAGGAGCCTTTCAACATCGCCGACGAACTCGGCGACCTGACCTTCCGCGTCATCCCGCCCGACGTTGACGCGTCGCAGTTGATGGTCACACATCATCATTATGATCACTCGGACGCGGACGCGGACATCAACGTCGTGTTTCCGATTGACGTGCTGCGCGACCTGAAGGAAGAGGGCTTCATCCGCGACGTGGCGAAGAAACACGTCGGCTACATGGGCTACACGATGCAGCTCAAGGCGATGTACGAAGGCACCGCGCCTGAGATCGCCAACGAGATTGACAAAGGTTCGCGCGCCGACGTGGTCGTCCTCACCGGCGGTTGACCGAACGTCTGTCACCGCACGGTCGTCGCGGTTCAGCGTGAAATCGAGATGCGCGGTATCCCGACTGTTCTCATCACCGTCAGCCCCGAAGTCTCGGCGCAGATGCGCCCGCCGCGCGCTCTCTACCCAAAAGGTTTCAAGGTCGGCAACAGTCTGGGGCGACCCGGAATGCGCGAACTCCAGCGCGAAGTCCTGCGCGACGCGCTTCTGTTGCTCACGGAGGAGACGCGCCCCGGCTCCTACGTCACGCGCGAGTACCCGGAATACGGCGAGCAGTACGAGCCGCCGAAGGTGCGGAACAAATGAGGCTCGAAGGCCGGCCCGCCTTCAACCCTTCACGCTCTCGCGAAGGAAGCCCCGGCGGCGCGGCGAGTTCGCGGCCTCGTCCGTGGCGGAGTGCCGGACGCCCCGAATCCGCGAGCCGCACGAGCCGCGTCCGCATTCCGCAATCGCGAAGGCTTTGGTTATAATCACGGAAAGCAAAGCCACGCGAGCGGAGGAGAAGGGATGACCGAAGGAGTCAAGCAGAAGCTCCAGCAGGAGCTGAACAATTTGGACGAGGAGCTGCACGTGCACCTGCCGCGCGAGATCAAGCGCGCCAAGGAGTTCGGCGACCTGCGCGAGAACGCCGAGTACCACGCGGCGCTGGCGCGCCAGCAGTTCGTGCAGGCGCGCATCCAGCAGTTGCGCCAGCGCCTGAGCGAACTCTCCTCGATTGACCTCTCGAAAGTCCCGCACGACCGCGCCGCCTACGGCTCGACGCTCGTCCTCTACGACGCCGAGCGCGAGGAGGAAGTCACCTACCGCCTCGTCACGCCCGAAGAGAGCGACCCCGCCGCCGGACTAATCTCGACGACCTCGCCCGTGGGCCGCAGCCTGATGGGCAAAGAGGAAGGCGATGAGGTCAGAGTGACGACGCCCGCCGGCACGCGCAACTTCGAGATCAAGAAGCTGACGACGCTGCACGACGAGGCCAAAGAGAAAGGCGCATGACGCCGGAGCCGCGGCGCATACTTTTAGCTTGGGTCGCGGGAATCGTCAGCGCCGCCGCCGCGCTCCTCATCGCATACGTCGCGGGCGTCGTCGCGGTCGCCGTGAACCTGCGAGACCTCTTCGCGACGCTCCTCACCGCCGTCACGTTCCTCCCGGTGATGCTCATCATCGTCTTCCTGCCGCTCGACCTGCTCGCCGGCACGGCGGTCGGCCTCATGCTCGGACTCTGCTCCCGGCTCGCGCACCGGACGCTCGGAGCGTTCACCGGCGCGGCGCTCGGCATCGTCGCCGCCGAACTCGTCTTCAGCGTTCTTCTCCCGCTCGTCCTCAAGCCGGGGCCGTCCACAGACTTCGGCACCGTCATCGGCAACCCGCTTCTCTCAGGACTCTACGGCGTCGTGCTCGGCTCGCTCGCGGGCGTCATCTTCCGCCGCCTCTGCCGCAGAGCATGACGCTGCTCCGGCGCGCGTCGTTATCTTGAGCGCAGTTTTAGCCGCCGCTTTAACACTTCCTTGACAAGCCTTCCGGCGCATTCCTATGATGACTTAACGAAACTCTAACCGCCCGTGAGAGGCGCGTCCGCGTCGGTCGTAGAGCGTGCATGGGGCGTTGCCAGTTCTGTCATCCTCCGGTCTGAGCAAGGCAACAGACTATGAAAAACCTGTGGCAGGCTATCACCCATTTTATCGCCGCGTGCCTAAGAATCGTTACAAGGGTTTACGAACGTATATTTCCGTTCCGAGTAAAAAAACCTGCGACTGATTCAAACCCGGTTTACAGGCTAGACGAAAATGTCTTGTTCACTGTCTATCGTCCCGTAGTCATATCTCCTAACACCTGGTACCCGCTCCTCGCCTTCGCACATCTCTCTGAACAGAGGCCCGATGCTCCGGCCAATTCGCCTAATCCTCAGGAAGAGGTCGAACGGCAGGCTAAATCCATTCTCGGGGCGCAGTTAGTTGAGCACCTAGAGACCATTCAGCAGAGCAAATATGCCGTACCTCATAAGGGCTGGCTTACGTTCGAGCCGCGCGTCGAGGGGGTTGAATTCAACCCACCGCGCCAAAGTTTTTTTTGGGTCAAGGACGTTCACCGTGCAGAGTTTGAGATGCGAACGTCGTCCAAGCATGACAAACGGCAATTGGTTGGCTCCCTCTTAGTACGCATGGGGAGTCTGATTCTGGCGGATATCCCTTTAAGCCTCCGCGTTGATAGCGAGGTGGCTTCAGATACTTCTCAGATAACGTTAGCCAAAGAGTGCGCCTCCCCTTGGAGAAAGATATTCCCCTCCTACTCACATAAGGATACTCACATAATTGAAGAGTTCGAGCACTTTATCGAGGCTATAGGCGATAAGTACCTACGTGATGTCAAGGTTCTACGCTCCGGCGAAGTCTGGGATAAAAGGTTAGAGGAGTTAATCGGCGAGGCGGACGTATTCCAACTGTTCTGGTCATCAAATTCCATGAATTCAGAGTTCGTCAGGAGAGAGTTGGAGTGTGCGCTGCGAATCCCGAAGTTATATTTTGTACGACCCGTCTATTGGGAAGAGCCGCTCCCAGGTGAAAGTGACCCGGAGTTATTACCTTCTGAACTGAGAAAATTGCATTTCCACAAAATTTCTTTCCCGCAAAAGCGTAAGGTAATCGTTTTCATAGACAATAGTGTTGAGCATACAAATAGACCAACTCTACTTCTGCCGTTAGCCATCATGTTAATGCTGTTGACGGCTGGCGTGTGGGCACTTAATCATTACGGGTTTATCCAAGTGTTCGGGCCGCCCACACCATCCCCAACGTCCACACCTTCACCCTCACCGACGGGCGGTCAAGTTTCAGGCCTGTCGCAAGAGGTGAAGCAAGGCTCAGAACAACATAAAACTACTACCGGAGAATTTTCGTCAGCGCCTAGTACTTCGACGCGAGAGGGAGGCTCAACCTCTCCTCAAACATCACCCGCAGGGGCAACATCTTCAACAAACCAATCGGTACCGCCAATTTCGACAAACGGACAGAATACTGCCGAGAGTCAGCCGGCCCCGCCCAGACCGAACGCCAGCCCCGATCTTCGGATAGAAAAGATGAAAGTTGAGATGCTAACTTCGGGCGAGGCAATGCCCGGCGAAAATGCCCCTCAGGGAGTTATCTCGGTAGCCGTTAGATGGAAGATAATTGTAACAAACCAAAGCAATGAGCCGGCGACGGATGTAGAAGTTGAAATCCACTTCCATGGAACTATTATGGTCCCAGACCAACACGGTGAGTACACCCCCCCCGACCTTGCGACGGGAGAGGCTGTTTATCACTGGAGAATTAAGTCCGTTGCCGGTCAGGGCCAAGCTGCACTTGATCTTATAGTGTGGGGTCCCGACATTGCTCCTAATCCTCGGTTACTCTCATACAAAGATTCAACCGGCAAAGTATATAGGTGAAGCGGGGCACTGCATGACGAGTGCGCTCTAACACTCGACAGACTGATAACAACGTGGATTCAACTCTCCCCTTCGCGCAACGAGTGACTTCCTTGACAAGCCTTCCGGCGCGTTCCTATGATGACTCGTCGAAACCGAAAGCGCCCGTGAGAGGCGCAGTCCGCGTCCTTTTGGTGACACGCGGGGAAAGGCTTTGGAAGAGTTGTTCGGTGCGAGCATCGGACGCGGCGCGGGCCGGATCATCAGCGCGATTGTTCAGGGACTCGCGCGGCGCAGGATCAACCCGAACGTCCTGACCGTGACGGGCGTTTCGATCAACGTCCTGTGTGGGCTGATGTTCGGACTCGGCCACTTCTTCTGGGCCGGCATCGTCCTCATCGTCGCCAACCTCTTCGACATGCTCGACGGCCAGGTCGCGCGGCTCACCAACCAGGTGACGCTCTTCGGCGGCTTCCTCGACTCCACGCTCGACCGCGTCTCCGACATGGCCGCCTTCGTCGGCCTGATGGTCTTCTACGCGCGCGACACCGAATTCCACTCGACCGTCAACGTCCTGCTCGCCGGACTCGCGATGGTCGGCTCGGTGTTGGTCTCCTACGCCTCGGCGCGCGCCGAGAGTTTGATACCGAAGTGCGACGTGGGCTTCCTGCGGAGGCCGGAGCGCGTCGTGCTGCTCATCATCGGCGCGCTCTCGACGCACCCGAGTTCGGGCAGCGTCTTCGCCAACCGGATGCCCGCGGTGCTGTGGGTTCTCGCGGTCGGCTCGTTCTGGACTTTCGCCTACCGCGTCTATCACACCTGGTGTGAGCTGAACCGCATCGAGTCGGAGTCGCGCGCAGCCGCCGCGGCTCAGGCAGTTTCCGAAACCTCGCAGAAGCCCCCCGCCGTGCAGCGACGCGCGGACGGCAACGGCGCACCGCAGACGACCGCCGACGCATCAAACGCCGACGCGGGGCGACGCGACGCGCCCGACATCACGCGACGCGTCCCGGCCTCGCGATAGATTCAATGACGAACGCGGAATGATGAATGATGAATGCAGAGCGGCGGGTCTTATTTTCAATTCATCATTCCGCGTTCATCGCTTTCTTCGAGGTGAGCAACGTTGACGGTCTGCCCCTGTTGCGGAGCGAAGTTTGAAGGCGAGTTGAGCGACGGCTGCGGGGCGTGCGGCGCGCGCGCCGTCGGCCCTCCGCTCGCAAGGCCGGAGCGCGAACTCCCGGCTTACGGCCACGCGCTCGCAATCTCAGCCGCGGGCGCTCTGCTCCTGCTCGCGTTCGCGGCGGCGACGGTGGCCGCATTCCTGCGAGGCGAGACGTTCACGCTCGGCGCGGGCGCGCTCGTTCGCGCGGCGGAGACGGCGGCCTGGAGTCTGAAGTGGAGCGCGCTGCCTGCGTCGTTCGCGCTCACGCTCGTCTGCGTCCGACTCTACTCGCGTATGAGGCGCGAGCGCACGCGCTTCGTCGGGCACGGATGCGCGCGCGCCGGACTCGCGCTGACCGCTGCGGTCGCAGTATCGCTTTCAGCACTCATCGGCGTGACCGTGCCGGAGCGCCTGCGTATGCGCGAACTCGGGCGGCGCGCGGCGGAGAACGCCCTGCTCTACGACACAGACCTCGCGCTCATGCGCTACCGCCAGCGGTTCGGCACGTACCCGGCGACGCTCGAAGACCTGCGGCGTCTCGAAGACCCGGACGGCTCGGTCGCGCGCCTGCTCGCGCGCATCGAGGCGGGCGAGTACAAGCCGGAGACGGACGTGGCCTCGCTCTCGTCGGCGCGCGCCAAGTCTCGCGGTCGTCGCCGCGTGAGCGAGTTGCGCGGCGTGGCGTCTGCGCCCGACCTGCCCGACGCAGGCATCACGCTCACGAACTACGAGGTCGTGCTGCCCGGACGCGACGGACTGCTCGGCACGGATGACGACCTGCGGATAAAAGACGGCGTCATCGAGGAAGGCTCGCCCGCAGTCGCGAAAGCGAAGGCGACGCCCGCCGTTCCGGTCAAGCGCCCGAACTGATTCTGTTTCGACAACAACATTTCTAAATCGTCAAGCGACATGGGACTCCTCAGCATTTTCAAGCGAAAGAAGTCGGACGACGAGGCCGCGCGCCGCGCCGCCTTGCTCCGCGCGGGGCGCATCACCGAAGGCTCGATCTTCGACGTGATCACTGACGAGGCGGGCGCGATCACGCAGGTCTTCTACAACTACGAAATCAACGGCGTCGAGTACGAGTCGTCGCAGGCGCTCGACCCCGACCAGCGCCGGCGCTCGACCGACTACTTCCCCGGCGCGAGCGTCACCGTCCGCTTCAACCCGCGCCAGCCGAGCAACTCGGTGGTCGTCTAAAGGCAAAGGCTAAGTGGTGAGTGATGAGTGACGAGTGATGAGTTTGAAGGCCAGCCGCCTTTCACTCATCACCCATCACTCATCACTCATCACTCTCACTTTCATGTTCAAAAAGATTCTCATAGCGAACCGCGGCGAGATCGCCGTGCGCGTCATCCGCGCGTGCCGCGAGCTGGACATCGCGGCGGTCGCGGTTTACTCGGAGGCCGACGCGGCGGCGCTCCACGTCCGTCTCGCCGACGAGGCTTACCTGCTCGGCCCCGCGCCTTCGGTCGAGAGCTACCTGCGAATTGACCGCGTCATCGAGGCCGCGCGCAAAAGCGGCGCGGAGGCCGTGCATCCCGGCTACGGCTTCCTCGCCGAGAACGCGGAATTCGCGCGCGCGGTCAATGATGCCGGACTCGTCTTCATCGGCCCCACGCCCGAAGCGATGGAGCTGATGGGGTCGAAGACGAGCGCCCGCCGCGCCGCCATCGCCGCCGGAGCGCCCGTCGTGCCGGGGACGACCGAAGCGCTCGCCTCAATCGAAGACGCGAGAGAGACCGCCGCGCGCGTCGGCTACCCCGTCATGCTCAAGGCCGCGGCGGGCGGCGGCGGCAAAGGGATGCGCCTCGTCGCGACGGAAGACGAACTGCCGTCGGCGTTCGAGACCGCGCAGTCCGAGGCCGCGTCCGCCTTCGGCGACTCGTCCGTCTATATCGAGAAGGCCGTCGAGCGCCCGCGCCACGTCGAGATTCAAATCTTCGCCGACTCGCACGGCAACTGCGTCCACCTCGGCGAGCGCGAGTGCTCGATTCAGAGGCGGCATCAGAAGGTCATCGAGGAATGCCCTTCGCCGATTAACGACGCTTCTTTGCGCGCGGCGATGGGCGCTGCCGCTATCGAGGTTGCGCGCGCGGCGGATTACGTCGGCGCGGGCACGGTCGAATTCCTCGTCTCGGACGTGACGCGCGACTTTTATTTTCTTGAGATGAACACGCGACTACAGGTCGAGCATCCCGTGACGGAACTCGTCACCGGCTTCGACCTCGTGCGCGAGCAGATTCGCGTCGCCGCCGGACTCCCGCTCTCGTTCGCGCAAGACGAAGTGCGTCTCGACGGGCACGCCGTCGAGTGCCGCGTCTATGCCGAAGACCCGGAGCAGAACTTCATGCCCTCGCCCGGACGCATCAACTACCTTCGCGTGCCCGCAGGCCCCGGCGTGCGCGACGACGGCGGCGTCTATGAAGGCGCGGAGGTTTCGATCTACTACGACCCGCTCGTCTCCAAACTTGCGACGTGGGGGCGCACGCGCGACGAGGCAATCGAGCGGATGCGCCGCGCGCTCTCGGAGTACGCGGTCGGCGGCATCAAGACGACGCTCCCCTTCTTCCGCGAAGTCATGCGCGACCCGGAGTTCGTCGCCGGACGACTCGACACAGGCTTCATCCCTCGCTTCAACGAGCGCCGCGCCGCCGCGCTGGTCTCAAACGCCGGCGAACAACATGAAGCCGAGGAGACTGAACGCCGCGACATCGCGCTCGTCGCCGCCGCGCTTCGCTACGCCGAGTCGGAACAACGAGGCTCACAGCAGCAACAACCACAAGCGCCGCCGAGCCGCTGGAAGATCGCCGGACGCGTGGCGCTTCATCAGTCGAGGATTTGAAGAGCGCACTTGTCACGCGGGACGAACACTTGATTCATGAAACTCAACGCTGAAATTGAAGGCGAAAGGGTCGCGCTCGAAGTGAGGCGCGAGGGCGGGCGCGTGTTCGCGGAGGTCGGCGGGCGGCGTTACGAACTCGAAGCGCGCGCGGTCGGCGAGGGCGAGTGCCTTCTGATTCGGGACGGGCGCGTGTACGAGTGCCGCGTCGGCGCGGCGCGCGGAGCGAAATCGCGCGGCGAGTTGAGCGTCGCGGTCGGCGCGCGCGAGTACGACGTGACGCTCTCGGACACGAAGCACCTGCGCGGCTCGCGCGCGGTCGCGGGGCACGAGGGCGGGCGTTCGCAAATCACAGCGCCGATGCCGGGCAAGGTCGTGCGCGTGCTGGTCTCGAAAGGCCAGGGGGTCGAGGCGGGCGCTGGCATCGTCGTCGTCGAGGCGATGAAGATGCAGAACGAGCTGAAGTCGCCGAAGGCGGGCACGGTCTCAGAACTCCGCGTCGAGCCGGGCGCGACCGTCAACGCGGGCGAGGTGCTGGCCGTCATCGAATGAAGTCAGAATTCAGAAGTCAGGAGTCAGAAGAAAACCGCTGCTTATTCTGACTCCTGACTTCTGAATTCTGACTTCTCATTTATGCTTAACGATCTTCGCATCATCCTCTGGGACATTGACGGCACGCTCGTGCGGACGCGGCGCGCGGGCGTGTTCAAGGACTACACGACGCCCGCGCTCGTGCGGCTGTTCGGGACGGCGGGGCGGCTCGACGAGTTGAGCGTGTCGGGGATGACCGACTTGCAGATCGTCGCGGAGGCTTTGCGCGATGAAGGGTTCGACGAGGCGGCGATCAAGGCGCGCGCGCCGGAGTTGGCCGCGATCTATTCGGAAGAGCTTGAGCGGGTGACGCGCGGCGAGGACGTTTACTTCGCACTGCCCGGCGCGCGGCGTGCGCTCGAAGCCGTCGAGAATCATCCGCGCTATCTCAATTCCCTGCTCACAGGAAACGTCGAGCCTGCGGCACGCCTTAAACTCCGCGCGGTCGGACTCGAACAGTTCTTCCGCCTGCCCGGCGCGTTCGGCGAAGACTCGCACGACCGCCGCGACCTGCCCGCGCTCGCGCGCGAGCGTCTGAGCCGGCACCTCGGCGTCGGCCTTGAGCCGGAACAACTCGTCGTCATCGGCGACACGCCGAACGACATCGCCTGCGCGAGGCACGGCGGCGCGCGCGTGGTCGCGGTCGCGACGGGAAGAACTTACCGCGCCGAAGACCTCGCGCCGCACGAGCCGGACGCTCTCCTCGAAGACCTCGCCGACACGGAACTGCTGCTGCGCACGCTCGCGAAGCTCTGAACACTTGTCACGCCGCCGCGCCCTTGCCGAACGCGCTCCCGTGCGTCATCACGAAGAAGACGCCGGCGGCATAGACCAGCAGCGTCGTCGGGAATTCACCGTGCAGGCCGTGGAACGCGAGCGCGACGAAGAAGACCGCCAGCAGCGCGAGCGCGCCGACCCTGAGCGTCGCCGGCACGATGAACAGGACGGCGGCGACGGCCTCAGCCGACGCGAGCGCCGTGACGAAGAGCTTGACGTGCGAAGTGCCGCCCGACCCGTCCCCCTGCAACGCGGTCATCAAACTCTGCGCGAGCACGACGAGCGCGAGAGTCAGGTGGAAGATGATGAACGAACGGCGGAGCGCATGACTATTCATCTCCGTTTCTCCTTTGCGTCTGCTCGACGCGATTCTCCTGCGCGTTGACGGCCTGCCAGCGCCCTCCTCGATAAGCGAACACGTCCGTGAAGATTGACCTGTCAACCTCCTGCCCGCGCTCGTCGCTCGTCACGACGACGCCGTTCGCGATTCCCACGTCGCCATAGACGCGCACGCTCAGATTCTCGAAGCGCTGTCTGAGGTTCGCGGGCGGCTTGTACTTCGTCGAGTAGAAGATGTGCTGCGCTTTCGTCAGAAAATCGCCGGTGGGGACGGGGTGAACGAAGTCGGGCGCGAGTATGCGTTCGAGCGTCGCGCCGTCGTGCTCGTTCCTCAGCCACTCGTTCTCAAGTTCGACGAGCGCGCGGCGATCACTCTCGACGCTGCGCTGCTGCGCGGGCGACGCGCGGGCGGCGTGAAGCAGCCACGCGGACGCGACGGCCAGCGCGGCGAGCGTCAGGGCGGACGACGAAGCGGCGAATCTGTGTTCCATGTTCCGTGTCCTCAACTACGGTCGGTGGAAGCCGCGCTCGATGTCGCGCTTCGTCAGGCGCAGAATGATCGGGCGACCGTGCGGGCAGGTCGTGGGCGAGGAGGTGAGCAGGAGCCGCTGGATGAGCCAGCGCATCTTCTCTACGGTGAGCGGCGTGTTGATTTTAATTGCCGCGCGGCAGGCGAGCGAGGCCGCGACCTCGTCGCGCAAGGTAGCTCGTGCGCGCCCGCGCTTCTCCGCGTCAACCGTTTCGAGGATTTCGGCGAGGAGGTTGCGCGCTTCGGACGCGGGCAGGTCTGCGGGCACGGCGCGGACGGCGACCGTGCGGCCAGAGAGGCGCATCAGTCCGAAGCCGAGCCGTTCGAGTTCCTCGGAGACTTCGTCGAAGGCCGCGGCCTGCGCGGGCGTCAGATCGAAAGTTTCGGGGACGAGCAACTGCTGCGACTCCGGCGCGCGCGTCTGTTCGAGGCGTCGGTACTTGTCGAAGAGGATGCGCTCGTGCGCGACGTGCTGGTCAATGAGGAGCAGCCCTTCCGCGTCCGTCGCGATGATGAAGCTCTCTTCGAGTTGTCCGAGCGGGCGTATGTCCGGCGTGAGCGCTTCGGGCGCGGCGTCGCGCACGAGCCTCGCGGCGGAGTTGAGCGGCGGGAGCGCGACCGCGTTGACGTTCGCATTCGCGTTCGCATCAACGTTCGCGTTTACTCTCGCGCCCGCATCTGCACTCGCCGCGCCCGCCGCAGTCGTCTCGTAAGCGTCTCTCTCGTCGAACCCGGAGGCGCGAGGCGCGACGAGCGGCGGAGCGTCGTCGGTCGGCAAAGGCTCGCGCCCGGGCGGCGCGGGTTGTGACGGCGCGGACTGTGCGTCGCGTGCGATTGCGTCGAGCGCTGATGCCGCGTGACGCTGCGAAGCTGCTCCTTGAGATGAAGCATGTGAAGACCCGCCGCCGCCCGCGCGCTCGTCGCGCCACGGCGTGTCGTCGGCTGGCTGCGCAGGGCCGAACTCGATTGACTCCTGCCGCGCCGCGCCGCCGCCCTTCCCGACCTCGAACGAGTTCATCGTCTCGCGAGCGGCGACGCCGAAGCCGTGCTCATCCCTCCGGCCCGCCGGTTCGTCGAAAGAGGTGCCGGCGCTCTCGAAGTCATCCGCGTCGCGCGGGTCTCTGAAGTCCTCTTCGAGTTGCAGAAAACCGTTGACGGCGAGCGCAGCGCGCACAGCTTCGCGCACTGTGTCGGCGACAGCCGAGGCGCGGCGGAAGCGCACCTCTGTCTTCGCCGGGTGGACGTTCACGTCAACCTCTTCGGGCGGCACTTCGAGGAAGAGGAGCGCCGCGGGGAAGACTCCGTGCGGCAGAACCGAGCGGTAGCCTTCCGAAAGCGCGCGCGCGACCAGCCGGTCGCGGACGTAGCGGCCATTGACGAAAAGGTACTGCGCGTCGCGCGTCGTGCGGCGCTCGCGCGGGGCGGAGACGTAGCCGCTGACGCGCGCCACTCCTTCGCGCCCGCCTTCGACTTCGAGCAGGTGTTCGATGAACTCCGCGCCGAAAATCTGGTAGGCGCGCTCGCGCAGGTCTGCGGCGGGCGCGGCGCGCAGGACTTCGCGACCGTTGTTCGTCAGCGTGAACTCGATTTCGGGGTGCGCGAGCGCGTAGTGCGTGACGAGGTTCGTCAGGTGAAAACTCTCGGTCGCCTCGGAGCGCAAAAATTTTCGGCGCGCAGGCGTGTTGAAGAAGAGGTCGCGCGCAGACATCGTCGTCCCCTTTGCGCGGGCGGCGGGCGACACGTCGCGCATCCGCCCGCCTTCGATGAGGACGCGCGTGCCCTCGGCTTCGCCTTCCGTTTGCGTGACGAGTTCGACGCGCGCGACCGAGGCGATTGAGGCGAGCGCCTCGCCGCGAAAGCCGAGCGTGCTGATGCGCTCCAGGTCTTCGGTCGTCGCGATCTTCGACGTGGCGTGACGCTCGAAGGCGAGCACGGCGTCGTCGCGCGTCATGCCGCAGCCGTCGTCCGCAACTCTGAGGAGTCTGCGGCCTCCCGCTTCCACGTCAACCTCGATGCGGCGTGCGCCCGCGTCAATCGAGTTCTCGACGAGTTCCTTCGCGACCGACGCGGGGCGCTCGACCACCTCGCCCGCGGCGATCTGGTTGGCGACGTGGTCGGAGAGTACGCGAATTCTGGACATTGGAAAGCGGTCGGCAGTCAGCGTTCAGCTATCAGCTTCTATTCTCGGCTCGCGGGCGGGAAGTGTTTTCTTTGTGCCCTCTGTGAAATCCTCTGTGGCCTCTGTGGTTGAGTTCGGATTCTTTAACGACAAAGGTCTCAAAGGATTTCACAGAAGGCACAGAGGCTGCTTTCTTCCGCTGTGTTCACGCGTTTCAGTGTAACGACTGCGAGCGTGTGAAGGCAAAAGCTGGCGGCTGATTATTGCTGAGCGCTGACGGCTTCAGAGGTAAACGATCTGGTGGTCGTTCGTCGAGAGGTCAATCGAGTCGTGAATCCACTCGACGAAGTAATGACCGTGGCGGGCGAGCAAGGAGGCGACGTTGACGTGCCGCTCCTGCAAAGCCTTTTCGGGATAGAGCGACGTGGCGGCGCGTTCGAGTTGTCGCATCCCCGCGCGGTCGCGCGCGATCTGCGCGCGGTGGAAGCGCGAGCGAAGTCCTTCGAGTTGGTGTGAGATTTTTTTGCGCCCGCCCGTGAGCGCGTCGGCGAGCGTCGGGTCGAAGGAGCGCAGGCTCGTTTCTAATTCGTCGAGCGCGCCGGCGACTTTCGCGTCCGCCGAGTCGAACGCGCCCGCGACCTCTTTGCCCAGATGCTCTTCGACGACGCGCGCCGTCACCGAGTCGAGTCCGCCGAAGAAGTCTTCGAGCCTAAGGCCGTAGCGTTCGAGCGTGCGGCCAACGCGGCGCTCGACGACGGTGAGGCTCGCGCGTGGAAGTATCGGCGTCGCGGGGCGCGAGAGTACGCGATAGCTCTCCGAAGTTTGAGCGAAGTAGGCGATCTCGGCTGAGCCTCCGAAGTAGGCAATGGTCGGGAGCAGGTAGTCCTGCACGACCGCGCGCAGCGTGACGTTCGGGCTGAAGCGTTCGGGTTCGCGAAGCGCGAGCGCGGACAACTCTTCGGCAGTCCACTCTTGTTCAGTCCCCTTCGCGCGGTAGCGGCCTTCGCTCGTGCGCGCTAGCGCGCGGCGCGCGCCGCCTTCGACGAGGAAGAGCGGGAACGAGTCGGGCGAGGTGTGAACCTGCGCGTGGTACCCGGCCTCGACGAGTTCGCGCGAGCGCGCGTCCGTGGCGGCTGCGATCTCGGCGGCGCGGCGCGCGGCCTCCGCATAGAGCGGCGCGGCGAGACGCTTGAGCGAGGCGTCCATCGGGTCGAGAAGAATCAGGCCGTACTTCGACGTGAGCGTGGCGAGCAAGAGCGCGAACGCGTCGCCGAACGTCCGTCCCGGTCGGTAGCATTCGCGCAGGAGCGCTTCGAGACGGGGCAGAAACTCGCTCGAGGGCAGAAGCTCGAAGAGTCGTTTCGTCGCGTCGCCGACGCTCTCACTTAAGATGACGCCGCCGACCTGCTCGCCCTCTTCGTGCAGCGCGTCGGGGACGCCGACGCCCGCGAGGCGACCGTCGCAGGCGATGACCTCGGCGCGCTGCACCTCCTCCCAGTCGTGATCCTCGCTCGCCATCCAGAAGACGGGCACGGCGGGCGTGCCGCGCGCAGAGAGACACGCGGCGAGCCTCACGGCGGAGAGCGCCTTGTAGATCGTGTAGAGAGGGCCTGTGAAGAGTCCGACCTGCTGGCCCGTGACGACCGCGACCGAGTCGTTCGAGCGCAGGCGCTTGATGTTGTCGAGCGTCGCGCCGCCCGCGTTCCAACGCGCGTTCGACGCTTCGAGCGCGTCGCAGAGGGCCGTGCGGTCTGTCGCCTGGTGGTCGAGCACGCGGCGCGCTCGCGCGTCAAGCTCGTAATGGAATCGCACCGCTTCGGGGTAGAAGCGCCGGAGCGCGTTCGGGTCTTTGAGGTAGTCGAGGAAGAGTCTCGACTGCTGCGGGATGCGCTCGAACGGCAGGCGTTCGACGCGGAGGCCCGCGCCTTCGGGCGTGCCGTGACATTCGGGTTCGGTCGTGACCAAAGGCTTCAAGGTCTCCTGCCGGGCGCGCACTCTTTCTCGAGTTGCGTTTGCTCTTTCTTGAACTGCTTTTGAAGGGGCATTATAACGACGGCCTCGGAACGCGCGCAAACAATAGTCGCGGCGCGGAAGCAGAAAAGGCAAACGGTGAAGGCTCTCTTCGACCGTCTGCCTTAAACTTTTACAACTAGCTTACAAGCCGCGCTCACTTCGAGAGCTTTTCATCACGCCAGCGCGTCGCGCAAAGAGCGTCGGTGCGGGACTCGTCCACGCGCGCGTCTCTTCACGCTCCGCTCGTCGCGAAGACTTCCGCCTCTTCGAGAAGCCGCTTTATCTCCGCGCGCGCCTCTTCGTTCGGCTCGCGCAAAGGGGCGCGCACGAGGCCGCCCTTGTAGCCCGCGAGGTCGAGGGCGTACTTCAGGCCGCCGATGCCGAAGCGCACGGTCACGGCGCGCGCGAGCGGCGCGAGCCGAGTCTGAAGTTCGAGGGCGCGCGCGTGATCGCCGCGCGCGAAGGCTTCGTAAATTTCGACCGACAGCCGAGGCGCGACGCATCCGGCGGCGAGAATTGCGCCGACGACGCCCGCGCACAGCGAAGCGTAGAAGACGCCCGCGTGTCCCGTCATCAGGGCGAACTCTTCGCGCCCCTCGCCGACGAGCCGGATCATCTCGACGAGGTTGACCAGGTCGCCGGAGCTGTCCTTGATGCCGACGATGTTCGCGTGGCGCGAGAGCCGCGCGACCGTCTCCGGCGCGAGCGCGACGCCCGTGTTCTGCGGGATGTTGTAGAGGATGACGGGGGCGTGTGAAGAGTCCGCGACCGACTCGAAGTGTCCGGCGAGCGCGTCCTGGGTCATCGCCCCGCGGTAGAAGTGCGGCGTCAAGACGAGCACCGCGTCCGCGCCCGCATCAGCGGCGCGCCGGCTCTCAAGTATCGTGTGCCGCGTT
>Ga0070740_10002263_pt1 | contig 23250 bp, 25 predicted proteins | sample Coa_R2_FD_67286 | JGI IMG/M metagenome (GOLD analysis project Ga0070740, IMG submission 67286) | Surface soil microbial communities from Centralia Pennsylvania, which are recovering from an underground coalmine fire - Coalmine... | ecosystem: Environmental > Terrestrial > Soil > Unclassified ...
AGCATGTAGTCTTTCAGTTGTAAGGCTTTTCGGACGGGGGTTCAACTCCCCCCGCCTCCACCATCTTTGTAGAGTTCGCAGGATCGTGTCAATTTTGTACGCAGGATCGTGTCAGTGAGAAGACCGTGTCAGTACCAAACAGTAAATAGGTAAAAATTACAGTAGAGTTTCACACTGTAAAAACTTAGAGAGGAAAATAAATGATATCGAAGTATATCAAAGTGGGGAATTATAAGCTAGGCGGTGTAGCCGTAGTTGCCAGCAGACGGCTGGATAATTGAGATTGAGAACGTTTGGCTGCCGGTATTCTGTTGCGAATCCTTGACGGTAACAGTGAAATTATAGGTGCCGAGGGCCGAGGGAGTTCCAGAGATCAACCCTGAAGAGTTCATGCTCGTCCCATTGGGCAGTGAACCGGTTATAATCGAAAACGAATAAGGCGCAACCCCTCCTTGTACGCTGATCTGTTCGGAATAAGGCACTCCCACAATTCCACCTTCTAGATCCTCAGCAACCGGGACCGGAGTGTAACTCCCGGAAGATGACGAATTGTAAGGAGCTTTCACAATCTGGTGGAATGATCCATAGGCCGTGTGCGTAATGGGACTTACTGGTTGAGATGGGGCCATTGGAGCGTTCGGCATCAATCGTACTCCATGCACAGAATCCCATTCGAGCCGCCTGCATTTGCAAAATAGGCGAATGGCCCTGCCTTGCTAGGCATATAGGTTTTGGAGACGCCGTACATCGTTACGGTAAACGTTACGCCTTCACTCATCTGAGTTTCATCACCGCTTCCGACTACAGTGCATTCGTTGTCCCAATATCCAATTACCGGAGAGCAGCAATCAAATGGAATGGAGCCGCTGAATTGCAGGCCATATATATTTCCAGAGGCTGGAGCTCGGCACGACATAGCTTGGGTGACATTGGATACGCCTGCAACGGTCCCGGACTGACCGCAGGAGATGGGCGGGGCTACTCCTAAGCTGAAGACGACTGTCTGCTGAATACCACGATTGCCATTCCCACAGGTCCATAAGCTCACATAGCTCCCAGTTGCTCCACCTGAGGAATTCAGCGACCGCTGGATCGCGAAGAATTGCTGGCAGCTATTGGTTCCGTTACGCCACATCATGATACACACGCGGTCTGTTGCTGAGTCTCCCGAGAAGTCACACTCGTACTGCGTCGTTGTGGAGGGAGTGGTGAAAGACGAGGCATTGGTGTTTGTTGCGGGAGTAAAATATCCAGTCAGCGTTCCGGCCCCGTTCGTTCCAGTCCCAATCGATATGCGGATCGATGGACAGTTTGTGCCAGACACATTCCCGTATTCGAGCTTAACGTAGAACGCAGGCGTAATTGAACTTCCGGACTTAAAGATCTCGTAGAAAAATGCCCCCGATCCGGGCACGGAGGAAAGGGCATTCCATCCGGCATCACCACCCCCTGCTCCATTGAGTTGCCCCGTGTCGGAGGTATTATTATACCCCACCGAGCGCATCCAGTCCGAGATCGGCTGTGCCCACGCCTTAAAATTAGCGAGCGTCGAGGAGTCACAAACCAGTTGAAGTTGCTGTGTAGCCATGCCCTTGACCTCAGATTTACGTTTCCAATTGTGCGGTGAACGCCCAAGCCGCGCTACCGGTCGTGATATCGATAGTGAACACATCTCCCTGCGCGACAGACAGCGGGGACGATATCAGCGCACTAAAGGTGTTCACAGTCCCGATGGGCGTTCCAGCAGCTACTGTCGGATCGGTGGAGAAAATATCCGTGCCATTTTGCTTAATTTTAAACGTGAGTGCAGTTGACGCATCGCTCGCCTTGATGACGACCACGCATTTCGATAGGGTGCCAGCATGGGGTGCAGCCAGCATCGGTCCAACATTCGTGCCCTGTGCGCCACTATTGATTACAAATCCGATCGTCAGAGTGCCTGCTGCTGTTCTCCACTCAAGCTTTGCGTCGGCTGCGACATATTCGAGCACCTGACCATCCGTCGGCGGGGTTGATGAAATGGGTATACCCTGAATGCCCGAGACGGTATTCCCAGTTTCTCCACCTAGATCACCTCCGGCGGAAACCACGCGACCTTTGATCTCAACTACAGGCATAGACAGACCAATTAGTTCGCCGTATTCACCGAATTCCGCTGACAGATCGCCCACACTTTAATGATGCCATCATTGGTGACCACTTCCGAGCCGCCTCCTGAATAGTAGCTGGTGCGCAGTGAAACCTCGCCGGTAGAATCATTGATATCCCACTCGCCCGGGAAATTATAGAGGCCGTTCTGCGGCTGTGAATTCGACTGCGCAGGCGGAGTCGCCTGGCCTTGTACAAATCCTGATCCCGGAGACCTGTTGGAATAGATCGACCAGATGTACATCACCTCGCTGCGGGAATAGTTGTAACCATCGACCGGTGAAACAGGCGTCGGAATTGTGCCGCCGTTCGCCCAAAAGCCCATATAGATGATCTCGCAGCGCACAGCGCCAAACTTCGCATTCGCCGAAATCTTCTGAATTGAATCATCCGTGAGCGGCTGATCGGCGGCGATGGCAGAGTTCGCCAGATCAAACGGTCCGGGAATCGACGACCACGTCAGTTGACTCATATTTCCTCACCTCGTTCGGTTCACTCAGAAAATGGTGTTGCCCGGCGTCCCGTCTGAATACTTCAGCGTCGAGACTGAGCTGATGAACATATATTTCGCCTTCTGTTCGGCGGAGGCACTCGTCCACGCCGGAATGTTCTCGCTGACTCCTGCAATGCTATACGGGGTTGTGTAATTCAAAAATCGAGTGTCAGCGGCTTTATACTCAATCGTTCCGTTGGCATAGTTGGGCTGCCGGTCGGTGATCTCGCACAGAACGCGCTGGATCCCAAGGGTTCCACTTACCAGATCGAGTACGAGTGGGTGGCTGAGCAGGATCAAATCTCCCAACTCATAGACGACATCGCGGAGTTGCACCGTGAAATGATACTCAGGCGTAGCAAACGAGTGTCGGGAGAAAATCCGCTGCGCAATCAGCCAGGCGCGCAAATAGCCTCCCCAGGCCAGGCGCAGCCCTTGGGCTTCCACCTGCTGCTGGAAATACTGCGTGTACTGGTCCGCGCTATCTTCGTCAATAAATGTGTACTCGCTGGAGTACATGGAGGCCGCAGTCTGTGACTGGCCAACATTCGGGTCCTGCGAGTCAAACCGTACCGTTACATAATTCAACACCGGCCAACGCTCGATCTCAGGGATGCCAATCATGTGATCCTGATTGATTTCAGTCGCTCCCGCAGTCGTAATCGGCGATTTCATCGATTTAAAACTGAGCATCCCTGAAGTCCGCACGATGTGATACAGGCCCAGAGGTTTGAGTATCTGCTCTTCCACCCACTCCTTGGCCGTCTGCGCGCTGGTTAGTTTAAATTCAAAGCGGTCGCCGGAAAACTGCGTCGATTTTAAACTGAGAAGCGTGCCCACATCGAGTCCCGGATTGGGATTGATCAGGCCTGTTCCGGAGATCGGGTCATACCGTTGCCAGCTCGAGGGATCATTAGGGTTTGCCTGCCCAATACCAATCTCGTTCTGGTACGCGACCAGGGCGATATCGATAGGATTGCCTTGTATCCATCGGGGATTGTTCGAGCTGACGTAGTCGGCATTCGGGTTAAAGCACGGCCCGGGCGGCTGTAACTGTCCGAGATTGCGCCAGGTTAACTGGGGGCCCTCGTTCGTCCAGGTGAAGGTGTTCGTCCCCACACCGTCTGTCGTTGTTCCTCCAGTGACCTCGTTCCACGTCGGAGGGTATGCACCGCTCGTGTGGTTATTGGGATTATTCGCTTGCTGAACGTACCCTTGCGGATCGCGAATTTCCGCGCCTGTGGCAAAAACGATGCCTGAACGCCACGGATTGAGAACGGATCCCTCAAATGTGAACTCACCAGCCTTGGTCTGCCAGATCGGCTGCTGAGCACCGCTGGTGCCCGGCAGCACGCACTGCTGAACGTTGCCGTTTAAATCGATGATCTGCTGTCCGACGGAGTAGGCAGTGTTAGGCTGCCACAATTGATACGGGCCGCCATACTGCCAGATTTTGTCGAAAAGCGCCCGCTGCGGGTCGGCGAGTACCATCCTCACCAGTCCATCGGCCGTCCAGTCCACTTCTGTAAGCTGGGTAGTGTGCAGGGTTACAAAATCCTCCAGGCACTCCCCCGCAAATCCAAGCGAAAACGTGGCTCTCGATCCGATGGCACCAACATCTGCCGCCAGGCGCTTTAACTCGCCTCGAAGATCGATGGAATCAACCTCGAGATGTGCGACGGAACTCTGGCCATCCAGCTCGTTAATGCTCTGCCCCTGCCCCTGTGGAATCAACATATAAGGCAGCAACAGCGGATTGATTGCGGCAAAGGTAAATGTGAAATAAACATCGTAGATGTTCAGTTGTGGCGTCACCGTATCTGTGCCGGAGTTGGATCCAATCAGCCGGACGCCGAGTGCGAAGTTTCGAATATCTGGGATGGCATTGAAAGGGCCTGGAAACAACTGAAACGTATTCGACCGCAGAGGCCACGAGGGCGTGTTGTCGTCCATCAAGGTGTTCCAGCCAGTGCACGAGAACCCTCCGGGCGCCTGGCAGGCTGGCAGCACGCTCGCTGCGTACTCGAAAACCGCCGAGGCATCGTAGTTGCTCGCGAACCGCTGCGTCCAGATCGTGACCGTCAATCCGCTTGCCTTGCGCCATGCGTGAGGTGGAGAAAATCCCGACATATAGAGCACAGTCGGGCCGGAAAGACCGCTGTAGTACTGCCGCACATACTGAGCGTAAGTCGACGGCGGATTCGAGTCCTGATCAATCGCGAGCTGTGGATTCGTGACATACCCGTTGTCGCTGCCCAGTACCTCTATGGCGCTCTGTGGCCTCACGTTGATCGAATACCCTGGAATGAGAGGAAGTTTTCCCTGGTCAGCCGAACAGAGAGCACCGGGCAAAAAACTCGTAACGATGTAACCGTAATCCGGCAGGGTCAATGCATAAAGCGGCTGCTTCCGCTGCTGCGCGAGATCGATGGTCCATCGGGTGTTTCCGGCAATCATGTTAAATTTAGACGGCTAGGGCCACGGCACCTCGGTTCTAAAACGCGCCGAAAAGCTGAAAAATCCAGGACTTTTATAGGCGGCAGACCACTTCGCATCTTCCAGCAGCATTCTGGTAAAGGAAGACGAGGTCTGGTCAGGATAAAAGTCAAAAGCGCCTCCGGAGAGGGCATACTCCATAAAGCTGTTCCAGGCGCTCAAATCTGCCCCGTTAATGATCCAGTCCATCTGGAACTCGAGGAACGAATCGATGCGCTCTAACAGCGATTCCCGGACACCACTGGAAGCGACATTATCATGCCGCGTTGCCTCGTAGGTGTAGGCGGGCACATGCGTGGGCGGATATTGAAAATACAACGTCTGCGTTGCAGCACTGCCCTGATCCGTCCAGGTAAGCCCAGCCGCCGTATTCGATGATGGTGGGGCGGCTCCTGTCGTTGCGAGGGCAGCGCTTTGCGTCCAATTCGTTCCGATGGGGATTGGGGTCGAATTTTGCAAGACTTCCGCTCCGCTCCTGGTGCTCGCATATACATTCCATCCCGTCGTCGGCGATTCAGCAGGCGGCGATTGAACGATGAGGAAATTACTGGCGGGAACCGCGATGTTGGCCTCCGGGGAAGGGGTTGTTTCGCCGCTGCCATTGACGTACGTTACTTTCACGTAGCAGGTCTCAGCCGCGAGCGAACCTCCCGCCGTATAAGATAGTACCGCTGCCGAGGGAGGCGGCAGTGGTTCGGATATGGATCCGCCGGAGTCATTAAAAGTCGGTGGTGTTGATCCAGAAGTCCCAGGCGTCGTGACCTTCTGGACGTGGTATGCCGGATCAATGATCTCCGCGCCAGCCAGATAAGGATAGTTCGCTGACCATCCGACCATCGCGACGGTGTTGTAGACGATCTTGGGCAGTGAGAATTTTGGGGGCGTAATCGACTGCGGCATAAGAGACTTGAGTTATTCCTTCATTGCAAAGGCATCCTCATCGGCCAGCGTAGGTCGGCATCTTCGAGCGCGTGGTTTGCAGTTGCAAGCCTTGCTGCTGTACCCCCTTGTTGATGGTCTGAGTGAGCCATTGGGCGGCATTGGACTCGCCCATCACCATCACGGTCACCCGACCTTGCGGACTGATCTGTTGCTGCTGAGCAGCGGTTATACCCGCCATCCCGGACGACATCTGGGGTGGCCCCTGCGGCGCATTAGCCGCCACGCGATCCGCCTGATAGCGTTGAACACTGGAATTGCCGCCAGGTACTGCTGCACCGACCGCCGCGGCAGCTCCTCCCACTAGTCCGAAGACCGTGGCCGCTTCGAAAGCCTGAGCGGCTCCTGAAAAGTTCATTTCGGCAAGGAGCAGAAATCCTAGGGCTGTCGAATAGATCGCCTGAACGATAGCCTTCGCAGCAATCGATTCCAGTGTGGCTTTCAGGGCTCGCTCCATCGCCTCCTTAATCGATGCGCCGTAGACAATGGCCTGCGCGATGTTCGCGCCCATCGCATCGGCGAAATGCTGCGACATGCCAGCCATGAGTTCATGCTTCTGCGCAACATCCGTCAGCACGGGAGGCAATCCAAGCAATGCGTTTTTCAAGCTTTCAACCGCAGCTTTCTGGCGCGTTACCGCTGGAACCGCCGCATTCGCCATCTGCGCGAAAACGGTGGTCAACCCGCTCATCTGCGCGCCGAAGATATTCGCCTGCGGTCCTTGCGGCGCTTGTTGCGCAATCTGTTTTTGCAGTTCCTGCTCCGCCTGCTGGCGACGCTGAGCGATTTCCGCTGCAATCGTTTGGAGGCGTTCTTCGATCTTTCGCAGCTCCTCGTTCCACTTCGCATCGCGTAGCTTGATGGCTGCATCCAGAAACTCGGAGTACTCCTGCTCTGCGCGCTGTTCCTCGGTGATGGTGATTTTCTTCTCGCGTAGTTGCTCGCGGTCTGCCTCAATCGCTTTTCGTGCGGCATCCACCTGTCGCTGATAGGCAAGATCAATGCGTCGCAGCGAGGGCTCTAGCGAGTCGTTGAACGATTGCAGCTCCTCTTTTTCTCGAGTCAGCATTTGGGTGAGCGCATCAGCATGACTCTTCGCGGCTTTAGCGCCAGCCAGAAAGGGTAGCGACAGTGACTCCTTGCCCTTTTCGCCGCCCTCAAAAGCCTTCAGGAGATCGTCATAATGCTGCTGAATCAGCAAGGTCTCGGTTTCGAGGTTATGCATCTGCTGGATATCCTCTTTCGCGGCAGCCGCAAAATCGACCGAGGTTCCAGCCAGCAGCTTCCCAATCCCAGGAATACGACTCAACAGGAACGAAACAAAATTCTCGATTTCACCCCGCAATCCGTAGAAGACCGCTTCGATATTCAGCCCCCAAATGCGCCAGGTGTCCTTGTTGAACGTCAGCAGGTTTGCCAGGCGCACAAAGGTTGGCAAAAGGAATTCGCTGATGCTCAGTTCAACTCCCTTCAGACGGGCTTCGTTGAGTTTCAACTCCTCGTTCATCTCGCGCAAACGGCGAGCGTCCTCGTCAGAAAGCGTCACACCCAGGTCATTCGCGGCCTTTTCCATCGCCAGAATGCCGGCGCGTCCGCGATCCAGGAGCGGAATCATCTCCGCGCCTGAGCGCCCAAACAGGGCCTGCGCCGCCGCCGCTTTTTCAGCGGAATCGCGATGAGAATGGAAAGCATCGGCCACTTCCAGCAGCAATTCATGCAGCGGCTTCATGTGGCCACTCGCGTCAGTTACTGAAATGCCGAGGGCCTGCATTGCCTTGGCGCCCTCACTGCCCGAGGATGCCAGGGGCGAGATGTTGCGCGCCAATTGTCGCAGGGCGCGATCCAGAATATCTGTATGAAGGCCGGTTTGCTTCACGGCGAATTCAAGGCCGGAAATCTGCCGTGCTCCAATCCCGGTGGCTTCTGAAAGATTCGCTACCTGCTCGCCAAATTCCGCCGCCGATTTCGCGGCCTCCAAAGCTGAGTGCGTCAAGCGAACGAATTCATCAACTGAAAAAATCAGGTGCGACCTAATGAAACCGGTCAGCTGCTGCATCGCGCCCTGCGTTGTCTCGGCAGCCTTCCCCACTTCTGCGAGAGATTCACCAGCCTTCTCGTGGAATTCCTGCAGAGCTTCAATCGCTTCCTCAGGGTGAGCCGCGATACGAAATATCAAACTCAGGACGTTGTCTGCCATAAGCTTTCTTGCGTTCGGGTGTTGCGGGCCTTAGAATGAAGTCATGACATGTGCTGACTGTACGGCAGAAATTTCAGAGCGATCGCGACGCTGCATCTATTGTGCAGCTTCCCGGCGTGCCTCGATCACGCGCAAGGCTGGCGGCGTGATGATTTCGATGGCGCTGCTGCTTGTCGCGGCGGATGCCGAGTTGCACCTCATCGACCTCATCCACGATGCTGCAATGCTGATGCCGATGGGAATGGCCATCTACCTCGCGGGAGTTATTCAGTGGCTGCGCGCTCCCAAGCGCCCATTCACCACTCAATAACATCGCCTGCGCCGTCCCAGGCCTTTGGGCGGGATTTCCAAATCGCCACGGCCGCTGCCACGTCAATCTGGAAGTCCCACATCGAGCTGTTCAACAGATCACTGGGACGGCAGTTCCACTTCTCCGCAACTCGTGCGAGGAGAAGCAGGTTATCACTGGTCGCGAAACGACGAGAGGTCGCCACCATCCGAGGCGACCACGCCTAGAGACCACTTGATAATAAAATTCAGATCGTCATCACAAATCATGTCGGGCGAAATCTCGCCCGGTCCTGGCGACAACGACACTCGAGGCTGCACTATCACCTCGCCCAGTAGATCGACGACCCATTTTGCAATTCGGTGTAGATCGTCAACGCTGCGCTGTTGGTCATCCTGTCCCGCCACCTTCGCGGCAAGCACGGCTGGAAATTGACCACGATAGATAAACCACCTCGCCGTCGGGCGTCTTAGCAAAACCGCTTTGCCGAGTTTCGGCAAAACCACTCGTTCCACCGCACGTTCCGCTTCTTGTGCCAGCTTGAAGTCCGAGGCCGTCGCAATCTCAGAGGCGCTCATCGGTTCCTTTCTCCATTGATTCTTTGGAATCAATGCTCTGCTGTTTAGAGCTGCCGCCAGATCGTGCCCAACTGGTCTCCTGCTGGGCGCGATGGAATGGCGATCCCACTGAAAGTGATCTTTGCCGTCGTGGGCTTCTCCTTTGAGAAGGCGAGCGACGGCTCCTTGCTCACATACGCCTGGTAGAGCTGGCTCACCACGAACTTCCCGGGGTAATTCACGCGAGGCGAAATCACCGCAATGGACCAGTTCGGGATGGCGAACAGGCCACCATACGTCAGCTGCTCGTAGCTCTCGAATCCTGGCGGCAGCGTCGGATCGGTTCCCGTAAGGTATGCAGACCCGCTGATCAGAAACGCGAGTTTCTGCAGGTCTGTCTCGAGCAAAGTCACCTCAATACTCGCTGCCGCATCGGTGGGGCGAGCATCGATAGGTCCAAACACCTGGTCCGCCTTGATCTCGGCAATCTTCGGGACAATGCCGAAGGTCGTAGCCCCTTCAATTCCGCCGCCATACAGCGGAGCCGTGGTGTTTGTCATCGGCGGTGATGCCGTGGTCGTCGAGAGCGCCGTGGTTTGTGTCCAATTCTGGCCGATGGGAATCACCGTAGAGTTCTGGAGCTTTTCGGACCCTGCCGTGCTCGAAATATAAACGTTCCATCCGATTGCCCCGGGCGTGGGCGGCGGCGACTGAATCACGAGCTCGTTATCCGCCGCGACTGCGAGCGACACTTCCGCCGAGGGTGTTGTCTCTCCGACCGGTGCAATGAGCGTGATCACCACGTAATAGGTCGTGGCTGCCAACGTTCCGCCTGCGATGGACGAGAGCACAGGCGCCGCAGGCGCCGCCACCACCCCGGTCTGTGTCGGGTTGCCGGATGTGTCTATTTCGAGCCGTGCCCCTGGGGCGGGCACGGCACATCCGAGCCACAAGTTTCCCGGTCCCTGATGAATCTTGGTGCGATCAACCGCTTGTACCATACAGCCTCCATGTACTTCATGTTTCCTGAAGCATTACTTTCAGATTAATCGTCGCTGCTTTGGCGAAGAGCCCCTGCGCTCGCTGGCGCAGCTCATCGTACATGTGCGCGATGATGTGAACCTCCTTAACGGTTCCACCCGGCAAGCCCGGAGCCAATGTCCCTACCGCAAATGGCGGCGACGGAAGTGGTAGTGTCGTCAGGCTGAAGTCCGAGGATGTTGACATCCACGAGGTCTCCAGCACCTGGTCTACTGCTCGCACATAATCCTGCAATATCTCGGCAACTGCATTCGGATCCTGGTGGGCCACCGCAATTCCTAACGCAATCTGAATCGTCTGAGCGCGGTTAAACGGCTGCTGCTCGTCGAATTGGACCTCGCGCGGAATAATCAGCAGTGCCGGAAAATTAATGACGGGCTGCTCGGCCAGGTCCCATTCCTGAAATGATGCATAGCTCGGATTCATCAGTGCCAGGGCTGAAGGCATATCACGGTAGATAATCGCAATAAGCTGACGAATCAGAGGCTTCGTGAACTGCGCGATGAAGTACGGTGTCCAACTCATCAGTCTCCCAGCATCGCTTCGCCAATCTGCCTCGCCTCCAGCGCAGACAGTCCGCGATCTCCGGTCACTGCAAAACCGATTTGTCTGGCAATCTGCGCGCCGCGACCGAGCAGCGTCGATTCAATCTGCGCGCGCGTTTCCGGCGTGATCACCAGAACCTTTCTCATGGGCATTCCGCGGCCCGTCCCTTTGCCTGTTGTGACTCGGCTTTTGCTAAATCCTTTTCCAGTGCCCGTCTGATGAAACAGCGCGTACGGCACGTCCGAGCCCCAAGCCATGCGCTTCGGCTCAATTTCCTGGTGATGCATCGGCTCATCCTTGCGAAAGCTTTTCGCCAGCATTCCCGAACGGTAGAGGATGAATGCGTGCTCTTGGTCGCGCCCAATGCGCGCAAGCGTCGAGGGCGCAAGCGCCTGCCAGCTTTCTCCTCCCGCGCTTCCCTCACTCTCAAATTGCCGCTCAACAGCATATTCAAGAATATCGTCGGCGATCATTCGGAACGCCGGCGTCCAGTTGCCGATCGCATTCGAAAAACGATGGAGGACGAAATTGGCGAGAACGTCCTTGCCGCGTCTCTCCCCGTACTCCCACTCGATTTGAAATTGAAAGTCGAACGGCATCAGTACGCCTGATTCTTTCCGAAGCTGCGATTTTCTCCACGCTCGTGCGGGGTTGTCCTATCCGCTTCGGCGCCAGCAATGGAGTTGGCGAGGCGCGATTGAATGCTCCAGAATGCGTCATATCGACCTAGCTTGATATCGCCGAGCACGGACTCAAATGACCGCCTCCGCTGCTGCGCGACGCTCACCTCTCCCGGCTGTAGAGAAATATTCGCTTCAAGCACTGCGGCCAGCTTCGACGCCGCCCAGTCCTCATTCAGCGACGACAGCCAGTTTGATTGATCCGTCGAGAGCGTCATCACGGAGGGATCGATTCCTCGCTGCATCAGCGCCGCGCGGATGCGCGCCGCGCCCTGGTCGATCCACGCCTGAATCTGTGTATCCTGAACAGAGTTCGGCGCGTTGCGCACGAATCGCGGAAACTCGCTCACCACATCCGTGATCTGACAGTAGCCCATGGCTGAATTCTCTCAGCGACTCAGTCCTCGTGAGTGCCCAGTCTGCGGGGAGAGTCTGCGGCCTCACTCACGGTGCCCCTGGGCGCATCACTGGTCCGTGGCTGCTGAGCCAGCGCCTTGCCCGTGATGGCATCCCTGGCTTTCAGAAACACATCAGCGAGTTCTTTTGCCACTTTATGCACGCCGCGCGAGAACTCCTGAAAGTCATGAGTGATCGGATGCAACAGTTCAACTTCAACGCTCTCGGAGGTCACGTCAGAATTTTCGGGGGTCACGTCTTTTTTGCCCATCATTCCTCCAGGATCAGACATTTCGACAGTCGTTGAGCCATCGAGTCGCTCGACCCGCAACTCGATGGCTCAATCCGTTAAATCGGGTTGTTCCACAGAAACGCCGCATTCGGCTCAACCAGCACGGTGTCCCGGTACTCCTCACTGATAAAGATCGTGCCACGCGCGTGCTCATCCCTCACCATCCGCAGCGGAAAGTATTGGCTTGTCGGACGGAAAATGTAGCCGAAGTTAGGCGTCAGCGGTGCTGGAGCTCCGGTGCTGTAGAATAGCAGCGCAATGGATGCACCGGGCTGTCCCGGCCAGTTGTAGGCCATTGCGTCCGTCTCGCCTTCGGGCGAGGTCAGGCCGATGTTGTCGGCCACAATCACCTGCTTGATGCCCAGCGCGTTCGCCAGATTCTGCGCTTCGATGGGCTTCTCCAGCAGGTTCTGGGTGTATTTAATGTAATCGCGAACCGTGGGATTAGTCTTGATGGCTCGCCATACCGGACGCGGCAGGAGAAGCTTCATGTTTTCCGGCCCAACACCTGTTGCCTGTTGGATAGTTTCCACTTGAGCCAGAATCGCAGCAATCGGATCGCTGGACGAATTCGACCACTGTGATGTACCGGAAAGCGTGGTGTTTTGCGTGATGTTCGTCGTGTTGATCAGATTGATCAATTCGATTTCTCTTGCCAGGGCAATCAGACCCTGCACAAAGTTGCGGTGCTGGATATCGACCTCAGCCGGATTATCCGCGTTGTCGCGTACAGCATCCTTCAAAAACACCTCCACCGCGTGCCCCTTCGCGTCGAAAAAGCCATACGGCTCCATCGACAGCGAATAGCGCCGGGGATAGCCGCCCTGATCCACCGAGTCAATCACCGCGCGGAAGCTTTGCTTGGAGTATCTGGCAAATTTTCCGCTCAGGTTTTTTGTGGCGACGACAGGAAAAACCTGGTCGGCCACAAACTTCCGCTGTTGATACGCCACACTGATCCGTGTGTCGAGCGTATCCACATGGACAATTTGCTTATCCATATTTCCTCCACCTGTAGCGGCGGTTCCTAACCACCGCGCATCGCCGTTCGCTTATTCGCGCCAACCAGCGCGCGGCGAAGACTTACGAACATGCAGCGGGACGCGCCGCCGCCTTATTTCACCTCTTTGTGCGGATTCACGAGCACGTAAACAACATCGCCCGCGTTTGAGCACGACGTGTCGAAAATCCCCACCACGTTAATCGCTGTGCCGGCCGTAATTGCAGAGTCGGCATCCACGTCTTCAACCTGGCCCAGGTTGTTGGCGATGATCGCCCGGTCGCCACGGGTGCAAGCGCCTGCAGCGATGCACTGCGCTCGTCCAAAAACGCGAACAGGACGCTTCTGACCCTGTGGCGATGACGGTGTGACGTTCGAAGGCCATGCCTGCTGCGAGACGTTTGTATAAATGCCTTTTTGGAAGTCACTGCCGCCATGCGGATAGATGCCATCCTGCAGGACGCCGAGCACCACATCGTTTTTGGCTGCCGGAAGCACAAAACCGTCTTTGTAGTTTACGGAGCTCGGCTTCACGACACTAAACTTCCCGACCTGCACCGTATTCGTGTCGTAGGTGTATCCATAGTCGATTTCTCCTGCCATATCTCCTCCGTTGATTGATTCGCTTTGCCGTTGGCTCATCGAATCAACGACTCGACGAACCAATCGAACCGCCTGCCCTAGCGGGCAGTTTCAGACTCCATCATTTCCTTCCGCGCTTCTTCCCAGAGAGTTAAGCCCTCCCGGGTGCGGATCACGTTCAGCTCTGCCACCGCTCGATCTTCATTTGCATCCTTCATGCGCTTTTCGATCAATTCATTAAGACGAATGGTTGCGGCACCGCGATCAGGCGGCGCCGTCGCCCCTCGCGTCTCGGTGTCCACGAACGGCTTTGCGCCTTCCACAAATGCCTTAAACGCTTCGCCATCGCTCAGGCACAGCCTCGTGGCCCGCTGTAACTCCTGCGGATGAATTTTTCCCGCTGCAAATGCAGCACGCGCGCGCTCTTCCGCTTCCAGCGCGCGCCGCATCGCGCTCGGCTTGATGCGTCCTGAGTCGAGAAGTGCATCGAGCTTAGAGACATCAATCCGGCCCTTCTCGTTCACAGTTTCAGCAAGCAGTTGCGCTTCGGCGTTCACGGCTTTACCGCGCTCGATCAGCATCTGCGCTTCACTGAAGCTCTGGACTCCAATTTCCTTCAGCATGGCTTCCGACGCTTTGGTCTTGTCGTTTTCGTCGATGTCGACCTCGGCCAGGCCCACCATGCCCTCGTCATCAAACACGCCATACTGGCCCTTGTGCTCGCCATCGGCGAGTTTCTTCACCTTAAAACGCTTCATGGTTTTCTCCTTCACCGCCGAAGCGGGTTGTTTTGAGATGTTTGAATCCACATGCACGGACTGTGCATCCATCAGCCGGAAACCTCGGTCGCTCAGATGCACTTCAGGGAGCTCTTCCAGGAATGGCCGATTCGTCAATGCGATGCTGGTGAGCGTTGCGCCCTGTTCTTCTCCCGTTTCCTTGTTAATGGCTGAAAAATCGATGGCGGGAGATATCCAGCGATACTCCCGGTTCTGGATCAGAGCGCGCGCTCGTTCGGTGGGCTCGTAACGTCCCCACAAAATCCAGCGTTCGACGCCATCGCTGTCGGTGTAACGCTCTGGCCCTTCAATTTCGACGGCACGCCCCGCACTCGGGACGGCATCGCCCTTGGCGACTTCAGGCATTTCGCTGGCATGCTCGTAATCGACGTTGACCTCGCCGTTTTTGCGCTTGCGAAAGTTTGCTGCCATCTGCCGCAGGTGGTCCAGGGTGATGGAGAATTTTCGCGCGCCCTTCGACCAGGCGCCCGTGACGGCGATGGGGATCTTCACCGCCGATCCGGAGGCATCACGCAGCATGAAGACGAGGCGCGGCTGCTCGCTGGATGTATCGCTTGGAAGCTCCATCCCCTCACTGCGATACATGCTCTTTAATTTCGAGATAGCCTCCTCCTTATTGGGACCCTCATATTTGTTTCCGCGATAGCCTCCGTGCAGCGCAGCCCAGGCCGCGCCCATCAGTCGGTGATCCGGCTTTCCATTGGTATCCCGAACCCGCAAATGCCATTTCGAGGGCTCATTCGGATCCTCCACCACGAGATAGTGTGAACTCGGATGCTCGCCATCTGCTTCTTTTTTCGTTGCCATGGCTCCTCCTGCTTTAATAGAACGTAATGCTGGGATTCCGCGCGGCAAACTGAATGTTGCTGAGGTTCACGATGAACACGTCTTCCCGCGACCCCAGTTGACCGTCCCAGTCGCTCGTAAAGATAAAGAACTTGCCATCGGGCGAGACATTTCCGCGCGGCGTCTGCCAGAAGGCCCTTCCAGTGGCGCGATGATGCGCAAAGCGCCAGGTCACATGCGAGCCGTCGGTTGAGGCGCAGATGATCTCGCCGCTGTAGGCGCGCAGATAAGTTGCGCTGTCGCCATCGATTGAACCGCAGATCGGCATCATCGCGTTCGCGCTCGCGTCGTTCCATGACCAGTGAGAATCCGTAAACGCGGCTGGCGTGGGCAGCGGCGAAACAAACGAGGTAGCATTCCAGATGCTCTCGAGTGGCAGATTAGCTATCGGCGATCCCATCAATTGCGCCTCATCGTTGTTGTTGGGATCGAAAGCCATCCAGACATAGCCCAGGCATTGATGCCCGCTCACGTTGTTCATCACCACCGTCGTCGTCCCGATCTTCCAGAAATAGGCGTTATCGTTCTGCTGCGCGTCCACGCGCAGCCACTGCCCATCGAGCGAAATGCGGGCGTTGTGAATATTCAGATTCGTTGCGCCCACGCTCGCGGCGGCGCTTGCCATTCCCGTTCCGCCCACCATGCCGGTCGTCACGTCATACCAATAACAGGCGCCGGTGGCGGCGTTATAGGCGTAAGCTGTCGTGGTGGCGCCCTGCGCGGCGCCGCCATAGTAATACGCGAAAACCGAATCGTCGCCGCTCTGTGAGATGGAACCGTAATAGCCCAGCGTCGTCGTAGGATTGTTTGGGCACGTCGCAAAGTCAAAGAGTGTGGTCTGTGTTTTGGTTGCGAGATTATACGAGAGCAGCTTTGTTTGCGAGCTGCTGAAAAAGAGATTCGGATTCGTAAATGAAAAGCTGACCGTGCCCAGCGCGCTCATTGTGGGCAGCAGCGTGATGTTCATCGTCGCATCATCAATCCAGCCGGGAATCGTCCAGCCGCCGGTGGAATAAATCGCAAAATAGTGGCCGCCATGCGAACCCAGCGCGCTATTTTCAAGCCCCATCTCATTCGCCTCGCTCGATGAGTCGGTCACGATGCCCTGGCCGTTCATCGTGCTCGTGTTGCTTACGCGCACCATGAGCGCGCCGAAATCAGGGTCCCGAAAGGGCGCATTCGCCGCAGGCGCCGTCATCGGCGTCGCGTTCACGATGTTCATCGCCGCCGGACCGCAAAATCCCGCCGGGCCGCCGCAGGTTACTTGTGCGGCGATCCTGAGCGACAAGCTGGTCCCTGCTATCAGAAATATCAGCGCGATAGTCTGGTATTTTTTCATCCGTTTCAATCCGCCGAACATTTCCTGCCGAAAATCCTCAGCAGGAAGCATTCAATGCACTGCCACAGTGACCGACGATGGCGCGGCTGGAAGAATCACCGCCGCCACGGCGTTCGAGGGAACGCTCTCGAGCCCGTTCAGGACAGACGTGACGTAATAGCAGTAGGTGTTGCCCACGCTGACCGCTGTGTCGGTGTAACTCACCGTCGTCACACTGCTCGCCACTTTCGTAAAGCCTGTGGGGGCGCCCGAAGGGCAGGCGCCGACCAGCCGATAGACGTTATAGGCGAGCGTCGGATTCCCCGCCGCATCCGAAGAGGCCGTCCAGTTGAGCGCCACCGAATGCGACGATCCTGTCTGCGGCGCGGCGCTGGTGGCGAGAAGTAGAACCACTGCCAGGATGATGCCTACAAAAATTTTCCTCATCGATTCCTCCTTCACTGTGTAATTCCCGTTCTGAATTCCGCAATGAGATCGCCGCGACACGCATCGCCGCCTTCACAATCATCACCGGGATGCCAATCGACCTCGTCCCACGAACCCCATGTTGTACCGTCGCCTGCTGCGCAGGGTTCGCAGGTATTGGCATCCATCACCTCGCGCCGCACGATCTGCTCGATTTCATCCTGATAACGATCCATCGCTCGCATGCGGCCCGCAGCGACGGCTTGACGCGCGGCTTCTGCCGCTGCGCGATCAATCGCGCCATCCGAGGCTGAATGCAGCGCATCGCTCACGCCGCCTTCCAGATCGTCATCGCTCAAGCCATCTTTGGTCAAATCCACGGCCGCCCCCGCCGCGCGACCATTGATCCAGTTATTCAGATCCGCGACCGCCATCTGCGCAATGAGCTGTGCATTCAGCAAACGATTCTTGGTCGGTCCGCCTTTTTTCCCGCCGGTCGGCAATCCCTTCTTCGTCCCGTCATTCTGAGCTAAGCGAAGAATCTCGGCATTTCCGATTGGCGGTTGGCGATAGTTGGCTTGCGATTTCTGAGATCTCCTCTCGCGCTCAATACTCTGTTCGCCAAAATCGCACGCTCGCTCCAGCGCCCGCTCAATCGCCGCCGCCAAATCGTAGTCGAAGGAGACTGCCAGGTGCCCAAGCTGCGTCGCCGCAAGCGTGCTCGCCTGGTGGGCCGCCTGCGCGATCAGTGCCGGCTTGGCTCGCCGCATCAGCCGCGCCACCACCCGCTGTGTCTTATTCTCGCGTTCGCGCAGCGCGGCCTGGTTGACATGCCGCTCAAAGTCATTTCGTGGCTCCCAGCGCCTCTGGCGCTCCGCCAGTTCCACCCTGATCCCGCCGCCTGTCTCCGGCATCCCCTCTCCGCTTTGCGGCAACCCCAGCACCTCGTCGAGGTCTTTTAGGTTCGGCGAATGCGTGACAACAACCACGTTCTTGCCTTCGCGCTCGGCCTGCCTCACCGCCCGCTGCGCTCCGCGCCTCCAGCGTGCGAGGTAACTATTGCGGCTTTCACCGACGACATTCTTTTCGGGATGAGCCGCTGCCGCATCAAACTCCGGCTGCGCTTCACGCCGCGTCATTCCGACAAGTTTTGAGTAATTCCACGGCAGCAGGTCGGCATCCTCATGCATCTTTGCGCCCGTCGCCTTGGCGATGGCCTGTGCCAGAACCGTAGCGCGGGCAAGAGGGCTGGTGAAGACGACATCGATCTTTTTATCGCGGTAATTTTCGGCATCGCGCTCGGCCTGGCGAATTCCTTTCTCGTCAGGCGGCACGTCCGTCTGGCCTTTGAGTATCTCATCCTCAGGGTTGCTGTCCTGGTTCAGCCCCGTATGAGCATGCCGCACGAAATAGACAGCCGGGCGCTCAGCAAAAAACTCCGAGTTTAAACTTTCAGGCTCGCGTTTCCCGCCCGGCTCTCTCACATCGATCTCATTTCGCTTCGCTCCACCTTTCGGCGTAGCTTCCTGCTTAGCCTTCGGCCTGCCCTCATCGGGGATCATCTCATCGCCGTGCTCCATCTCCTGAATGCGCCGCACGATGGGCGCGAATTTCGGGCGTGGCGTCCCGCTGATCGGCGGAAGGCCAAGCTTTTGCGCGAGAAAGTTGTCACGCTCCTCCGTCGTCTCCAGCCAGCCGACGTTCGCCTGCGCAAGATCACGCACCGCGTTCGCCACGTCGAGCGCATTGACCATCAGAATGTTTGAGCAGACGAGACGCGGATAAGGGAGGCTCTCGCCCGGTTTGGCCTTGTAATTGAAGTCAACCAGCCGCCGGATGGACGTGATGGTGATCACATCCGCAATCATCTTGGCGAGGGCATTTTCGGACAATAAAAAGAAATCCATCTTCACGTCGCCCAGCGCCCGCGAACCGGTCGCTGTTTTTCCGAGCGACAGGAACCCTGCGATCCCCGCATCCACAATCTGCTCATCATAAAATCTCAGCGAGTCGATCAGGCTCATCGCGCGGCCTTCAATTCCGACCTGCTTGAATTCCCACTGGTAGGGCAGCGAGAGCGCCGTGCGTTCGTTCGCTGCCAAATTCTGCGCCCACTCCCAGCTCTTCGTCACATCATCGGGCGTTGCATTCGGGCCTTGAAGGATGACGGGCACGGCAAGACGATTCTTTTCCGCCCCGATCGCATCGATCACCATCATCTTCGATTTGAAATACCAGGGCTGATAGGCCGGTCTGAGCATCGACCGGCCATAAAAGTTCGCGCCCTCGCGGTTGAAAATAAAAAGAGTGAGCTTGTTGGCCGGCACCGGAAAGAGATTCACTTCAGCGCCGCGATAACCAAACTGGATGAGCGTTTCCAGGGTCTCTCCGTCCGGCCCAGTCAGGAACTGATAAAACGTTATCGGCAGTCGCGGCGCGATGCGGCGCAGCCGCACCTGACCCTTGTCGCGGTCAATCTCCCACAAATCTTCTGAGCCGCTCACCCCCAACGGCGCACATAGCAGCGCATTCTCGATCACACTCTCGAACGTCTGCGTCTGCTTCCCGTGCGGCGTATCGCGCTCGAGGCCGCCAAAAAGATTCTCTTCCACCATCGCGGCAATCTCTTTCGCCAGCGCGCGCCCAGGTTGCGACTTATCCGCCCCTGGCTCAATCGACCATTCCGCCGCCCGAATCGGCAGCCGCACAGCCGCCTCGAGGGCTGCAACCGTCGGATCCTGTCGCCGCATTTTCTCGTAAGTTCGGATGCCATTGAGCGCATCGAGCTGTGGATTGTATTCACCTAAATCGCGGATAAAACCGGCGAGATTCGGTGTTCCTGGAACGCCCTGCTCGCGCCCATCCACGGTCGGTCCGCGCAACTTACTCTGGGGAGCCTCGGGCACGGGCTTCGGCTCGATGGCGATATTCTCAATGCCAATGGCCCCTGAAATCGGCTCTTGGAGCGTAGCGACACTGTTGCCATTTGCATTCGCCCCAATCAGCCCGCGAATTCTGTCACTCCATCCCATCTCACGTCTCAATCTGCGTCAGACTCAGCTCGGCATCTCTTGGCGTGCCGCACATAAATCCCTGCAGGCTCAGGCTGGACGGTGTCTGCGCAGCAGCCTCAATCGCCAGCGCCATGGCCCAAAATCGGTCTGCATGTCCGCGATCAGTGCGGTCTGCATCGAATCGAAGGTTTCCCGCCGGCGTCACAAATCGCTTCACGGCATTGATATCGGCGCGCACATCGCGGTCGTCTGGAATGCGAATCGTTCGATCCTCGAAGGCGCGTTTCACAGCAGGCGCGAGCCGCTCTTTGACCTGTGCGGTGAACTGCACAGGCTCGACGACTGCCCCGAACTTGCGTTGCAGCCGCTCGGCCAGCATCATCCCGAGGCCCGATTGATCAATACAACACCGCCGCGGCTGGAGCGCTAAAAGGTCTCCAATCGTCTGCTCCTGGGTATCAAAGTTGGTGTTCTTCATTGCGAGTAGCAGGCGCGACCAGAGCACGTCTCCCAGTTTTTCGAACATCCATGCGACAGTTAGGTCGCGCTTTCTGCCGATGTCGACGCCCAGATAGAGCTCGCGGCCCTTCAGGTCTGAAATTTCAAATCCAGCCGTAGCCGCCTCGCTGGTGCACGCCCAAAGCATTTCCATCGGGATGTAGTTTTGGGCATCCGACAGGAATGCGCACTCATATTCCTGCTGCCACGTCTCGTCATCGTCAACTCCGGCACGCAGCATTTCGAGGTCGATCTGTAGCCCCTGTGCGACGGCATCGTGCACGCTCACTTTGTGAGCGGACCACCGCGACTGCGCATCGCGCGCGTAGCCCGGCACCAGGCCGGCGGCCTTGGCCACTTCAAAAAACTTTCCCTGCTGCCCGTTCGGCGTGGAAATCAGTTCCAGAGAATAGCCGCGCGTAATCGAAGGGTAAATCGCGGTGTAGATTTTTCCCGCATCGGCGTGGAATGCAAATTCGTCGAGCGTAACGTTTCCGGAATATCCGCGAGCCGTGTCAGGATTGGCAGGCAGCCCCACAATTTTCGAGCGGTTTGGAAAGTTAATTTCCATTGCCTTCATCTCAGGCAGAGGTACTTCTTCAAACCCTTCAAGCCGGCGCAGCTCCTTCAGCATGAGGCAATGATCCTTGACCTTTTCCATCAGCTCGCGCGATTGCCGCTCTCCCTTCGAGAGGAATATCCATGTCGTGCGCCTTTCCAGGCATTTCAAAACGGCGCGCAGAGCAGCCGCAAAGCTAAATCCCAACTGCCGCCCCTTCACCACGATCTTTAACTGCGCGTCATCGCTGATCCACGCCTGCTGGTACGGCAGCAGCGGCACGATCCTCGAAAAGTCCGTAGATTTCCCGGATACGGCGTATGACTTCGCGCTCGTTCCTCTCGTTTTCTTCAGTGCTGACAAGGCTTCTCACCTGCTCCTGCTGCTTCTGGAGCTTGTTAATCTCAAGCTGCAGGCGCTGTCGCTCCTGTTCCAGCGCCTCGCGCCGGAGCTCAAGCGCCTGCCGCTTTCTCTGCTCCTGCAGCAGCTGCATGATGTCAACCTGCTCCAGCTGGCCGCTCTGCGCCACGATCTGGCGCGCGAGCGCTACCTCGGCGATCCGTGTCGCGTCGACATTGGGATCGGCGTGCATCTCCTCGATCCACGCGTGCGCCTCGGCCCGCGCGCGACGATAGGCTTCGATTTCCGCATCGGTCTCCGGCTTGAACCGGCGCGCATAGTAACTCTGCAAGGTCGACGCTGCGATCCTGATGCCAAATCTCTCTTGAACCGCTGATGAGAGGTCTGCAAATTGCCTGCCCAATCTGAGCTCGCTCTTGATGTATAGCTCGAGTTGTGGATTCTCTGCCATGAGGCGCTCGACACGGGTTTTGCGATAACTTTTCACCGATGTCTACAACCCGACTCCAGGGTCGCGCGGAAAGCGCCTGTCCAACAGATCGATGCCTTTTTTAGTAATCTTGCAAAACGTAAAGTCACGCATCGCCCGGCGCTCAATATATCCGCCTTCGAGCAGGTAGTAGATGTGAAACAGTAGCGAGCGCGGCGGCACCGTACGCCCCAGTTGCAGGCCCAGACGACGACGCAATTCCTCGAAGGACAGTTCGTCGGGGTAGCGCGTCAGTAAAATTCTCAGCACCACTTCCCTCTCATACTCGCGAGCTTCCAGGCCGATTGCGTCACTCATGACGAAACCCTTCGCATCTCTTTCTCGATGTCACTGACTCGTCCACCCATGACCTCAATGGCGTTCTCCAGACGCTCATTAAACACGGTCTGTTGTTGAACATAATCGTTGAAGCCCTTGGCGATTTCGCGCAACGCCTCTGCCGTCTTGATTTGGGCATCCACAAATCCTCTGGCGTTATATCCCACTTTCATCAGCATCAGCACGAACGATGCTCCACTTCCCATGACAAACGCCAGAGCAACCAGCAGCATGAGTAGCGAAGTTTGTTCGTGAGCAATCAAGTAAACTTCCTCATTAGTTCAGGTTCCACGGTCGCCCGAGGTGTCCCATCCACATGTCAAACTGGCTCAGATCTTCGTCTTCCAGGAACTTGTACGGCATGCGAAAACAACCCTTGTCTCCCCACCCCACTCCCCAGGAGTTCTGAACCAGGAATTCTGATTTCTCGTCGTCATATCCGCGGATCACAACCGCGTGACCGCCTAAAATGGCTTCGCCTTTCCGAGGCATTCGCATCAATCCGTCCGCGCCAATGTCTTCAAAAGATTCGTAGACGGTAAAGCCCAAAGCGATGGCATAGCCGGAGGCCAAAACCGACCGCGCCGTCATCGCGTCGGGCACTCGATGATAGGCGCCAATCCGGAAAATTTGCGCCCCCTCCAGATCTTTCTGGCTGTCGTTTACAACGGCGGAAGCAAAATAAGCCGGATTGTAGGGGTCTATATCTTCCGGGCAAACGCCCGTGTGCGCCAGGACGTAGAAAATGTCGCGGATCGCCGCTCCGCTATCGTCGTTCACCGCATTATTCCACTGGAGCTTTCTTTCCTGGTAATAAAGGAAGAGGCGGCTAAGATTCTGATCGCCGGCAGAATACTTGGAAAATCTCTGCGCCAGGAATCTGCGATAAAGCACGCCGGCGTTGGCCGTGCAGCTCCCGAGCGCTCCCTGGTCGTAGACGGGCAGTTTGAGGCCGTGAAAAACGT
>Ga0070740_10002269_pt1 | contig 23197 bp, 21 predicted proteins | sample Coa_R2_FD_67286 | JGI IMG/M metagenome (GOLD analysis project Ga0070740, IMG submission 67286) | Surface soil microbial communities from Centralia Pennsylvania, which are recovering from an underground coalmine fire - Coalmine... | ecosystem: Environmental > Terrestrial > Soil > Unclassified ...
GCGCGTAGTTCGTGCGAGGCGTCCGCGATAAAGCGCTTCTGCTGCCGATAGGCGCTGTCCAGAGCCGCCAGCATGCTGTTGAAGGTCGCGGCCAATTCTGTAATCTGATCCCGACGCGCGCGCTTTTTGAGAGAGACGCGCCGGCTGAAATCCTGGGAGGCGCTGATCTCGCGCGCGGTCTGCGTGAGGCGTCGAACCGGGGCCAGCGCGCCCCAGGTCAGGCCAAGCCCGCCGACGAGGGCCAGGATCAACATCAGCAAGCCGCCCGCGAGCAATGTCTGGCGCAGTTGGTCCAGCGACTGTTGAAGGCTCTGCTCAGAGCGTGCGGTCTGAATAACCTGAAAACTGCCAAAGGTGTCGTTGATGGTCGTGTAGATGCGCACCTGCTGGCCCTCGTAGGTCAGGGTGCTATACATGCTGTTGGGCTTTCCGTCGCTGTTGAGTGGATGAGCAAGCACCCAGCGGGCGGCCTGGATATCCCAGGGGACCGGGCTGGGGCTGAGGTTCTCGACGGTCGTGTCGAGGTTGGCCTCAGAGCTTGCGTTGGTTGCGGCCAGCAGGGTGAGCTTTGAGTTGAGCACTTCGATGGCCACGCCATCCCCGCCGAGCGCATTGACGCCGGGAAGCCTGATCGGCAAGACGGAATTTGCCGGGAGCGCGCTCGCAAGCAGATCCTTTCCCAGCACGACGCTGGCCGCCCGGTTGCTGAGCAGGGCGTCGAGATCGTGATAGGCCCGCTGTTCAGCCTGGTGATAGACCAGGTAGCCGAAGCCGGCGAGGGCGAGGCCGAGCAGTAGCACATAGAACAGCGTCAGGCGTAGAGGCAGTGGGAGAGACATGGCGCTCCTCCTCGGTCGTTTTAGTCTGGCTGGCGCAGGACGTAGCCCGCGCCGCGAATGGTCTGGATCAAACGGCTTTCGCCTTGCGCCTCCAGTTTCGCACGCAGGTGCCCGATATAGACCTCCAGCACGTTCGGACCCCCGGTAAAATCCAGGCCCCAGATGCGATCCATGAGCAGTGCGCGCGTCAGGACGATTCTGGGGTTGCGCAGGAACAGGGCCAGCAGTTCGTACTCGGTTGTGCTCAAATCGATGATTCGCCCGTTGCGCCTGGCCTGGCGCGTCGCGGTATCCAGTTCCAGGTCTGCGTAGTGCAGAATTTCGCGCGCCACATCGGGAGGATTGCTCCGGCGCAGCAGGGCTTTAATCCTGGCCAGGAGCTCCTCCGTAGCGAAAGGCTTGATCAGGTAATCGTCGGCGCCGATTTCCAGGCCAACCACGCGATCGGCTACGGCGTCCCGCGCGGTCAGCATAAGAATAACCAGTTGCTCGCCCGCGCTGCGCAAGCGCCGACAGATTTCCAGTCCGTCGATGCCTGGCAGCATCAGGTCGAGAATCACCAGATCGGGCGGCTTCAGGCGTATCTGTTCCAGTGCGCTCTCGCCGTTGGCGACCGTCGAGACGTGATACCCTTCATACGAGAGCGTGCGTCTCAGCGCGCTGGTCAGGCTTGGATCATCATCTACGATCAGAATATGGGTCATAGTCTCCTACTCGATCCATACAATTCCCCAGGGTGCCTGCACGGGCGTCTGAAGGACCGGACCAGCCTGGCCGGTGTGCGTGTCAAGCGTCAGAATGCCCCGCGCCGGCTCCATTGCGTACAATGTGGCTCCGTCACTGCTCATGGCAAGGCTGGTAAAAGCCTCGTTCGCCAGGTAGCGGGCAAAGGCGGGCGTCTTATCGGAGAGCTGGTCTGTTCGCACGAACCAGATGCCCTGGAGTCCGGCGAAGAACAGCACGCGGCCATCTTGCGAGAGAACCGCTCCATTGTACAACTGGCGAGCGCGCTCAGTGGCGGTGACGCTGGCCTTTGTCGGGGTGAAGTGAGTGACGGCATTGACATTGATATTGAAAACCTCATCGCCGAACCCGACGTTGATCGTCACCGCCGTGCCCAGCGCGCCGTTGGCCGCGTAAAGCGTTGAGGTTCCATCCGCGTAGGTGCGCAGAGCCAGCGTGTAGAAGTGGAGCAGACTGGAATCGCTGCCCGTCGGAAGGTCCAGGCAGCGCGCGCCCAGATAATCGCCCGTCAGAGGCAGAATGTGAATGAAAGCCTTGTTGAGCGCGGGGTTGATATAGAGCGTAAAGACCTTCGAGCCGTCCGCCGCAACCTGGCGGGCCACCGCTGTCCCGTTCATCTGCTCGTTGATCTCGGTCTTATCCACGATGGTAAAGTTGAGCAGCTGATGCTGATCGACCTGGTAGAGCCGCACATAATAGTGCGAGGTTCCGTCGTGCAAACGCTGGAGCAGGTAGATTCTGCTGCCATCGGGGCTGACCGCATCGAGATCGAAGTCGCCGTTCAGCCTGATCGTGTCGACCAGGCGATCCGCCCGCGTGTCGAGCAGCGCGATGGTGGTCTGGTTCGCGCTGGCCGGCAGTGCGCGCAGGGCCAGCCAGTGTCCATCGAACGAGAGGACCGCGTGATCGAACATCGTCCCGTCGGTGGAGTAGGTGCCGGGAATGGTGAACGAGCGCAGCACACCGGCGGTGCGCAGGTCAATCACGGAGATGCGCGTGCTTCCCTGCGCCGGAACAGCAGTATAGAGCAGCCAGGGATCGCTTGCGCGCAGTCCGTTGGGGAACTTCACGCTCGCATTGCTGCCAGGCTGGAAGGACACAATCTGTGTCGGCGTGCTGCCGGCATTCTGAGACGCGGCCCCGGTCAGCACATAGAGATGCCTGCTTGCAACAACGGATCTGTTCCTGCTGCTTGCATTCGTAGGGCCGGGTACGCCCCCACAGCCGGTCGCGAGGAGAAGGAGCAGACTCAGACTTGCAATCAGCCAGATATGGGACCTTTTCTGCATGGCTTGTAGCCTCCTCAGTTCCTGCAAGCGCGGATAAGCCGTCCGCGCTCATCATATCATATCGTTAGAGAGTGTTATAGACGGAGAAGCTGAATTTCACCTAACCCATGTCTGAATTGCATCTGAAGAAAGCTTTCCCAGAGTGTGTTTGCTTTCCATCCCCACGACCCGCTTGTGTGTGTTGTGAAAATGGTGCAAATCAGGCATGAAACGCCTGATTTGCACCATTTTCACAACACACACAAATTCTTTTTCGCGGCGAAGCCGCGCGAGAATGGAGAGGGGCGTAAAGGTTTATTGGTACTATCCTCCCAGCCACATAGAAGGGACGGGACATCTGTGGCCTGGCTCGACTTATATAGTATAGTGAGTGGTGGAGAGGCGGTGATATGATTTATTCGGGAGCATTCTCTCTACTCAGCAGGCTCCGGCAAAAATCTTTCTGTCTGGCGTAATACAAATTGCAATGAATTTTCGGGAGCGTTCTTCTATGTCTGTATCTCAGTCCTCGCCGGTAAAAAATCTTGTTGCAGGCGGGCCGCTGCGGCCTCCTATTAAACGCCGTCGCAGGCTGCTGGCTGTTGGGCTGACTGTCCTCCTGGTCCTGCTGGTAATCGCGGGCTTTCTGGGCCAGCGTCTGCTCGCCGGTGCTCAGGCGAATCAGTCCGTGCCGTGGCCGTCCGGGAGCGGTCCCTACGCGCAGTTGCCACTCACAGCTCAGCAGATCAACGCGATTGAACATCTGAGCGAGCATATGAAGTATAAGGCGCTGGCCAGCCTGTATGTTGATCACATGAGCCTGGATGATAAGATCGGCCAGCTTATCATGCTTGAGTTCAACGAAACCTCATATTCGGACAATCTCGATTATGCGCTCAATACTCTGCACGTGGGAGGCGTGATTCTCTACGATATTCAGTTAAACACCTTCAATCAGGCCAAAGGCGATATCGCACACATGCAGGCCCGCGCCAACATTCCCCTGCTCATCTCGACCGATCAGGAGGGGGGCATCGTCAACCGCCTGCACAAGATCTATGGTCCGGCGATGTCCGAAAGCGATATTGCCGCCACCGGCGATCCCAATGTCGCCGCGCAGCAGGCGTTGAAGATCTCCCAGGAATTGAAGGCGCTGGGCATCAACGTCGACCTGGCTCCCGATCTCGATGTCAACGTCGTCGGCGGCTACGATATGATCGATCGCACCTTTGGCAATACGCCCCAGGCGGTCATTAAATATGCTACCCCCTACATTAAAGCCATGCAGGGCAACGGCACAATTGCCTGCGTCAAGCACTTCCCAGGGATTGGGGATGCCGTGACGGACCTGCACGACACCTCCGTGAGACTCAACGTGAGCAAGCAGCATATCTACGATGTCGACCTGGCCCCGTTCAAAGCCCTGATCCAGTCGCCCGATCCCCAGGTGCAGCCTGCAATGGTCATGCCCACGAATATTATCATGACGCAGATCGATCCCAATCACATTGCCGAGCTCTCGCCCACTTTCATCACCGGCATCCTGCGCAACGAGTTCCACTATGATGGCGTGGTGATGACCGACGCGCTGTATATGGCCGGGATGGACCGCTTCCAGGCCGCAGTCCAGGCGTTGCAAGCGGGCAACGATATGATTCTGGGACCGAACGACAGCGCGCAGACCGCGATTACCATTCAAACGATCAAGGATGCGCTGAAAAGCGGGCAGTTGAGCATGGCGCGCATCGATGAGGCGGTCACGCGTATCATTGCGCTCAAGATGCAGTATCATATCATGCCCACCTATACGCCTGTCAGTTAGAGGGGAGAGCAAAACACCTATGCTGGCTTGATTCCCCAGGCCGTCTGGAGAAACATCACTGCGTAGAAGTCGCTTGCATGCATTTGCTCCATCGCTTCCAGGTAGAGGAGCGAGAGTTCCTCCTGTTCGATCAGCTTGTCGCGCAGGAGCACCGGCTGGATGAGTTGCATCAAAGCGGCAAAATCTTCGATCATCAGTGAGTGAGCCGGAGTTTCTGCTGAGTAGTTCAAAACATGCGGCTGCTGATATACAGGAGAGAAGCCGCCATCCCGAAGAAGAGAGGTTTGTCGCGAGGTAATGCCGATGCGATCTCCCGTCTCGGTAAAGCACCGTTGCCCCAGGCGCATAGATTGAACGATCAGCGCATTATAGCGTGCCAGGGCCGTGCTGTTTGTGTCTCCCATATTTTCCAGTTCTGTATTACAGAGAATCCCGTTGGGGCGCAGGACGCGAAAGCACTCGTTGAGGAAAACCGGCCAGATGGTAGTGGACAAAAAGCCGGTGACGAAGCGCGCGTGGATCAAGTCGCAGGAGTTAGCGGGGAAAGGCAGTGGTTCGCAGGCGTTCGCAACCTCGAAGCGGGCATTGGGGAGGCGCTGTACCTGTGCGCAGGCGCCGGCATACGTTATCATGCGCTGGCTGATATCCAGGCCGATAACCTGGCAATCAGGATACTGATGGGCCACCGCCAGAACCCATTCGCCCGGACCGCATCCAATGTCCAGCACGGTCTGCCCTGCCATGAGAGAGACCTGGGGAGGGAGAAGGCCGGTCGTCTCGGTCATTAAACGTGCCTGGTTGGTCAGGCGATTCATTTCGTGGACATTTTCAGGATCGATGGGGTAGCTTGTTTGCAATGGCGCTGGCCGGTTTGGGGTAGACATAAAGGTGCTCCTTACTACATTTCCACTTGACCATTTCGAAGATCAGGGGGATACTCCATCCCGTGGGGCGGCTCCTGTCAAGTTTCTCCTTCGACCCGTTTGAGGGTACTGAAATTAGCCGCGAACAGCAGAGTCCTCTTGCCACAATTACTCGAAAAGAGCATGGTTGCCATACATTATGGTACAGGATTTTCCTGTCTTTTGCAAGGGATTTGTAGAGTGATTCCAGGCCAGGGCTGCTGCAAAGTCATGGATGGGGAGATTTCAAAACCAGCTTTCTCTTGCTGATCCTTGTTGTGCCGTGCATGCCAGTTGTGACCTGGCTGCGTGAGCTTCGATTTCAGTGAGATAAACAGGTATGGGTTCCAGCAGTCGCTTGGCCTCTTCTCTATCCACACATCTTCGCTGACGCAAGATGTGTGGATAGAGAAAGGCGCAGCCGCGATCTAGCGCGAACGCTTCCTGTTTCTCTTCCCGCCATTCTGCCGGCGACGCACGACCAGGAGGGTGGTGCTGCCAGCGACCAGCAGGGCAGCGGGGGCGGCAATCCAGAGCCATTTACTGCGCCGGAGCTGCTCTTGCAGGGCGGGCGCGGCGTTGTTTGTTGGATAGTGGTTGGTTGTGGTGGTCCTTTTGACCTCAACCTCGGTTGCTGTTTTGGCCATGAGCAAATGTTCCTTTCAAGACATGGCGACGCAAATCGCCAGGATCGGCAAGCTACAAATAGTAAGCCTCCCTCACAGAACGCATATGCGTCAGAGCGGGAGCTATCAGCAGTATAGCGGAGAGCCGACAAAAAAAGGCAGGCATATAGGCATAAGGGGATGCAGCACGGATGCTGGCCGCCGCAAGCCATCTCCCTTGACGATCTCTGCCGGGCGCGCTATCATTCTAGCGCAAACCCACAACACTTGCGCGAAAAAAATAAGGACTTGCTCTGTTCTCCCAGGAGGCGAGGTGGGTTGAAATAGATAGATAAATAAGGATGCTAAGCAATGATAAATAAATTGCGGGGGCGCAATCTCGCGCACCCCGGTTGTCTGATTGGTACCACCGCCGGCCTGGTTCTCGGCATTATCCTGGCCGGAATCCTGGCCAACCTGAATGTTCCGCTGAATACCGATCTGCTCGCCTGGTTGGGCCTGACGATCCTGCTTGGGGCGATCGGCTGGGTGAGCGGCTCTTCGCTCTCCTCCCGCTTTCCCGCGTTGGAAGAAAGGAGTGCGGACGCCGATTCAGATTCGCCAGCAGGCTAGCGTTTTTGGGGAAAATGTGGTATAGTCTATCTGAAATCGACAGCGCCTCTAGACCTTCCTCTGACTGTCGAACACTTGGAGCAGTGCTGCTTCCGGGCATCGATGCGCGTCCTGTAGGTTCCGTATTGTTGTGGACTATCCAACGTCGCTGGCCACCAGATACGGGTTGCCCCATCTAGTTTTTTGCGCTGAATCAACGATTTTTGCGCGAAAGAAGGAGGACCTCTATGGCCGAAAATGAATTTCGCCGCTCCGTTTCGACCGATTCTGCCCCGCGCGGCAGCCGTTGTGAGTGGTGTGGCAAGCCGGCCGTTGTTCAGCTCACTGCTATTGGTGGCTTTTCTCACAACGATAGCGGTCTTTTTTGCCGCGATTGTGGCGACAAATTCGCGCATACTGTAGCCCGTGCTGCGACCGCCGCCCGCACGCTCAGCTATAATGCTCGCTAAGAACCAGAAAAAAACAGGAGGGTGAGGTTTCCTCACTCTCCTGTTTTTTTTTGCCAGATCAGGCATAGCGGGACATATATTTTTGTAAATCGAATGGTTTGGCCTGTTGTACTTGATGGTGTGCGGCCTGGTCCATTGTCTGGCGCTCCTCGCGGTAGAAGATGCCGACGTAGGGCTTCTCGGTCTCCATAGCCAGCTCCATCGCCTTGAAGCGATTGCTGGGATCGTGATTCGCCGGCAAGGGCTGCACGTTGGCCTTCCAGACATCCATCGTATTGTGGAAAGTCGGGCAGGGGCTGAGCGCGTGAATGAAAGCAAAACCCTTATGCTGGACGCCCTGCTCGATCAACGCGGCCAGTTCCTTTGGTTTGGAAGAGAAGCCGCGAGCCACGAAGCTCACATTCAGGCTGAGCGCGGTCGCGATCGGATTGAACTGCGAGGCCAGCAGGCCATAGGGAGTTGATTTGGTGGTGTGGCCGGTGGGGGAGGTTGGCGAGGTCTGTCCTTTGGTCAGGCCATAGATCTCATTATCCATCACCACCACAGTGATATCGATATTGCGCAGCGCGGCGTGGATCAGGTGGCCCGCGCCGATACTGAACATATCGCCATCGCCGCCGACCGTGACCACAGTCAGGTCTGGCCGGGCCATTTTCAGTCCCTGGGCCACCGGAAGTGCGCGGCCATGCACGCTGTGGAAGCCGAAGGTATTGACAAAGTGGGGAAAGCGGCTGGAGCAGCCGATGCCGGAAACCACCACTGTCTGATCGACCGGGCGTTTAAGCGCGGCCAGGGCGGTGTAGGTCGCGTTGAGCACGCCGAAATCGCCACAGCCGGGGCACCAGGTTGGCTTTACCTCGCTTTTAAAGTCCTTTGGCGTCAGGGTAATAGTGGAGTGAGACACGATTAACAAACCTCCTCGATAGCCCGCAGAATTTCGCCGGCGGTAAAGGGAATGCCGCCATATTTATTCACCCGCCGGGCCTGCACGCCGTATTTCGCGCCCAGCAGACCGGCGAGCTGGCCGGAATAGTTGCACTCCGGCACGATCAGCGTTTCGACCGAGCCGATGAAGCGCTGGATGGCCTCATCCGGCAGTGGTGAAAGCACGCGCAGGTGCAGCGAGGCCACTTTATAGCCTTTCGCGCGCGCGCGGTCAACCGCCTCCTGGATCGCGCCCTCGGTCGATCCCCAGCCGATCAGCCCGACGGTGGCATCTTCGTCGCCGTAGCGCATGGGCTGCGCCAGCTCTTTCATGGCCGTCTCCAGCTTGCGGAAGCGTTTCTGCGTCATGGCCACGTGGTCCTCCGGCTCGTAATCGGGGTGGCCGTGCTGGTTATGTTCCAGGCCGGTGGCCGTGTAGATCAGCGAGCCTGCGCCTGGCGTTGAGATGGGAGAGATGCCGGTATCGGTATAGGCGTACCGCGCGTAATCGTGCGCGCTGACGGTGGCGGGCACGGCTTCGGCGATGTGCCCGTAGTAGCCATTCTGCACCTCTGCTCCCTCGGCGTGAACCTCCAGGCGGCCCTGGAGCTCCAGCGGCTTGAAGACGCTGCGATCAACGCTCTCCACGCGAGCGGTCAGCGACTGGTCGGTCATAAAGATCACGGGCATCTGGTAGCGATCGGCCATATTAAAAGCCTGCACCATCATACTATAGCAGTCAGCGACATTGGCCGGAGCGAGCACCATACGCGGCGCATCCCCGTGGCTGGCGGAGAGTACAAAGCTCAGGTCCGACTGCTCCATCTTCGTCGGCATGCCGGTGCTTGGGCCCGCGCGCTGGGCATCGACAATCACAGCAGGCAGCTCGGTCATCGACGCAAAGCCGATCAGCTCGGTCATCAGCGAAAGGCCGGGGCCGGAGGTTGCGGTCATAGCGCGAATGCCGCCAAAGGAGGCGCCGATCACCGAGGCCAGGGCGGCAATCTCATCCTCGGCCTGCAGGAAGGTCCCACCAACCAGCGGCAGCTCTTTAGCCAGGCCCTCCATAATATCGCTGGCCGGTGTGATCGGATAGCCGGCGAAGAAGCCACACTGTGCGGCCAGCGCGCCCGCAACCACCGCCTGGTTGCCGTTCAGAACAACCCGATCGCCGCGCTCGACGGGACCAAGCTGATAGGGATCGCGCTTGGTGATGTGTTCGCGCACATACTTCTGCGAAATCTCCAGTGCGAGCTGGTTCTTCTCCATCAGCAGCGCATTCGCCTTGCGCGACTTCGAGAGCTTGGACTCAACGACCTGCGCAATGGCCTCCAAAGGGGGCCCGAACAGGGCCGAGATAGCGCCCAGCATGACCATATTTTTGGTCTGGAAAAGCTGGACCTCCTTGCGCGCGATTTCGTTAAAGGGAATGGCGTAGGTGATATAATCGCTGGTTTCAGGGGTAAAATCTGACGGATCATAGATGATGACCCCACCTTGCCGCACGTCCTTGATGCTACGGTCATACGCTTCCTGATTGAGACAGATGAGCACATCAGCATAATCGCCCATCGATTTCACCGGCTTATCGCTGATGCGCACCTGGAACAGACAGGGCCCGCCGAGAATTTCGGCGGGAAATGTGCGGAAGGTATAGACATGATACCCCCAGCGGGCAGCAGCCAGGGCGAGTATGTCGCCACCAGAGATGGTTCCTTCGCCCGACTCGCCGCCAATACGAATCGTTACTTCATTCTCCATTGAATGCCCCTCTAAAAACTGCTGACCGCGCCACTCTCTATGCTCTGGCGCGGCCCACGGATGCAGGCACCTCCTGGCAAGCAAGGCGCCTGTCTATTGTTCGCCCGTCTCTACGGGAGAAATGCTTGAGAGTCGTCGCTGCGACGTATGTGCCAGGGAGTTTGGCAGTGAAACACCTGTTTAATTGTTGGTTCCTGGCGGTTCTTCTTCGTCCCGTTTCAGCCCTGCTCCTCTGTCTGTACGTTCAGGCGGCGAACTGTTCCAGATTCTTTCATACATGAACACGGAACAGATCACTACAATTTTCCGACGACCATTATACCACACTTTTGGAATTTTTGATGCATTATCGGGACGAATCTCTGATGAGAAATGGGGAATCTTGTCCTTTGAAGAAGCTGCATTGGCTTCTGCCATCACGTATCGAAATCTATGCTGTTTAGAAAAATCTTACATTTCCCTTATGGCCTCTTTAGATTTTCTGGCTAGAGTGAAATCAGTGATGCAAGGAAAGAGAAATGCGGGGTCTCCCGCTGGAGATGTTGTAGAAAGAGGGTTCGTGCGTTATGCCTATTATGGAACTTCCGGCACCCACTCCCGGGCCAGATGTGCTAAATGACAGTGCCGTTTCTAGAGTATCCAGAAAGACCCGACCAGAGAAGCTTATTGCGCAGCTTCTCCGTTTTGGACTGGTCGGCTGCTTAAATACGATGATCGATCTGCTGGTGCTGAACGCTCTGCTCTGGCTCTGGCCAATGCAGAATACATGGGCGCTGCTGCTTGATAATTCTCTCGCCTACGCCTTTGGCGCGCTCAACAGCTTTATCTTGAATAAGTACTGGACATTCCGTTGCCATAATCGCCCCAATCTACGCGAAGTAGCGCGCTTTCTTGCGACTGCCCTGGCCGGTCTTGTTTGTAACGACCTCCTCCTCTGGCTTTTGAGCGGCGTTCTACAACAGACTCCGCTCAGTCCGACGCTTGGGACAAATATTGCTAAAGTGCTCGCCATCGGTGGCACGGTCCTGATCTCCTATCTGGGCATGCGCCTGTGGGTTTTTGTGCAACTTCCTCGCAAGCTTTTGCCGTCACCGGTTGTTCTGGCCCGACAACAAGAGGAAGGAACAGGGTCTGCGCCGGCGGCGGGACAATCTCACTCTCGCCGGCTCCGGCGTGTTGCTCTTGAGCCACTGCTGACTACGCACAGCCTCTCGGTCGTCCTTCCGGTCTATAACGAGGAACAGATTATTGTCACGACGGTTGAGCAGGTCCTCGACTACCTGGCAGGGCGTGTTGGCGATTTTGAGGTGATTGTGGTCAATGATGGCAGCAGCGATCGCACGGCAGCGCTTCTCTCTGACCTCGCCCGGCGCGATCCCCGCCTGCGTGTGCTTACGCATGAGCGCAATCAAGGCTATGGAGCGGCGCTGGCCGATGGCTTTGCCGCGGCGACGAAGGAGCTGACGTTCTTTATGGATTCAGATGGGCAGTTCGATATCCGCGAGTTGCAGCACTTTCTGCCGCTGATCGATACATATGATGCAATCATCGGCTATCGCTTGAATCGTCAAGACACACTGATACGCAGACTCAACGCCTGGGGCTGGAAACTTATCGTCGGGCTGGCCCTGCATGTGTATGCGCATGATATCGATTGTGCGTTTAAACTTCTGCGCACGGATTTCTTGCATCGCTATCCGCTCGAAACGCGCGGGGCGATGATTAACGCCGAATTGCTCTACAGGCTCAAGCGTTCCGGCTGCTGTGTCAGGGAGATAGGCGTGCGTCACCTGCCGCGCCAGGGTGGGCGGGCCACCGGGGCAAAATTGCGGGTGATCGGGCGGGCTTTCTGGGAGCTGTTTCTTTACAGGAGCCGCTGGCGGCGCGAGTCGGCGCACGCGATGTCTGAGCGCCCCTGCTCGGAGAGAGGTGGGATGATCGGTACGCAAAAAACGCAGGTCGTGCATGCGTCTCCTGGTAAAGATCAAGGCAGAGGTTTGCCATCGCTCTGGCACAGACTGGCGCTGGGTGCGATCTTGCTCACCTCGATTTTTATGAACTTTTATCAACTGGGGCAAAATGGTTTTGGCAATCTCTTCTATGCAGCCGGCGTGAGGAGTATGGTCGATAGCCTGCATAATTTCTTTTTCGTCTCATACGATCTGGGTGGCTTCGTGACCGTTGACAAGCCTCCCCTGGGCTTCTGGCTGCAGGCCATCAGCGTCAAGCTGTTTGGATTCACCCCGTTCAGCATCTTTTTGCCCCAGGCGCTGGCCGGGGTGCTGGCTGTGCTGGTTCTCTTCTGCCTGGTGCGCCGCCATTTCGGGATTGTGGCCGGTCTGCTTGCGGCGCTGGCTCTGGCGCTCAGTCCCCTCAGCGTGGTCACGGCTCGTAATAATACCATCGACAGCACGCTTGTGCTGGTCCTCTTGCTGGGCGCCTGGGCGATTATGTTGGCCGCAGAGACGGGCAGATGGCGCTGGCTGCTGCTCAGCGCCGCGCTGATCGGTCTGGGTTTCAATATAAAGATGCTCGAAGCTTATCTCGTTCTCCCCGCCTTTGGAGTGCTCTACCTGCTGGCCGCTCCGCGCAAGTTCTGGCTGCGCAGCGGACAGTTACTGGCGGCACTCCTTGTGCTGCTGACCGTCTCGTTGTCCTGGGCCGTAGCGGTTGATCTCACGCCGGCCTCGCAGCGCCCCTACGTGGGTTCGAGCAAGGACAACTCTGAAATTAGCCTGGCTTTCGGCTATAACGGTATCGATCGCTTGCTTGGCCGCTTCGGATTTAATCGCGCCGTTTCCGATGAATCGGGCCAGTTCGCCTCTATAGAAGAGAGGGGACGCGAGTCAAACCTTGAGAGCCTGCCCTTTGCCGGTTCGCCCGGTTCCGCAAATCGACAGGGACGCGGCGCCGGGTTTGGCTCCGGCATGCCCGGACCGCTGCGCCTCTTTACCGAGCCACTCGGTGGCCAGATCTCCTGGTTACTGCCGATAGCGCTCCTGGGCCTGCTGGCCCTGGCCTGGCAGGCTCGCCCGAACTTCCGGCGGGATCGCCGGCAGCAGTCGCTGCTCCTCTGGGGCGTGTGGCTGCTGACGATGGGCGTGTTTTTCAGCATCTCCCAGTTCTTTCATCAGTATTACATGACAACCTTCGCCCCGGCCATCTGCGCGCTCTTTGGCATTGGCCTGGTGGTGATGTGGCAGAATTATCGACGCGGTGGCTGGCGCGGCTGGCTGCTGCCCCTGGCGCTTGTGGCGACGGCGGCTCAACAGATTTTCTTCATTGCCAGCAATCCCGCCTGGGGGAGCTGGCTGATTCCGCTGATTGCTCTCCCCTGCGCGCTCGCGGCGCTCTTGCTCTGCGCGGCGCGCCTGCTCGCGCGCCGGGAAATCAAATCACGCGTGCTCCTCCCTGCGCTTGGTCTGGCAGTGGCGGCGCTCCTGCTCACTCCTGCGGTCTGGTCCGCGCTGCCCGCTCTGCAGAACATGGCGATCAGCACGCCCAGCGCCGGCCCGGCCCGTCGCTCTGGCTTCGGCGATTTTCGCGGCGCTCTGAACACCAACAATCCTGCTTTGACTAGCTATCTGGAGGCGCACCAGGGCCGTGCGAAATTCTTGCTCGCCGTGCCCAGTTCGATGTCGGCGAACTCGATCATTCTCGCCACCAACAGGCCGGTCATGGCCCTGGGCGGCTTCGCTGGCGCGGATCCAATCCTGACTCCGGGCCGGCTCGCCTCGCTGGTGAATGAGGGAACCGTGCGCTTCTTCCTGCTGAGCAATCCCTCACGCCTGTTCCAGTTCCCTAACCAGATGGGCGCAAGCAGTGTGAGAAATTCGCCGGGCGCGGCCCAGAGCAATTTCCCTGGCTTCTTTGGCCTGGGCCTGAATAGTCAGAGCGCGCTCACAGGCTGGGTAACGAAGCATTGCAGGGTGGTTCCGGCGCAAGAGTGGCAGGGCAGGGGGCAGGGACCGGCTCAGTCTGTGAACGCGGCGCAGTTGTATGATTGTGCGTATATAAGATAGTCTGGAGCCTATCTAGAGCATACTATGCTACGAAAGGCGTGCTGATAGCTCCTTTCGTAGCATAGTGTGCAAAGAGAATGTGAGGAATACAGCGTTTTGAGATGATTTCTACTGTAGAATAAAAAGTTCCTATTTTTCGTTCCCTGCGGGTTTCTCAAAGGTGATTTCTTCGTAGATACGTTCCATAGAAACCTCCAGGTCCAAACTTTTTAGCTCTATGTTCTCTCCTGGCCCATAAATTTGCAAAAGCCACTGCCGCTCCGCACTTCGTCGCCGGTAAACTTCTACAAGTTGGTGCTCTGTTCTGACAAGAACAATTTCTTGGATGCTTGAACAGGCACGATACCAGTCAAATTTCTCAGCCCGATCTTTTCTTTCTGTTCCAGGGGAAAGAACTTCTACTACCAGGAGAGGGGAACGCAAAACACTAGTTGACGCCAGGTCTTGCTCATCACAGGTTACTACAACATCAGGATGCACATAACGTGTCTCTGAAAGCTTCACGGTTGCATCGGCTGGATATGCCCGGCAAGGTTTACGCTGTTGACGAAGTTGCCGGCTCAACTCGCCTTGAAAATTCCCAATAATCAAGGCATGCTGCGGCGTGCCTCCACTCATCAGATATGCGTAACCGTCGGCATATTCGTATCTGGCGTCTGAGCTATTGCGATCGAGCTCCAGATACTCTTCGACGCTCATATGTGTTCTTCCCGGCTGTCCAACCACGTTAGTATCCTCCCACGAAACCTGATGGATATTGTTGAAACATACGAATTGCTATGGCTTATTATAGCATGATTTTCATAAAAACACCTGGTTGGAATGTTACTCTGATCCTTTTCTGCGCGTCCCGCTCACCAGTTCAGCTACTTCGCAGGCCATTGGATTCCCGCTGGCGCGTAGTTCGGCGGAGACGCGTGCCCGCTCGTTCTCGCTGCGGTTCTGGCTCATCTTGAATTTGCCCTCCAGCCTGGTGATCGTCACCGCGAAGCCCACGACGCCTTTCATCATGCGCTCGATGTAGTCCACAGGCAGGCGCTCGAATGGCCAGGGATTGGCAAATTGCGCTTCGTGCGTGGCAACCAGTGCTTTGAGATGCGTGTATAATTCGGTGTGATCGGTAATGATGCGCGGCTTTCCGTAGGCGTGGACCGTAGCGTAGTTCCAGGTTGGCACGCTCAGTTCGACCTCGTACCACGATGGAGAGATGTAGGCATGCGGTCCCTGGAAGATTACCAGCACCTCGCGCTCCGGCTGAAATGTACGCCACTGGGGATTGCCCAGGGCCATATGTGCTCTGAGGACCCCGTAGGGCGCCGGCTCCGCTTCGTACAGAAATGGCAAAGGCGTGGCGATCGGCACACCATCCTCCTGCGCGCTGACCAGGGTGGCGAAACTATACTCGCGCATCACGGTCTGGAGGACGCTGAGATCATTTTCACTGAAATGCTTCGGGATGTACATACTCTACCTCGGAATCAAAACTCTGCAAACGGTCTGTATCTTACATACTAATCTGGAGCATTTCAGAAACACAACGGCCAATTCTGCACTAGCAAGAGCCATGTATTATGAAGAGAGGCACCATGCCAGAGCAAGTATATTCAGAAAAACTCGGTATGCTTTCAGATGCACAATTTCAAGCCGCCCTCGACCGCTTCGATCTCGGTGATTTTCTTATAGCCGAAAAGATTCCGCTTGGAGTATTTGGGCAGAACGTGTTTGTTACTAGCAGTCGCGGCCAGTTCGTCTTGCGCGGCGCTCCGCATTTTCCCTGGCAATTCCCTACCGAGCAATTTTACGCGCGCCTGCTTCATGAACGCACCCATGTACCTGCTCCCTGGCCCTACCTGATCGATCCAACAACTGACATCTTTGGCTGGAGCTATGCGCTGATGCCTCGTCTGCCGGGAACGCAATTGAGTTTGCTGGAGGCTGAGAAGAAGCTGACTGAGGAAGATCGCCGGGAGATAGCCAGGGCGTTTGGCAGAAACCTGGCGCTGATGCATGAGCTAAGCTGGCCATTCTCAGGCAGGTATGATGCCGCCACCGGGGAGGTGCAGCCATTTGAACTCCTGCGCGAACTGGCCTGGCCGTTCCCGGTGGACCACTTTGCCGATCTGGCCGCGCGCTCGCCGGGGCCGGTGAGCTACGGTGAACTGGTGGCCGAACGCATTCGCCATAATCTCGCGCTTGCGCGCTCATATAGCCAGGCCACGACTGAGGCCGATCTGCGCTGGGTGGAGGAATTGATTGCGCGGGCTGCCGAGGCGCTGCGCGAACCATTCCAGCCTTGCTTCGTCATGCAGGACTATAAACCCGATAATCTGGCAATCCTTCACGAAAACGGAACCTGGCGGGTCAGCGGCGTCTTTGATCTAATGCAGCCGTACTTTGCCGATGGCGAGGCCGATCTCACCCGCACAACATTTGTATATCTGAACGAGGAGCCAGATCTGGCCCGTGAGTTTATCCGCGCGTATAGCAATCTCAGAACGCTCCGACCGGGTTTTGCCGAGCGTTTCGCCGTCTATATGCTCGATGATCTCGCTATCCTGTGGGAGTTTGCCCAGCGCCACGACCAGCGCTGGTGGCCGGCGGGATGGACGTTCCGCGCTTGGGCCGAACGCTACCTATCGTTCAGTCCGCTATGAACTTGCGCCTACGATAAGGCGGCGCTCCAGCGCTGCTGGCAGTTATTCCTGATTTGCAAGCAGGCGATCAATCCACCCGATAGTCCACCGATCAAGGCCGTAATCCAGCCGACGATGAGCAGGCTGAAGAATGCGTAGACGAAACTGCCTGCGAACAGTTCCAGGGGATGAGTAAAGGGGTTGTCCAGAATAAAGCCGCCCGCGATCGTTCGCATACCTGCCAGGTAGGAGAAGATTATTGCACAGAACCAGGTGAGTGGATGTATGAGGACGCTACCAACAACGCCCATAAGGACGCCTCGTTTCAGGCTGAGCTTGTCTACTCTGATAAGAAAACGCCACCAGAGCGCGGGACCAATCAGTAGAGCCGCCAGGGTAGCTGCCGGGTAGAGCATGATCATATCTGGCGGCAAATTATCCAATCGCTGCATATAAAACCTGATGGCGAGCGTGGCTGCCACCCATGCGGCAATCGCTCCGCCAATCCCTACCAGGAGAAGTGTGTACCATATATCCGACCGTTTGGAGTGTGGGAACCACATATGTACCTCCTTGCTATAAGGTTTCTGTATCTACATTTATTGTAGGGCCTATCGTCAAGGACTACGAAGCAGGATCACATGTACTTCATCTGTGGATTAATCTGTTATTGTGTTCCCTGGTTCGGCTCATCAGGAAGCTCCTCAATCAAGTCGTGGATACTCACGCCCATAGCTTTAGCAATCTTTTCTAGGATGCCTAATGAAGCATCATGGTGTTCATTGCGAAAAAGCTGTTTTACCGTCGTAAAACCGATGCCTGCTTCTCTGGCCAGGGAGGATTGATTGAATCCCTTCTCCTTAGCCACCTCTTTAATGCGCAGCCGTATCATATTAGTATGCTCGCCCCATTGGTCGATTACTGAGTATCCTGGTTCGGCTCATCAGGAAGCTCCTCAATCAAGTCGTGGATACTCACGCCCATAGCTTTAGCAACCCTTTCTAAAACATCTAATGAGGCTCCCCCATGTATATTGCGAAAAAGCCGTTTAGCGGTCGAAAAGCCAATGCCAGCTTCTCTTGCTAAGGAAGATTGATTAAATCCCTTTGCTTCGGCTACCTCTCTAACGCGCAACCGTATCATACCTTTTACACGCTCTCTTATAATGCTGTGCCGCTATTGTAGCAGTCATATTTGGTTGACAAAACTAACTATATGTGGTATGTCTATATTGAATGGTCAATAGTGAACCAAATTTGGTCCTGCCGACCATTATTATCGGCAAGAAAGATTAGCAATGTGGTTAGAAGGAGGCAAGGCAATGGCTCATCAATTTACGTGGAAAGAGGCTGTGATCATTTTCGACAATGAGGGTTTTCAAACTGGCTTTAAGCTTGGGCGCGATTTTTACTTTCATGGCGCGCTGCCTAAGCGGAACGAGGCGGGGGCTGTCATTCTGGAGGCCAGCGAGATTGTGGGTCTGATTGCCATCTGCGATGACGATGGGCATTTTTCTCTTGATGATCAGGGTGAACCGGCGTTGTTGGAAGAACTGCTTGGCATGCTGGTGGGCTATCTCAGCGGGCCAGCTTGCCCGGAGACATGGGAAGAGCTCAGGGAATGGGAAGCTGCTTGTGCGGGGATGCTGCCTGTTCCATAAGAAACGGTGATACAGATGCACATCAAGCGCCCGGCAAGCGTCTTGTGGTCCTGAGCGTCTCCACGAATGGCCCGAAACCCATCCTCTCGGCGAGCGCGCGCACGCGGCGGAAGCCTTCGCCGTAGATTGGATCGCTTTCGGACTCAAGGCTGCTGGCGCGATAGCGAGCTTCGGGCGAGTTGAGGCCTGTATAGTAGCGGTAGGAGATAAGCTGGCAGAAGCCCTCTTCGGCCCAGGGCGGAAGATGCTCGATCCCGTGGACGGTCAGCCAGACGTGGCCCAGTTCGTGCAGCACCACTCCGGCGAAGAGCGTGGCCGGCATGCCCTGAAGCACGGCCACGCCTTCGACACGGCTGCTCAGCGCGTAACCGTTCTGCATGCGCGTGGAGGAGAGGGTAACGCCCAGGGGATGGTTGATCGCGCGCCCGTGCAGCATGCTGAGCAGGGCCGCGCGCTCGCGCAGCTCCAGGCGCAGAGGAAGCTGGTTAAAGCGAAAGCCCTGCCCGGCGATCCATTGCTTGCACTGCTGGAACAGCGGCTGGGCCTGCTCGATTACGTCGATAGCGGTGGAACGGCAGACGAAGCAGCGCTCGCTCCCGTAGGCGTTCCAGCCCGCCGTCTGCTGCTCCGGCGGGATCAGGCGGCCACAGAAGGAGCAGTGCGGATACTCGTCCTGGTGTTCAGGACAGTATTTATTGCCCCAGGCATCGACCAGGTATTTGCCGAGCAGCGGCTTCTGACAGTAGACGCAGCGGGGCACCACGTGCTCACGAAAGCATTCTGTGTGATAGGCTTTCCCGTCGGACTGAGTATACGAGCCGGCGATAGGTTGGCCACAGTAGGCGCAGCGAGGAGCCTGGGAGGCCAGGTAGCAGGCTTGATGATAAGGCATACCCTGCGCAACCTGGAATTTCGCGTCTGCAATCGGCTGCCCGCAGCCGGCGCAGAGAAAATGTTCCGGGTGCCAGGTCGCGCCCAGCGCACTGATATACCGGCCCAGCACGGGCTGTCCACAATAGTGGCAGAATGGCATCAACACAACTCCTCAAAGCGGGCGATGTCCGGCAAGGTACTCATTCCAATTCTAGCAGCACTTCGCCATCATCCACAAAATCGCCCGCGTTGACCTTGACCGCCTTGACGGTCCCGCTGGCAGTGGCCTGAATCGGGATCTGCATCTTCATGGACTCAAGCATTACCACGTCCTGGTCAACCGCGACGGTTTCACCAGGCTGCACCAGAAACTCCAATACCACGCCGGCCATGTTCGATCTGATCTGCTTCATAAAAAGCTCCTTCCTGCTCGCTTGCCCAGCAGATTCGCCTTCTGCTGTTATACTCTCTCCTCGGATGGAGCGCCGAAACCCGCATGTTTCAACCCACCTGTGGGATTGAACTATACCGGATAGATCGGATTCCGGCATTCCGAGAAGCGGGCCTCTTTGGTCTGGTAAACGCTATAACGTGCAATCAATTCGCCGCGCAGGGCCTCAAAGGGCGTGATCGTATCGACGATCAGTTCTGAGGCCAGGCGGAAGATATCGATGTCTTCCGCGTATTGCGCCTCCATGCGCTTGCGAAACGGCTCGCGCTCCTCCTCGGGCAGCGCGGCAAGCTGGTTGGCGAAGACCGCGTTGATCGCCGCCTCGGGTCCCATCACGGCAATCTGCGCGGTCGGCAGGGCGAGCACGGCGTCGGTGCCGAAGGCCGGTCCGGCCATCGCGTACAGGCCCGCGCCATAGCACTTGCGCACAATTACTGAGATCTTGGGCACGACCGCCTGCGAAACCGCCGCGATAAACTTGGCCCCGTGCCGGATAATCCCCGCTCGCTCAACCGCCGAGCCGATCATAAAGCCCGAAACGTCCGCCAGGAAGAGCAGGGGAATGTTGAAGGCGTTGCAAATATTGACGAAGCGCGTGCCCTTGTCCGAGGAATCGGTGAAAAGCACGCCTCCCTTCACGCGCGGCTGATTGGCCACGATGCCGACAACTCGTCCCCCCAGGCGCGCAAAGCCGGTGATGAGTTCCGGCGCAAAGAGCTTCTTGACCTCCAGGAAGCTGCCGCCGTCGATCAGCGAGTCGATAAAATCGTACATGTTGAACGGCCTGCTCTGCACCTCTGGCACGATTTCGCCCAGGGGACGGTCGCTGGCCGGGGGCACCGGCTCGGCGTCGGCTGGACGCTGGAGGTAGTTCTGCGGCATGTAGCGCAAATACTCGCGGGCCAGCGCGATTGCCTCCTCCTCGCTCTGCACCAGGAAATCGCCCAGGCCGGAGACAGTGCAATGCATGCGCGCACCCCCCATCTCCTCCAGCGTCACCTTCTCGCGCGTGACCATCTCGGCCATGCGCGGCGAGCCAAGATAGGCGCTGGCGTTGCCCTCGACCATAATCACCACATCGGCGAAGGCGGGGGTATAGGCCGCGCCTGCCGGCGAGGGACCGAACATCAGCGAGATCTGCGGCACCACGCCGGACATCTTGACCTGATTGTAAAAGGTGCGCCCACCCTGGTTGCGTCCGGGGAAGAGACGAATCTGATCGGTGATCCGCGCACCCGCCGAGTCGATCAGATAGAACATGGGGATGCGCATCTGCATGGCCATCTCTTGAATGCGCAGATTCTTCTGCACGGACTTCTCGCCGGCAGTGCCGGCCTTGACGGTTGAGTCCGAGGCGCTGAAGGCTACGGGGCGACCGTGAATGCGCCCGACGCCCGTGATGACGCCATCGGCGGGCAGTTCGGGATTCTTGCATTCCGCGAACATGCCATCCTCAAATTCAATCTTGCCATCGTCGAGCAGGAGCTTGAGGCGGTCGCGCGCGAAGAGCTTCTTCTGCTCGCGATTGCGAATATGGTACTTCTCTGCGCCTCCCCGGCGAATGCGCTCAATCTCGGCGGCGAGTCTCTCTTCTTGATTGCTCATGCAATCGTTGATCCCCTTTCTCGTTGGAAGGCAACATTCTGGCTGGCCCCATCAGATTTATTGACCTTTTCACTTTTTTCACCTGCAATAGCTTAAGGCAATCGCGGCTCAGCCTGGTACATGCTTTATTACAGGTACTTACGATCCGCTTTGAGGATACTGCAACATCCTGAGCAGGGCTGAGGCCAGCGACTTGCCCAGGGAGTCGCTGCGCAGCGAGCGTGAGGCCCCGCCATTCAGCGCGCCATGCAGCACAAACTTGAGGGCCAGCAGATTAGGCACCTCAAATCGCTCGACTTTACCGGTAATCAGCCCGCTAAAGTGTTGTCTGACTCGTTCGGCTGTGATCTCGCGCGCCAGCAGATCATACGTGGCCTGATCGGGCGCGAAGAGACTGATATCGGCCTTGTCTCCTTTATCGCCGGAACGGGCATGGACGCGCCTCCAGAGCTGCTCTTCCATCTTACGACTCCTCTACGCTTACGCGAATATACTCCTCGATTAACTCGCGCGGTGCCAGCGTGGGCCAGATGCCCAGCAGGCCGCGCGGTTCCAGCATTCCTCCCGCGCCGCCAATAAAGGGCGGGCCGCTCAGGGCCAGCGGCGGAAAGAGCCGGCCCAGTTTCGCCGCCTCCTGCCTGTCCGCGCAGCGCACCGCGATGCGCAGGTAGACCTCGTTGAGATCCTCCACATGCCTCTCATCGGCCAGTGGGCCATGAATCGAGTTATAGCCGATGTACTCGACCAGCGTCTCTTCAGCCTGCAGACCGATCTCCCGCATCTGCTCTAGAATAATCTCCGCCGCCGCGCGCGCTTTCGCCAGGGCATCCGGCCAGGCATAGCCGATCATCGCCTGTCCCATCACGCCATCGTCATAGCCTGCCACAATCTTCAGCGTCTGCGGCGCGGGCCGACCGCGCGCGCCTGTCACGCGCACCTGGTCAGGTCCCACCTCCTCCATGCGCAGCGTGGTCATATCGACATCTACATCGGGCGTGAGATAGTGCGCGGGATCGTGGACCTCGTAGAGCAACTGCTCGCGCAGCGTGTCGAAATTCACGCGTCCACCCGTGCCGGGCGCTTTGGTAATCAGCGCCTCGCCGTTCTCCCAGACCTCGGCGATTGGATAGCCGATATGCGCTAAATCGGGAATTGAGCGCCAGTCGCCGCCGAAGTTTCCCCCGGTGGCCTGTCCGCTGCACTCCAGCAGGTGCCCAACCACGATGCCCTGGGCCAGCTTATCCCACTCGTCCCATTTCCAGCCCAGTTCGTGGACCATCGGTGCAAGGAAGAGCGCGGCATCGGCCACCCGCCCGGTCAGCACGATATCCGCGCCTGCATCTAATGCCTCGACGATTGGCCGCGCGCCCAGGTACGCGCTGGCGAAGAGCAGCTTCTCGCGCACGCGCTCGATCTCCTCGCCGGTATCCATGTGTGCCAGCGAAACGCCCGCCGCCTGCAAGTCGTCCAGACGCTCCAGCACAGAATCGCCCAGCACGACGCCGATGTTCAGTTTTATGCCCGCCTTCTTCAAAGCGTTAAGCAAGGCCCCGCGCGCCGCCAGGGGATTGAGGCCGCCGGCGTTGAGCACAAACTTTATCCCGCGCGGTAGAGCCAGGGGCAGCAAATCGAGCAGCATCGGAACGAGGTCGCGCGTGTAGCCCAGATTGGCATCACGTAAACGATCCTTCTGCAAAATCGCCAGGGTGAGCTCGGCCAGGTGATCCGAGGCCACGTACTGCACGTTTCCTCGCTCGATACTGGCCCTGATCGGACGCCAGGAGTCGCCATAGAAGCCCAGGCCGCCGGCAATACGTACCGATTTCATCGTGACTCCTTGCCGATCTGGCAGGAGGAACGGCGGGCGAGCCGTTCGCCAGATCGGCATACGATACAACTCCTTGCCGATCTGGCAGGAGGAACGGCGGGCGAGCCGTTCGCCAGATCGGCATACGATATATTTTTACCTCATTCCAAGCAACTCGCGTGCGATGAGCAACTGGCGA
>Ga0070740_10002270_pt1 | contig 23197 bp, 19 predicted proteins | sample Coa_R2_FD_67286 | JGI IMG/M metagenome (GOLD analysis project Ga0070740, IMG submission 67286) | Surface soil microbial communities from Centralia Pennsylvania, which are recovering from an underground coalmine fire - Coalmine... | ecosystem: Environmental > Terrestrial > Soil > Unclassified ...
TAGCGGTCTCTTCGTCCGGAGACGGGAGCGGCAGCAGGGTGAGGCGCGCCACGGTCGAGGGCGCCGACAGGAAGAACGAGAGCGGTGCCAGGACGGCCAGGTAGCCCAGGGCGGTGTCGATCATGAAGCGCCCGAAGTATTCGAGCGCGAAGAGCAGCACCAGATAGCCGCCCACCAGCAGCGGCAGGCCGGGCGCCCGCCACAGGCGCCGGACCAGCAGCCACAGGATGGCGCTGCCGCAGACGGCGCCCAGCCAGGGGCCGATGTAGCCGTCGCCGTTGAGGGGCGCCCAGCCGAAGCCCGGAGCCTCTCGGCGGTCCTGGAGCGGGCGGGCGTCGTGGCCACGTAGCAAAATGCGGTACAGCCTCCGTTCATTATGGCGAGAGGTCATCGGCGGATACGAGGAGGCACGGGCCATGCAGCCCACTCTGTTCTTGATCACCTCCGCCCACCGCGGCGGGCGCGGCCTGCGCCCGCTGCTCCAGCGGCACCCGGACATCCACCTGCTGGGCGAGGTCGCGCACGCCGATCAGGCCGTGCCCGAGGTCTCGCGCCTGCAACCCGCCGCGCTGCTGGTCGCGGCCGACGCGCCGGGCCGCCCGCTCGTCCCGTTGATGCAGGACGTGCACGAGGCCAGCCCCAACAGCAAAGTCATCGTGCTGGGCGATGAGGCGACCCTGGAGCGCCCGACGCTGCTGGCGCTCGCGCCGCTGATCGTGGCCTACCTCATGTGGGCGGACCTGCGCGCGGAGACCGTGCCGCGCTGCGTGTGCATGGTGGTAGAGGATGACCTGGTGGTGGGCAGCCGCGCCGTGCTGGACGTGTACCTCAGCCCGCCGGAACGCCGGCAGCGTCCGCGCGAGCGTGCCGTGGTGCTGAGCGAGCGACAGCGCGCGATCCTCAAGGATCTGGCGGCTGGCATGGGGTGCGCCGCAATCGGGTGTAACCTGCGCTACGGTAGGCGCACCGTGGACCGGGAGATCCGCGCGCCGCGGCACAAACTCGGGGCCCACTCGGACTTCACGCTGGGCCTGCGCGCGGCGCAGTTGGGGTTCGTATCTTCCTAACCTGGCGGTGTGCGCCGTCCCGTGGCGCAGCGCGTCACGGCGAGGGCGAACCGCGCCAAGTGGCGTACCTATTTTGGCGCATTGCGTCACAAGATTGGCGCAGAAGACCTTTACAGGGAACTCTGCCGTGGGGCATGATAGTGATACAGCATCAGGCTGCTAAGAAGATCCGGTCGCCAACCGGGACCATGGCCTATTGGGAAATCCACGTTGAACGAGGCTTGGGTGGGCGATAGGCAGGAGACGGTTATCGGGAGGAAGAGAGACACGTTGGATAGCATCCGGCAGCGGATGGTGGCGCACCCACCATCCCCGCGACGTACTGCAAGAGGCGGCCGTCTCTTTGGACACCGCGCGGCTCGCGCTCCTACCACCGTGACGCGTAACCCGTTTCTGATTTGTATAGATGCCCTGGCTGCTAACCAAGAGAGCGGAAGCGTAAAATGACTCGTAACCGTAGGCAAGCGATCCTGACTATCGTAGCCCTGTGTCTGACGCTGTTGCCTCTAGCGTCGTCTCCTGGCTTGGATGCCTCGGCAGCCTCTTGCACATTCCATGGCACCTTCGATGGGAACCTAGGTTCGTACACTAATGCCGGTGCTGCATCCGTGAATATCACGGCCAACGCGCCTACAACCCCTTGCTCCAATAATGGCGTGTATTTGTGGGAAATGGTCGTAGGGCCTGCAAGCGGTTACGCCCAGGGAGGGTGGCTCATCGCGAACGGCCACTCCCAGTCCATATGGAGCGAGTACGCACAAAAGTCGGGTGCCTTCTATGATCAGTATTACGCGGCTCCAGGAGGCACCCACACCTACGAGACACAAATCAAATCGGATCCCGTGAACGGCTTTTCGGAGTACTTCTACGTTGACGGGACCTACTACAACTCGTTCCTCCTCGACTGGTGGCAGTTTGGGACCGGAATCCAGTACTTTCAGGAGAATCACTCTGATGACGACCATTGGGGTCCCGATACGTTTTCGAGCACCCGATACTGCACGGTTGTTAGTGGTTACTCGTGTAACCCAACTTCGGTCTTCACCGTATTAGGCGCGAACAATGGTGGCCCGACGAACTCGTACGAGTGCTACACACGCCTGGCGACGGACAGCTTCAAGGTCTACGATACGCGCGACAACGGCGGCCACTGCTAGCAGTCGTGGCGACGGAAAGGTCTGTTACCTTAGCCACAACTCATCCGTTGAAGAAGGAAGGAAGTTGCAGACATGAACACCTCGAGAAACCTGCTCGCCATCGGCCTTACCGTTACCATAGCTGTGGGCGGGATAGTCCAAGCGGCCAATCACATCGATGTGACCGCGGCGACGAGCATCGACCTGCCGGGCAGCATCACAGGCTTACCAGCAGCGCCGCCGGAGACGTTTTTCGCGCCGCTGGCCTTGTCCCAGACGCACGTCTCCTCGCGTCAAGCGCTCGATGCGGCTGAGGCATGGAGCGGGAGTACGGATAGTGATGTCGACCGAAGCAGTAGGGCTGTGCCCGCGGTCGTGAGCGTAGGGCAGAATCCGCTCTATCACAACATGAAGGCGTGGGTGGTCACAATAAACGCAGACACGGTAAGTCACGGGCCAGTAGGGAGTCCGAAGTTCGTCTCACACAAGCTATGTATCGTCATTGATGCGTTAACGGGACATTTCATCATGGCCTTCAATGCGGGTCCGGAAAACCCGCTGAGATCATAATCTCTGAGCGCCGCGTGGATGTCCTGGCGAAACCGATTAGGGATAGGATGTGCTTATGTGGCTATCTTGCACGCCTGTGGTGCGAAACGTCTACGTCGCGGGCGTCTTAGCGATCCTGGCTCTCCCATCGAGGACAACGAGCGTACGTTGTCCGCCGACCGTTGAGGCGGCGCGCACCGACAGCGGTGTTCGTTTCTCGGTTCAAGTACCCCGTGGGCCCTACTTTCTAGGGGAGTTGCTCCCGGTACAGGTCGTGCTGGTCAATCGCGGTTCTCGAGCCATCTACTATGCGGAACCCCGCACACAAACGAGCTGTGCCGGTGGTTGGGTTGCTGCAACAGGCGGTCAGGCACCGTTCTATCCCCTGCCGCGGCTGGCCTCCCCGAGCTGCCCCGTGTCGCGGCTGAGTTCCCTAGGAGCGGGCCAGAGCTTGACGAGACGACTCAACGTGCCTCTAACCGCGAGCGCTGGCGTAACCCTCAGCGCCCATGGCTACCTGTTCCGGTCACCCCGGTGGAACGACGCACCCCTCTTCGCCAGCGGTTTGCCGACGCTCAGGCTTCGAGTGATGCCACGGGCTCCCAGGGACCGTATCCTGCGTCTCTCTCGTGTTGGCCGGACCATATCCGTCAGCATAGATCACGGCCATGTCCCCTCCCTCTTGACCATGCAACAAGTCGACAACCCGACGGTTCATGGCTCGACGACAGTCGGAACATGGCAACCACTGAGCGGCCATATCCTCCTGGCACCAGAGAAAGGGACCATATGGACGGTGCTGGTGGGCGCCCCTGGATATAGGATTGCCGGTGCGGTTTACGGAGCAGGAGCCCCAGGGGAAGGGGGTCAACGATGCGCAAGTTCTTCCACGAACTCTTGCCTGTAGCGCTGTTCGTAGTATCTACGCTTTCTGGTACTGTTGGTGGGATGGAGTCTATACCGCGATAGCGGTCTCTTCGTCCGGAGACGGGAGCGGCAGCAGGGTGAGGCGCGCCACGGTCGAGGGCGCCGACAGGAAGAACGAGAGCGGTGCCAGGACGGCCAGGTAGCCCAGAGTGGTGTCGATCATGAAGCGCCCGAAGTATTCGAGCGCGAAGAGCAGCACCAGGTAGCCGCCCACCAGCAGCGGCAGGCTGGGCGCCCGCCACAGGCGCCGGACCAGCAGCCCCAGGATGGCGATGCCGCAGACGGCGCCCAGCCAGGGGCCGATATAGCCGTTGCCGTTGAGGTGCGCCCAGCCAAAGCCGAGCGCTATGCGCCCGAAGCCCAGCGTCTGGAAGCCCTGCCCCCAATACTGGTTGAGCGGTATGGCATCGCGCATCAAGCCGAGCGGGTAGGCGAAGGCGTCTTCCCAGAGGTCGCGCGCATTCCAGAGCGCGAAGGGCAGCGTGGTCGCGATGAGCGGACCGATCAGGCCCAGGCCGCGGGCCGCCACCCACCCCAGGCGCCGGGCCAGGGAGAGGGCACGTCCGCGGTCCACGCCTGCCAGGTAGGCCAGCAGCAAGGGGATCAGCGGCCAAGCCGTCAGCTTCAAGGCCACGGCTATACCCACGGCAAGGCAGGCCGCCACGCTCCGCCCGCGCTGCAACAGCAGCATGGCCCCGACGAGCGCGAGCAGCACCAGCACATCGTCGTGTCCCAGCACAACCGCCGTGCTGAAGAGGGGGCTGAAGAGGACCGATGCCAGGAGGGCAAGCTGTCGGATCGGGCCTTGCGCGAGCAACGGCAGGAGGATGGCCACGATGAGCAGCGCAAACAGGTAGACGTAGCGCTCGTCGAACAGGTAGCCCAGCAGATTGAAGAGCCCCTGGAGCGGAGCGCCGATCAGGAAATGAAGCGGCAGATGGGGGTTGTGCATCAGCGGCAGATCGCCCCGGATGGGGTCACCGCGCGCATGCGGGGGGATGTACAGCGGGACGAGGGGAGTACCCAGGAAGGAGATGGAATAGGGGTTGTGCAGCTTGAGCAACTCCCCGGCGCCGATCTGTATCTGCAGGGCCGTATCGTGGATGAACGTGGCGGGCGCATTCCAGAGCAGACGGCTGGTCACGTTGCCAAATCCGCGCGCGAAGATGGTGATTTCGGCCAGGGCTGCGAGCACGAGCGCGCGGGCGATGACCGCCTGGCGGCGCGCATAGGCCGCCGTCAGTGCCGTCCACGGCGTGAGCGTGGCCACGGCCATATAGGCGAAGATCAGCCCCATGGTGATGGAGACCGTGATGCCGTTGGCCTGGTTGGTCGGCGGATCGATCAACTGGGGAACCAATATCAGCAGGGCCACCAGCTCGAACGAGATGTGGCTGTCAGCGGCGGACCACTGCCCCCGGCGGCGGCAGAGATAGGCGATCAGGCAGAGGTCGACGACGAAGGACAGATAATTCTGATGGAAGAAGCGCGAAAAATAGAAGATGGGAAAGAGCACGGTGGCATAGACGCCGAGCAGCGCCACTGGGGTGGTCTCGCAGGTGAGGCGACGCCATAGCGGCACCAGCAACGGCAGCGTGCCCGCCAACTGCAAGACCCAGAACGGATAGTAGTCGTTGGGGCCGGAGACCAGGCCGCCCCACAGCACGAAGCTAGCCGCGCCCCAGCCGTCGTAGCCCTGAATCGGGTAGCTATGCGGCACCGTCCCGGCGATGTAGCCGAAGTTCCCGGCGTAAAAGGCCTTCCAGTCCCACACGGCGAACGGGCCGACCATCAGGGCAAACGGGATGACCAGCCAGGGCAGCAGGCGCAACAGCGCCCGGCGGCGCCGCGGCCACGACGGGGCCAGGCGCAGGGCCAGCCACCACAGGTAGAGAGGCACGAAGATGAGCACGGTCTGCTTGGTCGCGCAGGCCAGGGCCAGGGCGAGCAGCGCGGCGCGCCAGCGATTGGTGGTCGAGCACCAGAGGACCACGAGCAACTCGGCCAGGACCAGGATATCGTTCTCGCCCCAGATAAAATTCGGCACCCAGAGCGGATTCAGGGCCACCCCCGCTACCAGCGCCAGCCGCTGCGAGGGCGACGGCGCCAGGCGGATCAGCAGCACGACGGCGAGAGCGAAGGCCAGCAGGTAGATGAAGCGCTCGTCGAACCAGCCCACCGTATCCTGTGCGGCCAGCATGAACGGCACCGTCAGCAGCGCCTGCGCGGGGAATATGTCGGTCTGCCACAGCGCGGGATTGAGGCCGTAGCCATACTTTGGCTCGCTGTGCCAGGTGAACTGGGCCAGCGGCGTCTTGAAGTAGGTTTGCGCGTAGGGGTCTTTGCCGTTCAGCAGGAACTTGGTCGCTTCTTCGACGTTAATCGAGGTGTCGTGGACGTCATTCCAGGGCTGGCTGGCATGGCGCAACCCGATCATGTTGAGGGTCGGCCAGATCACGGTCAGGACGATAATCGCGGCGAGTACGGCGCTCTTGGCGGCGTACATGGCCCGCCGCGAGCGCGCGGCTCCGGCCAGCAAAGGCCGGCCCAGGATATCGAGCGCCAGGTAAAGCCCCAGCAAGCCGACGGTGATGGCGTTAAGAGCCGGCGTGGTGAAGGTGGTCTCTTTGAAGCTGTTGAGGTGCAAGCGCAGTCCAGATATCAGGACCAGGATCAGGGCGTCGAGCGAGATGCCGTGGTGTCGTTCCACGGCGGTCGATTGCTCTATCGCCATATCCTCAGCATCCGCTCTCACGCTATGCCTCTGTGCAGCCCCGGCACACATCGCCGTGGCTCAGTGTAACAAGTGGGTGCGCTACAGGGAGAACTATTGCACGTACCCGAGTGGGCACTGTTGAAAACCGGGCTACGGTGCCGACACAGACAGCGGAGGTCATTGCGGGGTTTGGGCTGTGCCTCGCGATGGCCTCCACCAGGTTGGTGCCCACGCGGCGCGATTACTCCCAATCCCACACCACCAGGCGGAAATCTGTGCCTATGTCCGCCAGTTCGACATAGCTGCGCGCGAAGGCGTAGGCGTGCCGGCGCTCGGCGAACAGCTTCCTGGACAGTAGCTCGCGCGTCAGGAAGGTCACGCGCTCGATTTCCGGCGGGCGCTGTGACTCCACGGCGGACACCACCTCCAGGAGATCGGCGGCCTCGATGGTTGCCCAGCCGGCCGCGGCCAGGAAGCGCTTCTGAGTAGGAGTGAACTCATGCGGCTTGTACTCGTAGAGCGGCGTCCTGTTCATGGGAGCTATGCCAACAGCGAATAGCCGCCGTCGACCACGATCGTCTGCCCGCAGATTTGCTCGGCCGCCTCGGAGCAGAGGAAGACGATCACCCGCGCCAGGTCGTCCGGTTCTAGCATCTTGCCGGTAGGGGTTCGCTCGCGCGCCGCGCGCAGCATCTCCTCGCGATTGGGGAAATGCTTCAGGGCGTCGGTTTCGACGTACGAGCCGCTGACGGCGTTGACGCGCACCCCCTTGGGGGCGAGTTCCGCGGCCAGGTAGCGGGTCAGCGTCTCGATCGCGGCCTTGGAGATGCCGACGGCGGCATAGTTGTCGAGCACCAGGTGCGAGCCGAGGCTGGAGACCCCCACGATGCAGCCCCAGCCGCGCTCTATCATGCGTGGCGCCGCTTGCTGGGCCAGCAATAGCATGGCGCGGGCGTTGATGTTGAGCGTCCAGTCCCAGTGTTTGACCTCCAGATCGAGGGCCGGGCGCAGCACGCCGGAGGCCGCGTTGCTGACCAGGATGTCGACGCCGCCGGTGGTATCGCTAATCTGGGCGAACAGGCCCTCGATGGCGGCAGGGTCGCCCACGTTGGCGCGCACGGTCCAGGAGCGCACGCCGCGGGCACGTATCTCCTCGGCCGTTTGCTCGGCTGGCTCGCGGTTGCGGAAGTAGTTCACGTAGACATCCGCGCCGGCCTCGGCCAGGCGCAGGCTGGTGGCGCGGCCGATACCACGCCCCCCGCCGGTGACCAGGGCGACTTTCCCCGCCAGCGTCATCTCCAACCTCCCGAACTACCGAAAAATATCAGGGTTATGCCCATTTGGTCAAGCGAGATGAGAGCCGTCTGGCGGACAATCGTGCTCATCAAAAGTAGGTATATCCTGCTATACTCACGCAGCATGGATAGACGACATGGAAACCGAACGACTGCCCCTCTTCCCGCTGAATACGGTCCTGTTCCCCGGCATGGTCCTGCCGCTGCACATCTTCGAGGAACGCTACATGCTCTTGATGCAGCGTATCCTGGAGAGCGACCGGCGCTTCGGCGTGTTGCTCATCCGCGATGGCCACGAGGTGGGGCCGGGTGCAGAGCCCTATGAGGTGGGCACGGTGGCCGAAGTGACGGCCGTGGTGCGGCTGGAGAACGGCTGCATGAACATCAGCACCACGGGCAGCCGCCGCTTCCGCGCCGTCCGCCTGTACCGCGACCAGCCGTATCTGACGGGTGACGTCGAATACCTGTCCGAACGATATACGCGCTCCGAGAGGTTGCAGGAACTGCAGGAAGACGTGGAGCGCCTGAGCCACGACTACGTGACGATGACCCTCACCCTGACCGACGAGCAGCGCCGGCACGTGCAATTTCCGCGCGATCCCCTGATACTGTCTTATAAGGTGGCCGGCCTGCTGGTCGCCATCCAGCCGGGAGAAGCGCAGGAACTGCTGGCCAGCCCGACCCTGGAACACCGTCTGTTGTGCGAAGCGATGCTGCTGCGACGCGAGTTGACTATCCTGCGACGTATTGGCGAGATCACCGAACAGGGCGGCCGGTTTTCGCCCAATTAGTCGCGGCATGTTACCATAGGTCATCTGCCTACTGCAGTCGACCCGTTGCCCCGTATAGATTCTTCTTCCCGAAGCAACGGCAACGAAACGGGTAAAGGGCTCCTTGCCCGCCGAAGGGGGCGGACGATGGAAGATTCGAAGCGCGACAATACACCGCCCGAGCGCCCCGCCGTGCTCGAGCTCATGAAGCAAGGGAAGGCCGACGGTTACGTGCGTCGTGACGCTCTGGCCGCCGTGGCCGAGCGCGAAGGCATGACCGAGAAAGACCTGCAGGCCTGCACCGCTGCGTTGCTGGATGCGGATATCGAGATCGTCGACAGCGAGGCCGATCTGTTGCAGCACGTGGAGGATGACGACATCGCCGAAGCCCTCGATGCTCTGGAAACCGAGTACGCCGGTACCGACCTCGTCCAGACCTATCTGCGCGAGATCGGGAGCGTGCGCCTGTTGACCTCGACGCAGGAAATAGAGCTGGCCAAGCGCGTCGAGGCGGGTGATCAGACGGCGATCCAGGAGTTCGTGCTGGCCAACTTGCGCCTGGTTGTCAGCGTGGCCAAGAAGTACATGGGGCGCGGCCTGACCTTGCTGGACCTGATTCAGGAGGGCAACCTGGGCCTGATGCGCGCCGTGCAGAAATACGACTGGCGGCGCGGTTACAAGTTCTCGACCTATGCGGTCTGGTGGATTCGCCAGGCCATCTCGCGGGCTATCGCCGATAAGAGCCGCACCATTCGCCTGCCGGTGCACATGACCGAAGCCTTGAGCCGCATGTACACGGTCAGCCAGCAATTGACCGAGCGACTCGGCCGCGAGCCGACCGACGAGGAGTTGACCGCCGCGCTCGGCGATGGGGCCGACGAGGTCTGGCAGGCGCTCAAGGCGTCGCGCACGCCCATCTCGCTGGAAACGCCGGTTGGGGAGGGCGACGAAGGCGAGTTGGGCGACTTCATCGTGGATGAAGAGGCCAAAGGGCCGGACGAGCGGGCCTACGAGGGGCTGCTCAAGGAGGAGACGCGCCAGGTTCTGGAAGAGATCCTAACGCCGCGCGAGCGCCTGGTGCTGCAATTGCGCTTTGGCCTGGGCAACGGCCACGTCTACCCGCTGGAGAAGATCGGCACGACCCTCGGCGTCACGCGGGAACGCGTGCGCCAGATCGAGGCCCAGGCCTTGCACAAGCTGCGCCATCCGCGCGTGAGCCGTCGTCTGAGTGGCTTTGGGAGCTAACACGATTCGACACGTAACAGTGGAGCGCCTGGGACGCGTCGCTCCACCGCGGCGCTTGCTGCTGGCATCTGCGCTTGCGCTGCTGCTACTGGGCGTAGCGCTGATCCCGATCCTGACGTCACCGGGTTCCCGGCCAACGCCGGTGCTGCACATCCGTGTCTCTTCCTGGTGCGGGGTGGGCGCCACCGGCACGCCCACACCGTGCCCGGTCGATACATGGATCGATGAGCAGAGCGGCACCGTTCGCGTGCGGCAGACGGCCCACTACGCGACGATGGATCAGATCTACCTGCCGGTACACAACGGCTGGCGGGTGGTCAGCCGGATCAGTCCCGCATCGGGAAGCGGAGGCGGGTGGTCCAAACCGTCGACCACCACGCAGCCGCTGCCGTATCCGCGTTCGCTGGCCTCGTTGCGCGCGGCGCTGCGCGACCTGGAGAAGAACACACCGTCCCTGCGACGCACGGTCGTGCGGGGGCGACCCGCCCTGGCCATGCAGGTGCCCGAGGGTGGTCTGAGCCTGCCCTGGCCGCTGTCCACGGCGACGACCGTCTACGTCGACCGTGCCAGTGGACTGCCGCTACGGCTCATCGATCAGGACGGCAAGGCCATCGACGTGGCCGTGGAGGCCGAGACAACGGCCAATCTCCCCGCCGGCTTCCTCTCGCCGCCCGGACAGCAGCCCGGCACCTTCCTGGATAGGCTGCTGGACTACCTGCGCGGCTTGCATCTGTGATGGGCGAAAATCGCATGCTCCTCCTCAACGCCGGGGAGAGCCGGGCACATCGCCGCTGCGTGTGGCACACTACAGTGGTTGTGTCCATCGCTCAGGAGGGGAGATGAGCGCGAATGAGGCTCAGGTCAAGAAGCTTCTGCAAAGACTCGATGCGGCGTGGACGGCGTTTCAAGAGTCGTACGCCGGCATACCAGGTGCGCAATTGATGGAACCCGGAGCCGTGGGCGAGTGGTCGGTCAAAGACGTCCTCGCGCACGTGACGATCTGGGAAGAGGAGGCGCTGAAGCACCTGCCGGTGATCATCGCGGGAGGCAGGCCACCGCGGTACGTCACCTACGGCGGTATCGACGCCTTCAATGCGCGGATGATCGAGCAGAGACGGGGCCTCTCACTCTCCGACGTGCGCAGGCAACTGGACGACACTCACCGGCGGCTCATCGCATTCATTCAGAACGCGCCCGCGGACCAATTCGCGCGGGAAACGCGAGCCCGCCGTCGCCTGCGGCTCGATACGTACGGCCATTACCCGGGGCATGCCGCGGCCATTCGGGAATGGCGGGAGCGGCAATCGGTCGGGTGAGAGACGTGCGGAGCGGCCGGAATGGCGTAGGCCTGGCTTATTCATGGGCGTCTGATAGGGCGGGACGACCCTGCCTGGAACGGTGCCCGGCGATCCTCGTGGATAATGCAGGTGTAGGGGCCGCGCCCCCACGCCGCTCGCCACTCACAGGCGCCCGGCGAGGTCGCGCGCCTCATCGAGCAGGTCCAGCAGATACGCTATCAACCGGATCAGCTCGTATAGCATCTCTTCCACGGGGCGGCCGGCACCCTGCGCCCAGGCCGCGATGCTGCCGGCCTCGTCCTCCATGACCAGCCGGGGCAGAATGCCGCCATACTTGAGCGCGGCAAAGGCGGCATACCCGAACCGCACCAGCGCCCGGTCCGGACGCCACCCCGCCTCGCGCAGCCCGGCGAGATAGCCCTCGAAGATGGCTTCGTCCAGTTCCCGCGGGCTGCACGGCTCGACCAGACCGTGGGCGAAGCTGGGGGCGAACAGGTCGCCCGGGTCGGTGCTCACGGAGCCACAGCCCAGCACGGCCCAGTCCAGCGCGACGATCTCCCCCGTCGCCGCGCCCTCCGGCACACACAGGTTGCCCCGCCAGGCATCGAAGTGGCACAGGGTCTGAGGCAGGCCCTCCAGCAGGTCGAGCAAGGATGCCCGCTCGTCCCACAGGCGCAGCAGGCGCGGGACCAGCTCCGCGGCGTGGGCCTGCAGCGCGGGCTGCGCCCAGGTCTCGGGTGCGGCCACCACCGCGCGCAGCCACGCGTAGTGGTCGAGCAGCCCCCGGGCCGAGCCCATCCGGTGCAGCCACGGCTGCGGAGGTAGCGATCGGCCAGCGAGGTAGGCACCGTTGAAGCGGCCCAGGCACTGCGCTGCCCGCCGGTACTGGTCGAGCGGCCAGCGCGGACCGTTGGCGTCGCGCACCTCCTCGAGCCACAGCCAGACCGCGCCGTCGGGCTGGTCTTCGCGCCCCAGCAGGCGGGGCGCGCGCAGGCCGCCGGGGAGCGCCTCCAGCAAGCCACAGGCGTAGGCCAGCGCCTCGCGCTGCCAGTACAGGTAGGATGCCGGGTCGTCCCGGCCGGGGGCCGGCACCGCCTCCGAGCTCAGGATTTTGAGGATGACCGACCAGGCGGGGTACTCTCCTCGCTCCGGCGCCACCACCGTCACGCGATAGACGCCGCGCGTCGCCGGGCCGTGGCTCTGCCCGAGCGTCTCCACCCGCGGTGCGGCGCGGATGCCGCGCGGCGCGAAGGCAGCCAGGACGCCGCTGCGCTCAAGCGCCGGGGCGAGGTCCGTGGACGCGGGCGGCCCTCCCGGCCGGCTGACGCTGCCGACCTCCTGTGTCATTGCCCCCCCTTTGGGCTCACCTACCGCCACCATTCTCGGGCTATGCAGGGCTGTCGGACCGGCGCTTGGAAGCGGGTTGTCGAACGCAGCGCCGTCCGATCGGTAAAGTGCGTCAATCTCACGCTTGTTGCGTGTAACCTGTACCATACCACCGGTCACCGAAGCATACCACAAGAACCGCGGGTTCTTGGGCCACGTCGGCGCTCACGGAACCTAGCCATTGCCCCTCCATCGCCTGGCACCACCATGGGGGCAGGCTGGCCCCGACTCCGCTTCGAGAACGTTCAGCGTCGGGCCGTTATTCCTTAGCCACCACTCGGCGGTTTGTACCCCGTTCGCGCAGGGAGAGCGTGCTGGCGCGGACGATGCGCAAATTCCAACCAGCTCAGCACGCCGATCTACCTCGGGTATGTTTACATAGATTTTACATTCTGCGCGCAATAGGTTTACAAACCAGTAATATTGCGCCTACGATTGCCGATTACTGTACTAGGCGGAAGAGCAACAGTCAGGCAATTGCCGGGAGAAAACGATGCATCACCTAACATATAGAGCTACACGAGGAGGCCCACGCTACCTGGCGCCGGGGGGCGCGGTTGCGCTATGCCTGAGCCTCCTGCTGGCCATGATTGGCCCACTTGCGGGAACCTCGCACGCCGCCGGCGCCCCGGCGCTGAGCCTCTCGCGCACCTCCGGCACACCCGGGGCCACCTTGCGCATCAAGGGCCTCCACTTCACGGCGACCAGCCCGGTCACGGTCTCGCTGGGCAGCACCGTTCTGGTGACCGGCACCACCCTGGACACGGGGACTTTCATCGTCACCACCACCGTGCCCAACTTGCCGGCCGCATCGTATCCACTCTCCGCGGTCGACGGCGCCGGCCTGTCTTCGTCGGTCACGTTCGTGGTAAAGGCACTCCCGCCCGCGCATCTCTCGCTCTCGCCGCATCAGGCCCTACCCGGCGCGGTCGTGACGATCTCGGGCAGCCACTTCGGCGCAGGCGAGCCTGTCACAGTCACCCTGGCCACCACGAGCACGGTGACCGCGACGGCGACGAGTAGCGGCAGCTTCGCCATCACGCTCACCGTGCCGCAGCTCGCGCCGGGCACCTACGCCGTCACCGCGCTCGGCGCCCTCGGCGGCCTGACCGCCACGGCCACCTTGCACGTGCTGGCGCCGCCGATTCCCCACCTGAGCCTGCATCCGTCTAGCGCGCTGCCCCTGTCCGCGGTGACGGCCAAGGGAAGCAACTTCACGGCAGGTCAAGCCATCACCCTGAGCCTGGGCAGCACCGTCCTGACCACCACCGTGGCCACCGCCAATGGGTCGTTCTCGGCGCCGTTCACGGTACCCACGCTGCCGAGCGGCACCTACACGGTCACCGCGGCAGGTCCCGCCGGCGCCCCGAGCGCGTCGGCCACCTTCAAGGTCCTGGCCCCTCCGCCGCCGCACCTGTCGCTATCGCACACGGTTGCCGTGCCCGGCACCACGATCCTGGTCAAAGGCAGGCATTTCGGCACCGCGGAGATCGTGCAGTTGATGCTGGCCTCGGCCACGGTTGCCACGGCGACCACCACGTCGGGTGGAAGCTTCAGCGGCAGCTTTGTGGTGCCGCCGCTGACGCCGGGAACGGTCACCTTCACCGCGCTCGGCTCGACCAGCGGCATCTCGGTCTCTCATTCGTTCACCATCAAGGCGCCGCCGGCGCCCTCGTTCGGCCTCTCGCGCCGGGTCGCCTACGCCGGCCAGAGCATCGTGGCCCAGGGCCACAACTTCGGGACCTCCGAGCTGGTGGCCATCTCCATTCCGAACGGCGACGGCAGCCTCGCCACTGTCGCCACCGCCATCACCTCGCGCAGCGGCGCCTTCAAGGTGACCTTTACCGTGCCCGCCGCCCCGTTGGGCAGCTATCTGGTCATGGCTAAAGGGGCCACCAGCGGCATCACGGCCGGTTTCCCGCTGCGGATCGTGGCTCCGCCAACCCCGTCGCTGGTGCTCTGGCGGCACTCCGGCGTCGCCGGCACCGTCGTGACCGCGCGCGGTTACCACTTCGGCCCCAGCGAGGTCGTCAACATCACCATGGGCGGCCTGCACATCGCCGTGGCCACGACCACGGCGCACGGTGTCTTCTACACCACGCTGGCGATACCGGCGCTGCCGGCCGGCACCTATGCGATCACCGCCAGGGGCGCCGGCAGCGGCATCACCGCTACCAGTTTCTTCGTCATCAACCCTGCGCCGTACGGCGTCGTCTCGGGCCTGGTCAGCGATGGCGTCTCCACGGTCGCAGGCGCCACCGTGCATGCGGTGCAGCCGGACAGCGGCCGCTCGGCGAGCACCAGGACCGACGGAAGCGGCGCCTATAGCCTGAAGCTCCGCACCGGCTTCTGGCGGCTCTCTGCTGTCCTGCGCGATGGCCTGCACCTGCGCCTGCCGCCCACCGACGTCTTCGTGGGGTCGGGAGCGGTGGTCCATCAGAACCTGATCGTGCCGCGCGCCCCGGCCCTGATCGAGGGCACGGTCTTCGGCCCGCCGCAGACCACCATAACGGTGACGGCTCACTCGGAGCGCGACGCCAGCCAGGTGGCGGTTACCACCGACGGCAACGGCCGCGCCGACTACACCCTTGGCGCGACGCTCGGCCTGTGGCACATCAATGCCGTCCTGCCGCCCAGCAGCCGCGGCGCCTTCGATCCGCCGCACAACCGTGCCGTGGCCATCACCAGCATTGGCACCGCCGCCGCCCCCGCCGCCTACAACAAAGGCACCACGCTCACCTTCATCCCGGCACCCTACACCATCGCCGTGACCGTCAAGGACAGCACCGGCGCGCCGGTCACGGGCGGCGTGCAGGTGGTGGCCTACTCGCCGGACTTCCCCAACGGCGGCATCGGCGTGGCCACCGACATCAACGTCAACGGCGTCTACACCCTGCACGTGGCCGGCGGCACCTGGCGCGTCAACGTCAATCGCCGCGACGGTCCGTCGCCGCTCTACCAGCGCCTGATCGTCAATCAGGCCAACCCCAACGTGGCCCTGACCTTCACATTGCAGGCCGCGCCCAATACCATCAGCGGCGTGATCTACAACGCCAGTGGCCTGCCCATCGCCGATGCGCTGATCGATGCGCGTGCCCCGACCGGCGAGATCGTGCGCGTGCGCAGCCTGGCCAACGGCACGTACCTGATGCACGTCTTCCCCGGCACCTGGCGCGTGCTGGCCTTTGCCCCGCTGTTGGGGTTGGTTGGCCGGGCCGACGTACAGGTCGCCCCGGGCGTCAACCCGGTGCAGAACTTCGCCGCGCCCTTGACCTTCCGCGTCGGCGGCACGGTGCGCGTGGGCGGCGCGCCCCTCGCCTTTGCCTACCTGCACGCCTACTCCGTCAACGGGCGCAACCACGCCGAGACCGATCTCAACGGCACCTACGCCATGTTGCTGCCCATCGGGTCCTATACCATGCGCGGGTACGCGGTGCAGACCGGCAGGCTCGGCGACACCTTCTTCACCGTCTCCGGCAATATCGCCGACGAGGACTGGAACCTGCCGGCACAGGGGACGCTGCGCGTCACGGTGCAGGTCAACGGCGCAACCATCAACGACCCGACCGGCACGGCGGCCCGGGTCAGCGCCTGGAACCCCTATACCGGCGCCTGGAACGCCACCTCGGACAACACGAACGGCGTCTACGTGTTGCCGGTGCTGGCCGGCATCTACAGCGTGCGTGTCACCATCCCCGGCCAGGGGCAGATGGAGCAGCGCAACGTGCTGGTGCAGGCCAATAACACGCTCAACCTGATCTTCAACTTCAGCGCCTACGGCACGGTGCAGGGCACGGTGGCCGACCAGTCGGGGACGCCGATCGCCGGCGCCGCCGTCTTCCTGACCCATCAACGCATACGCGTGCGCACCATCACCGACGCCCACGGCTACTATGCGCTGCGGGTACAGCCCGGTCTGACCTACCGGCTGGGGGCACAGCAGCCGGGCTACGTGCTGGCCAACGGACAGAAGATCACCGTGAGCCGGGCGACCACGCAGACGGTCAACCTGATCATGACCACCTCCCTTGTACCGGTCGGCGGCAACGTGCTGGTGGCCGGCACGGCCGGAGCCCCGGCCGTCTACGCCTGGATTTGGGCCATTAACGGGCAGGGCGGCTACGCCCAGACCCGATCCAGCGGCTTCGGCAACTGGTCGCTGCGCCTCACCCCCGGCGTCTGGGCCATCAGAGCGCGTTTCGACGGCTACAATCTGGCCAGGCCGCTCAAGATCACCGTCCCCCAGGGCGGTAGGATGAACGGCGTGCACCTGCTGCTCACTCCAATCCCGGGCTACCAGGCGCCGCTGCCCGCCGCCACCACCTTCGACCCGAGCGTGGGCGTCGGCGTCTCCACGCCCGACAACACGGTCGAGGCGCAGGTGCCGGCGAACGCGGCCGGCGGCGCCTCCGGCACCTACAGCATCGACCTGCAGGAGACCACCGCTGTACCGGATACCACCAACGGCACTCCGCTGGGCGGACAGGGCGTCATCGTGACCATCGCCGACGCCGCCAACAACCCGCTGGCCGCCCTGAACAGCTCCATGGCGCTCAACTTCACCTATAACCCGGCGCAGTTGCCGGCCGGCGTAAGCCCCACCAGTCTGGTCGTGGGCTACCTGGATACGGTCACCGGCACCTGGCAGCCGCTGCCCACCACGGTGGACCCGGCCTCCCACACGGTCAGCGCGGCCACGACGCAGCTCGGCACCTTCGCCATCTTGCTGACGGCGTAAAGCTACCGAGGGCCCGGCGCCCATAGTGTTGGGGCCTCTGATGCATATGATGGATGCTTCAGAGGCCCCAACACTGGCCTTGGACCCTGCATGGAACCGAACCGATCTTGTTATCCGCTTATCCGCTGGACAGCTCGGCCGGTGTCACGCGCTACACTACAAGTAGCGGTCGGTGGAAGATTTGGAGGGGTACAGAAGATGGCCGATGCTGGGATCGCGACAGACTGTGTGTTAGACGACGAGCGCCTTGATGAGTTACTGCGAGGTGGCATCGCCCAGGCAGTCGCGCGCCAGTTGGCTGATGGTCACCCAATATTCTACGGCGGCGCTGACGACGACAGCGGCATTGTATTCATGCAGACGCCAGACGGCCACCGCTTTCGTTGTAAAGTGACCGCCGAGGGCCAGGTTCGCGTCCTGGACGAGATCCAGTCGCGGTGACCACTCGCCCGTTAGCCGTTGTGGTGGCCGGTCCTAACGGCGCGGGCAAGAGCACCATATCGCGGGCGCTCCAACTCGCCTTACCTCTGCCGATATTGGACCCGGATGCCATTGCCCTCGAATTGTCGCCGCACGATCAGGCTTCGGCCGAGATAGCCGCGGGACGGGAGACTACCGCCGGCGCGACGCTTATATCCGCCTGCCCGCTCCCCGCGTCGTACAGCAGCACCGCCCGCTGGAAGGCCTGCGCCAACTTGGTTTGGCCCCGCTCGCTCTGAGTTTGCACGGCCGGCGTCAGCGGCAGCCCGATGTCGTGCAGCCAACTGCCCGGTGCGATGCGCGGATCGTTGATGTACTGCCAGAAGGGCGCGGGCACCACGTAGCCCGAGGCCGGGGCCAGCGTCGGCGAGTAGGGCACGAAGGTGCCGCCCCGCACCGGCCGCGTGCCCCCGCGGAACCCCGCCGGCATGGGCATGCGCCGGCTGTGCAGCGCATAGAGTTGCTTGTAGGTCAGCGGGAGCGTCCCGCTCACCGCCCGCGTCGCCTGCACCCCGATCAACCGTGCGCCCAGCGGGGCGTAGGCGGCCCGTCCCCGTCCGCGCGCCTCCACCGCCCCACGCTCGAACACCTGGCACGGAGCGCCCTCGCAGGTCACCGTGGGCGAGATTGGCAGGCCCAACCCGCGGGTGGCCGTCAGCGTGCCCGTACTATCGAAAACGGTGGAGACCGCCCAGGCACCCAGCCCGATCAGCGGCAGGGCCGACATGATCTGTTTCTCACAGGAAAGCAATTGATCGAGAGCAGAACACCTGTGTGACGATGGCGTCGTCATACCGGAGCCGTCTACGTGAGCGCTAGAACAGCCCTCCATGGATATGCCGTGTGATTGGCCCGACTCTACCTATTGCAGAGCCTTGCCGGCCTGCGCGTAGGCCGGCAAGATGCCGGCGCTCCCAGGATACAGCCGTCCATCGCCTGCTTCTGGGCAAGTGGCCTCGACACGAGGAAAGAGGCCACTTGCGTCTTATCTGCTATGACGCCGATCTCAGGCGGCGGTCATGGCATAGACGACAGTACCGCTGAGCGTCTGCGTCAGCCAGAGGATCTGCACGACGGTGCCGCCCTTCAGCGAGAGGTGCACCGGCTGCGTGCCGTAGCCGTAGCGGGCGATGACTTTGGCCGAACGGACGATCTTGCCCGCGGCATTGAGCACGTTGAAGACGACCGTGACCTCCGTGTTGGGCGCCTCGCCCAGCTTGATGCCCACACGCGCGTAGAAGTCGTGGCGGGGGTAGTGGGTGGTGGTCAGGGGAAGAGAAGCTGAGCCGCAGGCCTCGCCGACCAACGCCCAGCTCTCCAGCGTCGTGGCGCCGACGAGCCGCAAGTCGTCGGTGGAGACATCGGCGTTGCATTGCCGCGCAAAGTCGTTGGGGTTGATAGCTACACCGCCCTTGACCTCGACGGGAGGCTCGCTCGGCGGATAGATGCGCTCGGAGATGGTGGCGATGCCGGTCAGGCGCATGGCGTAGAGCATGCCGGTCGAGCCGCCGAACAGGAACGAGATGATGCTGGCCCGCTTGACGTTCACGTCGATGGACGCTCCTGGGTTGCCGCCCGTCACGGAGTAGGAGGCCTGGCGCAGCACGTGGTTGTCCTTGTCTTTGACGATCACCTTGACCGTGGCCGGTTTGCCGGACGTCTCGGTATCGGGGACCGCGAAGCGGGCATGGAAAGTCCCCTCGGCATTGGTGCAGCAGAAGAAGAGGCTGGCCGAGCCGCAGGCATAGGTAGAGAGGTAGGTCCCTCCCAGGACCGGCGCCCGTGCTACTGTCACGTCGTCGGTACCCACGCTGGAATTGCATTGCGAGGCAAAGGCACGCGGATCGACGGCGATACTTCCGGTTGCAGACCCACCGCTCTGGACACGATTCTGCGTCACGTAGGGTGCCGCACGGCCCGGCACGATGCTGATCGCCGTGATGTCCATACTGATGCCTGTGCCGCCGTCTATGTAAAGCTGGACCGTGCGGGCGCCGGTCAGGTCGACCCACAGCGGCTGCAGCCCGGTGCCGACGGCGGCCACGCCGATAGCTTTGCGCAGCAGATGCCCCTGCGCGTCGAGAGCGCGCATGTCGAGGTACTCCACGCCGACGTCCGACTTGTCGTCGGCGCCGTAGCGCAGCGCCAGGGTACCGTGTGTGTTGGCCGGGATAGACAGCGCGATCTGTCCGCAGCCCGTGCCGGTGAAGGAACCGGCGGTGGGGATGCCCACCAGCGTCACGGTGAGTGGGGTGGTCGCGGTGGCCCTGCTCATATTGCAACTGACTCTGGCAAGCGCGGTATTGTAGGGCGTAGCGCCCGAGGGCAGGGCGTTTGAGGGGGTGGATACCGGGTTCAGCGCCCTGGCCGAACCGGTGAGATGAACGTCGTAGACAAAGGTTGTGGGGGCCTTGAGGAACTTGAGCTGGATGGCGACCGCGCGAGCGACGTCGACATCGATGGTCGTCGGCTTGCCGCGCGTGGCCGTGAAATCCCCGGCAAAGAGGCTGAAGCTCGCGCCGTCCAACACGCGCACGCGCACCGCGGCCGGCTGGCCGCTGGTATCGTTGTCGGCCACGCCGAACTTGGCCTGAAAGTGCCCCTGGCCCGGATTATTGAGCGGCAGAACGGCGGTGCCGCATCCCGTTGACGCCTCTATGGCCGTCCCCGTCAGGATGTTGGTGCCATTGACCTGCCCGAGCTCGCTGTTGACGCCGGCATTGCAGCCGACCGCGAAAGCGGCGCCGCCGGGCGCCTGCGTGCCCGGCGTGCCATGCGTCGGGCCGGGGAACGTGATGCCGTTGGCACGCGCGAGCGAGAGAGGGTGCTGCGCCGCCGAGGCCGGCGAGTGTGTAAACGTCCCAACGGTCATCATACCAACCAGCACCACGGCGCCAAGCCGGCGCGCTACCCGCTGCGCTCTCGACCGTCTTCCCGCCCCACCTGCCGCCGGCCCGACCCGCCGGTTCCTCCAAGTATGCACTGCATCTCTCCTCGTACGACGATTGCCCTATTCAGTGCGAGATCTCTCGCAACCCTGTATGGATGTAGGGCATGGGGTATTTAGCGTCAAGGGATTAATACACAGACGTCACGACGATAGGCGGTGGACGCATTCCCGCTCTATCCCTAATGGCGCGGCGAGGGCCGGCCTTGTGCCGCGTTTGTGGGATAGGGCGTAAAACCCAACGCTTCAGCTTTGGGATATAAGCCCTTCACCCGCTTTAGCTATATCGCCTGTTATGCTATAGTAGCAATGTGCATAAAGCGACGTTCCGGTACCGCCTCTATCCCACGCCCGCGCAGGAAACAGCGCTGCACGCGACGCTTGGCGAATGTCGTTGGCTATACAATCGCCTGCTCGAAGAGCGCAAACTGGCGTGGGAGGAGACGGAGACGAACGTACGCTTGTACGATCAGGTGAACCGCATTCCCGCCCTGAAGCCGGAGCGGCCCACGCTTGACCGCGTGCACAGCCAGGTGTTGCAGAACGTGACGACACGCATCGACTTGGCTTTCAAAGCGTTCTTTCGCCGCGTCAAGGCGGGGGAGAAACCGGGCTATCCGCGTTTCCGCGGGGCCGGGTGGTATGACTCGTTTTGCTATCCCGGCAGTGGGCATAAGGTTGAGGGCCAGCGCGTGTTTCTCTCCAGGATCGGCCACGTCAAAGCCATCATCCATCGCCCACTGGAGGGGAAGATTAAGACGTGCTGTGTTAAGCGCACCGGCACGGGCAAGTGGTACGCGACCTTCGCCTGCGAGATCGAGGACGCGCCATTGCCGGCGAGCGAGAGCGCCGTGGGCATCGACGTGGGCCTGGCGTCGTTCGCCACCCTGAGTGATGGCACTAAGATCGCCAATCCCCGCTTCTTCCGCACAGATGAGAGGGCGCTAGCGAAGGCCCAACGTCGCCTTGCCAAAGAGCCCAAGCCGGAGAAGGGCCAGCGAGCGACGCCGGAGCGCCGCAAGGCAAAGAAGGTCGTGGCGCGCGTGCATGAGCGCATCGCCAACCGCCGCGCGGACTTCGCGCACCAGCGGTCTCGCAAGATCGCCAATCAGCACGGCGCCATCGCGATCGAGGATTTGTCCGTCAATCGCATGGTCCATAACCATTGTCTCGCTAAATCTATCTCCGATGCCGCGTGGTCGATGTTCGCGTCGATGCTGGCGTACAAGGCTGCAAGTGCCGGTCGCCGTTTCATCGCCGTCAACCCGGCCTATACATCGCAGGACTGTTCTAGATGCGGGCATCGGCAGAAGATGCCCCTCGTGGAGCGCGTCTACCGGTGTCCCTGCTGCGGGTTAGAGATCGGGCGCGATCACAACGCGGCTATCAACATACTGACTCTGGGGCTACAGAGTCTCGGTGCAAACCCGTAGAAGTCCATGGGCTTTAGCCCTGGGAGTAGTCACTGGATGTGCCACCGTATACTGGTAGCAGGCAGGAGCCGCCATTGCGGATACAGGCAGTTGAGGGAGGGCCGAACGATTCTAGCACCGCTGCAGCGGTTACTGCGCGTGCGCATCGTGCGCTATGCGCTGGTTGGCGGCATTGGCATTCCCGTGCACGACGCGGCGCTCTTTGTCTTCCTGACTCTGTTCGGTGCTCGCCTCTTCCCCCTGGCGTCGGTCTGCGCCTTCGAAGTGAGCACGACGGTCAACTTCGTGCTCAACCAGCTCTATACCTATAGTGAGCAGAAGCACCTGCGCGGCTGGGACTGGGTGGGGCGGGCGCTCAAAGCGCAGTTGACCAGCCTCTCGGCCCTGGCCATCGCCTTCGCCATCGGCCTTGCGCTGGTGTACGGGCTGCACCTCAATGCCTACCTGGCAAATGACATCGGCATCGTCTGCTCCTTCTTCTACAATTTCACCATCTCCAACCGCCTGGTCTTCCGTCCGGCGCCGTCCACCGGTAGCACCTCCACGGAGAACGCATGAGCGCCAACAACCCCGCGCCGGAGAACGCGGGCGTCATCGCCCCGCCGCCACTGATCTACACCGGGCCACTGCTGGCCGGCCTGCTGCTGAACCGGGTGAGGCCGGCCCCGTTCTTGCCGCGTCCGCTGGCGCGCGCGGCCGGCTGGTCGCTAACTGCCGCGGGCATGGCTCTGGCCGCGTGGTTCATCACAACCATGCGGCGCGCCGGGACACCGGTCGACCCGCGCGAACCGGTGCGGCGCATCGTAACCGACGGACCTTTCCGCTTCTCACGCAATCCCGGCTATTCCGCCATGGCGCTGATGTACGTGGGTATCTCCTGCCTGGCCAATGCACGCTGGCCGCTGCTGTGGCTGCCCGCCGTCCCGGCGGTGATCCAGCGCGGCGTCATCGAGCGCGAGGAGCGCTATCTGTCCCGCACCTTCGGCGACGAGTACGATCGGTACCGCTCGCGCGTTCGCCGCTGGATATAGAACGGGTTCGTGTCCGGAAAAATAGATGAATGCATCTTGCTCGGATTCGGTGAGCTTGCGGAACTCGCGGAGAAAGAGCGCCCATTCATCATGCGTCGGCATCCACCGACTCCGGCGTCGCCGTGGCTAGGCGGGCATTGGCCTGTCGAATGCGCTCTTCACTGACGCCCAGATGCCGC
>Ga0070740_10002271_pt1 | contig 23183 bp, 19 predicted proteins | sample Coa_R2_FD_67286 | JGI IMG/M metagenome (GOLD analysis project Ga0070740, IMG submission 67286) | Surface soil microbial communities from Centralia Pennsylvania, which are recovering from an underground coalmine fire - Coalmine... | ecosystem: Environmental > Terrestrial > Soil > Unclassified ...
CGCTGACCTGAAAGAAGGAGAATGCCTGCAAGCCACACAGCAATCTGGGCGATTTCACTGCTTGCCATTGCATTGATGCTCCTTCGTCCCTGGAAAATTTCGGAGGCCACATGGGTCTGCTGCGGAGCAGGCCTGCTTCTATTGCTGCGATTGGTTCCGTCTGGAATAGCCTGGCACGCGGTGGGAGAAGGTCTGGATGTTTATCTTTTTCTGGCCGGAATGATGCTGCTGGCCCAATTAGGGCATACGCATGGGGTGTTTGACTGGCTGGCTACAGTGGCCATTCAGCACGCAAAAGCGTCCCGAATGCGGTTATTTGCGCTCATTTATGCGGTTGGGACCGTTGTAACCATCTTTATGTCGAACGACGCGACGGCTGTTGTGTTGACTCCTGCTGTTCTGGCTGCGGTAAAAAAGGCCAAAAGTGAGCCACTTCCCTACCTTTTGAGCTGCGCTTTTATTGCAAATGCGGCGAGTTTTGTGCTGCCTGTCTCTAATCCGGCGAACCTGGTTGTCTTTCATTCCGGCGTTCCACCGCTTGCGCAATGGCTGCACACCTTTGCATTGGCATCGGTGCTCTCGATTCTCGCGACCTTCGTCGCTCTGTTCTGGTATTGCCGTGGTACTCTTCGCGGCAATACGGAGAGCAATATTGCGGATGGACATCTCTCCCCAGCCGGAAAACTGGCACTGGGAGGAATCGGATTTGTTGCCGTTGTGCTGCTGATTACTTCGGCGCTGGGAACGGATTTAGGATTGCCTACCTGCGTCGCATCGGTTTTTGTGGTTCTGGTGATTTGCGCGCGGGAACGCAGGAGTCCGGCTCCTATCCTTCGAGAAATTTCATGGAGCGTGATTCCGCTGGTTGCGGGACTTTTTGTGCTGGTTGAAGCCATGAACCGCGCTGGAGCTTCTCATCTGGTATTGGCCGCTTTACACACACTCTCAACGTGGCCGCGAGTCGCGGGAGCGATAGCTGCGTCTTTCGGAGTCGGAATGGGAAGCAATCTTCTCAATAACCTTCCGCTGGGGCTGATTGCCGGGTCTTCTGTTCATCAAGCCCATATCGCCGGAAGCCTGCGTAATGCCGTGCTGGTTGGGATCGATCTTGGTCCGAATCTGTCGGTGACCGGATCGCTGGCCACGATTCTATGGCTGATTGCGATTCGCAAAGAGGGCCTGCACGTGAGTGGGTGGACGTTCCTCAAGGCCGGCATTGTGGTTATGCCTCCGGCGCTGCTGCTGGCTACTCTGGCTGTAGCGGCCGTCCGGTGAGACTTGCCCCATTCTTTCAGCAACAATAGCGCGGAGATGTTGGGGACGCTATACAGTAGAAACCTTGCCACAGAGCGCAAAGGCTTTGCAGAAAACTTAAGTAAAAATGAGTCCGTCGATTTCAGACAGCAAATCAGGATTGTGCAGCCGAAGAAACTGCAGATCTCTCCGCTGCGGCGCTTCGCACCTTCGGTCGAGATGACAACTTCCGAACTCCAGTTCACGCCGCAAGGATGACAATTCGATAGTCGCGATGCAATGGCTATTGACCGAATGCTTTTTCCAGGAATTTGACGATGCGCTGACGGGCATCGAAGCCATGCCAGGGCTCGGGGCTGGGGTTGCCGAAGATTCCAATTGCAAGCGGGCCGTGGTCTTCGCGCGGATAGCGGACCAGATCGACGGCAACGCCGGCCTGGCGCAGAGCGCGGTACATTTCCAGGCTCTGGCCCAGCGGGTCGGTAGTGTCGCTGTCACCCTGCAGAAGAAGAAACGGCGTCTTTGCGTGAGCTGCACCGGAGAGTGGACTCTGCTTCCATGCATCGTCATCGTGCTCCCAGGGTTTTCCGTAGAACCAGCGGTCATACCAGGAGCTGCTTTCGGTGCCGTATTCGCTGTATTGGTCAATTACCGGAGCGCCGCTGATAATTGCTTTGAAGCGGTCCGTTTTCCCTTCGGCGAAGCCGGCCATCTCGCCGCCATAACTGTAGCCCATGAGCGCGAGCTTGTCTGGATCAATGGAATTGTGAGCAATCACAAAATCCACTCCGGCCATGATGTCGCGGAAGTCCGCGCCGCCCAGATCATTCTTATTATCTGCGGCAAAAGCGGCTCCGTACCCGGTGCTGCCGCGTGGATTAGGCCGGAGCACGGCCCATCCGTGCCCCAGCAGAAACGGGACCAGCGGGGAATAGCTGTCCTCCCATGCGCCTGTAGGGCCGCCATGCACGTCTACGATAAGCGGGACTTTGCGGTCTTTGGCCTGCGGAGGCAGATAGAGCAGTCCTTCTATGGTCTTGCTTTCGTTTTGCCACTGAATGAGCTGCGAGGGTGTTTCCGTCCATCGAGCGGGCAAGACTGCGGGCGTATTGAGCGCGCGCGGAGTATGCCCAAGTTTTTCAGCAAAAAAGAGTGTTGGCGGTTTTGTGCTGGTTGAACCAATCCAGACCCATCCGCCACGTTTGGCATTAGTATTGAGATTTGTAACCACCGTAGTGTCAAATTTAAACGTCTCAGGTGAACCACCAAACCGGGCAAAAGAAACCTGCGTGCCGTTCTGCACCGATTGCAGGACTTTGCCCTCGGCGGCAATGGGGCCTTCATGACCGATGGAGCCGGAGTATCCGTGGCTGAGATTTTGAATAGAACCGTCACTCACCGCGAATTCATAAAGATCGTCGTAGCCCGGAGGAGAGTCCTGCTCAGCCTGGGCAAGCAGATAGATGCTCTTGCCATCCTCAGACCACGTTGCCTGTGACACGGTCGGAGGAATCTGTTTCAGCGTCTCAGGGTGATCGGGAGCATTTGCCTGCAACAGCCATGCGCTCTTTGCCGGGCCTAAATCTCCTGCATTACCTGGCTTCTCCGATACGACGAGCAGTTTGTCAGATTGCGCGCTCCATACGGCGGATTCCACATTTGCTTCAGCGGCTGTCTTCGTGAGTTTGCCTGTTGTTGCATCAAGCAGGTAGAGCCGTGAACCGTGTGGATTGTGATCGACCCAGTCCGCGTCAGCCTTGTCAGTCTCCTGCTTTTTCTCGCCGGGAGTTTGCGGGTCGTGAGCAATGATGGCGATCCATTTCCCGTCGGGAGAAATCGCGAACCGTTCCACATCGATCTCGACCTGCTCCGGCTTCTCGGTTGATTTTTTCTGATTTGGCGGAATTGCATCCGGCTCTGTCGATGCATCGACCGGCGGATCAATCTTCAAGTCGTAAGGATGCGCTTCTCCACCTTCCATCGGCAGGCGATAGAGTTGCGTGTGCTCACCGCGCCTGGCAAGAAAGAGAACGGCGCTTCCATCCGGCAGCCATTCGCCATTGTGCTCGCCGCGTTTATCGGAGGCGGGGGAGTAGGTCAACTGGCGCGAGATGTTCTGTTTGATATCCACGAGCCAGAGATGTGAACGCCCACCATCGGCGGTGGCGTCAGCCACCTGCACAAGCACGCTTTGCGCATCAGGCGAGAGACGGGGCTGACTCATTGCACGCGTGTGGCGCAGGTCTTCGTTGGATGGGAAGCGCACTTCCTGCGCGGAAACTCCGACAGCGGCTGCGGCCAGCAGAACGCTGAGAACGTACTTTGTGGGCATGCCATTGAGAATACCCTGAGCCGGCAACTTATTTAACAAGTAGTTATCAAATCCCTGTACACTCGCTGAAGCCGATTCCACTTTGAGCTCTATTTATCGGTCTGTATGGATGCTTCTTTACAACCCGTTCCGACGGAAACCGTCGCGCAGCCTTCCTTCTGGGCATCGGTCCGTGAAGCACTGCGCGGCTCGCATCAGGATTACACCGCCGGCAATCTGAACCGCGCCATCCTGCTGCTGGCGATCCCGATGGTGCTGGAGATGGTGCTGGAGTCGCTGTTTGCGGTAGTGGATGTCTTCTGGGTGGGGCATCTCGGCGCAAATGCAGTCGCCACAGTTGGTTTAACGGAATCTCTACTGTCGCTGGTTTTCGCTGTCGGCATTGGGCTTTCGATGTCTACAACAGCGATGGTGGCGCGGCGTATCGGCGAAAAGGACCCGGAAGATGCAGCGATTGCAGGCGTGCAGGCCATCTTTCTCGGCCTGCTGGTTTCTTTGGGAATCGGAATTCCCTGCTTCATCTTTGCACCCAAGCTTCTGCAGTTGATGGGTGGTTCGCCGGAACTCGTCGCCACCGGTTCAGGCTATGCGCGGATTGCGCTGGGCGGATGCGGCGCGATTGTCATGCTTTTCCTGAATAACGCGATTTTTCGCGGAGCAGGCGATGCGGCGATTGCGATGCGTCTGCTCTGGGTGTCGAACATCATTAATCTGATCCTCGATCCATGCCTGATCTTCGGCCTGGGGCCATTTCCAAAGCTGGGGGTGACCGGCGCTGCACTGGCGACGTTCATCGGGCGCAGCATCGGCGTGCTGTATCAGTTTTATCGTCTGCTGAAAGGCACGGAGCGCATTCATGTGCTGGCGCGCCACATTCGCGTGCGCCTGAATGTTCTCTGGCGTCTATTGCGCGTATCGGTTACTGGAATTTTGCAGTTCGCCATCGCGCACACAAGCTGGATCGCGATGGTCCGGATCATTTCTTTTTTCGGAGCCAATGCCCTTGCCGGGTATACGGTGGCGATTCGTATTCTCATTTTCATCATTCTGCCGTCATGGGGATTGAGCAATGCAGCGGCCACACTTGTCGGGCAGAACCTGGGAGCGAAGCGTCCGGATCGCGCAGAGAAATCCGTCTGGCGCACCGGACTCTACAATGTCCTCTTTCTTGGAGGTATCGGCGTCTTCTTCGTTTTCTTTGCCACACCCGCCGTCAAGCTCTTTATCCAGGACCCAGCGGTTGTACCGATTGCGGCGACAGCATTGCGCATCCTGAGTTACGGCAATATCGGTTACGCCTATGCCATGGTGATGCTCCAGGCCTTCAATGGAGCAGGCGATACTGTGACTCCAACTGTTGTGAACTTCTTCGGGTTCTGGATGTTCCAGATTCCGCTGGCGTGGTGGCTCTCTTTCCGCTTTGAGATGCATGAGTTCGGCGTTTTTCTCGCCATAGTTCTGGCGGAGGGATGCATTGCCGGAGCCGGTGTGCTACTTTTCCGGCGCGGACGGTGGAAACAGCAGAAAATTTAAGCCCGCTTGCGCCTTTACACTGAAAGCATGGCTTTCGTTATTCCCGCGGACAGGATTCGGCTGATTGTTTTTGATCTTGACGGCACGCTGATCGACTCGCGCAAGGACCTCGCCAACTCCATTAATGCCATGCTTACGGAGTTTCATCGTGAGCCTCTGCCGGAGGAAATCATTGCCGAATATATTGGCGATGGGGCCGGGATGCTGGTGCGGCGGGCGCTGGGGGATCCTGAGGACGAGAAACTGGTGGAGAGCGCACTGAATTCTTTTCTGCACCACTACAGGATTCACAAGCTGGACTACACCTATGTATATGACGGAGTTTTTCCGGCGCTCGATGCGCTGAAAGATGGACGCCGGATGGCGGTGCTGACCAACAAGCCCGTCCGGCCGGCGGAGGCGATTTGCGAAGCGCTGGGGCTGAGTCCTTATTTCTTTCGCATTTATGGCGGCAACAGTTTTGCGACGAAGAAGCCCGATCCGGAAGGACTGACCACTCTTATTCGCGAGGCCGAGGTGCTGCCGGAAGAGACGGTGATGGTCGGCGATTCGGACGTTGATATTTTGACGGCGCGGCGCGCGAAGACGTGGGCCATTGGATGCCGGTATGGGCTTTCGTCTCATACGGTGGAATCCATACCATCAGATTGCCTCGCTGATTCACCGCGAGACTGGATTTCTGCGCTGGATGCTGAGAAGATAAGAGAATCGAATCGTTTCGAATAGTTCCGGGGCGTGAGGGCTTTCCGGAAAACCTTAAACTGGTTTGACCACCGGCCAACTCTGCAAGTTTATTTTTCGTCAGAAGGAGATTTCCGCCTTGGTGCGTATTGCCTTGCTTTCTGCACTTCTTGTCTGCCCGATCGCTTATGCCGCAGCAGATGCGCCTCCGGCGACAGCGCCCAGCTCGGCAGTTGCCACAGTCACCGGCACAGTGGCAGATACAACCGGAGCGATTATTCCCGGCGCGCAGGTTGAGCTGACGGACGCGACCGGCGCAGTTGCAGCCACTACGACGACCGATGCATCCGGACACTTTCGCATTCAGCCGCCGCGCCAGGGTGATTATTCGTTGGTTGTGAGCCTGCAGGGATTCGAAACGGCCTCGCAGCATATACACGCCGGCGCAACCGCCGGCACTCCGGTGAGTTTTGCGCTTTCTGTTGCGGCTGCCGTGACTCAGGTGGAAGTGAATGCGAATTCCAACGTAGACCTGACGGCCTCTGACGAAAACGGCGACACCGCGGTGATGAGCTCGGACGATCTGAAGGCCATGCCGGTTTTCGATAACGATTATGTAAGCGCGATGAGCAACTTTCTTGATGCCGGTCAGGGATCGACTGCGGGAACCGGGCTGATGGTGGATGGCGTTGAGGCGAATCGTGCACTGGTATCGCCTTCCGCGGTGCAGGAAGTGCATATCAATCAGGATCCGTATTCGGCGCAGTATTACAGGCCGGGTCGCGGGCAGATTGAGATCATTACCAAGCAGGCCGCGGATGCTTATCACGGTCAGTTGAATTTTTTGTTCCGCGATGCGGCGCTGAATGCGCAGAATAAGTTTGCTCCCAGCAAGCCGCCGGAACAGCGTCGCATTTACGAAGGCAATGTGACGGGGCCGCTCTGGCATGCGAAGAATTCTTCGTTCCTCTTCTCATTTGATCGCGCGGAAGAAGACCTGAGCGCGGTGGTGAATGCGACGGTTGCGCCGACGCCGGAGAATCCGAGCGGCATCTTCAATGAGAATGTGCCGGCTCCGACACGGGACACGGAATTCTCGCTGCGCATCGGGCATCAATTTAATGACAAGAACTCCGCGTCTGTGATGTACGCCTTTCAGGATGCGACGAACCGCAATCAGGGCGTCGGCAACCAGACGCTGCCTGAAGCTGGGTATAACTCGGAGGGTCGAGAAGACGACATCATTCTTCACGACGACTACATCGTTTCGCCTTCGATTCTGAACCAGGCTTCGATTGTGCTGGAACGAAGTTATGATCCGATCTCGAACGTGACTGAGCAGCCGAAGATCAATGTGAAAGGCAATTTCACCGGCGGCAGTGCGCAGGATGAACAGTTGCGGACTGAATATAATCTGCGGGCAAACGAAATGGTTTCGTGGACGAAGGGGCCGCACAGTTTGAAATTCGGCGTCAACCTGCCGCACCTGAGCCGCCGTGTTCTGGAGGACAAGACCAACTCTGCCGGGACTTATACCTATGGTCCGACATACGCGGCTGACGGGACTCTGGTGGCCACGGCGATTCAGAATTATCAGGCAGGACGACCTTCAGGATTTTCCATTCAGCAGGGGCAGACTCGTTTTGTTTACAACCAGGTCGAAGCAGGGGCTTTCTTTCAGGACCAGATCAAGCTGACGCCGCGGTTCTCGCTTACACCGGGACTGCGTTATGACTGGCAGAACTTTCTCGATAACGATGTCAACAACTTCTCGCCTCGCCTTTCGTTCGCGCTTGTGCTGAACAAAGAGCACGAGATGGTCATGCGAGGAGGCGGCGGGATTTACTATGACCGCACCGGCTCCGGGCCGCTGGCTGATCTGGCTCGCTACCAGTACGCAGCGTTGCGCCTGCTGCAGGTTTCCTCGAACCAGCAGGCACTTTGCAATCCTATCGAGGACTGCGCTGATCTGTCGGCGCTGCCGCCGTCGCTGGTAGAACGCGCTCCGGGATTGAAGACTCCGTACCAGATCAATTACGGGATTTCGATTGATCGCAAGGTCGGGGAGAATGGCACGATTTCAATTGGCGGGCGTGTGAATCGCGGGGTGAATCTCTATCGCTCGTTGGACATCAACGCGCCGCTTCCTCCGGATTATTCGGAGCGGCCTGATGCTGACGTCTCGCAGCTGCGGGAGATTCAGGCGGAGGGCACGCAGAACGGCAGTGCTCTCGACATCAATTATCGGGGGCGGTTCAACAAATACTTCACCGGGTTTGCCTGGTATACGTGGAGCCATTACGGCAACAACACCAGCGGGATTTCATGGTTTCCGGAGAATCAATTTGAGCCGAATGCGGAATGGGGTCCGGCAGACTGGGACCAACGGCAGCACTTTGGGTTCTATGGGATGTTCAACCGCGATCATCTGCTGAATCTGGGTGTAGGGATTTTTGCGAACAGCGGAAAGCCCTGGAGCATCACGACCGGCGATGATTCCTATGGCACAAATCTTTTTAATGCGCGTCCGGATGATGTGCCGCGCAACTCGGAGATTGGCCCTGACTACGCTGATCTCGACCTGCGCTGGGGATATGATTTCAAGCTGCATCCTAAGGAACTGGACAAGAGTCCTACGATTGGCCTGTCGGCTTCAGCCTTCAATGTGCTGAATCATGCGAATGGATCGTTTGTCGACACGGTGGAAGGCAGTGAAGATTTCGGTCAGGTGACCAGCGCGTATCCTCCGCGTCGGATGCAATTGGCGATGCGGTTTAATTTCTAAGCATCTATTTTTTTTGTCACCCTGAGCGCTGCGAAGGACCTGCTTCTCACCATCGCAAATCATATTGCGTGAAGCGGGTCCTCAACTCAGGAGGATACAGCTTTTCCCTTCTCCTGCAGGTGAGCAAGAAAGGCCCGTTGCACGCGATTCAGTGAGCGTCCACGAAGCACAACGGCCACGATTGTGCGAAACGCTCGCGGGTCGGCTAGGCGCACAAATACGCGATCGAGCGCGCTGTCGAGGGCCATTTCCGGAACGATAGAAATACCCACCCCGGCCGAGACCATGCCGAGAAGGCTGCTGAACTGGCCGCTCTCGAACGCAACCTGCGGATTGAGACGGGCGCGCTTGCAGGCCGAGATTGCGATATCGCGAAAGCAGTGGCTGTCGCGCAGCAAAACAAAAGACTCCGTTCGCAGATCGCCCAGAGAAATCTCCTTGCGCTTTGCCAGTGCATGATCGCGCGGCAGCACAGCGTAGAGCGGCTCTTTATGCAGTGGAATAATTTCGAATTCGCGATGCTTCAAAGGCAGCGACATGATGGCGAGATCGAGCGATAGATTTCTGATCCCTTCCACGAGAATCGGCGTGGTTTCTTCGATGATTCTGAGGGAGGCCTCAGGGAACTTCCGCGTGAATCTGGCCACACGCGAAGGCATAAAATACGGGGCGATGGTGGGGATGACTCCGACGGTAACGCTCCCCTTTGTATCCTTGCGCCCGTAATCGACCTCGGAGCGCGCCGCTTCCATCTCCTGCAGAATGGCGCGGGCGCGGGGAAGAAAAATCTTGCCCGCATCGGTGAGACGAACACGACGCCCGAGACGGTCAAAGAGACGCGTGCCAAGCTCGTCTTCCAGTTTTGAAACCTGCTGGGAAAGCGACGGCTGTGCCACATGGCAATGCTCGGCGGCGCGGCTGAAGCTACCGCTTTCAGCAATGGCACAGACATAGCGCAACTGATGAAATTCCATATGTTTCCATTCACTATAGGGTATTCGATGCTGGACGACTCGGTTTTGCAATAACCGCAATTCGCAAGAACACAGCGCATTTGTGAAATGGCAGTGAGAACTACATAATTCTTCGCTCAGTATGACTATGCGATTTGGTGTTTGTTTCCTGTGCAATGAGACAATGTTTTCGACATGACTCTCGGCAGAAGTGTGCAACTGGAAGAGAAGAAGCGCGGCCATCCTGTACTCCGCTTTTTTCTTATTCTGTTTGTTCTTGTGGTCTTGGCTTTAGCAACCGGCGTATTGGGCGGAGTATGGTGGCTCAGGCACGCTATGCGTACTTCTCTGCCTGTGCTTGATGGCTCGATACGTGTTACGGGTCTCTCTGCATCGGTTACGGTGCGGCGCGACCAACATGGTGTCCCGCACATAGAAGCCGCGACCCTAGATGATCTCTTTGAGGCGCAGGGGTACATCACGGCGCAGGACCGTCTCTGGCAGATGGACATGGCGCGCCGCTCAGCTGCTGGAGAACTCGCCGAGCTATTGGGCAAGAGGCTCGTGGATCATGACCGCCTGCAGCGCGTGTTGCAGATGCGGGCGACCGCTGAACGCATGACAGCCAGTCTTTCCGAGCGTGACCGCCGTTTCTTTGAAGACTATGCGCGCGGCGTGAATGCGTACATCGACTCGCATCGTGATCGCCTGCCTGCAGAATTCCGCCTATTGATGTATAAACCGAAACCGTGGCAGCCGGTTGATTCAGTGCTGGTTGGCCTGAGCATGGTGCAGATTCTGGACGAACACTGGCAGGACAAGCTGAGTCGCGAGAAGATCGAATCGCGACTGGGGCCGACCCTTGCCGCTGACCTCTATCCGACCGGCTCATGGCGAGACCACCCGCCAACCGTGACCCCGCCGGACCTGACCGCGCCACAACAGAACATTCCCGACGTGCCGCTGGATGAGTCGCAGACTTCGTTGCACGATCTTCTGCATCTGCGCGAGCTGATTCATGGCGCACAGGACGTTTGCCGCGAATGTATTCCCGGCTCAAACGAATGGGCCGTATCCGGCGGACATACAGCAAGCGGCAAGCCGCTTCTCTCAAATGATATGCATCTGGGCCACGCCATTCCCAATACCTGGTATGAGGTGGATCTGAAATCCGGCGGCTTCCATGTGGCCGGTGTTTCCGTCGCCGGAGTTCCCTTTGTGATTGCCGGCCGCAACGACCACATCGCATGGGGATACACCGCGCTTTATGGCGACACGCAGGACATTTATGTAGAGCAGACCAACAGCCAGCATGAATATCTGAGTGGCGGCAACTGGAAGCCTTTCGAACACACAACGGAAACAATTCACGTGCGCGGCAGCAGCGATGTGACAGTCGATGTGGAGCGCACTGATCAGGGAATTGTGCTCAACCCCCTGCTGCCCAATGAGAGGCGCACGCTCCTGCTGCGCTGGTCGGCATATGATCCGAAAACGGGAAACGTCCCACTATTTGATCTGGACAGCGCAAGCGATTGGCAATCGTTTCGTCAGGCGGTGAACACATGGTGGGCTCCGACACTCAACGTAGTTTATGCAGACGATCAGGGCCACATCGGCTATCAGGCCATCGGCTACATACCTAACCGGCCTACAGGAATTAAAGGCACGCCCATCAACGACAGGCAGCATGAATGGCAAGGTTTTATCCCGTTCGATCAGATGCCGAGTACGTTCGACCCGGCGAATGGCATTCTGGCCACGGCGAACTCGCGGGTCACGCCGGACAATTATCCTTTTCAGATCACGCTTGAATGGGCCAGCCCGTATCGTAATGAACGCATCTGGAAGTGGCTCTCAGACAAAGACAAGCTCACGCCTGCGGACATGCTAACGCTGCAAACAGACGTCTATTCAGAACTGGACCAAGAATTTGCGCAGCGCTTCGCTTACGCGATTGATCACGCCGGCAAGACGACTCCGCGTCTGCGCCAGGCTGCGGACCTAATGCGCTCATGGGATGGCGTGGTCGGCACTGCCTCCGCTCCTGCTGCTATCGTGGACGCTGCTAAACATACCTTCTGGCCGATGTTGCTGGAACCGAAGCTTGGAGGCGATTGGAAAGCATACGAATGGGCATCCAGCGCCTTTGCGCAGGAGCAGATCATCATGCACGCGCCGGCGCAGTGGCTGCCGAAGGGCTATGCCACATGGGACGATTTTCTGGCTGCATGCGTGAGCCGCGGGCTCGAAGAAGAGCATGCCCCAGCAGACCTGCGAAACTGGCGCTACGGCTATCAGCATCCGGTCGAGATCGAGCACCCGCTTTATGGCCTGCTTCCCTACTTCAAAAAATGGACGGGGACAGGCAAACAGCCGCAATCCGGCGATACCAGCACAGTGAAACAGGTAAGCCGCACCTTCGGACCATCGCAGCGTTTCACCATGGACTGGAGTAACATCGACGGCTCGACAGAAAACATTGTCCTGGGCGAATCGGGCAACCCACTAAGTCCCTATTATCGCGACCAGTGGACGTACTGGTACGACGGCACTACCTTTCAGTTGCCATTTACTGATGCTGCGATTGCCGCTTCGACTTCACACACATTGCAACTGCTGCCGTGAAGGTTTCCTTTCACTTTTCGCATAGCCTGTCGAGCAATGCCACGCGGCACCATCGGCGCAGATCGCTGATCCTGGCTTGCGCCATGATTGCTGTGTTGCCGCTGGCGTGGCGCGGCACTTCATGCGGCCATGATTTTGATTTTCATTTGCAGTCATGGCTGGAAGTAGTGCATCACTGGCACGAGGGCATTTTGTATCCTCATTGGGACGCTTCAGCGAACTATGGCGCCGGGGAGCCGCGTTTTGTTTTCTACCCTCCCATTTCATGGCTGCTGGGAGCGCTGCTCGGGGTGCTACTGCCCTGGTCATGGACGCCGGTTGCGTTCACACTGATAGCATTTATCGGCTGCGGTCTCAGTTATTTTGCCATGGCGCGTGAATGGATGGCTGACGATGCTGCCGCAGTCGCTGCATGTATCTATTTGCTGAATCCATATCTGCTGTTCGTTGCTTATGAGCGCAGCGCTTATGGTGAGTTGCTCTCGGCCGTTCTGCTGCCGCTGCTCGTGCTTTACGGATTGCGCGAGAAGCCGTCGCTGCTTCCGCTCTCGTTGGTCATAGCGGCGTTGTGGCTTACCAATGCGCCGTCTGCGGTCATGGGCTGCTACCTGCTTGTGCTGCTCATTGCTGTTGAAGCAATCAAAAATCGTAATTATGCGCTGATTGGCCGCTCTGCCGGTGCCGCAGCTCTGGGGCTGGGATTGGCTGCCTTCTACATCGTGCCGGCAGCTTACGAGCAGCGCTGGGTGGAGATTGCTCGCGCCATTGGGTCAGGCATGCGCGTTGAAGACAGCTTTCTCTTTGGACATACCGGCGAGGCATTCCACGATCAGGTATTGCGTACTGCTTCATGGATTGCTGTCGCGATGCTGATTGCTTCCGTGATCGCAGCTCTGACTACGCACCGAAACAAGCTGCGAGCGCCGTTCATCACAGTTTTCATTGCGATTGGCATTTTGCTGCTCCCTTTCAGCGATGGAATCTGGCGGCATGTGCCGGAGCTGAAATTCCTGCAATTCCCGTGGCGCTGGCTTCTGGTGCTGGGCGTGGCTATGGCTACATTCATTGGACTCGCTCTGCGCGGCAGCTTTCATGAAGCAACGACGCGCAGGCATATCCTGATACGCGCCCTCAGCATGCTTGCGCTTGCTGGCGTTATGTCCTCGGTGGCCGCACTCGTCTTCTGGCAGCCTTGCGATGACGAGGACAACATCACAGCCCAACGAGCTACATTTCGCGATGGAGGTTTCGAAGGTACCGATGAATACACTCCTGCGAACGCCGACAATGGAGACATTCAGCAGGACCTGCCACAAGTACGCGTGCTCATGTCAGCCGATGCCGATCAGGCTGACAGTTCCGTCGCGGAAAATCCAGAGTGGATCGGAGACACGCGCGACGCAGTCCATGCAACGACAAACATCCATCACTGGAAACCAGAAGAGAAAGAAGTAGAAATCCAAATACAGGGACCGGCTTACGCCATCTTCAGGCTGATGGATTATCCCGCATGGCAAGTGACGGTAAACGGCATGCCGGTCGCTACCAGACCGCGTCGGGACGACGGGCTGCTGACGGTTCCGCTTCAAACAGGGCGATCAGTGATCACAATCCGCTATATAGCAACACGAGATGTAGAGACAGGCCGCGCGCTTTCTCTGCTGGCCTTGTGCATCGCCGTCGCGCTCTATACGCAAACGAAGAGACGGCGAAATCTTCAGTTATGATGAAGAGGAATGCAAGTTGAAGTAAAAGATCTGCTTCTCTCCGGTCAGGAACTGACCGATGCCGCGTTGGAACGCCTTCTTCCGCCGGAAACACAAGTTCCCGCTTCCATCCATAAAGCCATGCGCCACAGCACCTTCGCCGGCGGCAAGCGCCTGCGTCCGGTGCTGGTAATGGAATCCGCGCGTATGATTCGGGGCGATGAAAAACTACCTGAAGGCATTGAGGAGCTCGGCGCGGCCATCGAAATGCTGCATACGTATTCGCTCATCCACGATGACCTGCCCGCGCTCGATAACGACGACCTGCGGCGCGGCAAGCCGACCTGCCACGTTGTCTTTGGAGAAGCGATTGCGATTCTCGCCGGGGACGCATTGCAGACACGCGCATACGAAGTGCTGGCAAACCTCCGTTGTCCTGCCCCCGCGACGGTCGAGATCATTCGCCTCATTGCCAATGCCACCGGCACAGTCGAAGGCATGATTGGCGGGCAGGTGCTCGATCTTGAAGGCGAAGGAACAAAGCCCACCGCCGAATCTGTCGATGCAATCCATCGCGCCAAGACGGGAGCACTGATTCGCGTCAGTGTCGTTACCGGCGGACTATATGCAGGTGCTACACCGGAAGACGCGCGGCGACTGACCGAGTTTGGACGCAAGTCCGGGCTAGCATTCCAGATTGTCGATGATGTGCTCGATATGACGCAGGACTCCGCGCATCTGGGCAAAACCGCAGGCAAGGACCTGGCCACTGACAAAGCTACCTGGCCTGCTGTCTTCGGCATTGAAGCCTCAAGGCAGCATGCGCAGAAGCTGATTGAAGAAGCCTTTGCTGAGCTTGCCCCTTATGGCTCTGCGGCTGAAGGGCTCAAATCCGTCGCACGGTATCTGGTCGAGCGCACAAATTGAATGCAGGTTATAAATGGCACTGACTGAAGAAGACGTTCTCACCGCCTTGCGCGATGTTTATGACCCGGAAATCCCGGTGAACATCGTTGATCTCGGGCTTATCTACCGTGTTGCGGTAACGCCCGATCTGGATGCCCCCGGCATGGTTCCGAAGCATCGCGTACAAGTCGATATGTCAATGACTTCGCCCGGTTGTCCTGCCCACGGAATGATCATGGACAATGTTCGCAACCGGCTCGCCTGCATTCAGGAAGTCGGCGAGACACAGGTGAATCTGGTCTGGGAGCCGACCTGGGGTCCGGAGCGCATCAGCGAAGCAGGCCGCAAGCAGTTAGGAATTGGCTAAGCCTGAACCCCGGAAATTATTATCAACATACCCAGGGATTGTCATCCTGAACAAAGTGAAGGACCTGCTTTGATCCGTGGGCGGGAAAAAGCAGGTCCTTCGACTACGCGCCTACGGCGCTCCGCTCAGGATGACAATTTTGAGCTGAGATGGTCCGAATATCTAACCAATTGAATTCCGCAGCCTGTTTCCCTGCTTTGCTACTTCATTGATGAAGTCTTCAACGCGCACAAGAACATCCTGTCCCTTGCGCAGATATCCGGGGAGGCTCTCCCATAGCTCACGGGCAGCCTCAGGATGCTCCAGAAGCCCGACAGTTGCGCCGGCCGCTACAATGCCCAGGGCTGCCTTGCGATGGCCGGAAAGAAAGAGGCATGCGCCGGCAATCAGCGATCCGGCGGCGACAGCGCGCTGCCAGGAGAATTCCGGCAGGTTCTCAGGAAGTCTCTCCTGAATTTCGTGTGAAAGATTTGTCAGACCCATTCCTACTCCTCTTCACTAGGATGCCGCGAGTGTGGTTTTAATCCAGATCAAAATCGCGCAGGGGCTTGCCCGTATCTGGAGTTTCTTTGGCTTTGCGCAGCGCCTCGGCAAATTTCTTTTCCAAGAGATCGTTTTTGTTCTTTTCCGCGTCGACGGCCTGGCGGAAGAGGCTTTCCTTACGTTCGTCCTGCTCGCGCATAGCGCGCGCGGCTGTTTCAAAATCCTCAAAGGTACGTTTGCGCGGCGCTGGCGTATGGGCGATTACAGCGCGCGTTGCCGGATCAACCTTGAGCATGGCTCCGCAATCGGGGCAGGCTACTTCAAACGGAGTTTGTTCCTTCGACGGCATATCAACATGTGATTGTAGGCCACTGGCGGCGGCTTTCGCCAGTCGAGGAGTTAGAGGTACAGGGCCTTGTGCCCAGGACACTCCTGCGCGGCATTTTCTAACAGCAAGTCGATCAGAACATCGCCATACTTTGAAAGAAAAAAGGCTGCCCCCACGACGCGTTCCTGCGGATGATTGTCCGGACAGAGGCTCAGATAGAGCGCGTCCACATGTCGTTGGATACTTGCCTCTTTCTGTAGTTGGAAATTTGCCGCAAGACGCCGAAGGCGATTCATCTGATACCTCATTTTGGATGCAGCTACATCGACGGAACGCCCCAGACCAGCATCCATTGCGTGCATCCATTCGGTCAGCGTTTTCAGTTCGTCATCCAGCGCATTTCCGGCAGAGGCGAGCTTCTTTTTTCCTTCGATGGGCAAGGATCGTGCTCCCAACCGCTGTGCCAACTCCTCCGGGCGGCATGAGAGCACGTCTGAAAGAGACACTTCGTGCCGGTTCAGCACCTCAGCAATCGCAGGCTCAATTAAAGTGGCGCTTAATCGCGGTAGCACTGGAGTGACACGCCCGAGGACCTTTTCGTAAACCACCTGTGATTGCGCAAAATAGGCAATCTCTGCCGGGCCGCCGATGTAAGCCGATGTGGGCAGAATGGAATCCTGAAACACAGCCCTGAAAAGAGCATTCGGACTGAAACGCTCAGGTTCTACTTTAAGAATTGCCAGTAACTCATTGGTGGTATAAGCGCGCTTCCCTGCCGTCCATTCTCCATTGCCTTTCCGTCGCAGCGGCAATCGGGCCTTTGTGTCGGCATCAATCAGGAACAACAGGCTGCTCTGCGGTCCAACCAGCACCTGTGAGTGATAACCGGCAGCGGCCAGATCCTTGTCACGCTGAATCAGCGCGGCATGCAGCTCATCTGCCTGCAAAATGGCCTGCCTGAGAACCGGAGCACCAAGCGCATGAAAATCCCGCCCCGAGGCATCGATCACGATCAGGCCCTGCGCTGCGAATATCCGGGAAATCAGCCGCCCAAATGCTTCGGCAAATGTTGCATCTGGCTGGTAACACTCCTCAAGCGCATCGAAAAACGGTCCCGTTCCAAGCAGCTCCAGTACCTGATCGAGAACTGCGCGTAAACCTTGCCCCAGTTTCAATTCCCCCACCGAAGCATGATGAACGCTGCCTTCGAGAGTAAGTTTCAGAGTGTGCAGTTCGCGCCGTGAGGGCAGCGCCAGGTGGTCGGCTTCTTCCAGATCGTGGTCTTCTGTAGCCAGCCAGAAAATTGGCACATGCGGGTAGCCTGCCGCGGTCGCATCCTGTGCCTTTCGAATGATGGTAGCCGTTTTGAACAGCGTATAAAGCGGGCCGCCAAAAAGCGTTACCTGCTGGCCGGTAACAAGCGCGCCGGCGCCGTTCCGCAGACGCTCGATATTGGCAAATGTCTTTTCTCCTGCGCCGAAGCTGCGGTTCTGGATCGCAAGCAGGTCAGCGACTCTGGCGCGTATTTCGGGATCAATAGAAGCGGGTCGTGAAGCCCATTCCTGGGAGTACGGGCTCAGCGGATAATACGGCAGCGGAGTCCGGCTCTCAGCATAGTCAGTAAACAGGTGCGAGAGGTGCGGCAAAACCGTGATTGGAAAACACTCTGTATGCAAAGTTGCTCTTTCTCCAGTTAGGTTCTCCAACCCCGTTGGATTTCCAGATCAGATGCTGTCAGTGTCTCACGCCGGAAGGATTCTCTTCCTGCAATGGTTTGAGTAATGCTTCAAGATCTTTTTTGCACTCGACCGGCAATGCCTCCACCGCATACCGGGCCAGTGAGCGGTAAACCTCTGCGAGAATCGGATGCTTGGCCAATGCCTGAAGATGCAGTCTTATTGTCGCCGCATCTCCGCGTGCAAAGGGGCCGCTAAAACTGTTTTCCGGGCCGTGAGCACGAACATTTTGAAATGTCGCCTGCGCCAGGGCTCCCAGCCACTCCCTCGCCTGCACCGCAGAAAGTCCAGCCAATCGCGCCGCAGCCATTGCTGCAGAAAGTTCGCTCACCAGCAGGGGCGAAGCCAGAGTCGCAGCGGCATGGTACAGCACTTTGTTCTGGGGTTCGATTGGAAATGCCCTTCCGCCAAGTGTGTGAACCAGGGCATTCAGTCGTTTCTTCACCCCCACTTCCGCTTCCATCGCGAAAAGCACTCCTTCAAGCGGAACAGGTATGCGCGTCGGAAACGTCATCACAGGCGCAATTGATGCTACGTGCGCGCCAGCCCGCTTCGCTACATCCAGAGCAGCCACGTTCAGTGCGCCGCTCGAATGGATAACAATCTGGCCATTAAGCCGCCCTTTCTGCGCCGCAATGTGCTGTGCAACCGTAGCAATTTCTCCATCTCGCACGCACAGCCAGAGAATCTGAGCGTCAAATCGCGCTTGTTCGAACTCTACGATGGGCAATGAAGGGGACTTTCGGCGTGAACGCACAATAACTTCATTGAGCGGAATATCTGCCGCGCGACATGCGTGGGCCAGCGAACTCCCCCAGTTTCCCAGGCCGACTATTGTGACATCCATCTTCCGCGGCATAACCGGATGATACGGTAAAGAAAGCCTTCTGAAAGGAACAGGGAATGCCGCCAAAGAATAAAGCTGTAAAGCCAGTCATCACCTTTAAAAAAGCACAGGTTGAAGTGCTCTCCTCTCAAGTCGCTTTTGACGGTCCACTGTTTCGCGTGCTGCGCGAAGAGGTGCGCGAACCCGGCAATAAAATCTCGCGGCGCGACATTATCCGCCACAATGGCTCGGTCGTCATTCTCGCAGTCGATGATTCCAGCAAGAAAGATCCTCTTATTGTGATGGAACGCCAGTACCGTCACGCAGCTGGACAGTACCTGTGGGAGGTCCCCGCAGGAAAAATGGACGAAGGGGAAGAGCGTCTGGCTGCGGCAAAACGCGAGCTGAAGGAAGAAACCGGTTATCGGGCGAAGAAATGGACAAAGCTCGTCCGTTACTTCGCCAGCCCCGGATTTCTCGGTGAATGGATGCAGGTCTTTCTCGCCGAAGGCCTGATCGCCGGAGAAGCCGAGCCGGAAGAGGATGAGTTGCTCGAGGTTGTGCTCGTTCCGCTCTCAGAGATTCTGCGCCTGATCGATGAAGGTAAGATCCTCGATGGCAAAACTCTCGTCGCGGTCCAGATGTATGCGCGCCATCGCGCTAAAAAGAAGCTGCTTTAAGTGACTGATTTCGTGTAGAGCTCTTCCTTCTGTTCGAGGCAGGAAAACCAAAGCAGCCTGAATTGCGTCTTTATCTTCAAGCAGGTTGGTGTCCCCAACCGTAATCTGCTAAGGAAGGTCTAAGGCTCGTGGCAACTTACAAAGGCAAAGTGAAGTGGTTCAACAACGCAAAGGGCTATGGATTTATCGGCCGCGATGATGGGCCGGATGTATTCGTTCATTACAGCGCGATTCAGCTTGATGGTTATAAGAGCCTGAAGGAGGGTGACGAAGTCGAATTCGACATTGTCCAGGGCCAGAAAGGGCCACAAGCCGACCAGGTCATACGCGCGCGGGAAGTTGCCTGACGGAGCACCGGCAGGACCCATTCCGCTCTGTCTATATTTGAATTCCGCCTTCTTTATTAAAGGCTAACTTTAAGTGTGCCGACACGAGACGCAAAACCCAGTGGCAGATTAAGCCGCTGGGTTTTCTACTTTTACGCGCTGAGAGATAATCGTCTCTCGTGGACAATCGTTCAATCGCGCAGCTCCTTTATGAGACCGCCGACCTGTTGGAAATCAGTGCCGGCGATCCTTTCCGCATTCGATCCTACCGTCGTGCTGCTGAAGCCGTAGAATCCAGCACGGTTCAGCTCAGTGAAATCGCTAATGACACCAGGAAGTTGCTCGCCATTCCAGGTATCGGGAAAGGCATGGCCGCGAATATTCAGGAAATCGAAAAGGCCGGCACACTGCCGCTGCGCGAAGAATTGTTGACGAAATATCGTCCATCTATGCTTGAGCTGCTCAAACTGCCCGGCATGGGTCCAAAGTCGGTCCTGCTTTTCTGGGAGGCATTGCAGGTCGCTTCCATCGCTGATCTCGAAGCCGCAATTGCTGCGGGCAAACTCGAAACCCTGCCGCGCATGGGAGCAAAACAGATTGAGAAGCTTAAGAAAGGTATCGAGGAGCACAAAAAGAACACAGGACGCTTTCTTATTGACGATGCCGAAGAGGCTGCCGAAAAGCTGATAGCTTATCTGCGCCGATTCGAAGGCATTGAAACCATTACTCCTGCAGGCTCGCTCCGCCGTGGGCGGGAAACCGTTGGGGATCTCGATATCCTCGCTACTGGCCCAGCCTGCGCGGAAGACAAAGTACAGACCGCCGTGGATTATGTCGCTGCTTATCCGCCAATCACCGATCTGATTGCCAAGGGACAGAACAAAGTCAGCTTCCGCCTGCGTAATGGCCTGCAGGTAGACGTGCGCCTTCTGCCCGAAGGATCCTATGGCGCGGCGCTGCAATACTTCTCCGGATCGAAGATGCACAATGTCACGATCCGGCAGCGCGCGCTCAAGCGCGGCTACACGCTCAGCGAGTACGCCCTCGCCCGTCTTGAAGACGGTTCCTTTGTAGCCGGAGCTACGGAAGAAGAAATCTACGCAGCGCTCGGTCTTGACTGGATTCCGCCCGAACTGCGTGAAAATAATGGCGAAATCGAAGCCGCCGAGCAACACCGTCTGCCTACGCTCATTGAGCTGCGTGATATCCGCGGCGATGTGCATATGCATACCGATGCCACCGACGGCAAAAACACGATACGAGAAATGGCCGAAGCCGCTGCGAAGCGTGGGTACGAATACATCGCCATCACTGATCACTCGAAAAACCTTGCCATGACCTTCGGCCTCGACGATGAGCGCGCGCTTGAGCATATGCGGAAAATCCACGAGGTCAATGACCAGATGGAAGGCCGCATCCGCGTCTTTGCCGGCATCGAGGTCGATATCCTCAGCGATGGTCAGCTCGATTTGTCAGATGAGGTGCTGGCACAACTGGACGTTGTGATTGCCAGCGTGCACTCCCTTTTCAATCAGCCCGAAGAGCAGATGACCGAGCGCGTTCTGCGCGCCATCGAAAATCCCAACACGCGCATCCTCGGCCATCCAACCGGACGGATGCTGCTGCGACGCGAAGGGTACAAGCTCAATCTTCCATTGATCCTGCGCCGCGCAGCGGAGCTAGGCGTGGCTGTCGAGCACAATGCGTATCCCGATCGCCTCGACCTTTGCGACCGCGATCTCCGCCTGGCGAAAGAGCTGGGCTGCAAAATTTCCATCAATACTGATTCCCACCATACCAGCCACATGGACAAGATGCGCTACGGAATCAGCCAGCTGCGCCGTGCCTGGCTCACAAAACAGGATGTATTGAACACGCTTCCCGCAGATCAATTCCTCGCTGCGCTGCGACCAAGAGCCTAATTACCGGCAGCAGTATCGGGTGGCGGAGACGACGCAGGGACCGCGACCGCCGCAACCGCAACAGGCGGTCCACCGGCGGGAACTGGTGTAGCTTTTTCTGGTTTTATTCCCGCCAGTCGTAGATTCACCAGTTTATTCAGCATGTCGAACCAAAATGGCGCACCTAATGAAACCGCAATCGCCGTCAGCAGCCATCCCAACACGTTGAACCCCCAGTGACCTGCAACCGCAAGGGCTCTCTCGTGATCAGGATTGGCTCCCGACTCCCAATAATGCTGGACATATTTCCAGTCATACCCCAGCGGCAGCTCCGCCCCAAGCCTGCGCTGGATATCGTTACGCGCCGTTTCATAACTTGGCAGAGTGCAGGGCGCATCGCCTTTGCAGCTGTACATCTGCGCCGTCGCACTTACGGCGTCGCGCGCGTCCTTTGAAGTCCACAACCGTTGCGTGATGGAAAAGAGATTTGCATTGAAGGCGACGGCCAGAATCATTCCCAGAACTATCAGCCACGTCTGGGTATGCCGCTTATATAAGCCGTTCACCCGGTCCATTGTTCCGTCGTACCACTGGTCAACGGCTGACATACACGCTGCGGCGTCGTGCTCAATTCCGAGAATAATGGCACTCAGGTTTTGTCTCAGGGCAGAATCCGGTGGCAGGCAGGCCACAACGGCAGTCACATCTGTCGACGGAATATTATGGATTTCCGCAATGGAGACCAGCAGCACACGGGTAAACAGCGGTGAGGCAATGTAAGTAGGCCGCGGCTTACTGGATCGCACAAAGCTGACGCCCAGAATCTTTGCCGGTTCGAAAGAAATGGTTTCAATCAGCGGATGGCTCACGAACTTTGCATAAATTGCCGGGTCGTTCACCATTTTGAGGATCGCCTTTTCCAGCATGATGGCGCGTTTCGCCGTAAAGGCCGCCATAATCTCGCGCACATGGGAGGCGATGATGCTGAGCAGCAGGCATATCAGTACAATGCCGATTGCAACCCCTAGTATCTGTTCCAACGTCTCAGTTCCTTAAACTTAATATGGCAACCCAGGGTCCCCAGCATGCGCACAGTTCGCATGTTGAGATGGAAGCCAGTATGCCTTCTCGGCGGCATGATGTCGAGCGATAAAGCACCTGTAGAGTAGAATGCTGGTCTGATGGCTGACGAAGAAATGAATCCCACAAAACGGACGCTGCTGATCCTACTGGCTGCGGTTGCCATTGTCGTTGTAACGATCGCTGCGTACGTCTATATCGACGAAAAACCACCTGTGGCTGTAGGCAAGATCGTGAAGCTGGATGTCACCCCGATCCACACAGAGATGCGGGTCGGAGAGGGCGCGCAGGGTATCCAGGGCGGAACGGACACTTACGATCAGCTGCTGATTCTCGCCCAGGTGCAGGTCCATAACCAGACCAATATTCCGCTTTTCCTGCACGATATGTGGAGCAATCTCACGACAAACAATGGCGACCAGGAGCGCAGTCTTGCCGCCAACAAAACTGACTTTCAGAGCGTCTTTATTGCCTACCCGCAGATGGTGTCCTTTAAGCAGGAGCCGCTTCTCCGGGACACCACACTGCAGCCCGGCCAGACTGCCGAGGGGCTCGTCATCTTCCACTACCCCATAACAAAGGACCAGTGGGATGCGCGCCACAGCTTTGAAGCCGTCATTTCATTCGCGCACCAGAAAAATCTGGTGCTGCCATGGCCATCGCCCGGGAAATAACCTG
>Ga0070740_10002272_pt1 | contig 23169 bp, 19 predicted proteins | sample Coa_R2_FD_67286 | JGI IMG/M metagenome (GOLD analysis project Ga0070740, IMG submission 67286) | Surface soil microbial communities from Centralia Pennsylvania, which are recovering from an underground coalmine fire - Coalmine... | ecosystem: Environmental > Terrestrial > Soil > Unclassified ...
CGCAACCCTTTGCGTTAATGGGCGGCTTCGGTGAGCACGGGTGTGACCCGCTTTGCGCCGACGGTGCGCGCCCCAGGCGCATTGGTATGTTCGGCAGATTGCTTCTTGAGCGTGGATCTTTCGATGCGCCCGCTGGTGAAGGCCACTTGCAACTCGCCCACCCGTCGCGAGCGATGCTGAAGAAACCTGAATCTTCTGTCCCGGTTGAATGTTCTAATTGTTAAGAAGACTCGAAATCTCCCCTATGTTGACAGGGTTCAGGGCGATTCTTAGAATTGGTTAAACTGAGAACTGACCAGCCCAGTGCCGCCATGGCGCAAGTTCTTTCATTTCCGCAACCGGCGCAGCGACTTCGCGCCGGGTCGATCCTTGAGCAGATCGGGCATACGCCGCTGATTCGCCTGGCGAAGATCGACGCCGACCTGCCCGGCATCGAGATTTATGGCAAGGCTGAGTTTTTCAATCCTGGGGGTTCCGTTAAGGATCGGCCGGCGCTGAATATGATTCTCGACGGCGAGCGTACGGGTCGCCTTACCAAAGACCGGACGATTCTGGATTCGACCAGCGGGAACACGGGAATCGCATACGCCATGATTGGCGCGGCAAAGGGTTACAAGGTCAAGCTCGTGCTGCCGGGCAATGCTTCCCGCGAGCGCAAGGCCATGCTCAAGGCGTATGGCGCCGAGATGGTGTTTTCGGATCCGGCGGAGGGCTCTGACGGCGCCATCCGCAAGTGCCGTGAGATCTACGAGAACGACCCCAACCGGTATTTTTACCCGGACCAGTACAATAATCCCGCCAACTGGAAATCGCACTACGAGACGACGGCGCCGGAAATCGTGGAGCAGACCGACGGCCGGATCACGCATTTTGTGGCGGCGCTCGGCACCTCGGGAAGTTTCGTGGGAACGTCGCGGCGGCTCAAGCGCGACTTGCCCCATGTAAAATGCATTTCTGCGCAGCCGTCCTCGGGCTTTCACGGTCTGGAGGGCTTGAAGCACATGCCCACGGCAATTGTGCCTGGCATCTACGATCCGACTCTCGCTGACGACAATATATGGATTGAGACCGAGGATGCGTATGCGATGGCCCGGCGAGTTGGCCGGGAGGAAGGGATTCTGATCGGCATCTCAGCGGGCGCCAATCTGGTAGCAGCGCGCACTATTGCGAAGGAGCTGGTTGAAAACGGTGAGCCGGGCGTGATTGTGACCTTTTTGTGCGACAGCGCGGCGAAATATCTGAGCGAGCCGTTTTGGGACGAATAACCGGTAATGATCCGCATCGAATCCGAGGCCTGGCAGGCAATGGTCCGGCACGCCGAGTCTACCTTCCCGAATGAATGCTGCGGAGCGATGCTGGGCGTTATCGACGGCGATGAGAAGATTGTGCGGCGCGCGGTTCCCCTGGAGAACGCACATCCGGGTCCGCAGGCGGAACGGTACGAACTGCGGCCGGAAGATCTGCTGCGCGCAGACCGCGAGGCGAGGCAGGCGGGGATGGACCTTATCGGCATCTTCCACTCGCATCCGGATTGCGACGCTTATTTCTCCGAGACGGATTTGAAGAACTCGTGTCCGTGGTACTCGTTCGTCGTGCTCTCGATCAAAGGCGGCCGATTTGATCACGCCAACAGCTATCTTCCGAATGCGGATCAGACCGCCGCGGACAAGGAAATTCTGGTTTATTGAACAATGCCGAAGATTCTGATTCCGACTCCACTGCGGCAATACGCCGACAAACGCGATTCGATTGAGGTCTCGGGCGGCACGGTGGGCGAAGCGCTCGATGCGCTCACGATGCAGTATCCCGAGCTACGCCGCCATCTGTTCACCGATGAAGGGAAACTGCGCAGCTTTGTAAACGTGTATGTCAGCGACGAGGACATACGCTATTTGAACAAAGATGCGACGCCCGTGAAAGACACGGACACGATCTCCATCGTGCCGAGCATCGCCGGCGGCAGCGCCGGCGTCGCCGCGCCGCCCGCAGCGCTGGACAAAGATGAGATTCTGCGCTACAGCCGGCATCTGATCATTCCCGAGGTGGGCATGGAAGGCCAGCTCAAGCTGAAGCAGGCCAAGGTGCTGCTGATCGGGGCCGGCGGTCTTGGCGCGCCGCTCGGGTTATATCTGGCGGCTGCGGGCGTGGGCCGCATCGGTATTGTCGATTTTGACGTGGTTGACTTCACGAACCTGCAGCGGCAGGTGATTCACGGAACGCACGACGTCGGCCGCAAGAAGCTGGACTCCGCCGCCGACGCCATGCTGGAGATCAACCCCCATATCCAGATTGACAAGCATGAAACGGCGCTTTCGAGCGAAAATGCGCTGGATATTCTTAGAGATTACGACATCGTCATCGACGGCACGGACAATTTTCCGACGCGGTACCTGGTGAACGACGCGTGCGTGCTGCTGAAGAAGCCGAACGTGTACGGTTCGATTTTCCGCTTCGAAGGACAGGCGACCATCTTCGCCTACGGGAACGGACCGTGCTATCGCTGCCTGTATCCCGAGCCTCCGCCTCCGGGCCTGGTTCCGAGTTGCGCCGAAGGCGGCGTGCTGGGCATTCTTCCCGGCACGATCGGCCTGATTCAGGCGACTGAAGCGGTGAAACTGCTTCTCGGGATTGGCGAGCCGCTGGTTGGGCGCCTGTTGTTGTACGATGCGCTTTCCATGCGGTTCCGCGAACTGAAGCTGCGGCGCAATGTCGACTGCCCGGTGTGCGGCGACCATCCGACCATCACCGAACTGATCGATTATCACCAGTTCTGCGGCGTGCCGCGCCAGCCGGAGGCTCCGCCGGTTGGAATGAAGGAAGGCGAGATCGATCCGGCGGATGTGAAGGCGCGAATCGACCGTGGAGAGCGGTTTGTGCTGATCGATGTGCGCGAGCCGCATGAATATCAGATCTGCAAGATCCCGTTTGCGAAGCTGATTCCGCTGGGCGATCTGCCGAAGCGGATCCACGAACTCGATTCGGCCGACGAAATCGTTGTGCATTGCAAAAGCGGCGCGCGCAGCGCCAAGGCGGCGGATTTCCTCCGGCAGGCAGGCTTCAAGAAAGTGCTGAACATGAAGGGCGGGATTCTGGCCTGGAGCGACAAAGTCGACCCTTCGGTTCCGAAGTACTGACCGGGCGCGCGCTTTCTATCTTTGCTCTGCCGGCGCGTGGTGATTCACCGGTCCGGCGCCGTGACCGAGGCCAGGGCTGGTGCGAATGGCGCGGGTGATGAAGGTCTTGGCGCGGTCGACGGCAACGGGGAGCGCTCTGCCTTTGGCCAATTCCGCGGTAATGGCGGCGGAGAATGTGCACCCGGTGCCATGGGTGTGCGGCGTAGCGATGCGTTCCGCGGGGAACTCGAAAAAGTCGGCGCCTTCCAGCAGCAGGTCGATTGCCGGACCCGCCAAGTGACCTCCCTTAATCAGCACATTGCGTGCGCCCAGATCGCGCATCCGCTGCGCCGCAGCCCGCAAATCTTCGAGTGTCCGTATTCGCACGCCTGCGATTGCTTCCGCTTCGGGGGCATTCGGCGTGATCAGGTAAGAGAGCGGCATCAGGCGCCGGATCAGGGCGCTGCGTCCCTCTTCGGCCATGAGCGGCGCGCCGTGCTTGCTGATCATTACCGGGTCGACGATCAGCGGAAAGTCGAACTGGCTGGCGATGTCGGCGACGGCGTGGACCACCGCGGCGCTGCCGAGCGCTCCGGTTTTGGCGGCGAGCGGCGGGATGTCCTCAATGACAGCGAGAATCTGTTCCTGAACGAGGGCGGCCGGCATGACCTCGACGCGGCGTACGCGCATCGTATTTTGAACCGTAAGCAGCGTAATGACGGCCTCGCCGTAGACGCCGAATTGATGAAAGGTTTTGAGGTCGGCCTGAATGCCGGCGCCTCCACTCGGGTCTGAACCGGCGATCGTGAGTGCGACGGCCACACTTCGATCAAATCACAGAGCGTCAGGGAATCGGAATCTGGCGGGTGACGGCCACGCCGGCGGAATTTGCAACTTCGACTTCGACCGCGCCGATCTGGGAGGCGTCGCCGGTGACCGGGAAGGTAGCCCGGAACAGAAACGCGCCGCCGACCTGGGAGGTGGAGAAATATTTCTGAAAGTCCGCCGTACTGTCGACGCGGATGGCGCCCGGGCCGATCACGCGGCCGGACTTATCGAAGAACGTGAACGCCAGCGCGCCGGCCGTACGAGTGTTATCGAATCCGGAGACGCTCACGTCGATATCGTTCACTCGACGGGCCGCGCCGGCGGAGTCGATGGACACGGCGGCGGGGGCGATGGCGACGGTGGTTTGCTGGGTCACGCCGCCCAGCGTCGTCGTGAACACGATGGAGCCGGCGGTTGTGCCTGTCTGAAACAGCAGCGCGTCGGCTGAGCCGAACGATATGGTGGAGTCGCCTTCTTTGACGGTGAAAGAGGCGGTGCGCCCGCCCGGCGAAACGAACCGCACGGCAGGGTCGTCCTTCAGGCCCGCGGCGGGCTGGAAGGCCAGGGTGATGGCGCCTGTGCCGGCGACCTCGGTCGCCGAATCGAATCGCAGACTCAGCTTCTGCTGGGTTCCGCTTGCAGCCGAGGAGGGCGCGACGATATTCAAGGGGGGAAACGGCGGATCGTAGGCCACGCCCGTCAATACGAAAGTCCTGTTGTCGACGGCCAGCGCGCCCTTGTAGGTTCCAGCAGTCTTGGGCTCGAAGGCGATCGAGAACAGGATCGAATCGCCTGGGGCGAGCGTTGCGGGGACGGTTGGCGCCCCGATGGCGCGATATGCTGCGCCGCTTACGCTGAGGGCGGCGACGGAAACGGGCGTCGCAGCGGCGTTCGAGATGCGAACGTCGAGTGACGTTGAGCGGTTCTTCTGCACGCGGCCGAAATCAATCGACGCGCCGGATATGAGAGGCGTCGAGCCTCCGGCCGCGAAGACGCTAGCGGCAGCAACCGATGTCGCGCGCAGCAGCGTTTGTACGCTGTTGGCGGAGACGCTGGCGCTGTAGGCGCCGGTCGCGGAGGGCGCGAAGACCACGCGAAATTCGACGAAATTGGAAGGCGCAATGATGTAGGGCAGCGACGGGGAGGCGCCCAGCGAAAAGCCTTGGCCTGCAACCTTCAGCGTTTGCAGCGTCACGGCGGCGGCGCCGGTATTGCGGACTCGAAACCGGATTTCCCGGGCGTCGCCGGCCGAAACCGCGCCGATATCGGTGACCGCAGCGGCCGGCGTCTCTGCGGTTCCATCGTAGGTGAACAATTGCATCTGGGCGAAGGCGGCCGATGCGAGCAGCGCCGAAGTAAGAAGAATCCGTTTCATTCTTGCGGGTCCGGGATGGCGTACAGGGCCGGCGCGTCGGAGAGGCGGAGCGCCCAGGCGGCGCCGTCCGCAGTTGTTACATGCGCCCAGTCCGCGCCCAACTGCGCCAAACGGGAAGGCTTTGCTGGAATCTCCACGCGGACCGGTGAGCCGCGCCGGTCCTGGACGACCAGCGCCTGGCCGCTGGCGAAGACAATGCGGCCGGCGGGAAGAACGAGGACCGGACTGGCGGCGTCATCCAGCTTCCGCAGGTTTTCAATGGCGCCGTCGGCGAGGCGGATCCGCGCGACTGCTGCGCCGTCGCGGCTTTGGATTGCAACCACGGCGGATGCGTTCTCGAGGGCAATCGATTCGATCGCGCCATCGAGCGTCCTGTCGCTCAACGGAGTGGTTGTCCATGAGCCGGAGCGCCATACCGACAGATCCTTGGCAAGCGGCCGAAACACGACGACTGATTCGCCGCCGGCTGAAAAGCCGAAGACAGCGCCTGACGCCTGGTCGAGCGTCGCGAGCACGTCGCCGGCGGGGCTGGCGATGGTGAGCGCGTCGCCAGTGAGCGTTGCCGCCAGCCGCCCCGAGCATGCGGCAAAATCCGCACGGGCGCCGGTCCGGTTGACGATAAAGCTGCCGGAAAGGCCGCGAATATCCAGAATGCTGCCGTCCACCGACCCTGCCAGGCCGATGCGCGGCTCGGCGATCTGCGCCGCCAGCGCCGAACAAAACACAAGCCAAACACAACACGCTGGATGCATCAGGGAGCTCCAATGATGACCGAGGGCCGGCCGATGGACAGGCTGGTTTGCGGCGCTGCGGCAGGGGCCGAGCCGCCGCCGCGCGCCATGCCCGCCGCCAGCCCCCCGGCTGCGGCGCCCGCGGCAATAAGGCCAACGATGAGAAGCTTGCTGCGATGACCGCCAGCCATGCGTGGACCGCTGTTGTCCGCGGCAACGTGATCGGAAAGATGCTGGATGCTCACTGTGCCCGCCCGTACACCGTCCTTTGCGGCGGTGATTCTCACCTGGACCTCGCCGGGGGTCCGGTTCCAGCGCATTCCCCACACGGTTGCGCGGCCGTCCTCGCCAGTATTCACGATTTCTGTTCTGGCGCCGCTCGAGAACACGCCGGTCGCGCCCAGGTCCGGGAGTTGGAAGCTGACGGCAACTCCTGAAACGGGACGTCCCGTTTCATCCGTGATCTGAACAGTGATGCCGCGGGTAGCGCGGGAGCCCGTAGCGTACACGGTTCCCTCGCCCTCAACGATCGCGATGTTCAGGACCGCAAAATCGGCGCCCCACACCGGCATCAAGGCGCTGATCGCAATGGCGGCGAATCGCTTCACACCCCTGTAGTGCGCAGGAGAAGGGGAGTATTCTCAGGGAAACTTGGGGATAGCTTGTCCGCGTTCAGGCCGACGGACGCAGCAGAACCGCCGTCACATTGTCCGGGCCCCCGGCGCTCCTTGTCTGCTCGATCAGCTTGCGGCACTTCGATTCGAGGTCATGGCCCTGTTGAAGCACCTCTAAAATGCGATCCTCCGACAGGACTCCGTGCAGCCCGTCGCTGCACAACAGGACCTCCATACCGGGGCGGGGCTGCACCGCGTATAAGTGCACGCGCAGTTTCGGGCCGACTCCGATGGCCATCGTGAGCACGTGCCGCATCGGATGTTTCTTCAAATCAGCCTCGCCGATCCCGAGTTTGCGGCCAACCTCCTGGACCCAGGTCTGATCCTCAGTGATCGCAATGAGGCGACGGTCCTGATGTACATACGCCCGGCTGTCGCCCACGCTGGCGATCAGCAACTCATCGCCGGACTCAAGCGCGGCGACCAGCGTGGTACCCATACCTTCGAGACTGACATCGGACGAAGCGGCGCTCAAAACCCGCCGGTTCGCCTCTTCAAATGCCCGACACAAGGTGTCGGAGGAGGAGCTTCCGTTCCGGCGGACGACCTCGCGCACGGTTTCGGCGGCCAGCTTTGACGCGTGTTCGCCGGCCTGGGCCCCGCCCATGCCATCGGCGATGAGATACAGACCCAGCTCCGGGTCAATGAGGTAGTAATCCTCGTTGTTCGGGCGAACGCAGCCCCGATCGGATAAGCCGAACGCCTCCACGCTGAGTTCGATTATAGCGACGGCCGGGGCGTTATTTCTTGTCCGGCTGGAGCGCGGCTTTTAACTGCCAGTACGCGTTCTCTTCGTAATTGGTTTTGAGCCGCTGCAATCCGCCGGCTTTCAAATCCGCCATGCGCGGACCGGTGTGATTGATGCACTTTCCGAGCATGATCTTGGCCTCATTATCCTGGGGGTCGCGATCCAGCGCCGCGCGAAAACTGTCCGCCGCCGCTGCAAAACGCCCCTGCTTCCACAGCTCATATCCGTAGTTGAAATGATACGCCGGATCGGTGGAATCGCCTTCGAGGGCCTTGGCGAAGCTACTAAGCGCCCGGGGATCGTTGTTCCGGGATTGAGCCGCGCCGAGATTATTAAAGACCTCGTTGAGGGGCACTTCGCTCGCCACCTGCTCGAAGGCAGTCTGGGCCGCCGCATAGTCGCCGGCATGGAACCGGCATATGCCGAGATAGAAGAGCGCCTGGCGATAGTGCGCGTCCACCTGGGCCACTTTTTCCAGCCAGGCTGCCGCGGCGGCGTATCGTTTTTTCGCATATTCCAGCATGCCGAGTTGATAACAAGCCTGCGAGTAGTCGGGTTGCAGCCGGACCGCCTGGCTGAAGAGCTTGTACTTCTGGTCCGGCGAGAAGGCGAGCAAGCCGCGGATGTAGCTTTCAATGGCTTCGACCCGAATCTGGGGCCATGCGCGGGCGAAATCCGCTTCTCCCGGGGACGATCTCGGCGAAACGAACTGGAGAGCGCGCCAGGCGAGATGCCGCTGAAGCCCGGCCAGGTCTTGAAGCGCGCCGGTTTCCGAGAAGTGTGGACCCTGGCGCGTATGGCGCAGATCGAGCACATGAGCAGTGATTTTCAACGATCCACGGGTGATTGGCGCGCCCGGGGGCGGCGCGGTCAGGTCGAATTCGCCATAGATGACCTGGTCGGCATCGAGCGACTGCCCGATTTTCATCACAGTGGCCAGTGTTGGCGTGGCATCGTGACGGATTCCCAGCCGGCTGTAAGCTTCCTCACGGTCCTCGCGATCGATGATCATCAGGCGCTGCCGTGCGAGCGCCTCGCGCAAGGTTTCGGAAACACTCTCACCCACCCAGTTAATGTTTGGATATCTGGAGGAGTTGGAGAATGGCAGAACGAGAAAGGTATCGGCCCCGGCGGCGCTGACCGTAACACACACTACTGCCGCGCATGCGGGAAGCAGCCTCATTGGTTTTAGTGTAGCTCTGGCCGCTGACGGTTGCCCCGGATGGCCAACTCGCGGCGGGGCAACGGCTTGTAAGCTGGTCGTGGAACCACAAAGGGGCGGGGGGCGTCTGAGTGGAAGGCGGTATACTGGTGGCGAGGGTCGAGTCTGTCCGCCTGCGCGCAAGCGGCGAGGGAGGACAGAGTCGCCCGTCAGTGTCCGGAAGTTTTCTGCGGCGAGCGATGGGCGCGGAGTTCCGGACAGAAGGAGAGTCAGGTCGAATGACCGGGATCAGAGCAGTATCTTTGTCTTGCGTCCTTCTGAGTTCAATGGCGCTTGCGCAGCAGCCGGCTCCAGACCAGCGAGGCCAGGCCGATCAAAAGGGCGATAAGGCGTCCGCCTACTATCACTATGCACTCGGGCACATGTACGCCGAGCTTGCTGCTCAATACGCCAATCGCAGCGATTATTTCAGCCGCGCGATTGAGAATTACCGGCTTGCGATCAAGGAAGATCCGAGCGCATCGTTTCTGACGGAGGAGCTTTCGGATCTCTATATCCAGTCCGGCCGGTTGCGCGAAGCCGAGGCCGAAGCCGAAGAAGTTCTTGCTCAGAACCCCAATGATCTGAACGCCCGCCGCATTCTGGCCCGCATCTATGCTCGCCTGATCGGCGACAGTCAGCAGAACCGGATTGACGAGAAGTATCTGAAGAAGGCGATCGAGCAGTACGAGAAGATCACCGAAAAAGACCCGAGCGACACCGATTCCTGGTTAATGCTGGGCCGGCTGGAGAAGCTGGCGCAGAATTCGCCTGACGCGGAGAGGGCCTACAAGAAGGCGTTGGAGAGCGATCCCAACAACGAAGACGCGCTTACGGGCCTGGCGATGGTGTACGGGGATCTGGGGGATGCCAAACAAGCGGCCGAGATGCTGCGCCGCGCGGCGGAGAAGAATCCGAGCGGCCGCAGTCTGGCGGCGCTGGCGAGCGCCTACGAGCAGATGCGGGAGTACGCGCTGGCGGCGGAAGCCTTGAAGAAGGCCATCGCGGTCTCGCCAGCCGATCGAGCTGAACTGCGCCGCGCCTATGCGCAGGATTTGATGCTTTCCGACCAGCTCGACGCGGCGCTCGCCGAATATCAGAGTCTTGCCGCCGAGGATCCCAAAGATCCGCAGATCCAGCTCCGGCTGTCGCAGATCTACCGTCAGAAGCGCGATTTCGCCAAAGCGCGCCAGGCGAGCGATACGGCGAAGGAGCTGGATCCGAACAGTCTTGAGATCCGATACAACGACGTGAACCTGCTCGAGGCGGAGGGCAAGACCAACGAAGCCATCGCCCTGATGAAGAGCATTCTGGATACGACCGCCAAGAAGTCGTATACGACTGCGGAGCGGGGCAACCGGATCGTGCTGTTGGAGCGGCTGGGCGCGATGTATCGCTCCAACGAACAGTTCGGGGAGGCGATTGACGCGTTCCGCGAGATCGCCGCCATCGATCCGGACATGGCGTCGCGCGCGGAGGTTCAGATCATCGAGACGTACCGCGCCGCCAAGAATTACTCCAAAGCCGAGGCGACGGCGAGAGAAGACGCCGCCAAATATCCCGATGATCGCGTGCTGGCGAGCGTGTACGCCTCGACGCTTGCCGACTCCGGCAAGTACGACGCCGCCATTGCCGAGATGAAGAAGATCGTGGCTGCCAAGCCGGATCGCGAGGCCTGGATCTCGCTGGCTCAGATTTACGAGAAGGCCAAGCGCTTCGCCGACATGGCGCAAGCCATCGATGAGGCCGAAAAGCTTTCCAAAACCAAAGAAGACCGCGAGACCGTGCACTTTATGCGCGGCGCCATGTACGAGCGGCAGAAGAAATACGACGAGGCCGAGGCGGAGTTCCGCAAAGTTCTCGAACTCAATCCAGACAATGCGGCGGCGCTGAACTATTTGGGCTACATGTTCGCCGACCGCGGCGTGCGGCTCCAGGAGGCATTACAGCTGATTTCCAAGGCTGTGGAGCGCGAGCCGGGCAATGGCGCCTATTTGGACAGCCTGGGCTGGGTTTATTTCCGGCTGTCGCGTTATCCCGAGGCTGAGACCAATCTGAAGCTGGCGCTGGACAAAATGTCCAGCGACCCCACGGTGCACGATCATCTCGGCGATGTGTATCTCCACCAGGGCAAGGTGAAAGAGGCCATCGCTCAATGGGAAATGGCGCTGAAGAATTGGGACGCTACGGCGCCCGCCGAACAGGAGCCCGCCGAAATCGCGAAGGTGCAGAAGAAACTGGAAAGCGCGCGCGTGCGGCTGGCGAAAGAAAACAACGCTGCGGCGCGCTAGTACGCCTCAGCCGTCGAGGCGAGTACTTAGCTGAAAGTTTTCGAGACCCTGTTCGTCTAATTGCTGGAGGCTGGATTGAACCGGGTCGGCAAAGCGGCTCAAGTTGTATTGATCGGCGTGGCATGCCTCGCACAGACGGCGCCGCTAACGCCTTCCGCAAAACTCTATCGTCCGAAGATTCCACGCGAGCAGCAGGAGCGCTTTCTGCTGGAGGGCCGCATCATAGCGGCTCGGCCTGTGTCGCAGGGCACCACGCATACGGTGCGCGCGACGCTTTCTGACGGCGCAAAAACGCATGACGCCCACATCCAGACGCTCGACTTATACCTGGCGACGTTCAAGATGCCGGACGGGACGGTGGAAAAGAACTTTACCGATTCTTACAAATACAATATCGCGGCGTACCGCGTGGACAAGATGCTGGATCTGAACATGTCGCCGACCTGCGTCTATCGCGAATACAACGGCAAGCCAGCGTCTGTGTGCTGGTGGCTGGACGACGTCATGTTTGATGAGCTGACGCGCCGCGAGAAGAAGCTGGAGCCGCCGGATTCGGAGAAGTGGGTCCGCGAACTGAACAATGTGCGGGTTTTCGATCAGCTGATCGACAATGAAGATCGCAACCAGGGCAACCTGCTCTACGACCGCAACTGGAATGTGTGGATGATTGATCATTCGCGATCGTTCCGGACGACGACGCAGTTGCGCAAGCCCGAGGCGCTGAGGCGAGTATCGCTCAAGATGCTGAACGGCATGCGCAGCATGACGATCGAGCAGTGCCGGGCGCAACTTGAGCCCTACCTGACCGACGAGCAGATCCGGTGCCTGCTGGTGCGGCGCGATCTCCTGCTCAAGTTCTTCGCGGATCAGGTTTCTGAGAACGGCGCTGAGGCGGTCTATACCGATCTGCCGCGCAGCACTCCGCACGTCACCATCCCCTGATCGAGATGCGCGTTTGGGGACTGGCGGTTTTCATACTTGCTGGCGCGATTGCGACTGCGTTGGCGCAGGAAAACGAGCCGTCCAGCCGTGCGGAACTCATCGAGGAGCAGCGCCGCTCGCGCGCCAGCCATCTTACGCCTGACGTTCCCGACAAGGTGGAGCAGATTTTCCGGCGCGCGCAAGGCGTCATCGAGCGGGTGTTCGGCGTCGAGAGCGGCCTGCGCCCGGTAATCGGGGGCATGGTTACCGGCGGCGGATTCGCGCTGGGACCGGAGTATTACCGTCCAGACCTCGCCAGCGGGAACATCGTGTTTCGAGCATCGGTGCGCGGCACGGTGAAGAAATACGAGCTGATGGACGTGCAGGTCACATTCCCGCATCTGGCTCGCGACCGGGCGTTCGTGAATGTGTACGGGGCATACCGGAATTACCCATCGCTGAATTACTATGGGCCGGGCCCCACGTCGGTCAAAACGGGACGCACAGATTACCGGCTCGAAGACACGTCGTTCGACGGCGCGGCCGGCGTGATTCCCGTGCGCCATTTGCGCGTCGGCGTCACTGGCGGCTACCTGCTGGTGAACGTCGGACCGGGAACGGACAACCGTTTCGCTTCCACCGACGCCACCTATTCCCCGGCGGCGGCCCCCGGCATCGATCGCCAGTCGAACTTTCTGCGTGGAGGGCCGTTTTTCGAATACGACTATCGCGATAATCCCGGCGACCCGCACAGCGGCGGCAATTACTTGGCGAGCTACATTTTTTACGACGACCGGGAGCTGCGCACCGGGACTCACCGCAAGCTGACGGCGGAGGCGCAGCAATATCTTCCGTTTTTTAATAAGAAGCGAGTGATTGCGCTGCGCGCCAAGACCGAGTTGAGCTATCGCCGCGGCAACGACGTTGTTCCCTTTTATCTTCAGCCGGCGCTGGGCGGGTCGGATGATTTGCGGGGCTACCGCCCGTTCCGTTTTTACGACAACAACCTGTTCGTCATGAATGCCGAATACCGGTGGGAAGTGATGACGGGCTTCGACATGGCCGTGTTCGGCGACGCGGGCAAGGTCTTCCACCGCCATTCGGATTTCAATTTCGACCTCTTTCAGGAATCCGCCGGATTCGGTCTGCGATTTAAGAGCTCCAGCCAGGTGGTCATGCGCTGGGATGTTGGGTTCAGCCGGGAAGGATTTCAGGTTTGGATAAAGTTCAACAACGTTTTTTAAGCGTCCTTGGCGCCGGGGCGCTCTTCTGCTGCGCCGCGCCGGCGGGGCCGCGATTCTATCCCGATGATCCGTTGTGGACCAGCCCGCCGCCGCTCGCCGTAAAACATCCACACAAGAGAAAGATCAACGAGCTGTACGATTTCGCGATCAACTCGCTGGCCACGCCGGGCGAGCATTGGACCCGTCCGGGCCAGCATCCCATTCCCGCGCAGGGCGTCAACACGCTCGGAGAAGTTTTTGACAACGACTGGTACACCAACCGCCACTACTGGCATCCGATGACGCTCGAAGAACTCCGGCGCGGCCCGGCGCGGGGCAATGAACCGGTTCCGCCATTTCAAATTGTAGGAGCAAAAAGCGAAGGAATTACCCCGGGGTTCCAGATCAAGGATGCGCGCGGCCGCAGATTCTTATGCAAGCCCGACCCGATGAGCAACCCGGAAATGGCGACGGCCGCCGATGTCATTGGCTCCAAATTTTTCTACGCATTCGGCTACAACACACCGGAGAATTACATTTTTTATTTCACCAGAAAAGATCTTTCCATTTCGCCCGACGCGCGGATCACGCCCAAGGGAGGCAAAGAGCGCGCCATGAACGCGGGGGATCTGGACCGTGTGCTCAGGCTGATGCCGCGCGACGGCGAGGGCCGCTACCGCATGATGGCCAGCTTGTTCATTCCGGGCGAAGGCATCGGCCCGTTCCGATGGTACGGAGTCCGCAGCGACGATCCCAATGATATCTACCGCCATGAGCACCGGCGGGACCTGCGCGGGTTGTACGTGTTCTGCGCCTGGCTCAATCACACCGACGTCAAGGCAAACAACACTTACGACACGGTAATTACTGAAAACGGCGCGCCCGTCATCCGCCACTACCTGATTGATTTCGGCGCCAGCCTGGGCAGCGACAGCGACGCCCCGAAAGATGCTCGCTTCGGCCACGAGTTCATGGTTGAGAAGGACAGAAAGGTCATTCTCAAGACTTTCGACCTTGGACTGTATTCACCGGCGTGGGAACGAGCCCGATTTCCGGACCTTCCCGCCGCCGGCCATTTCGAGGCCGAGACATTCGATCCGGACTGCTGGACTTCGAACTATCCGAACGCCGCATTCATGAATCGGCTGCCGGACGACACATTCTGGGCGGCAAAACAGGTCATGGCGTTTTCCGACGCTGAGATCCGCGCGATAGTGGAAACCGGGCAGTTTACGGACCGCCGGGCGGCGGATTACATCGCCAAGACGCTGATTGCGCGCCGGGATAAGATCGGTCGGGTATTCTTCGCGAAGGTGTTGCCGCTCGATCGCTTTGCGGTACAGGACAGCGAGCTGCGCTTTGAGGATCTGGCCGTAAAGTACGGATTTGCGGCGCCGCGCAGCTACGAGGTGCGGTGGTTCCGTTTCAACAACGACACCGGCGAGCGCACGCCCATTGCGCACACCGGGACAGCGGTTCCGCAAAACGCGGGCGCTTATCTGGCGGCGGAAATCCGTGCAGCCGGCGCGGGCGCGCCGTCGGTCACGGTATACCTGCGGGGAAGCAAGGTTGTGGGGATCGACAGGACCTGGTGATGCCTGGTCGCACCGGCATCTTGCTCCTGTTCTGTATCAGCCTTCCGGCCCAGCAATTCTACACCTATGTGGGGAACCTCAGCCCGGATTCCGTTTTGTTAGCCTGGGGTACTGCCGATGGCGCCAATACGATTGGACGCTCGTCGCCGTCGCATGGAGTCGCGACGGTGCGGATTGACGGCCGGACGCTGACGTCTCGCGCCAACTGGCTGGTGGTCGGCGATCTGAAGCCTGATACCGGCTACCCCTACCAGGTCCTGCTGGGAGAAAAGGTCATTGGACAAGGCCTGGTGCGCACATGGCCCGCGCGCGCGACACGCCTGGTCTTCTTTGTCATCGGGGACTATGGAACCGGCGGCCGCACGCAATACGAAATTGCGAACGTGATGTGGAATGAATTTCAGCGCCGCGAGAACTCGGCTGATCCAGTCCGCTTCGTGTTGACGACGGGCGACAACATTTACGGCGATATCTCGACGTTTCTGTTCGGGGTAAAGAACACGGGCAGCCAGGACAGCGACTGGCGCCGCAAATTTTTTGAGCCGTACCGGCAGATGCTGGCCCGCATCCCGTTCTACCCGACGCTGGGCAATCACGACGGCAACGAAACAGAAAATCGCGCTGATCTGGGCGCATACCTGGATAATTTCTTTTTTCCGGGCGACAGTCCAGCGCGATGGTACACGTTCACCTACGGCGGCCTGGCCCAATTCTTCGCCCTGGACAGCACCATGAACACGGATTCGGGACCTCCCCGGCCGGCATACATCGAGGGCGGCGAGCAGTTCCGGTGGATGCAGCGCGTTCTCCCGACTTCCACCGCGATATGGAAGATTCCATATTTTCATCACCCGCCGTTTAACGCTGGTCCCCGGCACGCGGCCAGCTATCACGAGCTTCAGCACTGGGTGCGGTTGTTTGAGCGCAGCGGGGTGAAGGTCGTTTTTAACGGACATGAGCACAATTTTCAATACAGCGAAGTGAATGCGCTCTCCGGGGGCATTCGCTTTGTCACGTCGGGCTCCGGCGGCCAGTTGCGGGGCGGCGACATTCGCTCCCGGCTGCGGCGCGCGAACATTGCCGGATTCGCCTCGGAGAATCAATTTCTCATCGTCGAAATCGACGGAAAGACGATGCATATTACCCCGCGCGGCTTTGAGGAAGTGAAGGTGCGCGACGCCAACGGCGCAGCGGCGCCCATGCCGCTGACGGTTACGACGCCATAATGCGCCGGCGAAGGATTATGTCTGCGCCGCGCCGGCCGCGGCGGCGGCAGGAAGGCTCACGGTCACGACGGTGCCAGCGCCGGCGCCGCTTGCGATTCGAATGTCGCCTCCGTGTTCGCGGATAATCTGGCGCGACGTAAACATGCCCCAGTTGGCGGCCGCGATGCGCGATCCCGATTCCCGGAATCGCGGATCGAAAATGCCAGCCAGCTCCTTGGGATCGAGGCCGCGCCCGTTATCGCGGATCTCCACTTCAACGGTGCGGTCCTGCGGGCGCGTGCTGATTGTGACCAGCCCGTTCCCATTGTTGAGCGCGCGAACCGCGTTTGTGACCAGATTGTTGAAAACTGCGCTCATCTGCTGCGGCTTGCAAACCACCGGAGGGACCGGCTTTAGGTCGAGCTGAATCTTCGCCGTTTTCGACAGTTGAGGTTGCAGCAGCGCGGCGACGTCGGTCAGCAGTTCGTTCACGTTGGCGCTCTGCACCTCGGCCTGATCGAGATTCGTGAAGCGTTGAATGCGGTTCACCAGCGCTTTCAGGCGCTCCGCCGACTGTTGGATCGAGCGGCGGATGTCGGCCTGAAGAAGCACCAGCCGCGCCTGCTCCTGCTGCGAGCAGGTGGCCTGCTTGGAGGTGAGCAGCAACAGCGTATCCACTCCGCTGAGCAGCGCTCCCATGGGGTTGTTCATTTCATGGCTGAGGGCAGCGGCCAGCTGGGCCATCGACGAGGCATTCTCTGCAATCAGCATTCGCGCCTGGGACTCCCGCAGCTCGTAATTCGCCCAGCGCTGCTGATAAACCACGGCGGTGATCGCAGTACACAGCAGCGTGAGCATGACGATGAACAGGATATAGTTATCGTCGGGTCCGGTTCCCGCGTGCCAGACCCGCTGTGCAATAGCGGTCGAAGCGACGTAGATGACGCCGATCGCCGAGCCCAAGGCGAACGTGTGCATGGGACGAAGCGGCGCCGTGGTGATGGCTACCAGCATGACCAGCGTGATCTGACCGGGAATGAAGTCGTCCGGATTTGTGGTTTGACTCACAATGAGCAGCGAGGCCCAAAGAAGAATGGCAGCCGTGAGGAGACCGGAGACGGCGGCAATCAGACGCGCGTACGGCTCCAGCGTGCGCAACCGAGACAGCGCGACATTCACGATTCCGAGCGCTATGACGGCCGCCGCCTGGCGCAGCCGGAAGGACAGCGTCGAGCTCTCCGGGGACACGACAAACCGCGCCAGGAGCATGAACACCGAGACGCCAATTTGAATGCCGCCGATAACCAGCAGCGCAATCCGGCTCAGCCTGAAGATTTCCTGGCGGAAGCCCTCATTCCTCTCTGCTCCGCCCGGAAACAGGTACGCCTGGATCTGCCGCCACATACGCAAAGGTTTTCAGTGCAACCGAAATACCAGGGCCATCTTGTTCCCGCAGCAAGAGATGTTTCCACGCTTACAGGCGTTGCTTACACTTTATTACACGACTTTTTTTACTGGACCGTAACTCCAGGCCACGACGCGTCGTTTATACAGGTAAATCCCCGTTACGACGGCGGGCGCTTCTCACCCCTTTCACCCAATCTGAGCGCCCGCCATTCTCAATTCCCAATCGCGAGAAAAGCCTTGGACTACGGCGCCGCACGCAGTGCGGCCGCAAGCCCAGCAGCGGCTCAATCGAACGCGCCCTCAAACAGGGCGGAAGAGAGGTAGCGCTCGCCGGCGTCGGGCAGGACGACCACGATGGTCTTCCCTTTCATTTCCGGCTCGCGAGCGACGCGGACGGCGGCGGCAACGGCAGCGCCGCAACTGATGCCGCACAACAGGCCTTCTTCCCGAGCCAGACGCCGCGCCATTTCAATCGACTCCTCATTGCCGACCTGCTCGACGCGGTCCACCATAGACAGATCGAGCGTATCGGGTATGAAACCGGCGCCCAGTCCCTGGATTTTGTGGGGCCCGGGCCGCAGCGGTTCGCCGCGGAGCGCCTGCGTAATGACCGGGCTGTTGTCGGGCTCAACCGCGATCGAAATAATCTTTTTGCGGCGCTCCTTCTTGATGTAGCGGGAAACGCCGGTTATGGTTCCGCCCGTGCCCACGCCAGACACGAGTACGTCGATTGCGCCCTCAGTATCATTCCAGATCTCGGGCCCGGTAGTCCTGAAGTGAATGGCGGGATTCGCTGGGTTTTTGAACTGTTGCAACAAGACATAGCGATCCGGGTCCGAATTCACCAGCTCCTCGGCCTTGGCGATGGCTGCCTTCATGCCTGAGGAGCCTTCGGTGAGGATGAGATTGGCGCCGAAGGCGCGCAACACCTTACGGCGCTCGAGCGACATCGTCTCCGGCATGGTGAGGGTGATCGGGTATCCGCGCGCGGCCGCTACGAAGGCAAGCGCGATGCCGGTGTTGCCGCTGGTTGGCTCAATCAGCTCTTTACCGGGCCTGAGAATCCCGCGCTGCTCGGCATCCCAGATCATGGATGCCCCGATTCGATCCTTCACCGAGTACGCCGGGTTGCGCCCCTCCACCTTGGCCAGCATGGTCACCGGCGCGCCGTCGGTGACGCGGTTGAGCCGGACCAGGGGCGTACGGCCGATGCTGAAGGAGTTATCGGCAAATACGCCGCCCTTCAGGCCGGCGGCGTGTATCAACTCGCCTGATGGAGTGGTCATCTCTAAATCTCCCAGTTTGGCACGTAACGCGCTTGGCTTTCGCGCCACGATCGCACCAGTTCGGAGAATGTGGTCCGATCAATGACGCGGGACACCGCATCGTCCACGCGTTGCCACAGGGGACGGAACGGATGATCAGCTCTCCGAGTCGGCGACTTGACGGTTCGCGAGCCGTCGATAAAACGCAAGACTTCGCCCACAGTGATCTGATCCGCCGGTCGGGCGAGAAGGTAGCCGCCTTCGGCGCCGCGGCGGGATTCCACAAATCCGCCCTGTTTCAAACTGGCCAAAATCAATTCCAGAAATTTTTGCGGAATTTTCTGCCGTCTCGCGATCTCGGCGATTTTGACCGGCTCGCCGGATTCCTGACATGCCAGATCGAAGATGGCTTGGAGCGCGTATTCGCCCTTTACGGAAATATTCATTGCGCAGATGCGCCGGGACTACGGGGCGGCGCCGGGCCGCATTTCCGCCTCAAGTAGTGATTGTACAAGAGCGGTTGATTCAAGGCAGCCGGGCGCCGCCAGCCCGCTTCAAGGCGAAAGCGATATACGAGCCGCCGCTCGGCTGGCCCCATTTTCCTCCGCCGGCAGCGATCACAACGTATTCACGCCCGGCCACCTGGTACACCGCCGGCGTCGCGTTTCCCGCCGCCGGCAGAACTGTCTCCCACAGCAGCTGGCCAGTGGTCTTGTCAAACGCATGAAATTTCCGGTCATGGTCTGTCGCGCCGATGAACAGCAGGCCGCCGGCCGTCACCACGCCGCCGCCGTAATTCTCCGATCCGGTATTCCGCAGCCCCTTGGCGACGAGCTCGGGAATTTCGCCGAACGGGATTTTCCAAGCGTATTCCGCCGTATTCAGGTTGATCGCGTTCAGCGTGCCCCAGGGCGGCTGGATTGCCGGATACCCATCCGGGTCAAGAAATTTGTTGTAGCCGTCGATGCCGTATTTGAGCGGAGCAGCAGCGTTCTCGCTGCGCACTTCGGGCCCAGCGACTTTCACGTCCTCGCCGGTGGCGATGAATTGAACAATGGCATTGATCTTGGCGTGGCCGAGCTGCGCGAATCCAGGCATTCGTCCGGCGCCGTTGCGAACGACCTTTTCGATTTGCGCCGGCTTCAGCTTCTCTCTGGCGGCGAGAAGCGACGGAAATTCGGGGGGAGTGCCGCGCAAATCAGGGCGATGGCATCCGGAACAATTCTGCATGTACAGGCCGCGCCCGCTGGCGCCGGCATTGGCCGCGCGCCGCGGCACGAGCCGCAGAATCCAGGCCATCTCATTGGCGTTCACATAGAGCAATCCGGACTGCGGATCCCAGGCGGCGCCGCCCCACTCTGCGCCTCCGTCAAATCCCGGGAACACGATGGTGCCTTCAAAGCTGGGCGGGGTGAATTGCGGGCCGCTTCGGAGTTTCAGGAACTGCTGGAGAACCGCGGCGTGCGCTTCGGGCGTCCGGTTCGTCAGCATATCCCGGGTGAGTTCCTGGCGTGCGAACGGCGCGGGCGCCGTAGGCAGCACCTGACTGCTTGCGGCGACTTCGCCGTCGACGGGGCTCGGGGGCGCTGCGATGGTTCGCGCCGGGTAGAGCAGCTCGCCCGTATCGCGGTTCAACAGCCATACAAAACCGGATTTCGTAATCTGCGCCACGGCGTCGACTGCGCGGCCGCCGCGGCGGACGGTGACCAGCGCCGGCGCTGCCGGGAAATCCCGGTCCCACAAGTCGTGCCGTACGCCCTGAAAATGCCACACCCGTTCGCCGGTCTCCGCTTTGAGGGCCAGCACGCAGTTTGCAAACAGATTATCGCCGATGCGGTTTGATCCGTAAAAATCGAAGGCGGCTGATCCGGTGGGAACAAATACCAGCCCGCGCTTCACATCGAGCGTGAGCCCGGCCCACGAATTTGCGCCGCCGGCGTACTTCCACGCATCCTGGGGCCACGTCTCATATCCAAATTCGCCCGGCTGTGGGATGGTGTGAAATTCCCAGCGGAGCCGCCCCGTGCGGACGTCAAACGCGCGGATGTGTCCCGGCGCGGAGGGCAGATCTTCGGCCACGAGCGAACCCAGGATCAGCAGGTCCTTGTAAATGACGCCCGGACTGGTCAGGCGCACCATCAAACGCTCGCCGTCGCGACCCAGGCCCTTGCTGAGATCGATGCGTCCATTGTCGCCGAACGCGGCGACAGGTCTGCCGTCGCGGGCGTTGAGCGCATACAGGTAACGATCGATTCCAACGAAGATGCGCGCATCATTGCCATCGCTCCAGTAATTGAGGCCGCGATTTCGCTGCTTGCCGCGGACGGGTTCGCCGCGACGTGGATCGAAGTCCCAGATCAGTCTGCCGGTGGCCGCGTCCAGCGCGATTACGCGAAGGCGCGGCGTTGTTGCATACAGGACGCCATCGATCACGATGGGATTGCACTGCATCTCCGAGCCTTCATATTCATCATGCGAGTCAAACCGCCACGCGATTTCCAGATCGCGCACATTGGAGCGGTTGATTTGATCGAGAGAGGAGTAATGGATATTATCCGCCCCGCCCACAACGCGCCACTCACGGTACGTTTCGCCGGCGGCAGAGGCCGGGGCGCTCAACAGGATCAGCGCCGCGATGCTGCGGCAGCAACGGTGCATGACTTCATCCTATAGCGGATGTCGAGCCGGCCCAGCCGGCGCGGATTGCCCGCCCCAAGGGGTTGCATTACACAAGAGCAAACTGCTCTTCGGTCGGCTCCGCTCAACAATACCAAGGCTCATCCAGGTACGGAATCGCCGCGCGGGCGACCAAATCGAAATGTTCAGGCAGCGCGGGGCCGCCGGCGAGCTCAGCGATCTTCCGGAAAATGGCGCGCCGCGATGCGCCGGCTTTCTGTTCCCGATACACGGCGCTGAGCGCCCGGGAGGCCAGGTCATCCACTTCCGGATCGGGGTGGCGCCACGGATAGATCAGGGATTTCGAATCGAATCCTCCGATCAGAGCGCGAATCTCATCAAGCTCCAGGAGCCTCGAGGCCGACGTAATCAGCAAGCGGAGCGCAAGCTGCACAGGCGCGACTGCATCCACCAAATCCAGCTCAACGAGCGCATGCAGCAGGTCTACATAACTCTCCCGCGTTGTCCAGGGCGTGAAGGCGATGAAGGTTGGATTCAGGTGCAGCCCGGCGGAACGAAACAGCGCGGCGACTTCATAAAAATCCTCGCGAGTGTGGCCTTTATCGAGCTTCGCGAGCACCGAATCGTCCAGGGATTCCACCGCGCTGGTTACGAACGCGCAGCCGGTCTCTTTCAAGTGGGGAATGAGTTCGCGATGGCGCAGCAGGTGCTCGATCTTGATCGTCACGTCATAGCTGACGTGCGGAAACTCGCGGTGCAGCGCGTCGATCAGCCGCAGCGCGTGCCGCGGTCCGTTCAGGAAATCCGGATCGCCGAAGGTGATGTGCTCCGCTCCGGCTGCGACCTGCTGCCGGATGTCCGCCAGGACAATTTCTGGCTGCACGATGCGAAACACGCCCCGGTAGACTGGCACGACCGGACAGTGGCGGCACATGTGTTTGCAGCCGCGGCTGGCCTCCGTATAGCCAGCCAGGCGCTGCTGTCCGCTCACTCGGAACTTCGCATAGCGATCCAACGGCGGCAGAGCGGAGCGCTCCGGCGGAAGGAATCGCAGCCGGTCCAGGCAGAGTCGCGCAACCGGCGGAGGCTCGCCCGCCGCGATATCGCACAGCGTCTGCTCGAACTCGCCGCCGATAATGTCCTGCACGCCGAGCGTGCGCAGCCACGTCTCGTTCTGCGGCGCGTAAAGGCCAAAGCAGCACAGCCGGGCGGCAGGGTTGAGACGCCGCACGTTCTCGATCACCGGCGCGGCCAGGCGCGTTGCGGTGTGCATGGGCAAGTAGAAGGCCACGAAATGCGCCGCACGAACGGGCTCAAGGGGCAGACGATCGGCGGCGAGGTCGGCGCAAACAACCTCATGGCCGCGCGCCCGGAGCCATGCCGCGGCTGATGCGAGCCCGAAGGGCTGCCGGCCCAGCTCATACGTCGAGATCAGGACGATGTTCATCGCGCCCTGACGTTATTATCCCGCGCGGCTGCGCTCCATCTGCTCAGATGCGAGCGAAGTACAAGGCCGCTGCGCGCTCAAGCTCGCTCTTCGTCACAATCGGCGGCCGCTTTTCATATTTGCCGATCGCCTCCAAAATGGAGCAAATATCCGATGGGTAACACGCGCGCAGCTCGGTCCGGCCGTCGCGCAGGCACAATTGGCGCAGGTACTCGGCGCTGCCCGGCTCTGGCTGCAAATCCCGCCTGGCCGTCACGCGCCGGAAGATCTCATCGAAGGAGGTCGCATCGACGGCGTCAATGTAGACCTTGTTGTGGATCCGGCGCAGGAAGGCCTCATCCGCCAGATCCGCCGGATCCAGGTTGGTGGAGAACACCACCATGAGCTCGAACGGGATCTGGAATTTCACGCCGTAGCGCAGCGTCAGGTAGTCGACGCGCCGGTCGAGCGGCACGATCCAGCGATTCAACAGATCGCGCGGGCTCATCAGCTGGCGCCCGAAATCGTC
>Ga0070740_10002280_pt1 | contig 23084 bp, 22 predicted proteins | sample Coa_R2_FD_67286 | JGI IMG/M metagenome (GOLD analysis project Ga0070740, IMG submission 67286) | Surface soil microbial communities from Centralia Pennsylvania, which are recovering from an underground coalmine fire - Coalmine... | ecosystem: Environmental > Terrestrial > Soil > Unclassified ...
CCGAGCGTGAAGCGCGCTCCCTTGCCCAAGCCCTCGGATTCGGCGCGCGCCCAACCGCCGTGGAGTTCGACGAGCGCGCACACGATGGCGAGACCGAGACCGAGTCCGCCGTACTGCCGCGTCGTCGAGCCGTCTGCCTGGCGGAAACGGTCGAAGACGTGCGGCAGGAACTCCGGCGCGATGCCGATCCCCGTGTCCGTGACTTCGACGCGCGCCTCTGTGCCCTCGCGCCACGCGCGCACCGAGACCAGCCCCGCGCGCGGCGTGAACTTCACCGCGTTCGACATGAGGTTCCAGACGATCTGTTGGAGGCGGACGGGCGCGCCCTGGACGACGAGCGGGCAGTCGGGCAGTTCAATCGAGAGCCGTATGTCGCGCGCCTCGGCGTCGGCGCGCACGGTCTCGGCGGCTAGCTCGACGACCTTGCAGATGTTGACCGGCTCCGACTCGATGCGGAGCTTGCCTGAGATGACGCGCGAAACGTCGAGCAGGTCGTCAACGAGCCGCGCCTGAAGTCGCGCGTTGCGCTCGACGGCGTCCAGCCCTTGCGCGAGCATCGCCGGGTCTGAAGCCGCGCCGCCCGCGCGCAGGAGGTTGACCCAACCGAGAATGGGCGTCAGCGGCGTGCGCAGCTCGTGCGAGAGCGTGGCGAGGAAGATGTCCTTCGCGCGGTTGGCCTCGGCGAGTTCGTCGTTGGCGCGCTGAAGCTCCGCCGTCCGCTCCTCGACCCGGCGCTCAAGCTCGCGGTTCAACTCCTCAAGCCCGGCCCGCGCCTGGCGCTCGACGAGCATCAGCCGGCGGTGCTCGATGCCGCGGCTGACCGTATATTTCAACTCGTCAATGATGCAGGGCTTCGTCAGGTAGTCGTATGCGCCGTGGCGCAGCGCCGCGATGGCCGTTTCGAGCGCGGCGAAGCCCGTCAGCACGATGGTGATCGTCAAGGGCGAGCGCCGCCGCACGTCTTCGAGGAGAGAGAGGCCGTCGCCCTCCTCCATGTGCAGGTCTGTGAGGACGAGGTCGTACTCGCGGCCATCGTCGAGCAGGCGCGCGGCCTCGCTCCCGCTCGAAGCCACGTCAACCTCGTAGCCTTCGAGGCGCAGCACCTCGCCTATCGTGAGCGCGACGTTCTCCTCGTCGTCCACGACCAGCAGCCGCCGCCCCACGGGCGGGACTGTCTCAGGGTGTGTCGTCTCGTCGGACATAAGAGCAGGGGTCAGAGGTCAGGGGCCGGAGGTCAGAAAGTCAGCGCGCCGACTGACCTCCGACCTCCGACCCCTGACCTCTTTCAATCCTGACGTTTAAAAATCCCAGCGCGAGCCGGAGGCCGTCGGCCAGCCGCCGGCGCGTCGTGATGTCTTCGAGGCGCACGCCGAGCTTGATGAGGTCGGACGCGACGTGCGCGCTGATGCCGGTGATTACGGTCTGCGCGCCGAGCAGCCGCACCGAGCGCACCGTGTTGATGAGGTGCGCGGCGGTGTAGGTGTCAACGACCGTGCAGCCCGTGATGTCCACGATGACGACGCTCGCCGACTCGGCGCGGACGGCTTCGAGGAGCGCGCCCGACATCTGCGCGGCGCGCTGGTCGTCGAGCGTGCCGACGACCGGGAGCAGGAGCACGCCGTCCCAGATTTCGACGACGGGGCTGGAAAGCTCGGAGATGCGCGTCCGCTGCTCGCCGTGTTCTAGCGCGCGGCTGACCGTGCGCTTCAGGTCTTCGATGACGCACGGCTTGATGAGGTAGTCGTAAACGCCCTGCCGGAGCGCGTCAATCGAAGACTCGATTGACGCGTAGCCGGTGAGGACGACCGTGACCGTGTTCGGGTGCCGCGCCTGCAACTCGTGGAGGAGCGCGATGCCGTCAATGTCCTCCATCCGCAGGTCGGTCAGCACGAGGTCGAAGTGCTTGCGCGCGGCCATCTCCAGCGCCTCGCGCCCGTCCGCGGCGGTCGCCACGTCGTAGCCCTCCTGCTCCAGTATCGCGCCGGTCGTCAGGCGCACGTTCTCCTCGTCGTCAACGACGAGGACGCGCGCCTTGCGCGCCGCGCGGTGGCCGTTGGTGGAGACCGTGCTGTCAGGCTTTCTGTCCGGCATCCGTTTCCGAAAGCGCGGGAGAGTCAACGGGGAGAATGACGTTGAAGGTCGTGCCCGCGCCCTCCTCGCTCGTCACCTCGATGCGGCCCCCGTGGTGGCGCACGATGTCCTGCGTGACCCAGAGTCCGAGTCCCGTCCCCTTCGTCCGCGTCGAGAAGAACGGCTCGAAGATGCGCGAGAGTTCGGCCTCCGGGATGCCGCACCCGGTGTCGCTGATCTGCACGGAGATGGTCGGCTGAAGCGCCTGCTCGTAAAGCGAGGTGATGATCGTGATGCGCCCGCCCTTCTCCATCGCCTGCTGCGCGTTGAGTAGGAGGTTGAGGAAGACCTGTCGGAGCTGGTCGGCGCGCGCGCGCACCGCGGGCAGGCGGTCGTCGAAGCGCCGGACGACCTCGACCCGCGCCTGCCGCATCTTCTTCTCGACGAGTATCAGCGTCTCCTCGAGGATGTGGTTGGCGTTCACCCACTCGACCTCGCCGGAGCGGCGCGCGAAGCCGAGCATCTGGCGGATGATGTGCGAGACGCGCTCGGTCTCGCGCCGCGCAACGTCCAAGAAGCGCGCGTTCTGCTCGACGTTCTTCGCGCTCGAAAGCAGGTAGAGCGAGTTCTTGATCGCCTCCAGAGGGTTGTTGACCTCGTGCGCGATGGACGCGGCGAGCCGCCCGACCGCCGCGAGTTTTTCCGACTCGAAAAGCTGCTGCTCGACCCTCCGGCGCTCCAGCTCGCGTATCTCCGACAGGTCGTGCAGCACCGAGACGACCGCCGTCACCTGCCCCTTTGCGTCCAGAACTTCGGCGCTCGTGATCTCCATCGGCAGGCTGTCGCCGGCCTCCGGGTCAATCAACTCGATCTCGGCCTGCCGCCCCGTCTCCGTCCCCGAAGCGAGCGCCGAGATGAACGACGTGAGCTTGACGGAGTTGTTCCGCACGGCGCGCGCCGCGCCCGCCGGCATCCCCTCGCGCTCCTGGAACAGAAGCTCGGCGCGGCGGTTGAAGAGGATGAACTTGCCGGAAGAGTCGCAGACGGCGATGGGCTGGCCGACGTTTTCGAGGATGAGGTCGAGTCGGTCGCGCTCGCGCCGCGCCTCGGCCTCGGCCTGCTGCAGGAGGGTGAAGTTGTTGGCGAGTTCCTCGTTCGCGCGCCGGAGGTCTGTCACGTCGCGGAAGATCGAGACGAGGCCGATGCGCTCGCCGCGCGAGTTCAGCGCCGGCGTGGAGATGACCTCGAAGTGGATGTCGGAGCCTTCGAGCGGGTCAACGAGGATGAGGTCTCGGCCCACGATCTCTTTCGAGGCGACCGCCGCGCTCGAAAGGTAGGCGGAGAAGAGGAGGTCGTTCATCTCCAGCGCGCGCCGCTTGCCCTCGCTCGCCTCGCGCCGGTCGCTGAAGAGTTCTTCGGCGCGCCGGTTCTGCAAGAGGATTTCGTTGTCCATGTTGGTGAGGACGATGGGGTCGGCCACCGACTTCATGATCGACTCGACCCACTGGCGCTCGCGCTGGAGCTTTCGCACCGAAGACGACAGCCGCTCGACCTGAATCGTGTTCGAGAGGATGACGCCGACGCGCTCGGCGTAGCGCGAGAGCAGGCGGAACTGCTCGTCGTCCGTCTCCGCGCGCGCCGCGCCGACGTAGAGCGCGCCCGTGCAAAACGACTGCGACGCCCAGAACCGCTCGTCGTCGCGCGTGCGGAAGTCCGGGTCGGACGCGCCGCGCGCCGCGTGCAGGTGCCCGCCGGAGAGCGGGAGCGCGAGCAGGTCTGTGGCCGCGCCGGTCTGCTCGACGAAGTTCGTGCCGTCGCCGCCGCGCGTGAGCCAGGCGGCGCGCGCGTCGTGGACGACCTTCACCTGCGGCGCGTTCGAGTCGAGCGGCATCTCGAGAGACTCGACCGCCTCGTCGTCGGCGAAGCCGGAGGCGGCCCGCACGCGCAGCACGCCGCGCTGCCGGTCGGCGAGCGCGACCGCAGCGCACGGGTGGCCGAGCAGGGAAGTGACCGTGTCGAGCACGAGCGACAACTGGTCGTCGAGCCTCTGCGCCGCGAGCAGTTGCGTCGTCGCCTCGAAGAGCAGTTCGTACTCCTGCCCCGGCAGAGCGCCGCCGTGCCCCGCGGCGGCGGCGTCAATCGTCTGCGCTCCGGTGAGACGGTTCTCCATCGCCATCAGTTTTCAGTTTTCGGTTTTCAGTTCTGTGGCCGCCGCGGTCGCGGGCAGTTCAGGCGAGCACGACCGGTTGAAAACTGAAAACCGAAAACTGGCTACTGCCTTTCGACATCCACGGTGACGCGGCGGCGTGTCGTCTCGTCGCCGAGCGGCTCCGCGCCGGGCGTCATGGCCGGGCGCGAGACGGCGGGCGTCAGGCCGACCGCCTCGGCGTACTTCAGGTACGTGTCAATCGAGGCGACGACGACGCGCGCCTCGACCGTGATCAGATCAATGCCGACGAGCGAGATGCGAACCCAGGCGTCAATGACGATGCCTTTGTCCAGCACGCGGTCGAGCACGTCAATCAGACTAGTCCCGCCTGGTGCCCTCTCAACAGCCATTTGAACGTTTCCTCTCTTCCGAAATGTTAGTCGAAACTACGTAGCGCCTTCGTCGCCGGAGGCGCGGCAGAGTTTACGGTTTCAACGCTTCAATGTTCCGTCCGGGAGACTCGCGCGGCCCTTCGCTTCGCCGCTTAAATTTCGACGCGGCGTTCATCGCCTGCCCTTGCGAGCCGCGCCCTTGCCCGCGGCGCGCGCCTTCGCGCCCTTCTTCGACGGGGCCGTGCCGGTTTCGACGCGCGGGGGTGCGGCGGCGAGTTGCCTGATCTCTCTTTCGAGCGAGGCGAGGCGCTCGCGCAGCTCGACGTTCTCGGCCTCGGCGGCCTCGGCGCGCGTCGTCAGGTTCGAGTCGTAGCGCCACCAGTTCAGGCCGATCTGCTCGGCCTTGTCAATCGAGCAGACGAGCAGGCGTATCTGCAACGTCAGCAGCTCGACGTTCGCCAGCGACACCTTGATGTCGCCCGCGATCACCAGCCCCTTGTCGAGGATGCGGTCGAGCACGTCAACAAGTCCGGGCGGGCGCGCGGTGATAAGGCTCGTTCTCTCGCTAGACAATTCGATTGATCTTCCTTTCGAGCGGCAGCGGCCTCCGGCCTCATAACGCGAAACCTCGGAAGGCCGCCGGGGAATAATACAGTGAGCGGTAAGCGGCGAGCAGTCGGCTGCGGAAGCATGGCTTACGCTTTTACCCCAACCGCGCGGCCCACAGCGGCTTTAACTGCTCACTGCTTACCGCTCACTCTCAAATCAAACGCCCGACCGGGCCTAAGTCAATGTTCAGGTCTTCGTCTTCGAGTCCGAACTGCCGCTTCAACTCGCCCATCTTCTCTTCGAGCTTCATCAGCGCGAGTCCCAACTCTTCGACCTGCTCCGGCGTCAGCCCTCCGCCCTCCATCCTTCTGACGGCCTGCTTCTCCAACAGCCGCCGGATGAGTTCGATCAGGGTCAGGACGAGCTTCGCCAGGCCCTGCTCGACCGACTGCGCGTCAACGTTGACGCGCGAAGGCAGGGCGTCGGCGACGCGACGGAGTTCCGTCAGAAACTCTGCCGCGTGCTGCGTCTCGACCTCCGGTTCGACCGGAGCGGGGGATTCGGGGGAATGCTCCACAAGAGTACCCTGTCAACGCTCGACGTGTCCACAACTTAATCTGACTGCGACGGAATTTGGTTGTCGCATTGTAGCAGACGCGCGCTCGCGGGCGGCAATCGCCCCGCGCCCTAACGCGCCTCCGTCTCGCTGAAGCTGTACGGCGGCCAAGGCCCGCTCGTCAAAAACTGAAGGCCGGGGCGCTCGCCGCTTAACTCGCGCACGCGCTCTTTGTACTCCGCGGCCCGCGCCCGCTCGACCAGGTGCGCCGCGCGCACGGCCAGAGACTCCGAAGGGCGCAGGCGCACAGCCGACTCGCGCACGAGGCCGGCAAGTCCCCGGTCGAGCCACGCCGCCAACTCTTCCGCACGGAGCTTCGAGGACTCGTCGCCGAGAATCTCCCTCCGCTTCGCGAGCAGGAACGCCGTCCCGCTTCCGGCGCGGGCGACTTCGACACGCGCCTCGTCGCCCGCCTCATCACTCTCCTCTTTTGCCTTTTGCCTTTTGCCTTTTGCCTTCACCGAGCCGTCCCTGACCTTCACGCCCATCTCGACGCAGCCGCGCACGCGCGCGAGCGCCGAGACGAGCGCGGCCTCGCTCGCGGCGATGTACTCCGCGAGCCGCGCTTCCGTGACGACCGTGCCGAAGCGCGCGGGCAGCGGCGTCACCGAGGCGAGCGCGTGCGAGCAGACGCGGTTGTGCGCCGAGACGTTTTCGCCCGTGGCCGCGACGCGCTCGCCGTCTTCCACGTCGCCCACGACCGCCGCGACCCGACTGAACTTCAACGCGCGCACCGACGCGCCGCCGAGTCCGCCCGCGCCTCCGAAGGCTTCCGACTCCGACTCGTCGCAGATGCAATAGACGTACAGGCTCATCGAACTTCGTCGAGTGCGTCGCGCACGTCAGGCGCGTCGGGTGTGTTGTGCCTGGCGGGTGTTTCGAGTGCGGCGCGCGGACGCGCGCTCAGAATCTCGGCGCGGCGCTCGCGCTCGCCGAGGACGCGGTTGACCGTCTCGACCGAGCCGAGCAGGAGGTTCAGGCCGACGTAGATGAGGTCAACGTCGGCGACGGCAATCGTCACCTCGCCCGCGATCACCAGCCCGCGGTCGAGGACGTGGTCGAGCGTTTCGAGCAGCGACAGCTCTTCTTCCTCGTCGAACCCGAACTCTTCTTCAGACATAAACCCTCTGGAAACGAAAAGGCAAATTTCAAAACTTGAGGCCCGCGGCTACTCTTTCGACGAGCGGAAGCAGGCCGCGCCCGACGTGCAGAAGTGGAACGTCTCGTCCTCGAAGTCTTCGGTCTCCATCTGAATCGTCAGGTGGTCAACGCCGAACTGCTCGCGCAGCTTCGTGCGCAGCGCGCGCAAAAGCTCCGGCTGCGAGACGGCGTGCGCGTGGACGACGTGCGCCGACAGGGCTTCGCGCCCCGAAGTGATCGTCCAGACGTGCAGGTCGTGGACGGCCTCGACGCCCGAAGTGTCGAGGATCGCGCCCTCGACCGCCGCGAGGTTGATGTGCGCGGGCGTGCCTTCGAGCAGAACGTTCGTCGCCTCGCGGATCAGGTTCCACGAACTCCAGACGATGAGAACCGAGATGAGCGCGCTGAAGAGCGGGTCTGCCGCGTACCACCCGAAAAACGCGACGAGAAGGCCGGCGGCGATTGCGCCGAGCGAGCCGAGCGCGTCGCCGACGACGTGAAGCCAAGCGCCGCGCACGTTCAAGTCCTGCTCGTGCCTCCCGTGCAGCAGCCACGCACACGCGAGGTTGACGACGAGTCCGCCCGTCGCCACCAAAGTCATCACGCCCCCGCGTCGCAACTCCGGCGGGTGAGACCAGCGCGAGTATGCTTCGTAAAGGATGAAGAGCGAGACCGCCGCGAGCGCGACGCCGTTCGTGAACGCCGCGAGGATTTCGAGCCGGTAGTAGCCGAAGGTTTTGTTTGAAGTCGCGGGCCGCGAGCCGAACCACGCGGCGAGCAGCGCGAGCGCGAGCGCCGCAACGTCCGTGAGCATGTGGCCGGCGTCGGCGAGCAGCGAGAGCGAGCCTGTCCACCACCCGCCCGCCGCCTCCGCGAACATGTACGCCGCGGTCAGAACGAGAACCCACGCGAGCCTGTCGCCGCTCGCGCGCGCCGCGCCTTCGGCGTGCGCGTGGCCGCGCGCGCCGTGCGAGTGCTCGACCGCGCCGCGCGCGCGTGTGTGTCCGTTCGTCGAAGCCATCCGCGCGTGAGTGCGGGACGGACAGAGACCGCTCCTGAAGCCCGCCCGCGCCCGACCCTCGATTTAAACTCTCCGCCGACGCGCCCTTTAAGTTAACGCCCGCGGAGCCTCAAGCTTAGCAGATTGCGCCGCGACCCGACACCCGCTCGCGCGCCGCGAAGACTCGATGCCTTCGCGCCTAAGAAGCAGGCCGACACGCCGGACGATGAGACTCGCGCCGAAGGAGCAGGCGCGTCGAAGAAACGCGCGCGGGAAAGAAGCGGGCCACGAAGAAGAATGAACGATGAAGAAAAGGGCCGAAACCTCTCGTCAGTTTCGGCCCCGGCTTCGAGTCCACTGAAGGAGTCACGTCCTCGCGCGGCTCGGCGAGCGTGCGCGAGTCGCTTTTGTCTAAAGCTCCGCGAGGTTGAGCGCCCTGTTGAAGTCGCGGTAAAGCTCGTTGAGGTCGCGCACGTTCTTCTCGATCAGGCGCGGCAGGTCTTCCACGTCCGACGTGTTGACGACGAGGTTCGCGCCCGCGACGAACGCGGCGTGTGCGTCGCCCGTGCGCGCCTTCTCGTTGAGCTGGACGAAGACGACGCGGCGGCGTTCGGGCATACGCATCGCGAGGAGTTCGCCGCCGACGAGCACCGCGCCCTGCCGCCGGTGGTCGAACTCGGGGTCGAGTACGATCACGTCAACCCGCTCCTCGCGCAACCGCTCCGACGCCTGCGCGGCGGAGTCGGCGGAGAAGACGATGTAGCCGCCGCCGGCCAGCACTCGCGCCGCCCTCTCGCCGGGGGGCGACCCCGCGCACACAAGCACGCGCTTGCCGTCGCGCGCGCGGTGCTTCGCCCCGCGGAAGTCTGTCGAGGCGGCGGTCTCGCCGCGCAGCAGCGACGCGAGCAGCCGCAGCAACTCCTCCGAAGGCGACTGCGCTTGCTGCGCGCGCGCGTCCGCTTCCGACTCGACGTTGACGCTGGAGAGTGGCGCGGCGGGGGTGGCGCTCATCTCCTGCTGCGAGCGCGTCGAGACGGGCACGCCGCCGACCGCCGACACGGCGTCGCGCTGCTGCTGCTGCGCCGTCGGCTGCGTGTTTATGATTTGCTGGCACTTCGGGCAGCGCACGCTGAATGGCCGCGCCGGAATCTTCGCCTCGTCCAACTGGAGGCGCGTCGAGCAATTTAGACAGGTGACGATCATAAGCGGTAATGAAGTCAGGAGCCAGAATTCAGAAGTCAGAATACGGAAGTCAAAACAAGACCAAGGGCTGCGACAAACGCTTCGGTTTTTCTTCCGACTCCTGACTTCTGAATTCTGGCTTCCGTCTTATTCGAGCATGTCGAGCATTGACGCCCCCGCGGCGCGCGGGGCGTTGGCGAAGGGCGCGCGCGCGGCCCCCGCAGGCTTCGCGCCGCCGGCCTTCCTTTCGTCCGCGAGGAAGTCGTCCGAAGCGGACATCCCGTTGAGCGCGAGCATGAGGTTGTTCGGGTTCGTCGCGAACGAAAGCCCGTCTTCGAGCGTGACCGTGCCGCGCTCGATCATCTCCTTGATGACCGTGTCGAAGTCCTGCATCCCTTCGAGCCTGCCGTCGCGCATCGCGTCGAGGAGCATCTTGCCTTCCGACTCGCCCTCGCTGACGTACTCGCGCGTGCGCGGCGTTGACTTCAGAATCTCGACCGCGGCGATGCGCCCCTGGCCGTCGGCGCGCGGGATCAGCCGCTGCGAGACGATGAAGCGGAAGGTCTGCGCCAGCCTCGTGCGGATGACCTGCTCCTCGTTCTTCGGGTAGAGGCCGATGACACGGTCAACGGTCTTCGAGGCGTCAATCGTGTGCAGGGTCGAGAGCACGAGGTGTCCGGTCTCGGCGGCTTCTAACGCGATCTCGGTCGTCTCGAAGTCGCGCATCTCGCCGATGAGGATGACCTTCGGGGCCTGGCGGAGCGCCGCGCGCAGCGCCGAGGGAAAGTCCTTCGCGTCGGAGCCGATCTCGCGCTGGTTGATCGTCGAGTTCTTGTGCGTGTGCAGGAACTCAATCGGGTCTTCGATGGTGACGACGTGGTGGTACTGCCGCTCGTTGATGAGGTTGATGATCGCGGCGAGCGTCGTTGACTTGCCCGAACCCGTCGGGCCGGTGACGAGGACGATGCCGTTACGCAGTTCCGCGACTTCGGCGAGTTGTTCGGGCAGGCTCATCCCTTCGAGCGTCGGCACCGTGGTCGGGATGACGCGCATGACGATGGAGTACGTGCCGCGCTGCTGAAAGATGTTGACGCGGAAGCGTGTGCGCGACGGCAAAGAGTAACTGAGGTCGCTCGAACCCGTGTGCGCGAGACGCTGCGCGGCGTCGGGGTTGCCCTGCATCAGCGTCATCGCGATGACCTCGGTCTGGTACGGCGTCAGCTTCTTGAGGCCGAGCGGTTCGACCGGCGTCAGGCGACCGTTGATCTCGACCTGCGGCGGCTGGTTGACGGAGAAATTCAGGTCGCTGATCTTGTCAGAGACCTTCAGCATTTGCTCGATGACGGGCGGCAGGTCGAAATATCTCATGCGGGATTTTGGCTTGCTCCGGGATGTTCTGGACGGAAGAGCGAAGGTAACTTGCGACGCTCCTCGGAAGCCCGCGGCCAAGGCAGCCGAAGGCGAGCATTCTCATTCTGTCTGAACAACAATGAAAAAGCAAGCCAAAACTTTTAACTTTTATTATTGTAGCATTTAGCTTGCAGGTAGGCGTGCGAGAGCGTTCACAAAAGGTCGAGAAAGCCGCGCGTCCTGCCCGTAATTTCGGCGGGGTCGGCGGTCGTGAGCAGCGCGCCGATGACCGCGACCGAGTCGGCCCCGGCTGCGAGCACGGCGCGCGCGTTCTCGCGCGTGATGCCGCCGATGGCGACGAGCAGCAGGCGACCGACGGCCTCGCGAGCACGGGCGACGCCTTCGAGTCCGACGACCGGGTCGGGGTTCGACTTCGAGGAGGTCGCGAAGACGGGGCCGATTGCGACGTAGTCAACCGGCAGACGCGCTGCCTCGGCAGCCTGCGCGACGTTGTGTGTCGAAAAGCCGATGACCACGCCGTCGCCGAGCAGCGCGCGCGCCGCGTCCGGCGGCATGTCGTCCTGTCCGAGATGCAGGCCGTCTGCGCCGAGCGCCAGCGCGATGTCGGCGCGGTCGTTGACGATCAACTTCACGCCGCGCTCGCGCGCGACCCGCATGGCCTCTTCCGCCTCGCGGTAAAACTCGCGCGGGCCGAGGTGCTTCTCGCGTAGCTGAATGAAACTCGCGCCGCCGTCTGCGAGACGCGCGACCTGCTCGGCGTGCGACAGACCCGAAAGACGCCTGTCGGTGATCGGGTACATCTTGGGGAGTTTGAGAAGCGACACGCCTCGGAGTATAGCCGACGCGCCTGCGCCGCACACGAAACCGGGAAAGCCGTCGTCAAAAGATGGCATCGCCTCAGAACACTCCGGCGCGGTCACGCCCTGCGCTTTGCCGCCCTAACCATCGCGATCCAGAAGGCGAGCCACACGAAATAGATGACGACGCTCAAGAGGATAAGCGGGATGCCGACCGCGGGCAGTCCGCGCTTGAACGTCAGGACAGCGCCGTAGGCGCCGATGATCATCACTGCCATCGTCATCAGGAAAGTTATGCAACCGAGATAGCTGGCAAACGTCCTTACGGCTCCGTTCGGCCTGTCAAAGTTCTGCGCGTGGGGCTGAGTCGTTTGCTGCTGCGAGTTCTGACGGTAATAGTTCCGTGCTTGCGGACTCGTCGGAGGATTGGGAAGAGGGCTGTGGTAAGCGGGCTGAACGGGCCGGGCGGCGACTTCCTGATGTGCCGCGGGCGCGCCGCACTGCCCGCAGAAGTCCGCGCCGGCAGGGACGGGGCTGCCGCATTTCCCACAGTACATTTCTTTCTCCCCTTTCCTGAACCTGAAAGCAAGCATCGAGCAGCGCGCCGATTACTGCCGCCCGATTGCCGAAATGTAATCGTTAAAGAAAGCTTCCGCCTTTTGGCATCAACAGTTCACTCTACCGAGATACTTCAAACGCATCACATACCCGTCGTCGCTCTCCAGAAGCAGTTCCTCGTCCGTGCGCGAGACAAGGTGAAAATCGCCGAAGCTCGTGCCGTCTTCGTTCTGCATCACCACGTGGCTTCCACTGACCTGATACTTGCCGCCTTCCAGCTCGTAATCGCTGGCCCCTCCGTAGTGGTGTATGGCCCACGACCCGTCGCGGCAGAATTGCAGGTTAGGGTAAGTGCCGGCCCTATATTCCGGCTCGCCGTTCCTGGTCAACGAGACCTCCGACCAGTTCGTGCTGACCAAGTCAGGTAATAATGCGGCGTTGGAGCTGGCCTCGTCGGGGTAGTCGTCCAGCCCGCCTACCTGATTGTCAGAGGCGCGCCGGCTATTGCTCTGTCCGCACAAGAATGCGGTGCCGAACAGAAAGGTGAATGCCAGCGTCAGACTGAGAAATGTTCCGCGTCGTTTCATCTTCAGCATTCCTGACAATGAAATTGATTCCCGCTTGAAGGTCAACCGGTCGTCTCACCCATTTCCCGAATTGGCGCGTTGCCAAAGCACCAGCAATAGGACGAGAGCTGCTATGCCCAGAATAAACATCGGGACACCCACGAAAGGGTGATGATCCTTGAACGTTTCAGCCGCGCCGCCGCCGCCGAGAATCGCCGCCGCGTAAAGCAGCACTTTCATTAGAGCCTTACTCATCCTTCCTCCCGGTCGAGCTGCTGATTTAAATTCCGAATGTCACGGCGATGGGAATAAACAGCAGTATCGGCAGCGCGGCGGAGACGATGCCGAGGATGATTCCCGTCACAGCACCCTTCCTGCCGCCGACCAACGCTACGCCCTGCCTTGCTTTCCCCGTGGCTTTGAGGCCCAGAATCAAAGCCACTAGCCCAAATGCTATTCCTATGATTAGTGCCAAGCCGCCGGCGATTCCGCCGAAGCCGACCGTCCCTTCAAAATAGATAATCCTTCTCCACTTCAAGACACGAAGGGTAAGGCCGAAGACCGAGAGGAGCGGGCCTAGCAGACTGATTGCGCCGAAGATTATTGAGAAAAGAGCCGCCTTACTTGGTTTGTTGAGTGGCTGCATGCGCGAATCTCCTCGACGGGTTAAATCACAAGAAGGTGATAAAACGCGTGACCCATGTTTTGCGGGGAATGATCAAGCCAACGCCGTCACGGCTTCACGAGGATGTCTTCTTTCTTTCCTTCCTTGTTGGGGCCGGACGCGAAGCCGCACTGCCAGAGGTTCTCCTTGTCGGCAAAGCAGGTGAAGGTCATTTCTTTTCCCGTGACGACCGCGTTGCGGCCACGGTAGAAAGTCTTGACGTTGTATTTGACGTGCACCGGATAGACGATTGTGCCGAGCGTGCCCTGGCCCTGATCCTGATAGAGAATCCATTTGCGCGGAGCGCCGGGCGTGAACTCGACGATGTCCATCTTCGTCGCGCCGTCCTGACCGACGGGCGAAGGCTTTTCATAGAGGCAGCGGATGAGCTTCTTGGCGAGTTCGACGGGCAAAGGCTGGCCGTTGCGCCCGCCGTGTTGCAGGTTGTCGCAATCGAGGAGCGGGCGATCCGCCAGGACGGTGCCGTTCTCATCAACGCGCAGGGTGTCGGTCTTGATCGTCGGCGCGGCCCCGGCCAGCGGGCGCAGACAACAGTCTTCGTCCGCAATCGGTATCGAGTGAATGACGGGGAGTTTTCCGGGGAGCGGGTCGAGTTGAATGACGTAACGCATCCACTGTGCGGTATCCGCCTCGGTAATCGTTCCCTTGGAGACGATTGCATACGGCGAGTTGAAGCCCGCGTGAACGGTCTCGACCTCGACGCGGTCGCCGACCTTGTATTTCGCTTTGCCGTCGTCCTTCGTCCCGGTGTTCTCGTTCGCGCCGCCGGCCCCCGCGTTGGCGTCTCCGCCGGTGTCGTTATTGCCCGCGGCTTCTGTCTGAGCGGCATTCGTGATGAGGCGCAGCCGGTCGTCCTGGCTATAAATGGGTATGGTGATTTTTGAGGGCGTGAAGCCGTTGACCGGGTCGAGCTGAATGAAGTATCTCATCCCCAGTTGCGTATCGACCTGAACAATCGTCCCTTTTTGGACGTGTGCGAACCTCGAATTAAACCCCGCGCCGTTAGTTTCGACTTCGACGCGGTCGCCCTCCTTGAATTTCGGGGCAGGGGATTGCGCGGACGCCGCCGCCGAAAACACCGATAAAAGAACGAACGCGACGAGAAGTGAACTGAACTTGCGCATCACCTTTCTCCTTTGCTGTTGAAGACGCCCGGTTGTCGCTGTCTTTAGGTTTAAGTTTTCCTGCTCGGTTCTCCACCCTCTACCTGTACGGGCGCAATCCGGCGGCGAATCTTTCCACCCTCGCGCGGAAAAATTTGAACTCGGCGGTTCGCATCAGATAAACTTCTTCGCCGTCAGCGCCGCGGAAATCTCAGCGGCGCACCCCGACGCTGATTCCAACGACAATCCAAAGTTCGGGCGCGAAGAGAAGTGCGGAACCTTTCGGGCGTATCCAAAACAAATTTGAGGTGAGAGGCAGTGCCCGATAAGCCCCAACCGGGTGTGACTCAACTGCTTTTGGAGGCGGGTGGTGGCGACCGGAGGGCGGTCAGCGCCCTCTTCGAGCGCGTCTATGACGAGCTGCGCTCAATCGCCCGGAGCTATCTGCGCGACGAGCGGCCCGACCACACCTTGCAGGCCACGGCGCTCGTCAACGAAGCCTACCTGCGGCTCGTCGGCGCGGAACAGATCGAGTGGCAGAGCCGCGCGCAGTTCTTCTCCGTCGCCGCGCAGGTGATGCGCCACATCCTCGTTGACCACGCGCGCCGCCACGCCGCCGAGAAACGCGGCAGCGGCGACCGCAAGCTCTCTCTGGACGAGGCCGTCAGCTTCGCCGAGGAGCGCGACGTAAACCTCGTCGCGCTCGACGACGCCCTCAAGACGCTTGAGACTCTCGACGAAAAGCAGGAGCGAATCGTCGAGTTACGCTTCTTCGGCGGCCTCTCGATTAAGGAGGTCGCCTCCGTGCTGGACATCTCGGAAACCACGGTCAGCCGCAAGTGGAACACGGCGAAGCTCTGGCTGCGCGCACAGCTCGCCGCGCGATGACACTCATGAACTCACAAAGACACCAGCGCGTGATGGAGATTCTCGGCGAGGCCATCGAGCTTGACGCCGCGGAGCGCGAGGCGTGGCTGGCGGCGGCCTGCGCGGGCGACGACGAACTGCGCGGCGAGGTCGCGCGGCTGCTCTCTCATCAGAAGACGGCGACGAACTTCCTGGAGGAGTCGCCGCTCGGCGGGCTTGTGCGGCGGCAGGCGGACGACGAGTCAATCGTCGGTCGCCACGTCGGCCCGTACCGCGTCGTCGAAGAGATCGGGCGCGGCGGCATGGGCGCGGTCTATCTCGCGCGCCGCGCCGACGAGCAGTACGAGAGCCTCGTCGCCGTCAAAGTCATCAAGCGCGGCATGGACACGGACGCCGTCGTCCGCCGCTTCCGCAACGAGCGGCAGATACTCGCCACGCTCGCCCACCCGAACGTCGCGCGCCTCTTAGACGGCGGGACGACCGAGGACGGGCGGCCTTACTTCGTCATGGAGTACGTCGAGGGCCGACCGCTCACGGAGTATTGCGACGCGAAGGAGCTTTCGGTCAAAGAGCGCCTGCGTCTCTTCCGAAAGGTCTGCGCGGCGGTCTCCTACGCGCACCGAAATCTGGTCGTCCACCGCGACATCAAGCCGGGCAACATCCTCGTCACCGCCGAGGGCGAGCCGAAGCTTCTCGACTTCGGCATCGCCAAGCTGCTCGACGCCGACGCCGGGGAGAGCGCCACGGCGACGCTCCTCCTGCGCGCGATGACGCCGGAGTACGCCAGCCCCGAACAGGTCAGGGGCGAGCCGGTCACGACCGCCACCGACGTTTACTCGCTCGGCGTGCTGCTCTACGAGCTGCTGACGGGCGAACTGCCTTACAAACTCAAGGGCCGAACGGCGGACGAGATCACGCGCGCCATCTGCGAGCAGGAGCCGGCGAGGCCAAGCTCTCGGATTGCGGGCTGCGGGCTGCGCGCTGCGGATTCGGGAGACGCGAAGAGTTCTTCAAATCCTCAATCCCCAATCCGCAATCCCCAATCTTTGAAAGGCGACCTGGACAACATCGTTCTCATGGCGCTGCACAAAGAGCCGCAACTGCGCTACGCCTCTGTCGAGCAGTTCGCGGAAGATATTGACCTGCACCTCGAAGGTCTGCCCGTCAGGGCGCGCAGGGGCACGTTCGGCTACCGCGCGTCGAAATTCATCAGAAGAAACAAGGGCGGGGTCGCGGCGGCGGCGGCCATCCTCCTGACGCTCGTCGGCGGCATCGTCCTGACTTCGTGGGAGGCGCACGCGGCGCGCGCCGAGAGGGCGAAGGCCGAGGAGCGCTTCGCCGAGGTTCGCGAGATGGCCCACGCGGTCATGTTCGACTACCACGACGCCATCGCCAATCTGCCCGGCTCGACTCCGGTGCGCGAGCGGATGGTGAAGGACTCGCTGAAGTACCTCGACAAGCTGTCGCAGCAGGCGGGCGATGACCGCGCCTTGCTGCGCGAGATCGCTTCGGCTTACCTCAAAGTCGGCGATGTGCAGGGCAGGCCATACTACGCGAACCTCGGCGACACGAGCGGCGCGTCGGAAAGCTATCGCAAGTCGTTAGCCATCTGGCAGAGGCTGACGGCGCTCGAACCGAACGACGCGGAACTGCGCGGAGAGTTGGCGATGAGCTATGAGCGGGTCGGTAGATTAAACACGGTCCTGGGCAATCCCGCCGTCGCGGTAGAAGATTTACAGAAGGCGATGGCACTCTACGAGGAGTTGTTACACGCCGATCCGACGAACAGACCGCTTCGCGGCGAACTCGCACTGGTCAACATGTCGATGGGAATCGCCGTAGGTTTTTCCGCCACCAACAGTCTCGGCGACACCAGGGCGGCGATGGAGTATCAGCGAAAGGCCGTAGCCATCTTAGAACCCCTCGTCGCGGAAGAGCCGACCAATCTCACTTACCGCGAATATCTGACCGGCGCTTTTAATTTCACGGCGTCGTTGTACGTTGATGGCGGCGATCTGGCCGAAGCCTTGGATTATTATCGAAGGGCCTTGTCTATTGACCAGTCGCTGGCGCGGGAGAATTCGACGAATAGCTATCTTCAGCGCGAGATGGCGGTGGACTACAGCGACATCTGCAACGTCTTGCGGAACACGGGCGACAACGCCGGGTCGCTGGAGAACGGTCGCCAGGCGTTAGCCATTTTCGAGAGGGTGTCGGCGGCAGACCCGGACGACGCGAACATCGCCAAAGACCTGGCGATCATGCACCAGAATATGGGCGTGACGCTGACCAAATTGAAAGATTACGCCGGGGCTTCGGAACACTACCGCACGTCGGTGCGAATACTTGAAGGGCTTGCGGCGAAGAACCCGGCGGACGCCGAGCTGCAAATGCGGAAGGAGTGGGGTTATTACAGACTGAGCGATGTCCAGTCGCTTGCGGGCGACACAGCCCACGCAATCGAAAACGCACAGCACGCGAGAAGCGTTCTCGAAGCGCTCGTTGCCGCGAACGCAAAGAACTCGACGGCGGCTAAATATCTTGCCGTCGTTTACACCCAACTGGGCAAATGCCACGCGCTACTGGCGACGGCTTCCGGCACGACGCCCGACCAGCGCGTCAACCGTTGGCGGGAAGCGAGGGAGTTTTATCAGAAGAGCCTCGACATCTACCAGGACTTGAAGAGCAAAGGGACGCTCAGCGCCGCGGACTCGGGCAAGCCCGACGAGGTCGCGCGCGAGATCGCCAGATGCGACAAGGCTCTGGGCGCTGAGTAGCCAGCACGCGGCGGGGCTTGACCGCCGGAAGGGCTTTATGTTCAGGCCCGGAGGCTTCCGTCGAAGCCTCCGGGCCTGAGACAAAATGCGGCGAGACTTTTACTCGTCCTTGATCGCGGCCCGCGCCTTCTCGGCCAGTTCGGGCGGCACTTCGTCGAGGCCGTGCGCGTCGCGCGCGTGCTCGGCGACCTGGCCCATGATCTCGTCTTCCGATTCGCCGCGGGCCACGAAATCGCAGTCCGGCCCCACGTCCCTGCAACTCATCGTCTTTGCCATCTTCTTTTCTCCTTCGCTCAACGCGTTGATGTGAACAAACCGGGCGCGAGGTTTCAGCGCGAACTTATATCATCGATCCGCGAACGCGGTCGTTAAATCTGCCGCCGCGCGCTCACCTCGCGTCGGGCGGCACGGCGGACTGGTCGCCGTCGAGGTAGCGCTCGAACCAGTAGAGCTGCCAGTTCAAGCTTTCGACCAGGTGCTTCGGCTCGCCCGTGCGCGTGAGGTTGTGGTTCTCGCGCGGGAAGATGACCAGCTCCGACGGCACGCCGTAATGCTGAAGCGCGCGGAACCATTGCTCGCCCTGCTCTAAAGGCACGCGGTAGTCGTTGTCCGAGTGAAGAATCAGAATCGGCGTCTTGACGTTCTTCGCGTACTTCAGCGGCGAGCGATCCCAGAAGGTGTCGAAGTTGTCGAAGAGGTAGCCGCCGAAGTCCTCGCGGTGGCCGTATGCGCCGTCGCGCGTGCCCTCGTCGCTGACGAAGTCGGAGATGCTGCGGAGCGTGACCGCGGCTTTAAAAATCGTCGTGTGGCCGACGATCCAGTTCGTCATGAAGCCGCCGTATGAACCGCCCGTGACGCCGAGCCGGTCGCGGTCAACCCAAGGGTACTTTGCGAGCGCGGCCTCGACGCCGTTCATGATGTCCGTGTAGTCGTTGCCGCCCCACTGGCCCTCGATGCCGCGCTCGAACTTCTGCCCGTACCCCGTCGAGCCGCGCGGGTTGCAGAAGAAGACGGCCCACCCGCGCGCGGCATAGACCTGAAACTCGTGGTACCAGTCAACGCCGTACTGACCAGCGGGGCCGCCGTGGACGCTGAGGATCAGCGGGTACTTCCTGCCCTCCTGCCACCCCAGAGGCTTGACCATGAAGCCGTCAACGTCCCACCCGTCCGCGCCCTTGTAGGTCATGCGCTCAACGTCGGCGAACTGAAGCTGCGACCAGAGCTTCGCGTTCAGGTCGGTCAACTTCCGCTCGCCGCTCGCGTCGAGGTTCGCGACGTAGATGTCGTCGAGGTGTTTGAAGTCGTTGACGGCGTAGGCGAGCAAATGATTTCGGTCGTCAACGTCAACGGCGTGGACTGCGCGCGCACCGTGGGTCACCTGCGTGACTTTGCCGTCGCCCGCTTCGACGCGGAAGAGGTGCTGCTCGCCGCGGACGCCGGTCTCGAAGTAGAGCGCGCGGCCCCGCTCGGCCCACTGAAGATTGGTCGGGATGAGGTCGAGCGCGGGCGAGACGTTGCGCGACGGCCCGCCCTCGCGCCCGCCGGAGGAGACGGATGCGAGAAAGATTTTCGGGTGGTCGGTCTCGTGCAGGCGACCGAGGAAGGCTATCTGTCTGCCGTCGGGCGACCAGCGCGGGCTGTAGTCTTCTTCCGGATGGTCGGAGATTTTTCTGACGGGGCCGCCCGCGGAATCAATAACGAAAACGTCGGTGTTGCGGCTCTCGTCGAAGGCGTGGCCGGTGCGGTCGGAGACGAAGGCGATGGCCGAGCCGTCGGGCGACCACTGCGGGTCTGTGTCGTTCCAGTCCTCGCCGAAAGTTATCTGCGTGGCGTGACCGCCCGCAACGTCAGCGACGAAGACGTGGCTGCGCTTGTCGTCGAACCAGCCCGTGTCGTTGAACTTGTAGGACATGTGCTTGTAGTGGCGCACGTCGCTCGAAGGCGCGCGCGCGTCGCTCGGCCCCGTGCGCGAGGTGAGAGCCATGCGCGTGCCGTCGGGCGACCACTCGAAGGTGCTGACGCCGTTGCGAAGGTTCGTCACGCGCCGCGCCTCGCCGCCTTCGAACGAGAGGAGCCAGACCTGCGTGCGCGGCTGCTCGCTCGCGCTCGTTTGCAGGGCGCTCGGCACGCCGGGCGTCGTCGCCGTCGCGTTGGCGGCGGGCGTCGGCGTCTCGGTCGGCGCGGGCGTCGCCTGCGGCACGGTCGCGCTCGGCAGGGCGGGGGAGACGGGCGTCGGCGCGCTCTGCTGAGTTGACGCGGCGTTGTCGGTCGCGGGGCGCGACGAAAGAAAAGCGAGCGAGCGACCGTCGGGCGACCAGCGCGGCGAGCTTGAGGATTGCAGGTTCGAGGTGAACGCGCGCGGCGGTCGGCTGCCGTCCGTCGCCGCGACCCAGATTTGCGAGAGCCTTCGGTTCTGCTTCTGGTCAACGGTCGTCACGACGTAGGCGACGAGCTTGCCATCCGGCGAGAGGCGCGGGTCGGACGCGAACTCGAAGGCGAAGTAGTCCTCCGGCGTGATGCCGCGCTTCGCCGGTTGCCGCGCGCCGACGCCCGCGAGCGGCGCGAGCAGGAGAAGAAGTGCGAGCGCGCTCCGCGCCGTCAAGGTTTTTCTCATTCTCAACTCCTCGGAATCAACTTCTGTTTTTTCGGAATCAATTTCTGTTTTTAAGGGTTGTCCTTCGGCAGAGGCTTCGACTCGTCCTTCAGTCCCGCCTCCGGCTTGTCGGCGTCGTAGCTGAGTTCGTGCTGCGTGTTGTCGCGCAGGTCGTCGTATTCGAGCGACGCAGTCCGACCGCTGACCTTCAGCCCGTCGTACGAGACTATCGGCGACCAGCAGGAGTCGTAGCGGACGGACTTCGCGTCGCGCGCGCGCCACGCTTCGTCAAGCTCAAGCCAGATTAAATCGCACTCTTCGCCCGCGCCGCACTCGTGCTCGTCCGGCTTCGCCTTTGAAGGGCCGCACACGTCGAGCAGAAGATAGACGAACCCGCCGCCGCGCGTCAGGAAAATCTCGCGCGGGTCTTCGATCTTCGCGGCCTCGATGTGCTTCCAGATGTCGAGCGCGTGCGAGACTCCGCGCTCTCTGACGACGATGCGGCGACCGATGACGCGCAGCTTGATTCCGTTTTCACGCTTGGCCGTCTGCGCCCTCGCGAGATTCAACGTCGTCGCAGACGACACGAGACAAGCGAGCAGCAGGCAAGCGAGCAGCGCGACGGCTGCGACCCTCCCGAACGACTTTCTCATCTTTCGACCTCCGCTGCCGAGCCGCCCGCGCGCCGCGGCTTACTGCTCTTTGCACTTCTCGTAAGTCGCCACGTAGGGCGTGTACCTGTTCGTGTTGTAGTTCTTGCCGTAGGTCGGAATCTTCAGCGACCGCGCGGCGAGCGTCCAGACGATGCGCTTCGTGCCGGGCGGGAGTTCGTAGGGCGGCTTGCCGCCGACGAACTTTATCGTCAGGAGGTTTCCCGCCTTCGTGCCCGTGAAGTCGAAGGTCTCGGCGGAGGTGCCCTCGTCGTAGCCGCCCGACTCGAAAGTGCCTTCGACCTTGTTCCCAGTGATCGTGAAAGTGGCCCTCTGCCGGAGCTTCAGGCCGTCGTTCTCAAAGCATTGTTCGGTCTGCGCCGAAGCCGTGACGACTCCGCAGAACAGGCAGAACAGGAACGCGGCGGAGACTCTTCTCATGCCTCATCCTCCTTCAATCAGCTTTGCCCGCTTGAACCACGACTGTTCGGATGTCGTGACCCTTGATTGCACGCGCGACTCTTATTGACTCCGCGGCTTGCCGCGCTGCTTCCGCCGCGTCGCGTCAGAACTTCCCGTCTGGTCGGGGTGTAGCTGCTCGGTGAAGAGTTTGAGAATTCGCTTGTACTCGTCGGCCCAACTGTCTGCGCGGTCGAAGGTGTGGTCTTCGACGGGGTAGGGCGCGACCTGCCAGTTCTCTTTTCTCAATTCAATCAAACGCTCGACGAGCCGCACCGTGTCCTGGAAGTTGACGTTCGTGTCAACCATGCCGTGGCAGATGAGCAGCGCGCCCTTCAGCCCCGCGGCGAAGTAGATGGGCGAGCTTTGCCTGTAAGCTTCGGGGTCGTCCTGCGGGTCGTTGAGGATGTTCGAGGTGTATCCGTTGTTGTAGTGCGCCCAGTCGGTGACGGGCCGAAGGGCCGCGCCCGCGGCGAAGGTGTCGGGCGTGGTGAACATCGCCATCAGCGTCATGAAGCCGCCGTAGGAGCCGCCGTAGATTCCGATGCGCTTCGGGTCAACGCCGTGCTCGGCGACGAGGTAGCGCGCCGCGTCAACGTGGTCGTCCAAATCCTTGCCGCCCATGTGGCGATAAATTCCGACGCGCCAGTCGCGCCCGTACCCGGCAGAGCCGCGGTAGTCAATGCTCAAGACCGTGAAGCCGCGCTCCATCAGCAGGTGGTGGAACATGTACTCGCGGTAGTAGCTCGACCATGACTTCGTCACGTCCTGCAAGTAGCCCGAGCCGTGGACGAAGATGATTGCGGGGCCGCCGCGTTTGAAATTCGCGGGCTTGTAGAGTCGGCCATAGACGGTCGCGCCGTCGCGCGCGCGGAAAGATACGATGGGCGGGTCAATCCAGTCGTACTCGTTGAATTCCGCGACGGGCGAGGTCGTCACCTGTTTGACTTCGGACGTTTGCGCGTCCGCTGCCCGCGCGCCCGCGGCTGTCGTTGAGGCCGAAGCCGTTGAAGTCGTAACAGTCGAAGCCGTCGCGGGGCGGTTCGGCTGAAGGTAAAGCTCCGGCGGCTTGTTGCTGTACGAGCGGACGACGGCGAGCGTCGTCTCGTCGGGCGAAACGTCTGCGAGGTTGAAGCCGGGCATCGTCGTCAGGCGCGTGCGCGGGCCGCCCTCCGTTGACATCGAGTAGAGGTGTCGCTCGAAGAAGCTGCCTTCGCTGGAAGTGAAATAGAACTTCGTCTTGTCCGCCGAGAGCCGAACGTCGGAGACCTCGAACTTGCCGGAGGTCAACTGCACGGGGTCGCCGCCGTCCGTGCTGACGGTGTAGAGGTGCGCCCAGCCGTCGCGCTCCGACTCGAAGAAGACTCGGCGGTTGTCGGGCAGCCAGCCCAACGTGAACGAGCCGGGGCCGCCGACCCACGCGTCGTCGTGAATGTCCGCAAGCACTTTCGTCTTCGCCGTCGCCGGGTCGAGCGACATGATCCAGCGATCCTTGTTGTCGGCGGCGCGCGCCATCAGGACGGCGCGCGTGCCGTCGTCCGACCACTGAAGCAGGAAGAG
>Ga0070740_10002283_pt1 | contig 23027 bp, 23 predicted proteins | sample Coa_R2_FD_67286 | JGI IMG/M metagenome (GOLD analysis project Ga0070740, IMG submission 67286) | Surface soil microbial communities from Centralia Pennsylvania, which are recovering from an underground coalmine fire - Coalmine... | ecosystem: Environmental > Terrestrial > Soil > Unclassified ...
AGCCGGGCCGGGGCTAAGGGCATCTCGCGCAATAATTCCCGGTGCGCGCCAGGATCTCCAGAACTCTTACTCAATCAGAGAGTTACCGATGTCTTCGACGTTCGATACCATCGCCAATATCATTGCGGAGACATGCGACATTCCGCGCGAGTCAATCAAACCGGAAAGCCACGCCATTAACGATCTCGGGATCGACAGCCTGGACTTCCTCGACATCGCTTTCGCCATCGACAAGGCTTTTGGCATCAAGCTGCCGCTTGAGCAGTGGACGCAGGAGGTCAACGACGGCAAAGCCACGACCGACCAGTATTTTGTGCTGAAGAATCTTGCGGCCCGCATCGACGAGCTTGTCGCTGCCAAAGGGACGTAAAGCGTACGCGGAGTGACATGCGGATCGAGTATTTCCAATTGATCGACCAGATCGTCGAACTCGATCTCGACGATCGCAAGATCCGAACGGAAGCGACGGTTCCGACCACCAGCACGATTTTCGAAGGGCACTTCCCCGGCTATCCGTTGATGCCCGGCGTGTTGCTGATCGAGGCAATGGCGCAGAGCTCGGGCTGGTTGGTAGTGGCCGCGACGCGTTTCGAACGGATGCCATTTTTGGCCGCGGTCAAGGAAGCGAAACTCCGCAGTTTCGTCACTCCGGGCCAGACGCTGTCGATCACCGCAGAACTTCAGCACGAGGGCTCCGGCTACGCCATCACCGATGCACGCATTGCGTCCATGGGCAAGGCGATCTGCGACGCGACACTCACTTTCAGCGTCATGCCGTTCCCTAGTGCCGAGATGAACAAGCGCATGCGCGAAACCGCCGAACGCATCGGTTTCCCAATGGAGGCGCTCGCCGATGGCTGACGGCGCGCGCGATGTATGGATCACCGGCATTGGCATTGTCTCCTCGCTGGGCGAAGGACCGGAGGCGCACTGGCAAAAACTGATGCAGGCGCAGCCGAGCGCTGACACCACTACGTTCGCGCCCTTCATCGTCCATCCGCTAGCGCCGATTAATTTTGACGCGCAAATTCCCAAAAAAGGCGATCAGCGCCAGATGGAGCCGTGGCAACGCATCGGCACATACGCTGCCGGCCTCGCATTGGATTCAGCCGGCGTCAAAGGCAAGCCGGATATCCTTTCCCACATGGACATGATCGTCGCGGCTGGGGGCGGCGAGCGTGACTTGAGCGTCGACTCCACCATTCTTTCCGGCATGCCGCGCGTGGCGAACCCGGCCGCGTTCCTCAACGAGCAGCTGATGAGCGGCTTGCGCCCTACCTTGTTCCTGGCGCAACTCTCTAATCTTCTGGCCGGCAACATTTCCATCGTCCATGGTGTCACCGGGTCCTCACGCACGTTCATGGGCGAGGAGCCTGCGGGAGTCGACGCCGTTCGCATTGCGCTGGCCCGGCTTCAGTCTGGGCAGAGTGACATAGCGCTGGTTGGCGGTGCCCATAATGGCGAGCGTCCCGACCTGTTCATGCTCTACGAATTCGGCCGTCTCAATCTAAAGGATCGATATGCCCCGGTATGGGAACGAGCAAAACCCGGCGGCTTCGCACTTGGGTCGCTCGGCGCGTTCCTCGTCCTAGAGTCACGCGACTACGCTCTGAAGCGCGGAGCAACGCCCCTAGCGAAGTTGACGGCCGTATTATCCGACCGCACCAAGCGGCGGGCCGGCACGGTGACCGTCGGCCTGAACCGGCTTTGGCAGAAGATACAGACCGCGATCAGGCCGCGAGAAGCGGCCATTCTTTCGGGCGCAAGCGGCGCCGAACCGGCAACCGCGGAAGAGCGTGCCTTCCTGCAGGAGCATGGTGACATTGCCGTGCGCTCGACCGGCTCTTATCTCGGCCATGCATTCGAGCCGCAATTCCCGATGAATATTGCCTTGGCAGCAGTGACGTTAGGACATGATAGACTTTTTCCGCCTTGTGACTCGACCGGCCTGGAGCGGGCGATGGAGGAGCCGTTAAGTCAAATTGTGGTCACCGGGGTTGGACATTGGCGAGGCGAGGCCTTGGCTTTAATTGAAAAAGCCGGCTGAGGGAGTGCGCAAGATGGCAGCAAAAGACACCATGGGTCGGCCAACGGTCGTGGTCACAGGTTTGGGGGTCGTCACCTCGCTCGGCGCCGGGAAAACCGACAATTGGAAAAAGCTAACGGCCGGCGAATCGGGAATTCGTGCAATTACGCGCTTTCCTACCGACGGTCTCAAAACTCGCATCGCCGGCACGATCGATTTTCTCGGCCAACAGCCCTCCTCCGCCGCGCTCTCCGAACGCTTCGCCGATCTCGCGGCGGAGGAAGCGGTGACGCAATCCGGTATTGGGTCGAAAGGCGACTTTCCCGGGCCGCTGTTCCTTGCGGTGCCGCCGATCGAAATCGAATGGCCGCAGCGGCTCGCGCTCGCCGCCAAATCCGGGGCAAACGACAAAGTTACCTATGACGACATCCTGCGTGTGAGCGCGCAATTTCCCGATTATCACCCGCGTTTCCTGTTCGGCTCGGTCGCCGACACCTTGGCCGAGAAATACGGCACCAAAGGCTCACCCATTTCTCTCTCAACAGCCTGCGCCTCGGGCGCGAGCGCCATTCAACTCGGCGTCGAGGCCATACGGCGCGGCGAGATGGACGCCGCCCTCTGCATCGGCGCCGACGGCTCGATCAATCCGGAAGCGTTGATCCGTTTTTCGCTCCTGTCCGCGCTGTCAATTGCCAACGACAATCCACAAGCCGCCGCCAAGCCCTTTGCCAAGAATCGCGACGGCTTCGTCATGGCGGAGGGCGCAGGCGCGCTCGTGCTCGAAAGCTATGACAGCGCCAAGGCGCGCGGTGCGACAATTCTCGGCGTGCTAGAGGGGTGTGGCGAAATGGCAGATGCATTTCACCGCACGCGTTCGAGTCCCGACGGAAAACCGATCATCGGCTGCATTCACAATGCCCTCGCCGATGCCGGTCTCGATCCCGAAGAAATCGACTATGTCAACGCGCACGGCACCGGCACACCGGAAAACGACAAAATGGAACATCTTGGGCTTTCGGCCGTTTTCGGCGAACGCATGAAAGGTATTCCCATCTCGTCTAATAAGTCGATGATCGGCCATACGCTGTCCGCTGCGGGGGCCGTGGAAGCGGTGTTCTCGCTGCTCACCCTCGAGCATCAGCGCATTCCACCGACGATCAATTACCTGGTTCCCGATCCGGCAATTCAGCTCGACGTCGTGCCCAATAAGGCGCGCGACGCGAAGGTGCGCCACGCCCTCTCCAACTCGTTCGGCTTCGGCGGACAGAATGTTTCGCTGGTCATGGCCCGCGAGCCGGCCTAGCCGACTATCCTTTGCCTCCCCGACATGCGCGCGCTTCGTCTCATCGCCGACCGCAAACTCGAACTTACCGATGTGCCCGACCCGCCGGCCCCCGGTCCGGGTGAGGTGCAGGTGCGAATAAAGGCGGTAGCGCTCAACCATCTTGACCTGTGGGGCTATCGCGGCATGGCGTTCGCCAAGCGAAGCTTGCCGCTGGTGGTCGGGGCCGAAGCATCCGGCGAAATCGTCGCTATCGGCAACCAAGTGACGGGCTTCCAGCTCGGCGACCGGGTGGCGATGTACGGTGCAATCACCTGCGGCCAATGCGCCGCCTGTCGGGATGGGCGCGACAATCTTTGCGAAAACGTCGGCGGCATTATGGGATTCCACATCGACGGGTTCGCTCGCGATGTCGTGAACCTGCCGGCTCGCCTGGCGATTCCCATTCCTGCGGGCGTTTCGCTGCGCGACGCCGCCTGCGCACCGATCGCGTTCGGCACCGTCGAGCACATGCTCTTCGACAACGCCAAACTAAAGCCGGGCGAAACGATCCTCGTGCATGCCGGCGGCTCCGGCATCGGCTCAGTGGCGATCAAGATGGCCAAGGCGCTCGGTTGCACGGTCATCACCACCGTGGGCGATGACGCCAAGGCAGAGAAGGCGAAGGCGCTCGGCGCCGATCACGTTATCAACTACAAATCGGATCGCTTCGAAGGCGTCGTGCGCAAACTGACCGCGAAGAAAGGCGTCGACGTTGTTTTCGAGCACGTCGGCGGCGAAGGTTTCAACGCCTCGCTGCTCTGCCTCAAACGTGGAGGCCGACTGGTCACTTGCGGCTCGACCGCCGGCCCGACCGTCACGATCAATCTTATGCAGCTCTTCCAGCAACAATATAAGATTTTTGGCTCGTTCGGCTGCTCGATGCGCAATATTCGTGACAGCTTGTCCAAGATGGCTGCAGGAATAACGCCGGTCATCGATATGGAAGTGGCGCTTCCCGAGTTCGAGCGGGGCCTCGCGCGTCTGGAGAGCCGCCAAGTCTTCGGCAAAGTCATTGTGAACTTTTGATGCGGCGGGTCCTCAAGCGCGTCGGCAATGCGACAATCGGAGCGCTTGCGGTCGGACTTTTGAAATTTCTGCGGCTATTTCCGGCGGATGCACTCTCCGATGTCGCAGGCGCGTTCATGCGTAGGCTTGGTCCGCTCCTGCCAGAGAACAAAATCGGCCGCGCCAATCTTGTTGGCGCTTTTCCGGAAAAATCCGCCGCTGAAATCGAGGCCATTTTGCGCGGCGTATGGGACAACCTCGGTCGCCTCGGCGCCGAGTTCGCGCAACTCGACCGCATCTGGGACTGGGACCCCGCCTATCCCGACCGGATCGGCCGAATTGTCATTACCCGCGAGCAGATCGACCGCTACATGCAGATCGCAAATGACGAAAAGCCGGCTTTGGTCTTCGCCGCCCATCTTGCCAATTGGGAGTTACCGGCGATCTGCGCCGCAACTTACAAATTGGAGAGCGCAGTACTCTACCGCCGGCCCAACGTGCCTGCGATCAATCGCTGGCTAACGCAGACGCGCGCCGCCACCATGGGCGAGCTGATCAACACCGGGCTCGAAGCGCCGCTCAAGATCTCGCAGGCGCTCGAGCGCGGCGCCCATGTCGGCATGTTGGTCGACCAATATTATGTGCGCGGTGTCGAGGTCGTCTTCTTTGGCCGAAAAACAAACGCCAACCCGCTGCTGGCGCGTCTGGCGCGTCACTTCGACTGCCCCATCTACGGCACGCGCGTCGTGCGGCTTCCCGGCCACCGGCTCAAGCCGGAGCTCACGGACGAGATCAGGCCTGCGCGCGGCCCGGACGGCAAGATCGACATCGCCGGCACCATGCAACTCATCACCAGTGTCATCGAAGGCTGGATTCGCGAATTTCCTGAGCAATGGCTATGGCTGCACCGCCGTTGGCGCTAGCGCCCGGTTTTGATCCGCGTCCAGATTCTGTTGATCGTTCGCTGGTCCGCCGGTGAGCGCGCACGGACGATGTAAAGCTTGCTCATGGTCGCCGCGTCCGGATAAATGCCCGCATCGTCGAGAATCTTTTTGTCGATATATTTCTGACTCGCCAGATTGCCATTGGCATAAGCGACCATGTTGCTGTTGGCGGCTGCCACCTCTGGCCGCAGCATGAAATTGATAAAAGCATAGGCTTCCTCCGGGTGTGGCGCATCCTTTGGAATAGCAAAATTGTCGAACCACATCTGCGCGCCTTCCTTCGGGATCGCGTAACCGATCTCAACGCCGTTCTTGGCGTCGCGAGCGCGATTTTCCGCTTGCTTAATGTCGCCGGACCAGCCGACTACCAGACAGATTTCTCCGCTCGCCAGCGCGTTCAGGTATTCGGACGAGTGGAACTTGCGCACGTTCGGCCTAATCTTCGCCAGTAGCTCCGCGGCGCGGTCGAGATCGGCGGATTTCGTCGAGTTCGGGTCGAGTCCGAGATAATGCAGCGCAGCCGGAACGATGTCGTCGGCGGAATCCAGCATGTGCACGCCGCAATCCTTGAACTTGGCGAGCAACTCCGGCTTGAACACCACGTCCCAGCTGTCAATCCGCGCAGCGGGACCCAAGCGATCGTGCACGGCTTTTGCATTATAGCCGATGCCGGTGGTGCCCCACATATAGTTGACGCCGTATTGATTGCCCGGATCGTAGGCAGCAAGGCGATCGGCGATCTCTGGCCAGATATTGATCAGATTCGACAACTTGCTCTTATCGAGCTTCTGAAACACCTGCGCCTGAATCTGGCGCTGAAGGAAGTAAGCGGTCGGCACCACCACGTCGTAGCCCGACTTGCCGGCAAGAAGCTTCGTTTCCAGCGTCTCATTGGCGTCGAAGGTATCGTATTGTACCTTGATCCCGGTCTCCTTGCTGAACTGCTCCAGAACCTTCGGGTCGATGTAGTCTGACCAGTTATAGACATTGACGACGCGTTGCTGGGCTGAAACGGGTGCGACGAGGGAAACGGCCGCGGCGAGTCCGGCAACGATAAATTCACGGCGCGCAAAGACCATCGGAGCGTCACGTCTTGGTCGGGAGGCCGGCTGCTTTCCAGGCGATGATGCCGCCGGCGAGGTGCGCTTTGTAGGGAAAGCCTGCGTCCTGCGCCGCCAGCGAAGCGGTCACCGAGCGGCGACCGGAACGGCAGGCGAAGACCACTTGCTTGCCTTGCGGGTCGGGAATTGCAGCCGGATCGAACGCGGACAAGGGAACGATGACGGCGTCGGGATAGGCTTCAATGGCGGTTTCGTTTGGCTCGCGGACATCGACCAGCAGGACGCGGCCCGCCTGCAGACCTGCGGCAACCTGCTCCGGCGTCAGATTCTCAACCTCATCGGCCCGGGCGATTTCTTCGGCCATAGCGCCACTCCATAAAGGGCGCTGTTCTAGCCGGATTTTGCGGAGGGGTAAATTCAGCTCACAAGGCCACCTGTGTTCCCACCTCCACCACGCGCCCCGTGGGAATTTGGAAATAATCGGTGGCGTCGTTGGCGAGCCGCGACAAGCTGATGAACAGCCGATCTTGCCAACGCGGCATATCGGATTGGGCCGCGCGCTTGAGCGACCGCCTCGACAGAAAGAACGACGTCGCCATGATGTCAAAGTGCCAGCCGAGTTTGCGAGCGATAGCCAAGGCTCTCGGCACGTTCGGCGTCTCCATGAACCCGAACCGGAGCACGACCCGAGAGAAACGTGGCGAAATCGGCGTGATCTCCACACGGTCCTCCTCGGCGACGCGCGGGGTATCAGCTGAGACGATGGTCAGAATGACGTTCTTTTCGTGCAAGACCTTGTAGTGCTTGAGGCTGTGCAGCAGCGCGGTTGGCGCGAACTCGGGATCGCTGGTGAGGAACACGGCTGTGCCCGGCACGATAGGCGGCGGCTTCTTCTCAAGGTTGGCCACTAGCGACTTCAGCGGCATTTCATGACGCCTGGTTTTCTCGAAGAGAAGTCGCGTCCCGCGGCGCCACGTGTACATGACTGCCATCACCAGGCCGCCCAGTAGAAGCGGGACCCAGCCCCCTTCAACCACCTTGAGCATATTGGCCGACAGGAAGGTCAGATCGATGAAGAGGAACGGCACGATGAGCAGCGCCGTCGCGAACACCGACCAGCGCCAGACGCGCAGCACGACGACAAACGCCATCATGGCGGTGACCACCATGGTACCGGAAACGGCAATGCCATAGGCCGACGCCAGGGCGCTGGACGACCGGAACAGAGCGACCAGTAGAAGTACGCCGATCAACAGCAGGGTATTGACCCGCGGCATATAGATTTGCCCGAACAGCGCTTCCGACGTGTGTACGATTTCCAGGCGCGGCAGCAGCCCGAGCTGAATGGCCTGCCGCGTCAATGAATAGGCGCCGGTAATCACGGCTTGGCTTGCAATAACAGTGGCGGCGGTGGCGAGCGCTACCATCGGCAGCAAAGCCCAGCCGGGATAAAGCAGGAAAAACGGGTTCTCGATCGATTTCGGATTTTCGATCAGCAGCGCTCCCTGCCCCAGATAGTTGATCGTGAGAGCCGGCAGTACCACCGTGAGCCAAGCAAAGCGGATCGGACTGCGGCCGAAGTGGCCGAGATCGGCATAAAGCGCCTCGGAGCCGGTCACCGCCAGGAACACGGCGCCGAGGGTAAACAGCGAAATCACGCCGTGGTGCAGGAGGAAGTTGACGCCATACCAGGGGCTGAAGGCGAAAAGCACCGACGGAGTACGCATGATATGCCACATTCCGGCCGCAGCGATCGCCGCAAACCATACGAGCGTCACCGGGCCGAAGAACGACGCCACTTTCGCCGTACCACGCGACTGCACCCAGAATAACGCGATTAGAATTGCCACCGTGATCGGCACGACAAAATTGTCGAAGGCAGGCGTTGCCACTTTGAGGCCTTCGATCGCGGACAGCACCGATAGCGCCGGCGTGATGATGGCATCGCCGTAGAACAAGCCACCGCTGATGATGCCGAGAAGGATGACCGCACCGGCGCGGCCAGTCAGGGCTCGCGAAGCGAGCGCCATCAACGCAAGGGTGCCGCCCTCCCCGTTATTATCGGCCCGCAGCAGGATCAGCACGTATTTGGCGGTGACGATCAGCAGCAGCGCCCAGATGATCAGTGACAAGATACCCAGGATCACCGGCTGACTGACCGGCGTATTAGGGCCTACCGCTGCCAGCACCGATTCGTGCAAGGCATAGAGCGGACTGGTGCCGATGTCGCCGTAGACGACACCGATGCTGCCGACAGTAAGCGCCCAAAAGCTGGCCGACGGGCGAGCCTCAGCGGCGCCGTGCGGCGCGGGTTCTGCGATAGCGCTCGGAGACATGGGAGGCGCCTGAAATTGTTGCGGTGCAAAACGAGCGCGCGGGTATAACGCCGGCCGGTTCCCTTCAGCAGCGCAAATTACGCAAGGCACCTCCGTGAGACATGCGCGGCACGCATCATCCTCGCGGAGCTAAGTAGGCCCTCGATATCAATGGGTTAAGCGTCAAGCGGGTGAGTGCGGGCCTGCACCATGGCCTGGGTACCACGCTCGTCGCTGCGTTCGTCGAGCAATGGGGCGGTAGGTGAGCGCCTACACCGTGACCTGGGTACCGACTTCAACGACGCGTCCGGTCGGAATCTGAAAGAAGTCGGTTGCGTCACTGGCAGACCGGGCGAGGCCGATGAACAAGCGATCCTGCCATGCCGGCATCCCGGATTTGGCCGCAGGCTTAAGCGCGCGCCGCGACAAAAAGAACGACGTCGACATGATGTCGAACTGCCAGCCGTGCTTGCGCGCGATCGCGAGCGCCTTCGGCACGTTCGGCTGCTCCATGTAGCCGAATTTCAGCGCCACGCGCGAGAAGTGCTGTGACAGCGGCGTAATTCTCACACGTTCGTCTTCCGGTACACGCGGAGTGTCCGCCGTCACCACCGTAAGGATGACGTTGTGCTCGTGCAGGACTTTGTTGTGTTTGAGATTGTGCAACAGCGCCGTAGGGGCAAACTCGGGGTCGCTGGTGAGAAAGACCGCGGTACCCGGAACGATATGCGGCGGTCGCTTCTCCAAATTGCGGAACAGCGTGTCGAGCGGCACCTCCGTACGCCGCGTCTTGTTGAGGAGAATGCCGGTGCCGCGACGCCAAGTGAGAATCATCAGCACCATGGTGGCGCCAAACAACAGCGGCGCCCACGCACCTTCGAACAGCTTGAGAAAATTGGCCGAAAAAAAAGTCACATCGACGATGACGAACGGCAGCATTAGCGCGGCCGTCTGCCATAAACGCCACTGCCAATGCCTCCATATCACGATGAAGGCCAGCAGCCCGTCCACGACCATTGTGGTGGCAACCGCAATTCCATAAGCGGAAGCGAGCGCACTGGACGTGCGAAACAGCCCGACCAGCAGCAAGACGCCGATCAGCAAGGCTACTGTCACGCGCGGAATGTAAATTTGGCCGACATGCGATGCCGAGGTGTGCAGGATGGCGAGCCGCGGCAAAAGGCCTAGTTGAATTGCCTGATGCACGAGCGAATAAGCGCCTGTGATCACCGCCTGGCTCGCAATGACCGTTGCGGCCGTTGCCAGTACGATCATCGGCATCAAGACCCCCTCAGGCACCAGCCGATAGAACGGGTTTTCGATCGCTGCCGGGTCGGCCAGCACCTTCGCCCCTTGGCCGAAATAATTGATCAGCAAGGCCGGGAGCACCAAACAAAACCAAGCGGTTTGGATCGGCCTGCGACCGAAATGTCCGAGGTCGGCGTAGAGAGCTTCGCCGCCGGTGACACACAAGAATACCGCGCCAAGGGTGACCAGGCCGATCCCCCCATGTTCCACCAGGAATTGGATGCCATAGAGCGGGTTGATGGCCGCGAGCACACGAGGATCTTCTTGAATATGCAGGCCGCCGGCAATGGCGATGGCGATAAACCAGATGACCATCACCGGACCGAACATGGCGGCGACTTTGGCTGTTCCGCGCCGTTGCGCGGCGAACAATCCGATGAGGATGCCGACGGCAATTGGCACGACGTATTCGTCGAAGGCTGGCGTGGCGAGCTTTAGTCCTTCGATGGCGGACAGCACGGAAATCGCCGGCGTAATGACGCTGTCACCCAGAAACATCGACGCACCGATCACGCCGACGACAAAAACGAACGTCGTGCGACGGCCGAGCGCGCGGCTAGCCAGTGCCGTGAGGGAAAGCGTGCCGCCTTCTCCGTTGTTGTCGGCGCGCAGGAGAATGAGTACGTATTTTGCTGTCACCGTGATGATCAGCGACCACAAAATCAGCGACAGCACGCCTAGCACAGTGCCGCGAGTGACCGGGTGATTGTCACTCGCCGCAATTGCAGCCTCGCGAAAAGCGTAGAGCGGGCTCGTGCCGATGTCACCGAAGACCACGCCGACGCTGCCCAGCGCCAGCGCAAGAAAGCTCGGAGGAATGTCTCCGGTAGCAGAATGGCCGGCGGCGGATACCGCCGTTTGGTCGGCACCATTGCTCATGGAAAATTGGCCGGTCCGCAAAATGGGCTGAAAGGCCGCGCCTTATATCACCGCCCGCCATCAGACAATATGGGGCTTTTTTCGCCCCCGGGATAACGTCAGCCCTTCACTAGGGCGTGAAATTGGCTGGCAGCGGCGGCGCCTCGCGCATCAAGGTGATGGTCACTCGCCGATTCGGCGACATAGATGGGTTGTCTGGAAACAGAGGATCCGTGTCGGCCTTTCCGGCAACCTGGAAGATGTGCCCCGAGGGCAGGCCCTCGGCTTCCAAAATTTGCCGGACGGCATTAGCGCGATCGGATGAAAGTTCCCAGGCGCCATAGCCCGGCTTGGGGGCCAGGGTGCTCGTCGCGGTGTGTCCCGTAATGGAAATTCGATAGGGCATCGCCTTGAGGGCGGGTGCCAAATTCTCGATCAGCTTGCGGGTGCGCTCGTAGGGCTCTTTGGAGCCGTCGGGGAACATCGAGCGGCCATCCTGATCGACAATTTCGATGTTGAGGCCGTCTTTGCTTTCCTCGACCATGATGTGCTTGGACTGCTCCGCTATCTCCGGCATGTCCTGGAGCGCCTGCCGCAGCGACGCGGCCGCCAGGGCAAAATCGCGATCCTGCTTGAACGGGGCGCCGTAGGAGCGCTCCTTGTCGTGCTCGTCGGGCGATGGTGTCGCGGATGCATCTTTGGGATCGATGTGCGCCGCGTTTTTAAGCTTTGGTCGCGTCGGCAGTCCCATGACCTCGATGATGCCAGAATAGCGCACGCGGTCCTGCACACCGAAGGCTTCGCGCATCGAACCGGCGACGACCTGGAGCTTCTGTTGATCCTGCGTCGAGAACGCCACCAGCATGACGAAAAAGCTCACCAGAAGGCCCATCAAATCGGCAAAAGTCACGAACCAGCCGTGACCGCCAGCGTGCCCCGCTCCTCGACGCTTCGACATGTTACGCTTTTACTCTCGTGCGTTAGGCCGGCGCCGGCTCTGCCGCTTCCTCTTTGTCATCTTCTTCGCTGTGACGGTGCTTCTCGGGCAGGTAGGCAAGCAGCATTTCACGAACCAAAGTCGGGCTCTTGGCCTCGCGGATCATGAGAATGCCATCGATGATGAGTGTCCGGTTGATCTCCTCATCGACCAGTTTGAGATGAAGTTTGTCGGCGATCGGCAGACAGAGCAGGTTGGCCAGCGCCGCGCCGTAGAACGTGGCCAGCAACGCAACGGCCATAAACGGGCCGAGCTTGGACGGATCGGTCATGTTGGCGAACATCTGCACCATGCCGATGAGCGTGCCGATCATGCCGAAGGCCGGGGCGCAGTCGCCGACCGCGCGGTAGATCTTTTGCCCTTCGTCGAGATGGGTGAGGAAATTGTCGCGGTCGCGCTCCAGATTGTCGCGGATGAAGGTACCGTCGTAACCGTCGGCAACGAAACGAATGCCTTTGGCGAGAAACGGGTCTTCGATTTCGACTTTCTCGAGACCAACCGGCCCCTGCTTGCGCGCGATTTCAGCAAGACCTGCAAGTTCATCCACCAGATCGCGTTGGCTCATGCGACGCAGCGAGAATGCGTATTTGGCGCCGAGCGGCAAGCCGTGCATGATCGAGGCGAGTGGAAAACGGATCAATGTGGCTGAGAATGAACCGCCAAAAATCACGATGAACGCATGCATGTCCACGAACATGCGTAGGTCGCCGCCGAGCAGAATGAGCGTGCAGAGCACGCAAGCGCCTGCCAGCAGACCCAGACCTGTTGCAATATCCATGACTTGACCCACCGACGCCAGTGACGCGCACAACGCCCTTGCGCCGGCCGACCCTAGACGGGCCCCGTTAAGGGGCGGTAAAGCCTAACCTTTGGTGAAGGAGAAACGCCGCAGGTTACTCGGTGACCGGTGCGGAAAAGTTGTAAAACCGATCGGCGGCCGCGGCGATTAAACACCTGTTAACGACTGGAGGAACGACCCATGCGTGAAATCGGCCATTTCATCGGCGGTAAAACCGTCAAAGGGACCTCCGGGCGTTTCGGCGATGTGTTCAATCCGAACACCGGGGAGATACAGGCCCAGGTCGCCCTCGCACAGCGGTCGGAGGTCGAACACGCCATCGCGAACGCGGCGGCCGCGCAGCCGGGCTGGGCGGCGACCAACCCGCAGCGGCGTGCCCGTGTGATGTTCAAATTCCTCGAATTGGTGCAGAAGGAGTTCGAAGCGCTGGCCAAACTGCTCTCGTCTGAGCACGGCAAGGTGATTGCCGATGCGCGCGGGGACATTCAGCGTGGCCTCGAAGTCGTCGAATTCGCTTGCGGTATCCCCCATCTCATGAAGGGCGAGTACACCGAAGCCGCCGGTACGGGCATCGACCTTTATTCGATGCGTCAACCGCTTGGCGTCGTCGCCGGTATCACGCCTTTCAACTTCCCCGCGATGATTCCGATGTGGAAATTTGCACCGGCGATCGCCTGCGGCAACGCATTTATCCTCAAACCTTCGGAGCGTGATCCGTCCGTGCCGATGCGGCTCGCCGAACTCATGGTCGACGCAGGCCTCCCGCCGGGCATTCTCAACGTCGTCAATGGCGACAAGGAAGCGGTGGACACGTTGCTGACCGACCGCCGGGTCCAGGCGATCGGCTTTGTCGGCTCGTCCGCGATTGCCGAATACATCTACGCGACGGGCTGCGCGCACGGAAAACGCGTACAATGCTTTGGCGGTGCCAAGAACCATATGATCGTGATGCCGGACGCCGACATGGATCAGGCCGTCGATGCGCTGATCGGCGCCGGCTATGGTTCGGCCGGCGAACGTTGCATGGCGGTTTCGGTTGCGGTGCCCGTCGGCAAAAAGACCGCCGACGTCTTGGTGGAAAAGCTCATCCCGCGCGTCGAAAGCCTCAAGATCGGGCCTTCGACTGACGACAAGGCCGATTATGGCCCGATGGTGACGCGCGACCTGCTCAACAAGGTGCGCGGCTATATCGAAACCGGCGTCAAAGAGGGCGCCAAGCTCGTTGTCGACGGCCGCGGCTTCATGCTGCAGGGCTACGAGAACGGAAATTTTATCGGTGGCTGTCTGTTCGACGAAGTCACCCCCACTATGAAAATCTATAAGGAAGAAATCTTCGGCCCCGTCTTGTCGGTGGTGCGCGCAAAGGACTATGAAGAGGCCGTGCGGCTGCCTTCCGAACACGAGTATGGCAACGGCGTCGCCATTTTCACCCGTGACGGCGACGCGGCACGCGATTTCACGCAGCGTGTCAATGTAGGCATGGTCGGCGTCAACTTCGCCATTCCGGTGCCCCTCTCCTACTACACATTCGGCGGCTGGAAGAGGTCAGGGTTCGGAGATCTCAACCAACATGGCCCGGACTCGATCCGCTTTTACACCAAGACAAAGACGGTCACGTCGCGTTGGCCGTCGGGCATCAAGCAGGGCGCAGAGTTCGCGATTCCGACGATGAAATGAAATTTCATGGGGCGGCGGGGCGTGGCGGCAAGCACAGCACTCATACTGACGCTTTCAGCCTGCGCCGGTGATCAGAAGACCGAGTCAATCCTGACTGCGAACCCGCAGCTCGATATGATCGGACATTGGACCTTGTCGGCCCCCAATGCCCCCTCATGCGGCATCGAATTCGACGGAATGCCCGGCGACGATAAAGGTGTCGCACGGCCGGAGGGCGGCTGCCCGGGCGCGTTCTTCATGAGCCGGCATTGGGCTTTGGCGCGCGAAGCTCTCGTGCTCACCATTGTGGACGAGAAATATCAGCCGCTGGGCGAGCTCAAGTTCTCGGCAAACAAATTCTTCGGTCAATCGAGCTCCGGCTTGCCTATCGAACTCACGCGCTGAACAGGAACCGTCATGTCCGAATACCAGCTTTACTGCTTCGCCCAGTCCGGCAACTGCTATCGTGCGGCGCTGATGCTCAACCTGATCGGTGCCGACTGGGAGCCCATTTGGGTCGACTTTTTCGGCGCCATGGTCCAGCGCACGACGGCGTTCCGTACCGAGATCAATGAAATGGGCGAAGCTCCGGTCTTGGCTCACGGCGAACGCAAACTGACGCAGTCCGGAGTGATCCTGACCTACCTCTCCAATCACACCGGAAAATTCAAGCCGCGGGGTGAGGATCAAGAACTTGAGGCGCTGCGTTGGATCCTTTTTGACAACCAGAAGGTCAATGGATTTCTCGGACCGTTTCGCTTCCTCAAGAACTTCGCGCCGAAACCGGCGGACCCCGCCGTGCTGGCCTTCTTAAAGGGCCGCATCGACGGGAACTTGGCCATCGTCAGCAAGCGCCTTGAAAAGCAGCCCTATCTGGTCAGCGACCAACCGACCATCGCCGACATCTCAATGACCGGTTATCTGTATTATCCCGCCGACGAGTTCGGCTTTGACATTGCCAAGGAGCATCCGGCAATCGCCGCTTGGCTCACGCGCATGCAGGCGCTGCCCGGCTGGAAGCACCCCTATGACCTCATGCCGGGCTATCCGTTCGGCACCAAAGGCTATCGCAATCGGTAAGTCAGTTCAGACGCGCGGGACGGTCGTCACCGCCAGTATCGCCCATCGGCGGCGGATGCGACGATCCCCCACTCAAAGCGGCCTGCGCAGCGCGCGCATCTTTGCGCTGGTATTCGCGATATGTCCACCAGCCCAGCGGCAAGCAGGCGAGATACGCAAGCGTGCCGACGGTCAGCACCTGCCACGGATAGCTGATCAGCAGCGCGAAGAACAACACCACGACGACAAAGACAGGCAGTACCATCTCCGGCGGCACCCGCTTGCCGACGCGCTTGCCGGAGAACACCGGCAGCCGGGAGACCATCAGCACTGCAATGAGCAGCGTATAGATGAAGGACAGCCAAACGACGAGGAGACCGAACGGTACTCCCAGCAGACCGAGATAGATCGGCAGAAGCACGGTAATCGCGCCAGCGGGCGCCGGGATGCCGGTGAAAAAGTTGGCAGCCCATACCGGCTGGTTGGTTTCATCGATCATCACATTAAAACGCGCGAGCCGCAGCGCTGCGCAGATCGCGAACACCAAGGCCGCGATCCAACCTGCCGACCTAAGCTCATGAAGGCCCCAGAAATAGAGGATCAGAGCGGGTGCCACACCGAAGTTGACGAAATCGGCGAGACTATCGAGTTCAGCGCCGAAGCGCGAGGTCCCTTTGAGCAGCCTCGCAATGCGGCCGTCCACGCCATCGAGCAGCGCCGCAAACACGATCGCGGCTAGTGCAAGCTGGATGTTATTTTCGACCGCCATGCGCATGGCGGTAAGCCCGGCACAGAGCGCGAGCAACGTGATCAGATTCGGCAGCAGCACGCGAACCGGAATCGCCCGGAAGCGTCGGCGATGGCGCGCAGAAGAAGGCATCGGATCAAAAGGCGGGAACACCATGGCGACAAATATAGACCTTCGCCTGCAGACGCGCCACGGGCCAAAGGAGCCGCGCTTGCCCCCCCCGTTAACGTTCAGCCGGTGCGAAATGCGCGGCCGGAATCGGTCCCGCGCAGATCTGCAAGCACCGTTTCGCCGCCAATGGCGGTCTGCCCGACAGCGACGAGCGGTGCGACACCCTCCGGCAAATAAACATCGAGACGCGACCCGAAGCGGATCATCCCAATCCGTTCGCCGGCACCAAGCGGTTGACCGATGCGAACGATGCAAACGATGCGCCTGGCAACGAGGCCGGCGATCTGCACCACCGCGACGCGCGCGCCGCCGGCAGCTGCGATCACCAGCGAGTTCCGCTCATTGTCGGCGCTCGCTTTGTCGAGATCGGCGTTGAAGAAACGGCCCGGCTGATAGACGATCTTTTCGACCATGCCGGCAACCGGACAGCGGTTGATGTGGCAGTCGAACACGCTCATAAAAATCGAAATACGCGGCAGCGGCGTCGATCCAAGGCCCAATTCGTGTGGCGGCGACAGGGTAGTAATCTGGCTGACCCGGCCATCCGCCGGCGCGACCACCAAACCTTCGCGCACGGGCGTGACCCGCGGCGGATCGCGAAAGAAAAAGGCGCACCAGATTGTCAGCACCGTGCCGATCCAGCCGAGCGGCGTCCACAGCCAAAACAGCAACAGGGCGACCAGCGCGAAAGCGCCGATGAACGGGTAGCCCTCCGGAGTAATCGGCACGAATTGCTGCCGGATCGATTTGGTGATCGACATTCGCGCCTACTCCGCCGCGTCCGCGGGCAAATCGAGCGTGTCGGGCCCGAGCGGCGGCGGATTGCGGTTCGGTGCCGCCTCGTCTTCAGCGACGCGCGCGAGCTTCTCGCGCGCCTCCTCGGCCTCGCGCTGGCGACTCCACATGCTGGCGTAAAGGCCGTTCTGCGCCAGCAATTGATAGTGCGTGCCACGCTCAACGATCACTCCATGGTCGAGCACGATGATCTCGTCGGCGCCGACGATGGTCGAAAGCCGATGGGCGATGACCAGCGTAGTACGGTTGCGCGAAACCCGGTCGAGCGCATCCTGGATTTCCTTTTCCGTGTGGCTGTCGAGCGCGGACGTTGCCTCGTCCAGCAGCAAAATGGGCGGCGCCTTCAGGATCGTACGCGCAATAGCGACGCGCTGCTTCTCGCCGCCGGACAGCTTCAGCCCGCGCTCGCCGACCTCCGTCTCGTAGCCCTTAGGCGCCAGGCGAATAAAGCCGTCGATCTGCGCCAGCCGCGCCGCCTCTTCGACTTCAGCATCGCTGGCTTCCCAACGGCCGTAACGGATGTTGTAGCGGATGGTGTCGTTGAACAGCACGGTATCCTGCGGCACCATGCCGATGGCCTGCCGCAGCGACTTTTGCGTGACTTTTGAAATATCCTGACCGTCGATCAGGATAAGCCCGCTGGACAAGTCGTAGAAGCGAAACAAGAGTCGCGAAATGGTCGATTTTCCCGCCCCGGAAGGACCGACCACCGCCACCGTCTTGCCCGCCGGCACTTCGAAGCTGATGCCTTTGAGAATGCGGCGCTGTGGCTCGTAGCCAAATACGACATTCTCGAAACGAATGTCGCCTTCTGTCACCTTGAGCGGGCGCGCATCCGGCGCGTCCTTGATCTCGGGTTCGCGCGCGAGAATTGAGAACATGATCTCGATATCGGTCACCGCCTGTTTGATCTCGCGATAGACCATGCCCATGAAATTGAGCGGCTGGTAGAGCTGGATCATCATGGCATTGATGAGGACGAAATCGCCGACCGTCTTCGTCCCGGCCTTGATCTCGAAGGCGCAGAGCACCATGGCCGCAGCAAGCCCGATGGTGAAGAACAGCGCCTGCCCCGCATTGAGCACCGTCAGTGACGTATAAGCCTTGATGCTGGCGTCCTCATAGCGCGCCATCGAGCGATCGTAGCGGTAAGCTTCGCGCTCCTCGGCGCCGAAATATTTGACGGTCTCGTAATTGAGTAGCGAATCGACCGCCTTGACATTGGCATCGGTGTCGCTGTCGTTCATCTTTCGGCGAATGCCGATGCGCCATTCCGTGGCGTAGTACGTGTAGGTCATGTACACGACGACCGTCGCAAGAATCACTGCGACGTAGCGCCAGTCGAATTTCCACATCAGCACGCCCACGATGAGCGCCAGCTCAATGATCGTCGGCGCAAGCTGCAGAATGACCATGCGCACGATGGTTTCGATGCCGTTGCGGCCGCGCTCGAGCACACGAGTCAAACCGCCAGTTTTGCGCTCGAGATGGAAGCGTAACGACAACTCGTGCATATGCACGAACGTCAGCGTCGCCAGACGGCGCACTGCGTGCATGGCCACCTTGGCAAACACGCCGTCGCGCAGCTGCGTCAGCGCAGCCATGAGGATGCGCATACCGCCATAGGCAATGGTCATCGCGACCGGCGCGGCGATGATCCAAAGCAGCCAGTCGGAGGCAGCGGCCGGAGCGGATCCGGCGCCCGCAAGCGCGTCGGTTGCCCATTTGAAGGTGAAGGGGACGGCAATGGTTGCAAGTTTCGCCGCGAGAAGCAGCCCCAGCGCGGCGAGCACGCGCAGCTTCAGATCGGACCGCTCCGATGGCCAAATATAGGGCCACAGATGCACCAGCGTGCGCAGCAGTGCGCCGCGCGTTGCGGAGACAACAGGCATTTCGTCGGAATGAGCCGAGCGGCCGTGGAGTGCGGTCATCGCGCCCTCATATAGGCGGATTCCACCCTGTAATCACCCCGGCATTGGGATAAACCGGTGCAACCGCGCGTGATTCTGCGCGTTGCCTTGACCTCGCCGCACGCCGGGGGCACATGCATCGCCATGAACAAGGTCGAGAAATTGAGCAAAATTCGGAAAATCTGCGTTTATTGCGGCTCCGGTCCCGGTACCAATCCAGCCTTCGCACAAGCAGCGCGCGATTTCGGCAAAATTCTCGCGGAGAACGCTGTCGGGCTCGTCTATGGCGGCGGCGCCGTCGGCATGATGGGCGAAATCGCCGCCGCGGTGGTCAAGCACGGCGGCCAGGTGAACGGCATCATCCCCGAATTCCTGATGGCGCGCGAGCACGCGCTGGAGACGACGCAGGGGCTGATCGTCACGCGCGACATGCACGAGCGCAAGCGGCGCATGTTCGAAATGGCCGACGCCTTCGTCGCCCTGCCGGGCGGCGCCGGCACGCTGGAGGAGATCGTCGAGCAAATGACCTGGGCGCAGCTCGGCCGTCATAAAAAGCCCATCCTGCTCGCTAATATCGCCGGATTTTGGGAGCCGTTATGCGCGTTGCTCGATCACATGAAGATGCTCGAGTTCATTCGCGGCGATTTGCATTTTGATCTGCTGGTGGCGAACAAAGTCACCGACATTCTGCCGATGCTGGAGGCCGCCGCTGCCGCGGTGCCCGAGGCGGCGAAGAGGATGACTGCTGCCGAGCCCGAGCGTTTATAAGCAGCGACGTTTGTCGCTGCGCAAGCAGGCATCAAGAGCCATGCACTAAGATTTTGAACCCGCCTTCGCGCGGATATGCGGGATTACCTGACGAACGTCACCGCCTCGACACGATTGCCGTCCGGGTCGCAAACGAACGCGGCATAGTAGCCCTCGCCGTGGTGCGGGCGCAGGCCCGGCGCGCCGTCGCTTGTTCCGCCGGCGCCGATCGCTGCGGCATGGAAGGCATCGACGATGTCGGTCGAACGGGCCCGCAGACAGATATGCGCGCCGTTCCCGTCGGCCGACGGCGTCATGTCTGTGCGTAGATTGATCCAGAACTCGGGGTAGGTTTTGCCAAAGCCAACCGTCGCAGAACGCGTCTCCAGCCGCACCATGCCCAGCGTGCCGAGCACCACTTCGTAGAAGCGCGTCGCCACCGCCAAGTCGCGCACAGCGATGGAGACGTGGTCGATCATCAATCTATCCGATGATTCCGGGTCGCGCTGCGCTCGGCCGGAATGACGGCCTTGGTTCACGCTGGTGCCTTTGACTTCACCAGCTTGTAGACAATCGAGTCCATCAACGCCTGGAATGAGGCATCAATGATGTTGGGCGATACGCCGACAGTCGTCCAGCGTTCGTCAGCCTCATCCTCGCTCTCGATGAGCACGCGGGTGACCGCCTCGGTGCCGGAATTGAGGATCCGCACCCGATAATCGATGAGTTTCAATCCCTCGATGTATCTCTGATACTTGCCCAGATCCTTGCGCAGCGCGAGATCGAGTGCATTAACCGGACCGTTGCCCTCCGCAGCCGAAATCATGTTGTCGTCGCCGACTCGTACCTTCACAACCGCCATGGTGACGGTCACGCGCTCGCCTTTGGCGTTGTTGCGCTGCTCGACATTGACGTCGAATTGCGTGACATCGAAATAATTCGGCACCGTACCGAGGGTGCGTCGCGCCAGAAGCTCGAAAGAGGCATCGGCCGCTTCGTAGGCGTAGCCAATCGTCTCGCGTTCCTTGACGATCTCCAGCAGCCGTGCAATGCGCGGATCGTCTTTATCGACTTTCAGTCCGATGCGCTCGATCTCGGCGAGCACGTTGGATTTGCCGGCTTGCTCCGAGACCAGCACCTTGCGCTTGTTGCCCACCGCATCGGGGGCGACGTGTTCATAAGTCGCCGGGTCCTTCATGATGGCGGACGCATGAATGCCGGCCTTGGTGGCGAAGGCGCTTTCGCCGACGTAAGGCGCGTGCCGGTCGGGAGCTCGATTGAGCCGCTCGTCGAGCGCATGCGAAACGTGCGCGAGTTTCTTCAAACCCGCTTCGGACACGTTGATCTCGAATCTGTCGGCGAACTCCTTCTTTAGCTTGAGCGTCGGGATCAGCGACACCAAATTGGCATTGCCGCACCGCTCGCCCAGTCCGTTGAGCGTGCCCTGGATCTGCCGCGCCCCGGCGCGCACCGCGGCGAGCGAATTGGCCACGGCCTGCTCGGTGTCGTTATGCGCGTGGATGGCGACGTGACTGCCGGGTATCGCGTTGCACACCTCGGCAACGATCCTTTCCACCTCATGCGGGAGCGTGCCGCCGTTGGTGTCGCAGAGCACGACCCAGCGCGCGCCTTCATCGTAAGCAGCTTTGGCGCAGGCCAGCGCGTATTTTGGATTGGCCTTGTAGCCGTCGAAGAAATGCTCGCAGTCGAGCAATACCTCTCTGCCCTTCGCTTTGGCTGCCTTGACGCTGTCGCGGATCGAGGCGAGGTTCTCTTCTTCCGTGGTCTCCAGTGCAACACGTACGTGATAATCCCACGATTTGGCGACGAAGCAGATCGCGTCGGCCTTCGCTTCCAGCAGCGCCGCCAACCCGGGGTCGTTCGACGTCGAGCGGCCAGGCCGGCGCGCCATCCCGAAGGCGGTAAATGTCGTCTTGAAGTCGCGGTCTTTGGCGAACAGCTCGCTGTCGGTAGGATTGGCACCTGGATAACCGCCTTCGACATAGTCGATGCCCAGGTCGTCGAGCATGCCGGCGATCACCAGCTTATCGGCCAGGGTGAAATCGACGCCGTTGGTCTGCGCGCCATCGCGCAGCGTCGTGTCGAAGAGGTAGAGACGCTCTTTCATCTCATGTCAGCCGATAAACGACATACAGCGCCAGCAACACGGCCGCGGCGAGCACGCCGTATTTAAGAACGATGTAACAGAGCCAGTGGCGCGGGAACGGAGTGTCAGGTTTTTCCATCGCGCCCTCCCTCAGCGGCGAATTGCTTCTGCAGCGTCGTGTTGGCGAGCCATTCCCCGGCAAGCGATACCGAATTGCGCTGCTGCGCGACATAGCCGCGCTTTTCAAAGAAACCGCGCGCGGAATCGCTGGCGTCGACGGACAGTTTCGCTGTGCCGCGCGAGCGTGCGAGCTTCTCCAGCGCATCAACCAGCATCGCCGCAATGCCTTGTCCGGTGACTGCGGGATGCACGTAGAGCATGTCGATCTTGTCGTTGCCTTGGAGCGAGGCAAAACCGACGGGCGAGCCTTCCATTGTGGCGATCAGCGTCAGTTCGCTCCCAAGCTTCTTGGCGAAGGCCGCCTCGTCGTCGGCGGCGGACGCCCAGGCCTCCCGCTGTGCTTCGCTGTAATCGTCGCCGGATAATTCTATGATGCTGTCGCGAAAGATCTCCGCGAGCAGCGGCGCGTCCGCCGGCAAAAACGGCCGCAGCGCCAGCCTAGGGTTCGCGGTGGCACTCATGGCGCACGCTCCACTTTTTTCTGACCTCCCGCGCTCGCGGGGGAGGTCGACCAGCGAAGCGAGCCGGAAGGAGGCGTCTGCGGCAGATGCCCCCTTCCCAGCTCTCCCCCGCAAGCGAGTGAGGGATCAGGCCGTGCCTCGTTGCAGGTGTGACGGAGGAGAGTCATCGCGCGATCTCCCAGGTGGTGCCATCCTTGGAGTCTTTCAGCACCACCCCCATTTTCGCGAGCTCGTCCCGGATGCGGTCGGATTCTTTGAAGTTCTTGGCTTTACGAGCCGCGTTGCGCGCATCGATCAAGCCGATGACCTTGCTCTCGTCGATGGACAATGAAACGCGGCGCAGCGCCGTCCACTCGGCAGTCGGCTTCTGCAATAACCCGAGCAGCTGCGCGCTGGCCTTCAGGCATGCCGCCGCAGGCTTTGCGTTCTTGGCGGCCTCGCCGCGCAGCTCATGCAGCGCCACAATGGCCTTGGGCGTATTGAGGTCGTCGGCGAGAGACTCAATCGCGTCAGCGCACAAGTAGCCCGGCTCTACACCGCCGACGACCTCGTTCCA
>Ga0070740_10002285_pt1 | contig 23018 bp, 19 predicted proteins | sample Coa_R2_FD_67286 | JGI IMG/M metagenome (GOLD analysis project Ga0070740, IMG submission 67286) | Surface soil microbial communities from Centralia Pennsylvania, which are recovering from an underground coalmine fire - Coalmine... | ecosystem: Environmental > Terrestrial > Soil > Unclassified ...
GAGGCATTGTCGGCGGCGACGATCTGGCGGATGAAGTTGTTGACGGGCGGTGTGTCTGTCATGGCGCACGATCTGCAAATGCGGCAGTTTAACGGCTGTCCCGTTCGATGGCGCATAATCCACACATGCGTATCGTTTACCGCGCCGAGAATCTGGTGGACGCGCACCTGGTCAAGGACGCGCTGGACCAGGCCGGCATCCCGAGCTTCATCAACGGCGAATACCTGCTGGGCGGCATCGGCCAGTTGCCGGCGCGCGACCTGATCGCGGTCAGCGTGCCCGACGTGTGCGTCGAGGCTGCGGAGCCGGTTGTCCGGGAGGTCGCGGCCAGGCTGGAAAGCGGGCAATCTGAACGATCGGGCGAGGACTTGGCATCCGGATTGCAGCCTGATCCTGCATGAACTTCCACGCGGTGGCGAGCACCCGGCAGGCGCCCATGCATGCGCTGGCCCGATACGTGCGCGACGTGCCGGATTTTCCCAAGCCGGGCGTCGTGTTCAAGGACATTACGCCGCTGCTGGCGGATGCCGGCGCATTCGCGATCTGCATCGACGCGATGGCCTCGCCTTGGCGCGCGCGCCGCATCGATGCGGTATGCGGCATCGAATCGCGCGGTTTCATTTTCGGTGCGGCGCTGGCGCAAGCGCTGGATGCCGGCTTCGTGCCGCTGCGCAAGGCCGGAAAACTGCCTTCGCAATCCATCGGCGTGGACTACGAACTGGAATACGGCATGGCACGGCTGGAAGTGCATGCCGATGCACTGGAACCCGGTGCGCGCGTGCTGATCGTGGATGACGTGCTTGCCACCGGCGGCACGCTGCTGGCCGCGCGCCAACTGATCGAACGGCTGGATGCGAAAATCCTCGGCGCGAGCGTCGTGATCGAACTGGAATTCCTGCACGGTCGCGCACGCTGGAAGGACAGTGCGCCGCTGCATTCGTTGTTGCGTTATTGACCGTCCTTCAGCGCGCGCCGATCGAAAGCTCCCGCACATACACCAGTTCGCAGGCGCCGTTGCCGGTGTCTTCACGCGTCAGCGAGCTGCGCCACTTCCAGCCGTTCGGCTTGTCGGCTTCGACCAGATAACCGTCCAGCGCGACCACGTCACCGATGCGCACGCGCTTCAGCTCGCGCGCGACCGAGGCATCGGCGGGAATCATGTGCATGTTGGCGCTGTGGGTTTCGATCTCACGGCGCGGGATCGGGAATTCCTGCACGCGCCAGTAATAGAAACGCCCGCCTTGATCGATGTCGATCTTGCGCAGCACCGCGCTGTCGGACATCCGGCCCCAGCCGAAGGCGAGATCGGTCGGCGAGATATCCGATTCGGCATCGAAGTGATAGTCGTCGCGCGACAGCACACGCGCGGTCAGCGAGAACCGCGCCAGCCGTTGCAGCGTCACATCCTTGAATGCGATGGCGGGCTGCGGCGAATCGAAAGCCGTCTGCGCCGGATCACTCGATGCGAGTACTCCATCGAGGCGCGCGACCGGACGATCGCTCCACCACGACCAGCCGGCGTAGAGCGCGATCGCCAATAGCAGCCACGCGAACCAGTGCCGCACCGGAATCCCCTTTTGCTGCGGCGAATCTTATGCGCACTGCGACGCGTGCGAAAGCTCAATCGAAATCTTGCGCCAGCGCGCGGCGCTGTTCCGCGCTCAGTCGCTGTTCGGCACGATAGGCCGGGTGTGCGATGCGGATCGCCACGTCCGCGCCGCGCTTGAATGACGCGATCATCTTTTCGTCCAGCTCGAAGCGCAGAAAGTGCACGGCGGAGGTTTTCTCTTCATTGCTGCGCGGCAGATCCTCGTCCGCGACCGCGCGCACGGGCGCGTGGCCTTCGACCTGCAGGAACACCTCGTGTTCGATATCGCGGAGCTTCGCCAGCTCGCGTTTGCGCACTTCCGCATCCTCGTACTCGATCAGCATGGTCGCTTTCAGATTGCGGCCATCCGGAATCAGCGGGTTGTACGCTTCCAGCTCTTCGGCTATGCCTTGCGGCTCGAAGATCTTTTCGGTGCGCAGGATTTCCTGCACCTGGTACTGGATGGTCAGCCGATCCTCGAACAGCAGCGTGACGTGCGCGCCCACGTGCAGCTTGCGCGCCTTCTTGTGGGCGATCACGCGTTTGCGGAACGCCGCGCGTTCGCGCGCGTAGGCCTCGAGCGAGAGCAGATCGGATGGAGCAAGCGCGTGCATGTCAGATTCCATAAGCCTTCCGCAACAACGTCAGCGGATGCGTTTGTCCGGGCTGATCGTTCAAGCCGTGCGCCAAATGCGCACCGGCCATCGGGCAATCGCTGGTGAGCGTGGGCGCTTCGGACTGTTTGATGCGCGTCTCGACCGGCTTGGCGATCTTGCGCGCCAGTGGATAGGTTTCCGTGCGCACGCCGTAGGTGCCGTCGTGGCCGGAACAGCGTTCGATGGTCACGATTTCGGTATCGGGAATCAATGACAGCACGTCGCGTGTCTTCGGGCCGATGTTCTGCACGCGCTGGTGGCAGGGCACGTGCCAGGCGATCTTGCCGAGCGGATTCCTGAAATCGGTTTTCAGCAATCCGGCCTTGTGGCGTTCCATCAGGTATTCGAACGGATCGAAGAACGCGCGCCTGACCCGTTGCACGTCCTCGTCATTAGGAAAAAGCAGCGGCAGTTCTTGTTTGAACATCAGCACGCAGGAGGGAATTGCGGCGGTCAGATCGAAGCCGTCGCGCACCGCCTTCGCCAGCACCGGGATGTTCTCGTCCTTGTATTTCTCGATCGATTTCAGATCGCCCAGCTCGAGTTTTGGCATGCCGCAGCAGACTTCGCGCTCGACCGGCTTCACGGCGATGCCGTTGTGCTCGAACACGGCCGCGAGATCTTCCAGCACGGAAGGCAACACGCTGTCGCAATAACAGGTGGCGAAGATCGCGACCTTGCCGCGCGTGCGGCCGGCAGGTTTCGCCTCGCTCTGGCCGTTGAGTTTGCGCAGGCGTTTGCGCCCGCGTGGACGCTGGTATTCCGGCACGCGCGCGTCCGGATGCACGTGCAGGGTTTTGTCGAGCAATTTGCGCGCAGGCTTGCTGCGGTTGAGCGCGTTCACTGTTTCGGCGACGACCGGAATGGACGCGATGTGTCCGACCGTCGAGGTGCTCGACAAGACCTTCGAACCGAAACCGGCGCCGTGCTTTTTGAACTGGACCGCTTTCGCGCGCAGCATCAGGTGCGGGAAATCCACGTTCCAGGGATGCGGCGGCACGTAGGGACATTTGGTCTGGTAGCAGAGGTCGCAGAGATAGCACTGCTCGACCACCTTGCGGTAGTCGGACTTGGCAACGCCATCGATCTCCATCGTTGCCGATTCATCGATCAGATCGAATAGCGTCGGAAATGCCTGGCAAAGGCCGACGCAGCGGCGGCAGCCGTGGCAGATCTCGAAGACGCGCTCGAGTTCCTTGTCGAGCGCGTCGCGATTCCAGAAGGCGTCATCGCGCCACGCGATCGGATGTCGCGTCGGCGCGTCGAGGCTGCCTTCTCGCATATTGGCCGCATCGTCGGACATGATGTCCTTGGTTCTCGTCATTCCGGCGAAAGCCGGAATCCATCTTGATTCTCGCAAGATTGCTCTGGGTTCCGCTCGCTGCCGCGAGCGGGCGACTTTTGTTTCGGCAAAAGTCGCCAAAACCATCGCGCCGGCATGACGGTCGAGCCAACATCCGGTTGGCTCGACTTCCCTGCGCTTCTCGCCGAGCGCGCGCCGGCGCGAACTCGCACGTCCTTGTGCTCAAACAGTCGCGCCTTTTCCGCGCGCTCGGCTGCGATGCTCGGCGTCATGCGACGGCGCGGAAGCTCGCTCAACACGGCCATCCCTGGCCTGCGTTTCGGTATCCGAGAGGCTGATCAGCCCAGCTCGTTCAACGCCTTGGTAAACCGGTTCGCGTGCGAACGTTCGGCCTTGGCCAATGTTTCGAACCAGTCCGCGATTTCGTCGAAGCCTTCATCGCGCGCGGTCTTGGCCATGCCCGGATACATGTCGGTGTATTCGTGCGTCTCGCCGGCGATCGCGGCCTTCAGATTGTTGCCGGTGTTGCCGATCGGCAGGCCGGTTGCGGGATCGCCGACCGCTTCCAGGTGCTCCAGATGTCCGTGCGCGTGGCCGGTTTCGCCCTCGGCGGTGGAGCGGAACACCGCGGCCACGTCGTTGTAGCCCTCGACGTCGGCCTTGGAAGCGAAATAGAGGTAACGGCGGTTGGCCTGCGACTCGCCGGCGAATGCGGCCTTCAGATTGTCTTCGGTTTTGGAACCCTTGAGATTGCCCATGATGCACCTCGCCTGCTGTTTTGAAGAGTGCAGACATGGATGTCTGCTTTTTGATTCTCGCGATCACGGATGATCGCGAAAATGCTGACCGCTGCGCGGCCGTGCAAGCCGAGCGTAACGCCATGCAAGAATTTCAGGAAATTGATTGATCTTATCGAACCGATAGCGTGCAGCTATTGTTTGCGAGCCGCTGTGCGACGCGATTTGTGGCTCGGAATGGTTTCTGGAGCCGCCGCGGTATGCGCATCGAGCAACTCGCGCGGCAACTCGCGGAACACCTGCGCCAGCCGTTTCAGGAACGGCGCCAGCGCGGAACTCCTGCGCCAGATCATCGCGATCCGCCGGCTGGGCGCGCGACCGCGGAATTCGATCAGTTTGACGTTTCCGGCTTGCGCCACCGGCGGCTTCACCGCCAGCACCGGCAACAATGTCGCGCCGACATCGGCCGCGACCATCTGCCGCAAGGTCTCCAGACTGGTCGCACGGAAGCCGGTCTTCTCGCCGGCGCCGCTCATGCGGCAAACCTCCAGCGCCTGGTCGCGCAGGCAGTGGCCGTCTTCCAGCAGCAGCAGGCTCTGGTTTTCGAGATCGTCGAGCTTCAACGCGCGTTTGTGCGCCAGCGGATGATCCTGCGGCACCGCCAGCAGGAACGGTTCTTCGAACAGGAACTCGGCATGCAAGGTGTCGTCGTGGATCGGCAGCGCCAGCACGCCCGCGTCGAGTTTTCCTTCACGCAGGCGCTTCAATACTTCCTCGGTCTTTTCCTCGACCAGCAGCAACTCCAGCTTCGGGAAGCGCGCGCGCACCGCGGGCACCACATGCGGCAACAGATACGGACCGAGCGTGGGGAAGATGCCCAGTCGCACGCTGCCGGCTTCCGGATCGCGGGTGCGACGCGCGATGCCGCGGATCTGTTCGACCTCGTTGAGCACGTCGCGTGCGCGGGCGGCGATCTCGCGGCCGGTTTCGGTCAGCAATACGCGGCGCGGCGTGCGCTCGACCAGCGTCACGCCCAGTTCGTCCTCGAGTTTCCTGATCTGGGTGGAAAGCGTGGGCTGGCTGACGAAGCTGGCCGCGGCAGCGCGGCCGAAGTGGCGGTGCTCGGCCAGTGCGACCAGATAGCGCAGATCGCGCAGGTTCATGCAGCGATAGTAGCCTTCTATCAATTCAATGGCAACTATCGATTTGAATGATCACAGGATGGCCGCTATCTTGACGGTCACACCTTCATCGGGTTTCCAACCCGCAACCAGCAACACAGGAGCAAGAGATGCTTACCGTTGGAGACAAGTTTCCCCAGTTCAACCTGAAGTCCACCGTGTCCATCGAGAACCTGGACAAGGCGTTCTTCCCGATCAGCAACGACACCTATCGCGGCAAGTGGCTGTGCGTGTTCTTCTATCCGAAAGATTTCACCTTCGTCTGCCCGACCGAGATCAAGGGTTTCGCCGATCTGAATTCGCAATTCGCCGATCGCGATTGCCAGATCCTCGCCGGCAGCACCGATTCCGAGTTCGTGCACTTTGCCTGGCGCAAGGACCACAAGGATCTGCGCGACCTGCCGTTCCCGATGCTGGCCGACATCAACAAGGATCTGTCGCGCGCGCTCGGAATTCTGGACGAGGAAGGCGTCGCCAAGCGCGCCACGTTCCTGGTCGATCCGGATGGCGTGATCCGTTTCGTCTATGTCACCGAAGGCAGCGTCGGGCGCAACCCGTCCGAAGTGCTGCGCGTGCTGGATGCGTTGCAGACGGACGAATTGTGTCCCTGCAATTGGACGCAAGGCCAAGAGACTCTCAAAGCTGCCTGATCCGAAGCGCTAAAGCCCTCCCCTTCAAGGGGGAGGGTTGGGTGGGGATGGGTTTATTGGGCGCATGCTGCAACACCATCCCCATCCCGGCCTTCCCCTTGAAGGGGAAGGAGAAGAGCAGCCGGCTCATCAAGGAACGAAAATCACATGACCCTCGAACAAATCAAATCCTCACTGCCCGACTACGCCAAAGACCTGCGCCTGAATCTCGACTCGGTATTGAGCGAGCACGGCGCGCCCGGCTTGACGCAGAAGCAGATCGCGTTGATGGCGCTGGCGTCGGCGATCGCTTCGCGTCACGAACCACTGACGCAAGCCATCGCGCAGTTCGCATCGCAGCACGCCGATGAAACCGAATTGAACGGCGCGCGCGCGGCGGCGGCGATGATGGCGATGAACAACATCTACTACCGCTTCACGCACTTGGTGGGCAACGAGGAATTCGCGACCCTGCGCGCGAGCCTGCGCATGAACGTGATGGCCAACCCGGGCGGGTCGAAGATCGATTTCGAACTGGCGTCGCTCGCGGTGTCGGCGATCAACGGCTGCGGCAAATGCATGGAGTCGCACGAGAAGACCCTGCGCAAGCACGAGGTTTCCGCGCAAGCGATCCAGAGCGCGGTGCGCATCGCCGCAGTGATCCACGCCGTCGCGGTGACATTGGAACAATCGCAAGCGGCGGCGAGCGCGCAAACCGCAGCGGCGGCCTGAGGAATCGTTGCTGCGTTTCGGTGCGAACTACATTCCCTCGAAGTGCAGCACGTTGCCGCGCCGCGTCCAGCCCAAGATCGCGCCGACCAGCAGCCACGCTGCGCCGAAGATGAAAGTGCGGCGGTCGAAGCCGCTGAACACGAAGCCGGTGATCGCCAGCCCCAGCACCGGAAACAGTAGATGCCGGAACCAATGCTTTTGCCTGGTGCGCGGCAGGAAATAGAACGGCACGGCCAAGTTCAGCAGCACGAACGAACTGAGCGCGCCGAAGTTGACCAGCTTCAGCAGGATTTCCTCCGGCACCAGCAAGGCCAGGAGCAGTGCCAGCACCGCGACGCAGACGATCGCGTTGGCCGGAATCTTGCGGCCCGCGTTCACGTTGGAAAGAAATGCGCCGAACGGCAATGCGCGGTCGCGGCCCATCGCGTAGAGGATGCGCGAATTGGCCGCCTGCGCGGCTTGCGCGTTGGCGATGCCGGTCGCGATCGCTTTCACCACGATCAGCGCGGTGAAGAACAACGCGCCGCCGACTTCGCGCGCGATCTGGAAGAAGCCGAGTTTGGGATCGAGCGAAGCGAAATCCGGATGCACCAGCGCCGCCAGCCAGGTTTGCAGCACGAACAGCGCACCCAGCAGCAACAACGTCAACAATGTCGCGTTGCCGATGTCGCGACGCGGATGCTGCGCTTCCTCGGCCAGCGTGCTGATTCCGTCGAAGCCGAGAAAACTCAACGCGGCGATCGAAGTCGCGGTCGCGATGAAACCGGCATTGATGTGTCCGGGTTGGTACAAAGGCGCGAACGAAAATCCTCCGCTGCCACGGTGGAGGAAGAACACGAACCAGATCGCGAGTGCGACGAACACCGCCAGCGCGACCAGTTCCAGCGCCAGCAGAACGAAATTTGCCTGCGATTGCATGCGGATGCCGAGCAGGTTGATCGCGGTGTTGATCACCACCAGCGACACGATCCACACAGGCGGCGGTACGCCGGGCAGCAAGCCGTGCAGCCAGCTCGACACGAAGGCGTAGATCAGGCCGGGGATCAACAGGTAATCGGCGAGGATCATCCAGCCGGCTAGGAACCCGGGGAATGGCCCCAGTCCGCGGCCGACGTATGCGTAAACCGAACCCGCCCAGGGAAACTCCGCGCTCAGCTCGCGGTAGCTCAACGCGGTGAACAGCATCGCCACCATGCCGACCACGTAAACCAGCGGCACCATGCCGTGGCTGGCTTGCGCCACGAAGCCGTACACCGCCACCGGCGCGACCGGCACGATGAACACCATGCCGTACACCAACAGATGCCGCAGTTTCAGCGCGCGATCCAATTCCTGGCGATAGCCCACGCCCGGTTGCGCAGCACCGTTTTCGTCCGCGGAGGCCGGCGCTCGATGATCGCTGTCGGTCGAAATGCTCACGCGTGCACCTCGGGCTGGTCGCTTGAGCGCATGAGAAACGGCGGCCCGATGAAAGTCAATGCGCGATATTCGATATCGATGAAGGCGCTTCGCATGAACAGCCGTCCCGTCCAGGACGCAATCAGCCCATCCATGACCACCGACGCTTGTCGCGGCCGCGTCTCTGTGCTTCAGTGAAATTTTGTTCTTCCGGAGCACGCCATCATGAAATCTTCGATCTTCGCCGTCTTGTGTGCACTGGGCGTGCTGTTCGCCGCACCCAGCGCGTTGGCGCAGAAGGCCGCTGCTGCAACGGGCAGCGAAGCGCCACCGCTCGAGAAGCTGCCCGACTGGGCGGTGCCGCAGTCCTACAAGCTGGAGCTGCGCAGCGATCCGGAACAGCCCGGCTACAGCGGCACGGTCATGATCGCGGTCGATCTGAAGAAATCTTCCGATCACCTCTGGCTGCACGGCAAGGATCTGAAGGTTTCCAATGTCACCGTCATCGATGCGAACGGCAAATCGCACGAAGGCAAGTACGTGCAGGCCGACGCGGATGCCGGTGTGGCGCGCATCGATTTCGGCGGCACGCTGCAACCGCAGAAGCTTTCGCTGAAGATCCCCTATCAGGCGCCCTACAACCAGACGCTGGAAGGTTTCTACAAGGTCGAATTCGCCGGCAACGCCTATGCGATGACGCAGATGGAGCCGATCAGCGCGCGCTACGCGTTTCCCTGTTTCGACCAGCCGGGTTTCAAGACGCCCTTCGAGATCGTGCTGACCATTCCGGCCGGCGACAAGGCCGTCGCCAATACCGAGCTGGTTTCCGAGAGCAAGGCATCGAACGGCTGGAAAACCTTGACGTTCGAAAAAACCAGACCTCTTCCGACGTATCTGGTTGCGTGGGTCGTCGGCCCGCTGGACATCGTGGACGGACCGAGCATTCCCGCCAACCAATGGCGCAAGGAACCGGTGCCGGTGCGCGGCATCGCGGCCAAGGGCAACGGCCCGAAGATGCAGCGCGCGCTGGCGATGGTGCCGGGCATCATCGAAGCGGAGGAGAACTACTACGGCTTCGGTTATCCGTTCGGCAAGCTCGACCTCGCCGCGCTGCCGGATTTCTCCGCCGGTGCGATGGAGAACGCGGGCCTGGTCACCTACCGCGACTGGCTGCTGCTGCTCGACAAGGATTCCTCGCCGAGCGCAGTGCGCAGCACCTTCAACGTGGAAGCGCATGAGCTTGCGCACCAGTGGACCGGCGACACCGTGACGCTCGCATGGTGGAACGATATCTGGTTGAACGAAGCCTTCGCGACCTGGATGCAGCAGAAGGTGGAAGGTGAAATCCACCCCGACTGGCATGCACAACTGGACCGCATCGAAGGTGGCGAGGGTGCGATGCAGAACGACAGCCTGGTCAGTGCGCGCATGATCCGTCAGCCGATTACCGGCAACGGCGACATCCAGACCGCATTCGACGGCATCACCTACGAGAAGGGCGCGTCGGTGATCGGCATGTTCGAGCACTTCGTCGGCGCGCCGGTATTCCAGAAAGGCATGCAGGCGTACATCAAGGCGCATGCGTTCGGAAACGCGACTGCCGACGATCTGGTGAACGCGATCGCTACCGCCGCGAATAAGGGCGACGACTTCAAGAAGGCGTTCGACAGTTTCCTCGATCAAACCGGCGTACCGCTCGTTTCCACCAAGCTCGATTGCAGCCACAAGGGTGCCGCCGCGCTGCAACTGGTGCAGAGCCGTTACCTGCCGCTGGGCTCGACCGGCGAAGCGAACCGGCAATGGGGTGTTCCGGTGTGCGTGCGCTTCCCGCACGGCACGCAGTGCCAGATGCTGGACGGCAAGAGCGCGCAGATGAACATCGAAGGCGGGCAGTGTCCGTCGTGGTACATACCCAACGCCGACGGCGTGGGTTACTACCGTTTCAGCATGGCCAAGGCGGATCGTTCCGCGCTGGTGGACGTGATCGCGCAACGCAACGATGCGGAACAACTGGTGTACGCCGATTCGGTCGATGCGGATTTCCATCGCGGCGAGATCGCTGCCGATGAAGTGCTGGCTGCGATGCGCGAACTGGCGCCGTCCAAGGTACGCGAGGTCGCGTTGGCGCCGCTGGATACCGTCGGCTGGATCTACGATCACGAAGCGCAGACCGATGCGCAGCGTGCGGCGATCCGCGACGCGGTTTCGAAGGCTTACCTGCCGCGTCTCGAGAGCCTGGGTTACGAGCGCCGCAGCGGCGAATCCGCGGACGACGTGCTGATGCGCTCATCGCTGGCCAGCGCGCTCGGTCTCGGCTTCAAGGTGCCTTCCGTGCGCGCCGCGTTGTTGAAGCAGGGCGATGCCGCGCTCCAAAAGAAAGACGGCAAGCTCGATCTCGATGCCGCCAATCCGGATCTGCTGCGCGTCGCGCTGGCGGTCGCGGTGGAAGAACAAGGCAAGCCGGCGGTGGATGCGCTGATCGCCGCAATTCCGGGCACCACCGATCCTACCCAGCGCAATGCGATGCTGTGGGCGCTCGGCCGCGCGCCGGGCGCGCAGGCCGACGTGGCGCGCAACTTCGCGCTCACCAAGCAGGTGAAAGTCGGCGAGATGCTGATGATCCTCGGTGGCAATCACGACACGCGCGCGCAGCGCGACGATCTGTGGAACTGGTTCACCGCGCACTACCAGCAGATCGTGGACCGCACCGGTGTGTTCTCCAGCGCATACCTGCCAAGAGTGGCCGGTGGCGGCGGCTGTTCGCGGGAAGAAGCCGATCGCGTGGAAGCGTTCTTCCAGCCGAAGCTGAAGCAGATTCCCGGCCTGAACCGTGGACTCGCGCAGACGCGCGAGCAGATCCTGCTGTGCAGCGCGCTGAAGTCGAAACAGAGCGAGGCAGCGCGTTGAGCCGACGCCTTGACTGCGCGCGCCGGGAGCGCGCGCGAACAGCGAAGCTGGCCCGAAGGGCGAGCGCCATGGACGGCGCGAGTAATGGCATTGGCTGCGCTGCTGAACGCCCGAGCCTAGCAACGGCGCAGATTTCGCATTGATGTGGATGCATTCTTAAGCCCTCCCCTTCAAGGGGAGGCGGACGTAGGCCGAGCGCGTAGCGCTGGTGGGGATGGTTTGCAGGATGCATGAGCACCATCCCCATCCCGGTCTTCCCCTTGAAGGGGAAGGAGAAAGCCGTGTTAGGGCTAGGCCCACGTCTTCGCGGCCATAACACGAACCGCGGCGGGAGTAATTCTCCTAACAACCATCCAGTTACACTCTTGCCAGCACGTCTAGCGAGGGGAACGATCATGCGCCGTGCGTTGGGGATATTCGCGTATCTGTGCCTGATTTCCGGCAGCCTGATTTTTGGAGATGCGCGCGCTGCGGATGACGTTTCGATCCCGCCGCCGTTGCGCGACTGGCAAGGTTGGGTTTTGCACGGCCACGAGCAACGCACCTGCCCGCTGATGTCCACGCAGGACGGCAACGACGACAATGCCTATCAGTGCGCGTGGCCCGGCCGCTTGTCGTTGATCGTGGACAAGGCCGGCGCGCATTTCCAATTGAACGTGCACGTGGACGCGGAAAGCTGGATCGCGCTGCCCGGCAGCCGCGACGCGTGGCCGCAACAGGTGCAGATCGGCAGCGCCTCCGCGATCGTGCTGGATCGCAATGGAACGCCATCATTGCGGCTCGCTGCCGGCGACTACGTCATCCGCGGCGTGTTCGAATGGGACGAACGGCCTGCGCGCTTGCAGGTGCCGGACGGGATCGCGCTGATCGATTTGAATGTCGACGGCGCAAACATCGCGCAACCGGAACGCAATGACGATTCGCTGACTTTGGGTCAAGCCGCTGCGCGTCAACGCGAAGCTGATTCATTGAGCCTGCGCGTGTTTCGCAAGCTTTCCGACGGCGCGCCGCCGCTGCTGGAAACGCAGATGCAATTGCACGTCGCTGGCAGCGCGCGCGAGCAACTGCTGGGTCCGGCATTGCCGAAGGGTTTCGTCGCCACCGCGTTGGAGGGCGATCTGCCGGCGCGCCTGGAACCGGATGGTCGCCTGCGCGTGCAACTGCGTCCGGGCAATTGGATTCTGGACTTGAACGCGCGCGGGCTCGCACCGCTGAGCAAGATCGAACTGCACGCGCCGCCGGCGCCTTGGCCACAACAGGAAATCTGGAGCTATGCCGACGATCCCGCGTTGCGCACCACGCGCGCGGGCGGCGCACAGCCGATCGATCCGGCGCAGGCCGAAGTGCCGCAGGAATGGCGCACGCTCCCGGCGTTCGTGATGGGCAATGGCACGGCACTCGTGATCGAGCAACGCGCTCGCGGCCGTGACGCCAATGCCGGCGATCACCTGCAACTGTTGCGCGAGCTGTGGCTGGATTTCGACGGCGGCGGGTTGACCACGGACGATCATCTGCGCGGCACGTTGCGCAGCAGCGATCGCCTCGATGTCGCCGCGCCGTGGATTCTGGAACGCGCCGCGCAGCACGACGAGAATCCATCCGATGCGCAGCCGTTGCTGGTGACACGCGGCGCGAACGCGAATCTCGGCGGCATCGAAGTTCGTACACGCGATCTCGATCTGCACGCGGGATTGCGTCGCGATTCGCACAGCGGCTCGCAACCGGCGACCGGCGGCTGGCAGCAATCGCTGGATGGCGTGGATGCGCGTCTGCATCTGCCTTACGGCTATCGCTTGCTCGGCGCGCCCGGCGCGGACAAGTCGCCGGATAGCTGGATCGCGCAATGGAATCTGCTGGATCTGTTCGTCGCCGCGGTGATCGCATTGCTGGCGTGGCGGCTGCTCGGCTGGCAATGGGGCTTGGTCGCGCTCGGTTTTGTGGTGTTGTCGCAGAGCGAACCCGGCGCGCCGCGCTGGTTGCCTGGCGTTGCGGTCGCGCTGGCGCTGGTCGCACGCGCGTTGCCGCAAGGCAAGCTGCGCAATGCCGCACGCTATGCGGGCATGGCGATGCTGGCGCTGGCGGTGCTGGTCACGCTGCCGTTCGGCGCGGAGCAGTTGCGCGACGCGATGCATCCGCAATTGGAGCGATCGAGTTTCATGAGCCAGATCTATCCAGTCGCGATGGAAAAGTCGGCGTACATGCCGGCTAGCGATGCATCGAAACCGGGATTCCAGGAGGAAAATGCGCCGCAAGCGCCGCCGCCGGTGCAGGAAGCTTCGCAAATGATGGCACCACCACCGCCGGCACCAGCTCCTCCGCCAGCGGTAACTGCGCCTCCGGTCGCTGGCAAGCAGTCCTTGCAGACGATCGTCGTCACGGCGGCGCACATAAAGGCGTTGGATATTGTCGAGGCAGAAAGCTATCCGCCAAACATGATCGTGCAATCCGGCCGCGGCGTGCCGGCGTGGAGCGATATCGGCAGCACCTATCGTTTGAGCTGGAGCGGACCGGTCACGCCGGACGAGGATTGGCGACTGGTGATCCTGCCCGCGTGGGCGACACGCATCCTGCGAATCGTGATGCTCGGATTGCTCATCGCATGGCTCGCGGCGATCGCACGCGCGTTCGATCTGTCTGCGCGCCTGCCGCGCTGGCCGCGCCACGCCGTTGCCGGCGGCGCGGCGCTGCTGTTGCTCGCGGTGGTGCCGCACGCGCACGCGCAATCGATGCCGTCGCAGGAGTTGCTCTCGCAACTGCGCGATCGTTTGCTCGAAGCGCCGAAATGCGCGCCGCAATGCGCGGCCTCGCCGGTCGCGCAAGTGACGATGCGCGGCGATGGTGTGGACGTCACGATCGAAGTCGATGCCGGCGCGCGCATCGCCTTCCCGCTGCCGTACATGGATGCGCCGGCGGCGCTGGCGAACGTCACGCTGGACGGCAAACCCGCCGCCGCGCTGACGCTCCGCGACGGTCAGACCTGGATCGCGCTGGAACGCGGCGTGCACCGCGTTGCCTTGAATTTCACCGTCGGCAACGACGCGGACAACGCGGTGCTGCACTTCCCGCTGGCGCCGCCGCGCGCGCAGGTTGCCGCGCAAGGCTGGCAAGTTTCCGGCGTGGACGGCACGAAACTGTTGTCCGACACGCTCACTTTCGCACGCGAGCGCGTGCTGCCGAATTCGGACAAGGAGCAAACCGCGCAGCAGGCATTTCCGCCTTATGTCACGTTGACGCGCAGCATCGCACTGGGTCTGGATTCGCGCGTGGACAACGTGGTGCAGCGCGTGGCGCCCGAGCAGGGCGGGTTCACCGTCAGCATTCCCCTGCTGCCCGGCGAGCACGTGACCAATTCGAATCTGAAAGTCGAACACGGCCGCGTGCAGATCGTGTTCGATTCCGAGCAGGGCCAGGTGAGTTGGTCCAGCACGCTCGATCCGACCAGTGCGCTGGCGCTGCACGCGCCGGCATTCGGCGAACGCGCGGAAACCTGGCAGGTCGGCGCGGCGCCATTGCTGCATCCGGTTTTCTCCGGTGTGCCCGAATCGAGCGAAGACGCGCCAGACGGCGTGCACGTGTTCCATCCGCTACCGGGCGAAACGCTGCAAGTGAAAGTCACGCGTCCCGTTGCACTCAGCGGCGACAGCATCGCCTTCGATCAGGTGACGCTGGACGCCACGCGCGGCGACCGCGCGCTGGAAAGCACGTTGACCTTGAACGCGCGCAGCACGCGCGGCGGCGAACAGGGCGTCGATCTGCCGCGCGATGCGCAACTGCTGGCCGTGCAACGTGGTGGCGAATCGCTGGAACTGAATCTGCGCGACGGTCATCTCGCGTTGCCTGTGCAACCGGGCGTGCAGACATTCACCTTGCGCTTCCGCCAGCCGTCGGCGATCGGCATGTCGTCCGGCACGCCGCCAGTGGCACTGCACGCGCGCGCGGCCAACATCAAACTTTCGCTGTCGTTGCCGCAAGATCGTTGGGTGCTGTGGACTTGGGGTCCGCAAGCCGGGCCCGCGGTGTTGTACTGGCCGGAGCTGATCGCGCTGCTGATCGTGGCGATCGCGCTGGCGCGTTTCGCGCCGACACCGCTGCGCTGGTGGCAATGGTTGCTGCTGGGGCTGGGCTTTTCCACGTTCGCGTGGAGCGCCTACGTGTTGGTCGCATTGTGGTTGATCGCGCTGGGTCTGCGCGCGCGCGGCGAACGCGCGCTCACCTGGGAACGCACGGCGTTCAACCTGATGCAGATCGGCCTCGCCGTGCTGACCGTGATCGCGCTGCTGTGTCTGATCTCCGCCGTGCCGCAGGGACTGCTCGGCCAGCCCGACATGCGCGTCACCGGCAACGATTCCACCGCGTGGTCGTTGCAATGGTTCGCCGATCAAACCCGCAATGTACTGCCGCACGCTGGCGCCTTCAGCCTGCCGTTGTGGACGTACAAGCTGGCGATGCTGGCGTGGGCGTTGTGGCTGGCGAACGCGCTGATCGGCTGGTTGCGCTGGGGCTTCGACGCGTGGACGCGTGGAGGTTATTGGAAGCCGTCGCCAGCATCTCCGAAAACAACTTTGGTGGAGCGCGTCGCTACGCAGCAGGACAATGCAGGTACGTGATCTGCTGGCATGCGGAGCGCGTGCGCTGTCCGGAAACGAGCGCGACGCGCCGTCCGCGCGCGACGAAGCGGCGCTGCTGCTTGCGCATAAGTTGAATGTTTCACGTGCGTGGCTGGTCGCGCATGACGACGATGAAGTTGACGAAACGCGCTGTGCCGCTTTCGACGACCTGGTCGCGCGCCGCGTGCGCGGCGAACCGGTCGCGTATCTCACCGGCACGCGCGGCTTCCACGCGCTCGAACTGCGCATCACGCCGGATGTGCTGATTCCGCGACCAGAAACCGAGTTGCTGGTGGAACTGGCGCTGCAACGCATCTCAATTGATGCGGAAATTCGCGTCGCCGATCTAGGCACCGGCTCGGGAGCCGTCGCGCTAGCGATTGCGCGCGAACGGCCAAATGCGCGCGTGCTGGCGACCGATGCGAGCCAAGCTGCATTGAACGTCGCACGCGACAACGCACAGCGGCTCGGGCTTCGCAACGTCGAATTCGCGCGAAGCGATTGGTGCGCCGCATTGAGCGACGCACGCGATTTCGACCTAATCGTTTCCAATCCGCCTTACATCGCGGAAGACGATCCGCATCTTGCCCAAGGCGATCTGCGCTTCGAGCCGCGCGCGGCTCTCGCATCAGGTGCGGATGGATTGGATGCAATCCGCACCATCATCCGCGACGCACCCAGGCACCTGCGCAAAGGCGGCTGGCTGCTGTTCGAACATGGCTACGACCAGGGTGAAGTCGTCTGCGCGCTGCTGTCGGCAAACGGCTACGCGCAGGTCTTCACCGAACGCGATCTGGAAGGCCGGGAACGGGCCAGCGGCGGGCGCGCGTAGGGCGGACATCGTCCGCCTCTTTCTTGTGACGGGCAGTGCCCGTCCTACTCGCCACCGGCTATTGACAAATGAAATTACAGGTGTAGTGTAATTGCAAACTACACGTGTAATCCAACCATGCCCAAGCAGATCCCTGCGATCAGTGAAGCCGAAAGCCGCGTAATGGCCGAGCTGTGGCGCGCGGCGCCGCAGTCTTCGGAAGACATCGCGGCCGCGTTGCGCAAGTCCACCGGGTGGCACGAGAACACCGTGCGCACGCTGCTCAACCGGCTCGCGCTCAAGGGTGCGATCAACTCGCGGCGTGAAGGGCGGCGTTATCTGTATGCGCCGGTGCTGACGCGCGAACAGTGGCAGGCGCAGGAGAGCCGCAGCCTGCTGGATCGCGTGTTCGGCGGGCGCGTGGCGCCGTTATTGGCGCACTTCAGCCGCAGCGAAAAGCTGAGTGCGAAAGATGTCGCCGAGCTGCGCAAATTGATCGAGCAGATCGACCGCAAGGAGCGTCGTCATGACTGACTTGCTGTTGAGGATATTGCTGGGTGTGACGTTCGGCCTCGCATTCGTGTTACTGGCACGAAAGCCCGCGCGCAAGGTGTTCGGCGCCGCGCCGGCGTTCACGCTGTGGCTGCTGCCGGTGCTGCTCATCTTCGCGCCGCTGCTGCCGAGTGCGCTTGCGCCGGCGAGGGTGTGGACGATGCCCGCGATCGTCGTCAGCGCGCAGCCTGCATTTGCCGGAACGCACGCGCCATCGGGATCATCGTGGATGCCCTTCCTGGTGTTGTTCTGGTCGATCGGCGCAGCCATCGCGTTGTGCCGATTCTCCGTGCACTACATCCGGCTGCTACGCGGGCTGGCGCCGACCCCGCAGGACTGGCGCGCGGCGATCGCGGATGCGGCGCCGGAACTCGATCCTCGCTGCGTGCGGGTGCACGCGGCCGGCCCGGCCGTGTTCTGGGCTTTGCGTACGCGCGTGCTGCTGCCGCGGGATTTCACCCAGCGTTTCGATGCCGGCGCAAGGAGGCTGGTCCTGCGCCACGAAGCCACTCACGTGCGCCGTGGTGACGCATTGTGGCTGCTGCTGGCGGAATTCCTGTGCGCGATGCTGTGGTTCCACCCGCTCGCGTGGTTCGCGCTGCCGCGCTTCCGTCTGGACCAGGAACTGGCCTGCGACGAACGCACGCTGCGTTCACTGGCGGGCGAGGGTTCGAGTTACGCGCGCACGCTGCTGGAGAGCGCCGCGGCGCAACCGCTGCCCGCGTTGATTCCCTGGCTCTCCGAGCCGCAACTGAAGGAGCGTATTGCCATGATCTCGAACGATCGCCCGGGCGCGCTGCGGAGGCACGCCGGATTTGTCGCCATTGCCGCATTGTTGACTTGCAGTCTGCTGATAGCCGGCGCCGAGACGCCCGTGCAAGCCGCTGCGCATGCGTCGAGCACAGCGACCCCGCCATCCATGGACGTTACGATGAAAAATACGAATCCGCCGAAATATCCAGAAGAAGCGCTGAAGAAAAAGCATCAAGGGAGGGTAATGCTCGATGTCACCGTCGACGCTGCGGGCAACATCAAGGGCGTGGCAATAGATCCAGACAAGACCAATGCGCCCCCGGAATTGCAAACATCTGCGCTGCAGGCCGCGGCGGGATGGAAATTCAATCCGGGTACCAAGGACGGCCATCCCGTTGGGGGCAGACTTCAAGTGCCCGTTAATTTCTCCCTGAATCCATCACCCTGTCAGACCTCTCGAGCGCTACGCGTGAAAAAAAATGATGGAAAGCAGTCCTTCACTTGCGTGGATGGTCACCGAGACAGCCAAGTTCGTATGACGGACAAGTCATCTTGATGATCAGCTTCAAGGAGCCTTTCAGCAGTGCCTTGTCAATGGGCAGAGACGGCAGGTCCGATGCAAAACGCGTCCATTTGAATCGCGATCGCACTCAAACCGCCGCGTCTTCGTAATCCATCTCCAGCGTGCGGTCCAGCGTCATCTTCCGCCGTAGGGTCACCACCACCGGCGTCAGCACGATCGCTACGAGGAGGTTGATCGCGAGCGCGATCAGGCCGATGTAGATCGAGCGGTACACGCCGCCGCCGAAAGCCACCGCGTACACCGGTTTCAATCCGTTGATCCATGCGAGTGCGCTGCCGGCGATCATTCCGGCGAGCCAGCCGCACAACAGCGCGGATGGCCGCAGCCGGCGTGTGAACAGGCCGCAGATCACCGCGGGGAAGACCTGCAGGATCCAGATGCCGCCCAGCAGTTGCAGGTCGATCGCAAATTGCGTCGGCAGCCACAGCACGCACGCGAGCGCGCCGACCTTCACCAATAGCGAAACGATCTTGGCGATGCGCGATTCGGCCGCGTCGCTCAGGTTTGAATTGACATACGGCCGCCAGATGTTGCGCGTGACCAGGTTGGCCGCGCCGATCGACATGATCGCCGCCGGCACCAGCGCGCCCAGCGCGATCGCGGCGAAACAGAAACCGGCGAACCACGGCGGGAAGCTGGCGTTGATCAGCGCGGGCACGGCCATCGTGCCGCTGCTGACCTTGATGTGCGCCGCCAACGCCATGTAGCCCAGCAGCGCGATCAGTCCCAGCAGAAAACTGTACGCCGGCAGCCACACCGCGTTGCGGCGGATCGCATCGGAACTGGAAGCCGACAAGGTCGCGGTGATCGAATGTGGATACAGGAACAACGCAAACGCGGAGCCGAGCGCGAGTGTCGCGAACGACCAGTATTGATCCGGTTTCAGCAACACACCGGTGTCGCCACCTTTCACCGCGAACGCCGCCTGCGCTTCGCGAAACACCGCGCCGTAACCGCCCAGCTTCATCGGGATGATCACCACCGCCGCGATCACGGTGATGTAGAGCATCGCGTCTTTCACGAATGCGATCAGCGCCGGCGCGCGCAGGCCGCTGGAATAGGTGTAGAGCGCGAGGATCGCGAAGGCGATCAGCAGCGGCGTTTCCTTGCCGGCAACGGCGGACAAGCCCATCGCTTCGAACACGACTTCCAGGCCCACCAGTTGCAGCGCGATGTAGGGCATGGTCGCCAGCACGCCGGTGAACGCGACCGCGAGCGCCAGTCCCTTGCTGCCGTAACGGCCTTCGACGAAATCGGCGGACGTCACCCAGCCGTGCCTGCGGCAGACGTTCCACAGCCGCGGCATGGTCAGGAACACGATCGGATACACGAACACGGTGTAGGGCATCGCGAAGAAACCGTACGCGCCGACCGCGTACACCAGCGCCGGCACCGCGATCAGCGTGTACGCGGTATACAGGTCGCCGCCCAGCAGGAACCAGGTGACGAACGGGCCGAAGCGGCGGCCGCCCAAGCCCCATTCGTGCAGCAGCGAGAGATCGCCACGCCGCCAGCGCGCGGCGAGAAAACCCATGATCGTGACCGCGGCGAAGAAAAAGACGAAAACGCCGAGTGCGGTCCAGTCGAGCGCGGGCGGTTGCGCTGATTCCATCTGTGATGTCATGCGCGGCTCCCGCGGAATACGATCCAGGTCAGCAACGCGGCCAGCACGATCCAGACGAACATCCACACATAGAAGAAGGGAAAGCCGGCGACGCTCGGCTCGGCGCGGTTATAGAACGGCACCGCAAGCAGGGCGATGAAGGGCGCGAGCAGAAGCAGCGGAAGGAGTTTGCGCATGCGAATCCCCTCGAATATCCCAGTGTCGTCATTCCGGGGCTGACGCGGGCGCAGCCCGCGGCAGAACCCGGAATCCAGTGTCTTTCATCAAAAGAGCAAAGTCACTGGATTACTCGCGCCATCCATGACGCTCGCCCTTCGGGCCATCGGCTGCGCCAATGTTCGCTTCGGCATCCATGCCCCGCGATCCGTTCGCGGCTTCGCCGCGTCCGGAATGACGAGCCTCTATGGCGGCTTCAGGTGAACGGGTGTGGCATCATACGCGGCTTCGCCACGCCGCAAACAGGCGCACCACATGTTGATCTTCGAGCTTTCGCAGCCGGGCCGCACCGCAGCCGCGCAACTTCCGCCGGACGTGCCGGTGCCGGACGACATTCCGCAGCATCTGCGCCGCGACACGCCGATCGGCCTGCCGGAAGTTTCCGAGCTGCAGGCGCTGCGCCACTACACCAATCTGTCGCGCAAGAATTTTTCGATCGACACCCAGTTCTATCCGCTGGGCTCGTGCACGATGAAATACAACCCGCGCGCCTGCCACGCGCTGGCGATGCTGGACGGTTTTCTCGCGCGGCATCCGTATGCGCCGGAATCCTTGAGCCAGGGTTTTCTTTCCTGCATGTACGAATTGCAGGAAATCCTGGCCGACGTCACCGGCATGAAAGGCGGCGTGTCGCTGGCGCCGATGGCCGGTGCGCAGGGCGAGCTCGCGGGCGTGGCGATGATCATGGCCTACCATCGCCACCGCGGCGACACCGCGCGCACCGAGATCATCGTGCCGGATGCCGCGCACGGCACCAATCCGGCGACCGCTTCGATGTGCGGCTGCACGGTGCGCGAGATCCCGACGCAAGCCGACGGCGACATCGATGTCGAAGCCCTGAAAAAGGCGCTGGGCCCGCACACCGCCGGCATCATGCTCACCAATCCGTCGACGATCGGCGTGTTCGAACGGCGCATCGTCGAAATCGCAAAGCTGGTGCACGAGGCCGGCGGTTTGCTGTATTACGACGGCGCGAACCTCAACGCCATCCTGGGCAAGGTGCGGCCGGGCGACATGGGCTTCGATGCCATCCACATGAACCTGCACAAGACGTTCTCGACGCCGCACGGCGGCGGCGGCCCGGGCGCGGGTGCGGTCGGCGTGTCGGAACGATTGAAACCGTTCCTGCCGATTCCCATGATCGAACGTGTTGATCGCGCAGCGATCAACACCGATTCCCTTCTCCCGCAAGTGGGAGAGGGGAGATATTGGTACCGCTGGGTGCGCAAGAAAGATCGCCCGCTCTCCATCGGCCGCCTCACTTCTTTCGCGGGCAATGCCGGCGTGCTGCTGCGTGCCTACATCTACGCGCGCATGCTCGGCCGCGAGGGCATGGTGCGCGTGGCCGAGTACGCCACGCTCAACGCGAATTATCTCGCGCGCCGATTGGCCGATGTCGGTTATACGCTGGCCTATCCGAAGCGCCGCGCCAGCCACGAGTTCATCGTCACCGTCGCGCCGCAGAAAAAACAGAGCGGCGTGACCGCGCTGGATTTCTCCAAGAGCCTGCTGGATCGCGGCATCCACGCGCCGACCAATTACTTCCCGCTGCTGGTGCCGGAGTGCCTGCTGATCGAGCCGACCGAAACCGAATCCAAGGAAACGCTGGACGAATTCGTCACGGTAATGGCCGATCTGTTGAAACTTTCCGCCGAAGATCCGCAGATGATGAAGGATGCGCCGGTGACCACGCCGGTGCGGCGGCTGGACGACGTGAAGGCGGCGAAGGAACTCGACCTGAGTTGGAAGGGCGAATCGCGGGCGGCATGACATGCCCAGCACCGTCCGCCGCGGCCCGCGCCAAATCTGGCAAGCGCTGATCTGGTCGCTGAAAGGTCTGCGTGCCTGTTGGCGGCTGGAAGCCTCGTTCCGGCTGGAAGTCTGCCTCGTCGTGATCCTGTTTCCGCTCGGACTGTGGCTCGGCAACGGCGCGGTCGAAAAAATCCTGTTGTGTGGATCGCTGTTGCTGGTGCCGGCCGCGGAACTGCTGAACGCCGCGCTGGAAGCGATCGTCGATCACGTCTGTCCGGACGTGCATCCGTTCGCGGAGCGCGCCAAGGACATGGGTTCGGCCGCGGTGTTCGTGCTGATGTTGAACGTGCTCTTGGTGTGGGGACTGATCCTTGGGTTTCGTTTTCTGTAGGTGAACTGCGGTCGCGCGCGAACAAAGACGGCGCTTCGCGCCGGCGCGCTACTACAGTGAGTTGCGCGGCGCACGTGACGGTGCTGCAATCCGCGCACGAATCGGTGATCGGAGCCCAACCATGCGCCAGTTTCGAATCGTGCTGTGCGGTCTTGCCGTCGCGGCGATCTGCGGATTGTTGTCCGGCTGCGGTTACAACTCCATCCAGCAGAAGGACGAAGCCGTGAAAGCCGCATGGTCGGAAGTGGTGAATCAGTACCAGCGCCGCGCCGATCTGGTGCCGAACCTGGTCAACACCGTCAAGGGTTACGCCGCGCACGAAGAGCGCGTGCTGACCGAAGTGACCAATGCGCGCGCCAAGGTCGGGCAGATCCGGATCACGCCGGAGACGCTCAACGATCCGAAGGCGCTGGCGCAGTTCCAGGCCGCGCAGGGCGAGCTTTCCGGCGCGCTGTCGCGCCTGATGGCCGTGTCGGAAAACTATCCCAATCTCAAAGCGAACGAGTTGTTCCAGACGTTGCAGGCGCAACTGGAAGGTACCGAGAACCGCATCGCGGTGGCGCGCAACCGCTACGTGCAGGCGGTGCAGGATTACAAC
>Ga0070740_10002286_pt1 | contig 23011 bp, 17 predicted proteins | sample Coa_R2_FD_67286 | JGI IMG/M metagenome (GOLD analysis project Ga0070740, IMG submission 67286) | Surface soil microbial communities from Centralia Pennsylvania, which are recovering from an underground coalmine fire - Coalmine... | ecosystem: Environmental > Terrestrial > Soil > Unclassified ...
TCAAGGGCGGGATGCGCGCGCGCTTCGAGGAGCTGCGCCGTATGGGCATTCGCACCATCATGATTACCGGCGATAACCCGCTCACTGCCTCCGCTATCGCTAAAGAGGCCGGCGTCGATGACTTTCTGGCGCAGGCGACGCCGGAGACCAAGATGAAGCTCATCCGCGAACAACAGGCGGGCGGACACCTGGTAGCGATGACGGGCGACGGCACCAACGATGCTCCGGCGCTGGCGCAGGCCGATGTGGGCGTCGCCATGAACACCGGCACACAGGCAGCGAAAGAGGCCGCCAACATGGTCGATCTTGACTCTAATCCCACCAAGCTGATCGAGGTCGTCGAGGTAGGCAAGCAACTCTTGATGACGCGCGGCGCGCTCACGACGTTCAGCATCGCCAACGATGTCGCCAAGTACTTCGCCATCATCCCGGCGGCCTTCTCCGTGACCTATCCGCAGCTCGAAGCGCTCAATATCATGCACCTGGCGACGCCGCACAGCGCGGTGCTCTCGGCGGTGATCTTCAATGCATTGATTATCATCGCGCTGATCCCACTGGCCCTGCGCGGTGTTAAATATCGTCCTATCGGCGCCGGGCCGCTCTTGCGCCGCAACCTGCTGATCTATGGGCTGGGCGGCATTATCATTCCGTTCGCTGGCATCAAGCTTATCGACCTGATCCTGACGCTGCTGCATCTGACGCTCTGAAACAGGAGAAATACAGTGATACTCAAATATACTCGTCCCGCTATTATCATGACCCTGCTGCTGACGATACTTTTGGGGCTGGTCTATCCCGGGGTAGTAACCGGTCTGGCCCAGTTGCTCTTCCCTTTCCAGGCCAACGGCAGCCTGATTACAGTGAATGGCAAGGTCATCGGCTCTGACCTGATCGGGCAATACTGGACCGCGCCCGGCTACTTCCACGGGCGCCCGTCGGCGACGCTCAATCCGGCCACCGGGAAGCCAGAGCCATACGCAGCCGATAACTCCTCGGCATCGAACCTGGGGCCAACCAGCAGAGTATTGATCCAGACAGTACAGCAGCGCATCGCCGCGCTCAAGAAAGAGAACCCGAACGCGCCTCCCGGACCTGTGCCCGTAGACCTGGTAACGGCGTCCGGGTCGGGGTTAGACCCGGACATCACGATTGCGGGCGCTCTCTACCAGGTGCCACGAGTAGCTCAGGCGCGCGGCCTGAGTCGGAGCGTGGTACAGCAACTCGTGATGGCACATGTGCATGGGCGCTTCTTATGGATCTTCGGCGAGCCGTATGTCAACGTGCTGGAGTTGAACCTGGCGCTGGACGCGTTAAAATAGGAACATGATGGGACAGAAGTCACACGACAAACAGCAGCACGAAGAGGGACGCCCCGATCCTGAAGAACTGCTCAAACGCTATCACCTGCATGATAGCGATAGAGGGGATTCTACGCCCATCGAGGCCGCTGAAATCTCAGCGCGTGCAGACAGTCACCGGCGCAGGCGTGGCCGCCTGCGCGTCTATCTGGCCGCGGCAGCGGGCGCAGGGAAAACCTATGCGATGCTAAATGAAGGGCATCGCCGCGAAAGTCGCGGTACCGATGTGGTGGTGGGCTACGTGGAAACACATGGACGCCCGGGCACGCAGGCGCAGCTTGGAGATCTCGAAGTCATTCCGCGCAAAAAGGTGTTGTATCGCGGCATCACCCTTGAAGAGATGGACACCGAAGCCATCATCAGGCGTCATCCACAGGTAGCCTTGATCGATGAACTGGCGCATACCAACGTGCCCGGCTCTAAAAACCAGAAACGCTACCAGGACGTGCTGGAGATTCTCGACGCCGGCATTGACGTGGTGACAACGCTCAACATCCAGCATCTTGAGAGCCTGAACGACCTGGTGGCGAGTATTACGGGCGTGCGCGTGCGCGAAACGCTTCCCGACAGGATTCTTGACCAGGCCGACGAGGTAGAGTTGATCGATATCTCACCCCACGCCCTGCGGCAGCGCATGAAGCATGGCAATATCTATCCTCCGGAGCGTATCGAGGCCGCGCTCAACCACTTCTTCCGCGAGGGAAACCTGACGGCGCTGCGCGAACTGGCGCTGCGACGCACCGCCGAAAAGACCGAAACCCAGCTCCAGCAGTACATGACCGCGCACCATATCACCGGGACCTGGCCCGCCACTGAGCGCGTCCTGGTGGGCTTCGACCACCGCCCGCATACGCGCCAGGTCATTCGCGACGCCTGGCGACTGGCTCACGGCCTGCACGCTGACCTGATCGCCGTCTCGATCCAGCCGGTGGGCTATCTGGATTGGAGCAGCCGCCTTATCGCGCTGCTCAAGTATGGCGGTGAAGCGAAGCGGCGCCAGGAAGCGGCCCGGCGCCGCCTGGAGGAGCATGCGCTGCTGGCCGAAGACCTGGGGGCCGAGGTGATCCGCACCAGCAGCGGCGATATCGCGAAAACGCTTGTCGAGATTGCGCGCGAGCGCCAGGTGACGCAGATTGTACTTGGTCAACCTGTGCGCAGCCGCTGGGAAGAGCTTCTGCGCGGCTCCATCATCAATCGCCTTTTACGCCTCAGCACAGATATCGACATCCATCTCGTTCCTCGCACCGGCAATGCCGCCCACGAATGAGCCATACGTGCTCGCTGCGAATAACTAATATCAAGCTCGGTTGAACGGTGATTAAAGAGGGATCCAGGGGCCGCCCCTGGCAGGGCACGGGGTTATCCCCAGATAATCACTCTTTAAACGGATTTGACATAACCCCGGCTCTGATATGATAGAAACGACAATCATGGAAACTTCAAGGGAAAGTGAGCGGGAAAAATCATCCTGGACGGCAATAGATGGGGAATGCCGGTGGTGGGATTCGGACCCACAACCCCGTGAGGGGACTTGTTTTTGAGACAAGCGCGTATACCGTTCCGCCACACCGGCAGGTTCAGGCTTTATGATGTGCATGATAGCGTATCAGCCACAAGAAGTCAAGAGGAAGGTCGTTGATTGAGAACAAGGTTCCCAATCAACGACCTTTCATTCTATCTGGTAGTAGTTATCATCTGCGCCAGCAGGGGCACGAGGTTATAGGCGTTGGGCGATCCCAGACCGGTCACGGGATCCCAGCCTCTGGCCGCGCTGTAGCCTTTGATGGTGACGGTGCCGCCAGTGATGTTCTGCCCGGAGAAGGTGTTGTTCCCGCTGGTGATGTCGTGGAACGCCAGGTCATAGGAGGATGAGCCGCCGATAGTGTAGAGCGCTGGATTGAGCAGGCCAAGCCGGCGCTGAGCATACTGATCGGCAATAGCGACGATACCGGCCCATTGCGGCGTGGCCGCGCTGGTGCCGCCAAAGACGAACACCTGCCCTGGCCCCTGGCCGGAACTGCTCCACACGGTCAGCACGCCGCTGTCCACGGCTGCATCGTAGGAGACATCGGGCACTCCACGGAACTTGCCAATGCTGGCGATGCCAGATTGATAGGATGGACGAGGATAGATGGCGCTGAAGCCGCCGCCGCTGGCCCCCTGGATTGAAGGCTCATTCCAGGCTTCCTCGCCATGATACGCGCCGGTCAGCCCATTGGCGTCCAGGTGCGTACCGCCGACGCCCGTTACCGAGGGGTCGCTGGCCGGATAACTGACGCTGAGGAAAAAGGAACGCCCGTCGCAGGTCGGCTGCGCGGCTCCGTTATCGCCAGATGCGGCCAGCACGCTTATCCCCTGCGCGGCAGCTTGCTGAAACAGGCTGTGCTCTTGCTGGAGAAGCTGAGGATTGATGCACGTCTCGGCCTCGCCGAAGCTCTGCGAGATAACATCGCCCAGATTCTTTTTGATGGCATAGTTTGTTGCACTCACAACGTCAGCATCCAGATCGGACTTCGCGAGTACGAGGTCGATGGTGGCGCCGGGCGCGATGGCATGCGCCCACTCTACGTCAAGCGTGATCTCGCCTGCCCAGCCCACCTGGTCCGCATTGTTGGGATTAAAAGGGGTCAGGCCGTTGGGGGCAATGATGTTGAGCCTGGGATCGTTCAGCCCGAAGAGGTGATCGAAAAGATGCAGGTCCTGCCTGATTGTGGGACTCTGGAAAGGGTCGATGATGACGATAGTGCGTCCCTTGCCGGTAAAGCCAGACTTGAGTAAAGGCTGGATGTTATAGGCTGTAGTTATCTGCTGCGGGCCAAAACATTGTGAGATCAACTGGCAGGAGAAGACGGTGCCCTGCTTCGCGACGCCGGCGTGAGTATAGTGAGGCTTGAGCAGAATAGTATGGTTCAGCGTAGTATTCTTGTGTATTGAATTGCTGCCGGGACCGTGGGCGCTGGCGTGAACCGCGGCGGCGCCGAAGCAGCTCATCCCTAGCAGGACTATGACGATAGCCGCCAGGTGGGGGAAGCGGAGTGCGCCGCCAGGTTTCATCTTCATAATATAGAACCTCCTGAAAACGTGGTTAAGCAATGCATCCGTACCAGCGGGAGGTCCAGGAGGGCGGTAGCCCTCCTGGCGGGGCGTGGGGTGCCCCCACAAACCTTCCCTCCCAGCCCCGGGATGCACCAGTAAGCAATGGTTGTGATGGGTGGTCTATTTAAAGTATAGAAAGGGTCCAAAACGAGAGGCGGTGTTGAGATTTGCCGGTCAGCACGTCTATGCATGTGTAAACATAAAGGAGGAGAACTGGATGATGGATGCTTTTACTCATTCTGCCGAGGAGCTATATAGCTGCTATCATAAGGATATTGTACGTTTCTTCGCGGAACACCTGGCTGATCGCGAGGCCGCCTGGGATCTTTGTCACGAAGTCTTTGTGCGCCTCCTGATTACACTTGCCTCCGGCACGCAGTTGCAACATCCGCAGCGCTGGCTCATGCGCGTTGCCAAGAATCTTTTGATCGACACCTATCGCCATCGACACGCAGCGTCGACTGACCTCTCTATCGATGCCCAGGAACTCGCGCTGCTCGCCAGCGATTCTACGACCTTCAAGACGCTGCTCGAACGCCAGGAGATGCTACAACTGATCGTAGAGACCTTCCATGCTCTGCCGGAAAAGTACCAGCGACTCCTCTTCTGGCGCGAGATCGAGCGCCTGCCACTCCAGGAGATCGCCCTACGAACGGGAACAAGCGAGCCGGTGCTTTCCACCGAGCTATGGCGGGCGCGCAGGCTGCTGCAAAGAGAATACCAGCGGCGGCGCTTCAAGGATCTGCTCCCCGCCGATGAAGAGATTCTTGAGCATCTCGATGCACTGCTTCGCTTCAATCTCACAGCTTCCCCGGAGGAACAGTTACGGCGCCTCGAAACGCATGAGCGCGACTACTTTGACCGGATCGCGCCAACCTGGGATGCCTACGTAGCGAGCGCCTACGAAGCTGAACTCCAGGAACGGTTGACCAGGCTTCTGCCCTGGCGCCAGGATATGACGATCCTCGACGCAGGCACAGGCACGGGCTATCTCGCCGCGATGATGGCCCCGCTGGTTGGAGAGGTGATCGGCGTGGACTGCTCCCCCGGCATGCTCAGGCGGGCCGGAGAGAAAATGGCGCAGGCCGGATACCAGAATGTGCACCTGCGCGAAGGAATGGCCGAGGAGCTTCCGCTGCCAGCAGGCTCGGTAGATGTCGCGCTCTGCCATATGCTGCTGCACCACGTTGTCAGCCCGCGCGCGGTCCTCGCCGAACTGCGCCGCGTCGTGCGCCCTGGCGGCTATATGGTCATCATCGACGCGCAGAGCCACAGGCTCCACTGGACGCCAGAAGCCTTTGGCGACCTGCACTATGGCACCGATTGCAAGAAACTCCAGCGCCACGCCTCGGCCTTACAGATAAAAACGCTGCTCGTAGAGGACGCTGGCGTATCCCGCTCAGGCAATTTCATTGGCACAGCAGCGGACTTCAGAAATTTTCTGCTCGTCGGTCAGGTCAATGAGCACAACGCCCCAACCGGAACCGGCGCTCTGCGCAGAGGTTGGAAGGATGCATAACATGGAGCAGAGTACTACAGATGCGGCAGGCGAACGAGAAGAGCAGCAGCTTCGCCGCGTTCTCACGCTGCGCGCGGCGGTAGCGCTCGGCATCGGCGGCACGATTGGCGGCGGCATTTTCGTACTCGTTGGAGCAGCAGCGGGGCACGCCGGACCGGGCGTGCTGCTCTCCTTCGTGTTTGCCTTCGGCCTCTCACTGCTCATCGCGCTGCCCTACGCCGAACTCGCCTGTCGCTATCCACTGGCGGGCGGCGGTTACGCCTTTGCGCGGAAGTTGCTCGGCCCTCATTGGGGCTTTCTGATGGGCTGGGGCTACTGGGGAGGATACGTCTTCATCAGCGGCTACGTTACGCTGGGCTTCGGCGGCTACCTTCACGCGCTGACCGGCCTGCCGCTGGTTCCTGCCGCGCTTGCCCTGATCGGCCTCTGCACCATTATCAACCTTCTCGGCGTCCGGCTCTCCAGCGTCGTACAGATGCTGGTCATTGCTGTCGCCATCGTCGGTCTGCTCGGCTTCAGCATGGTTGGTCTGCCGCACATCCGCATGTCACAGTACACTCCGTTTCTACCCTACGGCTTCGCTGGCGTGGCCGTGGCAACGCTGCTGGCCTTCCTGGCCTTCGGCGGCTTCGATATGGTGGCCGCAGCGGGCGAAGAGGTCGCTTCCCCGGAGCGCAATCTGCCCCGCGCCATCCTGTTCACGCTGCTGGCCGTGCTGGGCCTCTACCTGCTGGTCGCGTTCGTGGCGCTCGGCGTACTCCCCTGGAACGAGCTGGGCGCATCCCCTGCTCCGCTGGCGATGGCCGCGACGCGCATACTCGGTTCCACCGGGCAGCGTTTTATCGCGGGGGTCGCGCTGCTAACGACGGCGGCGACGGGTAATGCAGTGCTCATCGTCACCTCGCGCGTCTCCTTCGCGATGGCCCGCGATGGCCTGCTCCCTGGCATGCTCGCCCGCGTTGATGCCAGAACGGGCGCACCGTGGGTGGCGATTCTGCTCAACGGGCTTCTTCTGGGACTCGTCGCACTGACCGGCTCGGTAGGTGTCGCGGCAACCGTTGGCGGCTTCCTGTACGTGGGACATTTCCTCTTTACACTGGTAGCCCTGATACTGCTGCGGCGCCGTGGCGGGCCGGAGCCGGCGTTTCGCATGCCCGCGCCGCGCGTACTGCTCCCGCTCGCGCTTGCCGGATGCCTGGCGCTGCTGCTCACCAGCGGAACCATCGGCATAGCGGGCGGCCTCGGCTGGCTCGCCCTCGGGCTATGCGCCTACGGGGCCGCGTTCGCCTTCAACAAAGCCAGGGATAATTAATCCTGCATAGTTGCGCAACTACGCAGGGGAAAGAGACTTTTACATCGCCCTGGCAACGTCGATTATAGATGCCTCTCCACCCTGCAATGATATATAATGCATATGGAGTACAGCGCATTGTGCGTCCGGCGTCAGAAGAAGAGATTTGAATCCCTACAGTCCATCTCGTCACTATCTGGAACGGTGGGGCGCAGGACTGCGCCCTGCCCTCCGATCAATAATTGTAAGGAGGAACGCTTATGGTCCAACTTAACGGAGCACAGATTACCTGGTTGGGACATGCCACATTCAAGGTGACAACGCCCCAGAACAAAGTTATTTTGATCGATCCCTGGATTGAAGGGAATCCCAAAAGTCCTGCCGAAGCCAGGCAGCTCGAAAAAGTTGATCTGATCCTGGTTACGCACGGGCATTCCGATCACATCAATGATGTTGTAGCAACCGCGAAGAAGTTCCATGCTCAGGTGGCGGCCCTGGTGGAGACCGCCACCTGGATCGGCTCACAGGGCGTCGAAAACGTGGTCGGCTTCAATATCGGGGGCAGCGTGAACATCCAGGGGATTACCGTTTCTATGACTCAGGCATTCCACTCTTCAGGCATTGACGGCAAGGGAGGAGAGACGGTATATGGAGGAGCGCCTGTGGGCTATGTGGTCGAACTGGAGAATGGCCTCAAGCTGTATCACGCGGGCGATACCTGCGCATTCGGCGATATGCAATTGATCCGCGAACTATATGCGCCCGATATCGCTATGCTGCCAATCGGGGATTTTTATACGATGGGGCCGAAAGGGGCAGCCCTCTCTGTGCGCTTGCTGGGCGTGAAGCATGTCATCCCGATGCACTACGGCACCTTCCCCATCCTGACCGGCACCCCGGAACAATTCAAGAGCGAATTGCACAAACTGGGCCTGGATGGCGTCGAGGTGATCGAGATGACGCCAGGGCAGACCATCAAATAGCGGATACTCTCGTGCGGCGAGCGCCTGCGGCGCTCGCCTTTTACATTTTATGGTATGGGACATGCGCGAAGCGCATGTCCCATACCATAAAATGTACCTCTTACGTGGCAGAGCCGCGCGCATGGCTTGCAGCGAGGCGCCGAGCACCAGGTATCCTCTTAGAGTACGTCTGATCACCGACACCATCGCATGCTCGCGCCTGCCGCACAAGCGTCCGACGAGAGTGGGCGAGAACGCTGAGAATCGGACACACTTTTATTGGTGCAGGAGGAAAAAAGTAATAGCAAAATCGCCCGCATAACAGGCTTTTTTTGACACATAGACACATATCTATCTATTATTGGCATATATTCATATCCTCATCCCAGACTCTGTTAACAGAAATAAGAACCATAGGGGGAAAAGTTAATGCAACGCCTTCGTTTCGTCATGGGAGTTTCCGTCTTACTGGCGCTTGTTGCGCTCGGCGGAGGATTTTTCTTATTTAAAGCGACCACTACTCATGCCGATGCAAGCGCGACCTGCAACGTCCAGTATGGAGCATTTACGCATAGCGTCGCCTTCATTGAGGCGCAGGCGCGCGGATATTTCGCGCAGCAGGGGTTAACTGTTTGCTACAACCAGGTCAGCAGTTCAACCCAGCAGTTCAATAGCCTCCTTTCCGGCCAGTACGATATTGTCTCTACAACGGCCGATAACGTGGTCAATCGCTATGTAAACTCTCAATTACCGGTTCAGATCGAAGATGGCATAGACGAAGGGGCAGGGCTTGAACTGATAGGGAACACGGCCAATGGTATTCACAGTATCGCCGATTTGAAGGGGAAGCCCATTGCCGTTGACGCGCCCGACAGCGGCTACGTCTGGGTCCTGGAAAAAATCCTGGCCGAAAATGGCCTGTCGCTGGCGAACAACGACTACTCGCTGCAAGTGATCGGCGGCTCGCTCCAGCGTTTTAACGCCATTGTTGCGGGACAAACATCCACCGGGGATCCCGTCTACGCTACCATCCTGGGCACGCCATTCTCGGAGCAGGCTCATTACGTCTCCACGCTGACCAGCCTGGCGAAATTCTCAACCTATGTCGCGCCTTATCAGGGATCTTCCCTGGCTACTACCCAGAGCTATGCGCAACAAAACGCTAACACGCTCATCAAATTTATCACAGCGACCATCCTGGGCAGAAGGTTTGCCGCCGATCCGAGAAATAAGAATACCGTCATTGCGGATATCGCCAGCACCTTCAGCGTCTCAACGCAGATAGCTACCGATATCTACAACGACTCCCAGAGTTCTGTGAACGGCGAGAACGTAGATGAGCAGCTCAATACACAGGGTTTAATCAATACTATTAATCTGCGCCAGGAATTCGGCGGCTTTACCCAGCCTGTGAATGCCTATGCGCTGGTACAGCCCGGGAAAAAGAACCTCTATGACGATGAATACTGGCGTCCGGCTCTGCAAAGAGCGCGCCAGATCTGCGGCTACTAGAGCCTCGTTCCTTTACGGCGCTTTTCCATCGTCTCATCCCAGTTTCGCTGCCAGGTCGCGTCATACTCCTTTGTCGGGACGAGCACGCTGCGCTTGAACGAAAGCACCGTCTCGCCCCGCTGGTTGTAAGCGATGGTCTCAACCGTCACAATGCCGCGATCTGGCCGGCTGCTCGATAATCTTTTATCGAGCACGGTTGTCTCGGCATAGATGGTATCGCCATGAAAGGTCGGGCGCAGGTGCTTGACCTCCTGGAATTCGAGGTTGGCGATGGCCTTGCCGCTGACATCCGGCACACTCATGCCCAGCGCAATGCTGAAGACCAGCGTGCCCACGACGAGTCGCTGCTTGAACTGCGTCTGCTCGGCATAGTTGGCATCGATGTGCAGCGGTTGATGGTTCATGGTGAGCATCGAGAAGAGCGTATCGTCGTACTCGGTGATGGTGCGTCCAGGCCAGTGCTTGTAGACGGCGCCAATTTCAAACTCTTCGTAACAACGCCCGAATTGCATAGTCATCTTCTCCTGTATTACTTTCCATATGTCAGATTACCTGATGTCTGATTACCCGCATCAGCACCGACAGGCGCCTGCGGCGCTTGTCAGGAGATAAGTTGTTTGTGGAAAAATGCGCTGAGCGCATTTTTCCACAAACAACTTATCTCTATTCCCTCTATCGGCAGGCACGCCTTAATCAATGGCATATTGTTGCAACAACTGGCGCGCGATGATGAGGCGCTGGATCTCGCTCGTCCCCTCGCCGACCAGCATGAAAGGGGCATCGCGATAATAGCGCTCGACATTGAACTCTTTTGTGTAGCCGAAGCCGCCATGAATGCGCAGCGCCTCCAGCGTCACTTCCTGGCACATCTCGGAGGCGAAGAGTTTCGCCATGCCGGCTTCCAGGTCGCAGCGCCCGCCGCTATCCTTCTTCGCCGCCGCCTTCTGGAGCAGCAGGCGCGCCGCCTCGATCTTCGTCGCCATATCCGCGAGCTTCATCTGGATCGCCTGGTGGTGCGCTATCGGCTCCCCAAAGGCCACGCGCTGCTGCGCATACCGGATCGAGTCGTTGAAGGCGGCCTGCGCGATACCGACAGCGCGCGCGGCGACGTTAATGCGCCCCACCTCCAGGCCGCCCATCGCATGCTTGAAGCCCGCGCCCTCCACGCCACCGAGCAGGTTCGCGGCGGGGACGCGCACCTGCTCAAAGACGAGTTCCGCCGTATCAACGCCCTTATAGCCAAGCTTCTCGAAGGTGCGTCCCGCGCTCAGGCCGGGCGTCCCCTTCTCGACGAGAAAGATGCTCATGCCCCGGTACGGGGGTCTGGCCTGGGGATTGGTGCGCGCCAGGACGGCGAAAATGCTGGCGTGAATGCCGTTTGTTACCCACAACTTCGCGCCGTCAAGCACATATTCATCGCCATCGCGCCGCGCGGTCATCATGATCGCCTGCACATCGCTGCCCGCGCTGGCCTCCGAGAGACAGAGACCGCCGCGCCGGTCCCCCTGCGCCATGACCGGCAGGAAGCGCTGCCGCTGCTCCTCCGTACCATACTGCTGAATCATATGCGCGACCAGCACATGGGTATTGACGATCCCGCTCAGACTCATCCAGCCGCGCGCGAGTTCCTCGACGATCTGAACGTAGGTTAAGAAATCGCAACCGAGACCACCGTAAGCTTCGGGGATCGTTGCGCTGAATACGCCCAGGACTTTGAGCTTCTCAATGAGGTCAACGGGGTAGGTATCATTGCGCTCAAGTTCGTGGGCGACGGGGATAACTTCACGGTCCACAAAACGCCGTATCTCGGCAACAATCATTTGCCTGTCGCTCTCAGAGGTTGTGACCACAGCGCTATTCCCTCTCTTGAACTATCCTGACCAGGCCATTTCCCTGCTTGCGCGCCGGCGCCTGGAGCGAATGTCCCTGCATGAAGATGTCGGCATGTTGCAGGATGAAAGACTTGAAGGCACGGGCGGTAGAGGAGAGATTCTTCTCCTTCAAATGCACCAGATACCACTGGCGCATGATCGGGAAGCCTTCAACGTCGAGGATGACGAGGCGATTGGTCTCCAGCTCTATATCCAGCGCCACACGCGAGATCAGCGCGATGCCCAGGCCCGCCGCCACGCCCTGCTTGATCGCGCTATTATTGCCTACCTGCATGCTCACCTGCAAGGGAAGGCCCGCCTCCTGAAAGGCGGTCTCCAGCGCTGCACGCGTGCCCGATCCTACCTCGCGCAGCAGGAAATGTTCGCGCGCCAGTTCGGCGAAGGGGACGCGTTTACAGCCCGCCAGGCGATGCGTCGGAGGCGCGACTACCACCAGTTCGTTGGCGGCAAACGGCGCGGAGAAGACGGGCAGGTCCGAGGGGACCTTGCCCATGATGACCATATCGATGCGGTTATTCGCCAGCGCATCCACCAGGTAGACGCGATTGACCACCTCCAGCGTGATGTCCACCTCTGGATAGATCTGGTGGAACTTACCGAGTATGCCCGGGATGACATATGTCCCCACCGTCGTATCGGCCCCCACGCTCAAGCGGCCATAGTAGGGACTGCGCAGCGAGGCCATCGTTTCGAGCGTTTCGTCGATCAGGGAGAAAATTTTCTGACTGTAGAGATAGAGTTCCTCGCCGGCCTGGGTGAGATGTGTCTTGCGGCCAATCTTGTCAAATAGCTTGACGCCCATCGCTTCCTCAAGCTGGCGTATCTGGGCAGAGACGGCGGGCTGGCTGAAATGCAGCTCTTCAGCCGCACGCACATAACTACAATGCTTCGCGACGACCTGAAAGGTTGCAAGTTGGTGCAGATTAATGCTGCGCATCTATTCTCTCCGAACGGGAACACTTAACAGCCTGCTTATACTTAATACTACGCCGGCCACCTCTGTCAACCACTTTTCCTGAGAGGTGCCTGATGCGCAGCAGCCCCGCCTGCTCTGGCAGGCCATTCGCGCGGCGGGGCCGCGCCAGGAGGGTAAGTTGTGGTGTGGGGAATGCACTTTGCGCATTCCCCACACCACAACTTACCTAAGGCAAGCGCCTGCGGCGCTCGCCAGTGCTCGAACAAAGAAATCTTAACCGGATTTATGTATTTATAATCTTATCTCAACTCTTTTATCACCGACAAACTTGGCTGCACCTGCTAAACTGAATCAGGGATGAAGCCCAGCATCCAAAAACCTGTAGTGAGAGACGTATTCATGGAACAAACAACACTTGTACCGGCACTGCCAGAAGAAAGCTTCTCTTCAAAGGCCCGGCTCGACCTGACCAGCGAAGTTATCAGTACTGAACTTGTTCACGCACCTTCGTTGCTCTATCATGCAATGAAGCGCCTGCTCGATATTACGCTATCCGCTATCGGTATTCTTGTGCTCATGCCGGTTTTCCTGGCTATCGCTATCTGCATCAAGCTCGATGATGGGGGCAAGGTCCTCCATTTCAGGGAGATCATTGGATACCAGGGTCGTCGCTTCTATGCGCTGAAGTTTCGCACTATGATCCCCAATGCCGACGAATATCTTGCCAGGCATCCCGAATTGATGAAAAGGTACCTCAAGAATATGAAGCTCGAACGCGATCCCCGCATTACCCGCGTGGGAAGGTTTCTCCGCAAGACCAGCCTGGACGAGCTTCCCCAATTGTTCAACGTTCTGATCGGGCAGATGTCTCTCGTAGGGCCGCGCATGATCCACCCCAGCGAACTGCCTCGCTATGGGCAGTGGGCACAGAAACGGCTCACCGTCAAACCTGGCATTACGGGCCTGTGGCAAATCAGCGGGCGCCAGCATATCTCCTATACCGAGCGCGTCTTGCTGGATATGCGCTATATCGACCATCGCTCACTCTGGCTTGATCTGGCTATCCTCTTCAAGACCTTCAAGGTCTTCGTCATTCATACCGGCGCCTGAATATATCTATCAGACGGGACAATCCCTCGCACGGGACAATCCCTCGCACGGGACAATCCCAGACGACCGCAAGGGTCGTCTCTACATCTCGTGGCGATGGATAGATACAAGGGATGTAGAGACGACCCTTGCGGTCGTCTTTTTGATCCCCGCGCCGTCTTTTTGATCCCCGCATCGTCTTTTTGATCCCCGCGCCGTCTTTTTGATCCCCGCGCCGTCTTTTTGATCCCCGCGCCGTCTTTTTGATCCCCCGGTCTTTCAATCCCCCTGCATTTCGTTCACCATCCGTGCGCAGGAGGCCCCTGTCTTTAGACAAGGGGAGGAATGCGCACGCCTTTTCTCCCTTGCCTGCTAACAATTCCACAGGATAGAATGAGACAATATGGATTTCAGAAAGCAGAGCAACCAGGAGGAATTACATGAGCATCCAGTCGATCAATCCGGCCACCGGAGAGGTTATCGAGACCTTTAAAGCCTTCACGCCAGAGCAGGTAAATGAGGCGCTTGACCAGGCCCGCCGGGCATTCCTGCGCTGGCGCGAGACCAGCTTCGCCGAGCGCAGCGCCTATCTACATCGCATCGCCAGCTACCTGCGCGAGCATAAAGCCGAACTGGCGCGAACCGCCACCCTGGAGATGGGCAAGCCTATCGTCGAGTCGGAGGCGGAGGTTGAAAAATGCGCCTGGAACTGCGACTACTACGCCGATAACGCCGAGAAGTTTCTGGCCGATGAGCATATCAAGTCAAGCGCCACGGAGAGCTACGTTTCTTTCCAGCCGCTGGGCGTCATTCTGGCGCTGATGCCCTGGAACTTCCCCTACTGGCAGGTTTTTCGTTTCGCTGCTCCGGCTCTGATGGCTGGCAATACCACCGTGCTCAAACATGCCTCCAACGTCTCGCGTTGTGCGCTGGAAATTGAGCGTATCATTCAGGAGTGCGGTCTGCCGCAAGGAGTCCTCAGAACCGTGCTGGTTCCGGGGGCCGAGACCGGCGCATTGATCGCCGATCCACGCATCGCGGCGGTAACGCTCACCGGCAGCGATACAGCGGGCGAGGCAGTCGCGTCGGCCAGCGGGCGCGCTCTGAAGAAAAATGTGCTCGAACTCGGCGGCTCGGACGCCTTCATCGTGCTGGAGGATGCCGACCTGGACGCTGCCGCGAAAATGGCGGTGCGCGCCCGTTTCCAGAATACCGGCCAGAGCTGCATCGCTGCCAAGCGCTTCATCGTAGTCGACTCCATTGCCGAGGAGTTCGAGCGCAGGTTCGTGGGCGAGACCGAGCGATTGCGCGTCGGCGATCCACTCCAGCGCGAGACTCAGATCGGACCGATGGCGCGCGGCGATCTGCGCGAGGCACTCGATAGGCAGGTACGCGATTCCGTAAAGATGGGTGCCAGCGTGATCTTAGGTGGCAAGCCCCTGGGGAGCAAAGGCTATTTCTATGCTCCCACCATCGTCACCGGCGTCACGCCGGAGATGCCACTTTTCCGCGAGGAGACCTTCGGCCCCGTTGCGGCCGTGATTCACGTCCGCGACGCTGACCAGGCGGTAGCAACGGCTAATGATTCACAATACGGGCTTGGCGGCAACCTGTGGACCAGCAATATCGAGCGAGCACGCAAACTCGCCCGCTACCTCGAATCGGGCGCCGTCTTCATCAACGGCATGACCGCAAGCGATCCACGCCTGCCGTTTGGCGGCATTAAGCGCAGCGGCTATGGACGCGAGCTTTCTTCGTTCGGTATCCGCGAATTCGTTAACATCCAGACGGTCTGGATCGGTCCCGCCGTATAAAACCAGAGCCAGTATATGACAGAGCCTGCTGGCCGTGCCGTCAGGCTCTGTCATATACTGGCTTTTTCCTAATTCCAGAGTGGGCGCTGCTGTACCAGTGCTTTCAGCGTATAAAAGGCCGGTTTGGGGCCGGAGGGTGGGTAAACCGTATCGCCTTGATTCCCATAGTTGATAGTGAACCAGAAGATCCGCTGGATTACGCCGGAGGCCGCCGCCTGCTCTGTGACATACTGGAGGTACTCGGCCTGCGTCTGCGGAGAGACCACCTGCATACCCGCGAGCGGTGTGGTCGTCCACCCCACCTCAGTCACCCAGATTGGCTTGTTGGGAAGAATGGAATGGATAGCCTGCCATTCTTCATTGAAGGAGGGATGATTGCTCTCTGTGATGCGCGGATCACCCCCGTGCGCATAGTAATGAAAGTTGGCGAAATCCAGATAGCTGCTGTAGCCGTTGGCAACAGATTGCATCACCGCCTGGATATGCGCCAGCGATTGATTAAATGTGCCATACATGCCTACCGTGGCGCCGGGATAGACGGCTTTGATGGCCTGGTAGCCGGCCTTGAGCAGGGGACCATAGGCCGCCGGGTCAAAGAAGTCGTACTCCTCGTTCCCTATCTCGAAGGCGTCGATCTTGCCATGACCATGCGCCCCGTCATAGCGCGTCGCTACAGCGGTTGCATAGCGCGTCATCTGGGCAATGGTCGGCTTGCGCGGGTGAGAGAAGCAGGATCCGCCGAAGCACTCAAGGGGAAAATCAATATGGATGCCCGCCGCGTTTAAGGTCGCAACCGCCGCATCGAGATTGCTCCAGTTGTATACGCCGGGTCTGACCTGGATCTGGTCCTCGTGCACTTGAAGGCGCACCCAGCAGACATTCAACTGCCGGTATAGCGTGACTAACTGATTATCTGCGTTGATGGTCGTAAATCCATAGGGACTGGCGGCGGTACACGGTCCGCCGCCCCCACCGGATGGGCCGGGCGTGGCGGGCGAACCGGGAGTGCCGGGCGCACCTGTAAACAACAGGTCATAAGCAAGCACGCCTGCAACTACGATAAGCACAGCGGATAAAGAAGCAAGTACAATACCGAGCCTGCGCCGATTCATCATTCTGCAATTCCCAAAAATGTAAGCGGCTCCCAGGACCGCTGTTCCGCTTCCTCCAACAGTGGATCAGTTGACAACTGTTACTCGTTTATAATTTATAGAGGTAGCGGGTCTTGTCCAGTTTCAGCGCAGCCTATAGCCCATATGGTCTACGTGACTGCTCAGGAGAACCCTCTGGTCCTGCTCTGCGAGCCAGTTATTATATTATACGTCGGAAGAGTACCCCGGTTTTACAGTGTGTCTGTTGCTCAGTACTCTTTCTCGCCGGGCATTCGCGCGGCCCCGCCGCGCCAGGGATGGAAGGTGTGTTGCGGAACATTGCGCTGTGCGCAATGTTCCGCAACACACCTTCCATCCGGCGAGCGCCGCAGGCGCGAGCGATTGTGCAGGAAACCACAAATCATATGCAGGAGGATGCAATGCAAGCGTCTCAAGGGATGGATACGCCACAGGCAAGGCGCTGGTGGGCCGACGGCGACACCCCCGTGCGCAGCGATTCACGCGTTACCTACATGGTAGATGGTCGCACGACGATGTTAGAGATGTGTCGCCACTATATCAAGGCACGGCGCTATATCTATCTCGCGGATTGGGGCTTTACCCCCACTATAGAACTCGTCCGTGGACAGGACCGGCGCCGGGGGCCGGATGGAAGCCGCGAGCAGGAGCAGTACATCGACGAACTGCGATCCGATGGTCTCTCCGAAGAGGATATTTCGTTCTGGCTTACACACGACCTTACCGCGCGGGCCGTGCTGGGCTATGCAGTGAGCAAAGGCGTCGAGGTCAGGGCGCTGCTCTGGAAGAGCGACCCGCTCTTTTCGCACTACAATCCTCAAGAGGCGCATCAGCAACTGACGGAGGTGGGCGTTACCTGCATCCTTGACGATAGCGCCGAGGGCATTCTCCATCATCCCGCCGAATCGCTGCACCAGAAGATCTCTGTGGTAGATGGCACCCACGCCTTTGTCGGCGGCATCGACCCGCTGATCGAGTCTGGCGGCGATTACGACCGCTGGGACACCCACTCGCACCCCTTTACTACTCCACTGCGCCGCACGCCTCAGGGAACCACTCCTCATCCCTGGCACGACGTTCACTCCATCATCGAAGGGCCGGCGGCGAGCGATGTGGAGTTGAACTTTCGCCAGCGCTGGAACGACGTTGTTGAGCGCCACCACATGGGCAAGGATCTGCTCATCCCTGATCATCCAGCGCCTCCGCCCGTGCAGAGCCAGACCATTGTGCAGGTTGCGCGCACTATTCCCGAGCACACCTACAAATTCATTACCGCCGACGGCATCGCGCAGCTTTATGCGAACGCCTTGAACAATGTCCAGCGCTTCGTTTACCTGGAAAACCAGTACCTCTGGCTGCGCGCCTATACCGGCATCGATTTACCGCTGCTGGGTAAAGATAGCCCCGATATGGAGCACAATCTACGAGAGCTGGGCGCCGCGCTGCAACGTGGGGCCATAGTGACGATCATCCTGCCCGATCACCCCAACGTTGGGCGTGCCTTCACCGATGCCGGGCTGGTGCGCCTGCGCGAAGAGGCTTCCGAAGCACTGGAAGAGGGGCGGCTGGAAGCATTCTGCCTGGCGACCTCCACGCGGCAGAACGGCAGAGAACGTTATCGTCCCATCTATGTGCACGCGAAGGTCGCTATCATTGATGACATATGGACAACCGTTGGTTCCGCGAATCTCAACAACCGGGGAATGCGCGACGATACCGAGATGAACGTCGCCGCGCTTGACGCCGACCTCGCCTACAATCTCCGGCTTATGCTGCAAGGCGAGCATCTGGGCCTGGTGCATGAAGAGGACCTGTTCGCGCTCTCACGCATGCTTGCCGGTCAGAAGCAGGCGATGGAGGAAAAAGAGCGGGCACTACGCGTGCAGCGCTTCTTACAGGAGGCACTCGGTGATCCACTGGTTGCCCTGCGCAAAATGCATACGTGCGCCTGGGAGAATCTCAATCGCTACAAGGCGAATCAGGCTCTGGTCGGCCACCTGCTCCCCTATCTGACGGCGCAGGAGGCAACGCAGCAGGGCTTGAATTTCCGCGAGGAACATGGCTGGCTTGAGGAGCCGGATAGCTAACCCCATGTGTATGTTTTGTGCGCCTGCGGCGCACCTGGGGAAGTGAAGTCTGCGGGCTGGGCGCCTGCGGCGCCCAGCCCGCAGACTTCACTTCCTGGCGAACCGAGCAGCGGTGAGCCGCCAGGACGACTTTCATATGGCGTAAGCCAGAGAAGCGTTTGACACCAGCGATGTATACCAAGTAATATAGGTACACGCACATATAGACATAATTTGAGGGCAAGAGCATGGGAGGACCGGCGCATGCATAGAACGCCGCCACGAGGTCATGAGCAGTCGGATGACACCCACATCTCCGATTCACATAAAGGGCATGGCAGTTCCACAGCGCCCAGGCAGCGGCAAATGTATTATTACCACGACGAGCATCCCGAGATTCCCAGGATCAGGCGTGCCTCGCTGCATCCCGCTGAGACGGCGGTTCCCTCGTCGGCGCCAACAAAAGCGAAACGGAAGCGCACCCAGGCATCGCGCCAGCCTGCTACGCCGCCAAAGGTGAAATTAGCGCCGCCGGAAAAAATTGTCCATGATGCCGCCCCTGAGACGCCCCGGCCTGCTCATACCAGCGCCAGGACGCCGGCGCTCCCACCTGCGCGCCGACACCTTGCAGAATACGATACGCCAGCCGCGCGCCCACACTCAACTACAGCGCGGCGCCGGCAGCCGCGCTCGCTTCTGACCATCCTCCAGGATCTCAGCCATAATCGTGCGCTGATGCTGCTCGGCATGATACTGCTGATTGTGCTGATTATTACGCCGCTTGCCATCAGCATCGCGCACCAGAACCATAACAATGACACATTTCCAGCAACGACGCCAGGTGGCAGCCAGGCGGCAAACTCAGGCAACGCTTCTCTGCCGGCCGGTGTGCATGAACTCGTGATTACGCCCCGGGACACCGACCACCCGGCGCCGCCTGTGCTGGCGACCTCGGCCTACCTGCTCGATGCCGATACCGGCGCAACTCTCTATGCCCACAACCCGTTTATGCACCTGCCCATGCTCAGCACGACCAAGCTGATGACCGCCGTCCTCGCCGTCGAGATGGGCAATCCCGATCAGCGCATCACTATTACCAGTGCGATCTACCACGACATCAGCCAGTTGTCAGCCGACAGTTCGCTGATGGGCATTAAAAAAGGCGAGACGTATACACTGCGCGATCTGCTCTATGGCCTCCTGCTGCCATCGGGCAACGATGCCGCTGTAGCTATCGCCGATGCCCTGGCAGGCAACCAGCAAAATTTTGTCGCGAAGATGAACCAGGAAGCGCGCGCACTTGGTATGTACGATACGCATTACATGAATCCGCATGGGCTTTTGCAAACAGGACATTACTCCAGCGCTCATGATCTCGCCCTGCTTGGAAGATATAGCATGAGCATTCCGCTCATTCATCAGATCAGCGCTACAAAACAATACCACATCACGAAAGATGCGGAGCACGCTGAGCATTACCTTGTGAATGGCAACCAGTTCCTCTGGTGGTACCCGGGAGTCGATGGTGGCAAGCCGGGCTGGGATGGAGACCGCGATTTTATTCAGGTTGTCTCCTGTGTACGCAACCACCATCACCTCATCGGCGTGACAATGAATACTGTCGATTGGTGGACCGATATGCGTGACCTGATGAACTGGGGCTTCGATACGTTTACCTGGGTTTCACCCTATAACGCCGATATCACGAATCCGCCAATCCCTTATGACTACGAGTGGGACTACTTCGTCAAGGATAAGCAGACCAACACGATAGCCACCGCCGACCACGGGCGCTATTATATCTATACCGGCTACAGCATAAGCGGCCCGATCATGGCCTTTTTTGATAAAGGGGGCGGGCTAAAGAAGTTTGGCTACCCTACCGGCATGCCCAGAATCACCACTGGCGCACTCGCCAGCCAGCAATTCCAGCATGGCGTCATTCAGTGCGATACGCAGACGAAGGCATGCTCCATAGCATAAAAGAGGCTTTTGCCAAAGCCCCATCCTTCTATACATCTCGCAACAAGTCTGCTATACTGCAAGCAACTTTACCGGGACAATTTTTGAGATCAACAAACCCTGATGTGCATGTTGTTGTGCGCCTGCGGCATCCGTGGCGCGCTCTCCGATTAGGAATCTGCGGGCTGAGTGTCGCAGGCGCTCAGCCCGCAGATTCCTATCCCTGGCGAACCGTGCGGCAGTGAGCGGTCAGAAGCGCTTGCACACAACGTCAATAAATTGATGAAGATAGCTTCTAATCGGGAGTCATTGTAAATATGGTTATGTATGTTACATTCTCCGCTACGGGAACAACTCTCTGGAGACGATAGCGTAAGTAGGGATAGGGAAAGTTAAGGGAGCCATTTTTCATGCCAGCAAAACATATACGCCTGTTCTGTCTCATGCTCTGTCTTCTGGTCGGTCCTCTGCTGGCCTGTAATGCGCTGCCGAGCGCTACTTTCCAGGGCACACCCAGCGCAGCATCGCCGTCTGGCAACCCTTCTAGCCAGGGAGCGCCGCTACTCAACCAGTGGATCAAGGCGGCGCCTGGCATTGAACTGCGCTATGAGAATTGGAAGAGTCCGGGCGATAATGAGGATACGGTGACTATCGCCCGCTTCGACCTGCGTTACGCACATCTCAGCATCGGCTATCAGCCCACCCACCCCCTGTCGCTGAGCGAGTGGATGCAGCAATCGCACGCGCTCGCGGTCATCAATGGCGGTTACTTCGATACACACAACAGGCCGGAGGGGCTGCTCGTTTCCAACGGACGCAGTTTCGGCACCTCCTACACAGGCTTCGGCGGCATGCTCTCCGTCGACGCGCAGGGACGCCTGGCTCTGCGCTCGCTGCGCGACCAGCCCTACAGCCCCGGCGATGAACAGTTGGAGCAGGCAACACAATCCTCGCCGATGCTGATGATCGGGGGCAAGCGCACGCAGTTCAGCGCCAATGCTGCCAGCGAGCGCCGCAGCGTGGTCGCAATGGATAAGCAGGGGCGCCTGCTGCTGATCGTCAGTCCGAAGCCAGCCTTTTCGCTCGACGAGCTGGCCGATCTGCTCGCCTCCTCTGACCTGGATCTGGAGACGGCGCTTAACCTCGATGGCGGGACCTCGACTGGCCTCTACGTCAATACAGAGAGTCAGAAAGTCAATATCAGCTCGATTGCGATGCTGCCCATCGTGATTATTATCAAATAAATAACGTGTCATCCTTCGCTGCCGCTCAGGATGACATAGCGGCGCTCAGAGCCAGCCCTGAGGCACGAAGGGCTGGACAGGGAGGTTGAGCCTCCCCGCATCCCCCCTATACCGGCTTGCGTCCGACGGTGACGGCGAAGAGGCCCACATCCTCCAGGCGGCTCTCGACCTGATGGAAGCCGGCAGCGCGCGCCCAATCCTCAAGCTGCGCTACTGGCCGGCACTTCATTACCCAGGGTGCGCCATCGCGATTGGGCAGGACGTTGGCGATGAAGTCGAGCTGAGGGTGATGCGTCTGCGTGGTGAAGTAGATGGCCCCACCAGGCGCGAGCATCTGGTAGAGCCGCGCCAGCGATTTCTGGATCGTCTCGTCGTACAGGACCAGTTCGTAGAGGCCGGAAACGACGATCACGTTCGGCGCGCCACCCAGTTGTGCATCGGTTGGCGCGGGATTGAAAGCGTCGCCAGGTTCATAGCTGATATCGCGCAATCCAGCGGCCTGTGCGCGCTGCGCTCCGAGCCGCAGCCCATCCAGCGCCAGGTCACGACACAGGATTCTGAGATCGCTCCGCTCCGGCCTGCATTCCAGCAAGAGTTCTTGCAGGTAGCGCCCGGGGCCGGCTGCCACGTCCAGCAGTCGCGTTGGCTGACCGGCTGCGCGGTTGCGCTCTATCTCGGTGCGCAGCATCTCTTTGAGCAGGGCGCGCCGCGCACGAATAGCGCGCCAGCCTATGGCGTTGAGGTAGGTTCGGTCAATCAGTGCGCCGATACCCATCAGGCCGTGCGCCTCATTCTCATACACGTAATCGAGCATCGTTCCACTATCGAACCCATAGCGGTAGCCAATGCGTATTCCCCTGCTGGCACGGCCCGCGCTCGCCAGCAGCCCCCGCAGCAGCGCCCACTTTATGCGATCCAGCGCCCCGGGCCGTCTGACCTGCATATGGCGCCGCGCGAACTGCGCAGCCTGATTTTGTGTTGTGTGCTGATTATCAATTGTTAGCATAGTTCTCTCCCTGTATTATTGAATGATAACAACCAGAATCGGGATGTAACCTGGAAAGGCGCGTAAGTATTGTCATCCTGAGCGGCAGTGAGCCGTAGCCCTGAGGAACGAAGGGGAAGGAGCCGCACGCTCCCATTGGATCCTTCGTTGCGCT
>Ga0070740_10002288_pt1 | contig 22981 bp, 19 predicted proteins | sample Coa_R2_FD_67286 | JGI IMG/M metagenome (GOLD analysis project Ga0070740, IMG submission 67286) | Surface soil microbial communities from Centralia Pennsylvania, which are recovering from an underground coalmine fire - Coalmine... | ecosystem: Environmental > Terrestrial > Soil > Unclassified ...
ACCAAGAAACTGTTCTCCGTGCCGGCAGTGAACTGGGCGCTTGGAGCCGAGCTTGCAGAGACAATATTTGACGGCGGATTGCGAAATGCGACCGTCAAGGCTGCAGAAGCGGCTTATTGTGCAAGTGCGGCGGCATATCGGCAAACCGTGCTGGCTGCATTTCAGGATGTGGAAGATAACCTTGCTGCTGCCCGCATTCTTGCACGGCAGTCGGTGTATCAGAACCAGGCGGCACGCAGTGCAAGACAGGCTCTTGATCTGATCGTCAATCAATACAAGGCGGGAACAGTCGATTATTCCAGTGTACTGACAGCGCAGATCACAGCTTATACAGCCGAGAAATCAGCAGCGGACCTCGTCTATCTTCGTATGACAACGGCGGTAGGGTTGATCAAGGCATTGGGAGGCGGATGGAATGCAGCCTCAATCAAGTATGCAGGCAGTGATCGTATCGCGTAATCTGGAAATATTACCATAGAGGAGAGATTAACATTGAAATTTAGTGAGGATACGATTGTCTATGCAGGTCCGCACCGCGGCTGTGAAAGAAATATCAACGAGATTATCGTCACGCCTATCGCGGTTGCTGATAAACTGAAAACTTATCGTGGACCGGTAAGTGTGAAAATTAATCCAGCCAACAAGTTTGTTCATCTTGCTATTGCACAGGAAGATACACATGGACCGGTATTCGATATGCAAAATAAAATATGCATCAAAACCATTTAAAAAGTGAAAGGATGATGCTGATGGCGAATAAGATCAGAAAGATAACGAAAATGATTTTGGCTATTTGTGCTGAAGCGTGAGCGATCCCACTGAATCCAAAAAATCCTGCAATGATGGCCACAATAAAAAAGAACAGAACCCAGCGTAACATATATTTTCCCTCATGTTTATAAATCCATTTGGCAGTGAACTTCTCCTGCCACGCATATTTACGGGCTGCAATAAAATCGTGCCGGAATCCCGGATTTCTCTGTGTCAGGATAGGGGAAAATAAAGCGGCATATCTTGATATCCCGAGATAGTTCCAGCGTGATTTTTTTTGGTGTGCCTGAATAGGAACAAGTAAAATAGGTTTTTGCTCCCGGTTGATGGGTGAAGCCATTCCATTTTTGTCTGGCGATCATCCCTTGTTTTTTGTCTTCCGACGGCGCCAGTTCATAAATTTGCTTATCGATGACATCGAAGACGCTGACGCGGAATAATTTGTTTCCGGGATGGGGGTGGTAGCTTGGACAGGCGATATTTTTTGCAAGCCCGATGAGAGGCAGGATAAGCAGCGTTAGACAAAGTGTGGCTTTACAGAGATTCATGTTGGCACCGATTAATATTCAGTTAACATATACAAAGAACAAGAGCAGCGGCAAGCCCCGGCACCTCAGAGAGCTTTGCAATAGACTCTTATGCGTTCTTCATTGTCATCAAAATTGCATGGCTTAGTGTACCACATCTGTGAATTGATGAATCCGTTAAACTGATAATAATCGTTGTTGCTAGCAGGGTCTGAACAAATTAGATATTGATCGAGGACGTATGCGTTTAAAATCGCAATGGGCGGGCCTGATTTTCATAGTGATTCTTGGATGCATTTTTATCACTGCAGATTATGCAAACATTAGCTCAACAGATAAAAATATAAACACAAGCAAGGTTAATGATCAAAATATTATTTTGCCCAATCTTTATACTAACCGCGCCAGCCGATACAAGATAAAATATCCTGCCAATTGGATTTACGATGATAAAGATAAAGGGACAGTCGTATTTAGCGGACAAAAAGATACCCTGGATTATTATGCAACGGTAAATATTCAAACGGTATTAACAAAACGATTTGGTGGTGAGTATTCTAGTATGAAAGATTTACTGGATGACATCAGAAAACAGGTTCTGAAAGAGTCACCGCAAACCACTTTTTTGGGAAGTGGTGCTTATGTTTTGAATCAAAAAGATGGAAGCAAGCTCAATGGTGAATATTTAAAGTTCATTTATAGTTATAAAGGTCAAATTATAGAACAATGGCAGGTGGTTATTCCTCGAAAAGATGGTCAAGTCTTCTATACATGGGCTTACACTGCGCCCATCGATCTTTATCAGAATAATTTGCCAGTTGCAAAAGCCATGTTGCAAACGTGGATTATCTACTAATAGATATTGCTTGCCTTTCATTCATCGCTGCTAAACAAAACAAATAATTTTGTTTACATCTTGAGTTATACATCAGAAAAAATGTATCCTATAAAAACGTTTTGCGTTTTTTGTAACTCATTTTTTCGTCGCGAGCAGAAACAGAATTATTGAGTGAAAATAAAGTAAGAACTTTTTTCAAAAGTACTTGTTCTTACAAAAACATTCTATTAAAGTATCTGCTCGAATATTTAGTTGGCTTGAAAAGCCAGGATGATTTAAACTAAACAAATTATAAGTGTCCTACCCATAAGGAGATGTACATGAAACACCCACGTTTATCAGCGATATTCATCGCAGTGTCTGCAGCGTCATTACTCACCGTGTCAGCAACAAGCTTTGCAACGCACACGAAACATCACAAAGCCAAGCCAGTCGTTGTTGCTCAAGAAAGCAGCATGAAAGGCGAAAACTTCAAGGCTGAAGTTCCACCACCATGCCCGCCAGTTAGACTGTTGTTAGATGGTTTCTATGTTGGCGTCGGTGTTGGTTATGATTCCTACAGAATTCATACCAATGTTGATGGTAGTGATGGAGATGCTGCTGGTTCTTTCAGTGCTAACCAGAGCGCTACTGGCTGGATGGGAAGCATATTCGCAGGTTACGGCCGTTACTTTGACTGGTTCTATCTGGCTGGCGAATTGAGTGCTGCTACCAGCAATGCAAGCACAACCATGAGCTTCAATTCTTCTGATGATGAAGGCAATGCCGCAGCTTTCAATGCACACTTTAAAGCACGTACCACCTATGGTATCCACATCATCCCAGGTATCAAACTCAGCGATTCTTCACTGTTCTACTTACGTGCTGGCTGGGTCAGAACCAATTCCAAGACTAGCGTAGACGGTTCATTCACTGATGCAGATACAGCTCCAGCTACACATGTTGGCTTCAGCGATTCTAACAACAAGTGGACCAGTGGCGGCATGTATGGCGTTGGTATTGAAACCTATGTTGCTGATAACGTCAGCGTCAGAGGCGAATACACCTACACCTCTTACAACAACGTCAACACCAACTTTGGCAGATTCAAGCCATCGAACAATGAATTCGAGTTGGGCTTGTTGTATCACTTCTCCTAAGAATCTACGGAGCGGACGATGTGATCCATCGTTCGCTCCAGTAGTTTAATCTCACCGCAGTATCTTAAAATTAAATACCCTCCTATATTCGTATTGAGCTTTTAAATTTTTAATGCTTTCTTGAATGATGTCTTTTTGTATTCATTATGAATATCGATTGAGATATTTATAATGATAATGATGAGTGTTCAAAATAAGATGTAAATTTTAATAAAAATTTATTTTTTGATCACGTCATTTTTGAAAGATAAGACATATGATTTGAGTGATTGATAAATGGTTTAATTGAAATTAATAAATTAATTCATTTACTTGATATAAATTTTTTCCTTGATTCTAAATATATTTTGTCATTCCTTGCTATTTTATTTATGTGCTAAATTAATAAATAGGAGATAAATATTTTTGGCTAGATATGGGTATGGGTATGAGTGGAAATCAATTTAAGCCAGCGTGGTGGCTGCCAAATTCTCACTTGCAAACTATCTGGCCTGCAGTGTGTAGGAGTGATATCAAAAATTTACCATTAGTGCGCGAGCGCTTTGAGCTGCCTGATGGCGATTTCATTGATATTGACTGGTTAGGCAAAGATAGATCCGGATCAATTGTCCTGATTTTGCATGGGTTTGAAGGCTCAATTGATTCTCATTACTCAAAAGGAATGCTGCAGACACTGAATCAACATGGATGGCGGGGTGCATTCATGCATTTTCGTGGATGCAGCGGAGAACCCAATCGTCTTGTGAGAGGCTACCATTCCGGCGATACCTGTGATGTGGCATTTATAGTGAATACCCTTCTTAACCGTGAGCCAGATACTGATATCGCAGCAATCGGCTATTCACTGGGTGGAAATGTATTGCTCAAATGGTTAGGTGAAACAGGTGGTAATAATCCTCTAAAAGCAGCTACAGCAATTTCTGTTCCATTCGAGTTGCACAAGGCGGCTAAACGAATCCGGCAGGGATTTTCCCGATTCTATGAGTGGTATCTTGTAAAATGTGCCCGAGAGCGCTTGATTGAAAAATTTCAACGCATGCAAGCCCCTGTTAATCTATCCGACTTATCAAATGTACAGGATATTCGGGATCTGGATGGAAAATACACAGTTCCGGTCCACGGCTTCTCCAGTGTGGATGAGTATTATAGTATTTCCAGCAGTCGCCAGTATTTGCGAGGCATACAAGTGCCGACCTTGTTAGTCCATGCCAAAGATGATCCTTTCATGAGCGAAGATGTTATTCCTACGCAGGAAGAATTATCACAACATGTGATACTTGAAGTAACAGAAACCGGTGGCCATGTAGGTTTTGTGTCTGGGACACTTCCGTGGCGGCCCCAGTATTGGCTTGAAGAACGCGTGCCAGAATTTTTGCGCGAATACTTGTCCTAAGTATCCACACTTGTGTTTTGTTGAAGCCGGAATCATGCCAGAAAACAATTATTTTTGACCTGGCATGCTTGATTTTCCAGTCCGTTACTTCCGGAAATCCATTCATTTCCTCACTTTACTTTACTTGAAACCATTAACCATCTCATTTCATTCATCCCCATAGAGTAAATAAAATCACCATGAGGTATAGCTATGCAACACAATCAACAACCTGATTATCCGGAGTACTCAGTATATCTGGATCAACTTAAGCTGCAGCCTAACAAACAGAATCAGCGGCATGATGTTTCATCGGGATGCGAATTGCTATCATTACCGGAATACGTTTATCCGGCATCCTTGAGTCAGCAGGCTCGAGACCTGAGGGTCAGTCTCGATCATGTTGCTGTACAGGCAGAAAAATCCCGACAGGCTGCGCTGATAGCACAGCTTTTCCAGCACTCGATATTGTTATTCATTGCCTGCGGCAACATGAAGTATGCACGAGAAATTTGCTATTCGCTTATTCAGGGATTTATCAAATGGAGCAACAGAATCGGTAACTTTCATCTATTGAAATATGTATTTCAAGCCTGGATCAATTTGATTAAAATTGATCGACTGGATGGTAATTTCTATGACGCATTTAACAAATTGAATATCCTGCAGCCGGTTAACTGTCTGGTACAGACACGCGGTGAAAATAATCTATTAATGGCCTTGTTATATGATGCGCTGAATCAGGATGCTGAAATCAAACAGGCCGTGATGAAGCAATGCTTCATCGAGCGGATCCGGTTATGTCTTATAACCAGTCAATTTGCTGAATTGCACCGGCTTACCGAGGCAAGACTTGAGAACACCGCCTGGGTACATGCGCCATTTTGCAAGGAGGCTCGCGTTATTTCATTAACAAGAATGGGCAGAACTGACGAAGCCTTGCATCTGCTCATTTACAGTAAAAAATTTAATTATGACCTGACTGTTCAACGCATATTTCAATTACGTAAATGTGAAATTTATCTCTATTGTGATCGGACAATCCCATCGGCTGATTTTGCATTTCTTCAACATCTGGTAATGAATAGTATTAGTAAGAGAGGGGTACAAGCAGTAGACATTATCATTGCGATTAACGCCGCCAGGATTATGCATGCATCCGGCATGATTGAAGATGCGATTAGACTTGCCAATTTCTGTCTGGATGCCTCTACACAGTTGGTGGATGACGTATTAAAAGCTGACAGTCTCAGCCTGTTACACGGAATCGACAATGACTCGGGATCCAGGCGCGTCATCGAAGACCTGATGGTAATGCATTATTATGAGACGCAATTCTATCTGGCCAGGCAAAAACTGCTGAGCAGTTTTCCAGACTTGAAATACGTTGAACACAGTCACAAAAAGGATGAGTTTACGCCCTTGTTTGAAGACCTGCTAAGTTTCAGTTCCAGTAATATGTGACCCGGCATGGAAAGCAAAAATGCATCTTTTAATATCTTTTTCAGTTAATCATGGTATATTTTTGAGTTCCGATAAATTTCAGCAAACACTCATTAGACTATGATATTACTAATTTTATTCCTAACCGGATTATTTGCAGGAACAGTTGACGCCATTGCTGGTGGAGGCGGGTTAATCAGTTTGCCGGTTTTACTAAGCATCGGTGTGCCGCCGCACATAGCATTTGGCACGAACAAGCTGCAGGGCACCATTGGCACTTTTGTGGCGACGCTGAAATACTATCGTCATGGCTATATCGCCATGAATAAAATTTATCTGGGCGTGATATTTGGCCTGATTGGGGGGACGCTAGGTTCAATCTCGGCACAGGTTTTAAGCAGTGAAATCCTGCGTAAAATTATTCCCATACTTTTATTTATCATTCTGATATATACCATTTCCTCTCCCAGATTAGGGCACCAGGATGAAAAACCCCGTATGAAGGAATTCTGGTTTTATCTCTCGTTTGGATTTGTGCTTGCATTCTACGATGGTTTTTTTGGCCCGGGAACGGGTTCATTCTGGGTTTTTGCACTGACTTTTTTACTTGGCTATAACCTTATCAAGGCGACGGCATACACCAAGGCTTTTAATCTGAATAGCAGCTTTATTGCAACAATTTGCTTTGCAATAGGCGGAAATATAGATTACCGGTTTGCTTTGGCCATGGCGTCTGGATCATTGATCGGCGGCCGTTTGGGAGCGCATCTTGCTATCACAAAAGGCGCACGATTGATTCGGCCATTATTCCTGTGCATGGTAACGGTCACTATTGCAACATTGGTATACAAGAGTTATTCAAGTTCCGACTTGTTTGTCTACCTAACTGATCAGTTTGGTCTGGTTCCGCAAATACTTGCTGCCATGACTGTTTTGATTAGCCTGTTATTTATCTACTTGCGAGTAGCCAGACGCCAAAAAAGCGGCGTCTCAAACTAGAAAGGATTCCAGGTATTGGCGCATTGAATAGAGAGAATTCTTATTCTTGCGGCAGGCTATGAATAGTCAATAATGTCAGCAATTCAAACATGAATAACCTGATATGTACGCTTTCGTATTGATACGCGATAAATATTTCTTCCATGATTATAAATACCGCCCATAATGCGATACTGACGGTAAATGCACTATTGATAAGCAGCCATCCATGCTTGCGCCGCAAATAGGCTGACAGAGCAAGAAAGAACAGGATAGCTGATAATCCTTGCACGGAAATATCAAGCATGAACAATATATTCAGAAGGTATGCCGGTACAGAATAGATACTGAGTGTCCTTGCAAGCAGAGTATAATTGCCGGAATGAAAATGCCAGTTGGCAGAAAGCTTGCCCATTGCCAGGATCAAATCAAGAATGTTGGTTGTACATGCTAGGGTGAACCAGCATGCCCAAAAAAATAAACAGCCTGCCTTAAGATAGAACAGGGTAGAAGCTTTGGAATGATTTGGGGTGAATCCTTGCATGTTGACCTCGCGCGGATAAATATTGTTTGAAATAGTGATATTGCCGTTCCTTGTCTATACTGGACAAGCATTTTGTATGTTATAGAATCGGTCGGCAAGAAACCATGGGTAGGGGGAATGATGAGGCAAGAAGTCGATTTTTTACTTATTTCTGATCCTAAAATTTGGGCAATGGAAGTGAAGGAATGTCATGAGCCGCTGGTTAACCTCAAGGATTTGAATTTCAAAATCAGTCTGAATCGTTCAGGCTTTTATCCTGGCTATACGAAAGTACGCAAAACAGTGGCGGACAAGTTACTGGCTGCTGCGCATTATTTACCTGATGGTATTGCATTTTATTTTTCCGAAGGACACCGGCCAATTTCCTTGCAGCGACAAATGTATACCGAGTATTACAACCAGCTGTCTCAGGCCAATCCTTCATGGGATGAGAGCACCCTTAAACATGAAACAGTCAAATTCGTTGCCCCGCCCGAAGATGTGCCGCCGCATTCAACCGGCGGAGCGATAGATATCACGCTGGTAGATGCAAACGGTCATGAACTGGACATGGGGGCGATTCTGGATGAAACGCCGGATAAGAATGAAAACCGGAATTTTACGGCGGCCAGAAATATTCCTGAATCTGCCATAGCAAATCGGCAAATTTTGATCCATGCCTTGACCAGGGTCGGATTTGTCAATTATCCGGCAGAGTGGTGGCACTGGTCTTATGGTGATAAATACTGGGCGTATCATGCACGTCAGACGCATGCAATTTATGGGTCAGTAGAGTAACTCTGGGTTCGACTTGAAAACACATGAACACGCCAAATGACGGGTGTGTCTTGTATATCGCTTTTAACGCTATGTTATTCATTCATCAATAAAACTTTCGCAGCCTTATCCATGAGGATATGTCAAAGCAGCACTCAATATATTGTCTTGAGAGTGATATTCAACAGATTGAGCGCACCAATCCCCGGCTGCGCGCACAGGGCCAGAAGAAAGAGCTGCCGCAGCAGCAAAAGGATATTGTCCAGGTAATCAATCACCGTAGTTTGTAAGTGAATCAGAGGATACCGGATTGTTACGGATTTTCTTTACATCTGCCGGTAAAACACATATATTCCCCTGCCTACCGATTTAATCTTAATTATCAGTCTGGTTATGAGTTACTTTATTAATCTCTCGCTTTTCCGCCGCAATCGTAATTTCACGCTTTTGTATATCGGCCAGTTTGTCTCATTTCTTGGAACCATGATAACAAGCGTGGCATTGCCCTATCAGATTTACACCGAAACTCATTCGACCCTGATGGTGGGGTTATTAAGCCTTGTGCAGCTGCTGCCATTGCTGATAACAGCGCTGATAGGCGGCGTATTTGCAGATAAATATCATAGGCGTTTGTTGCTGCTGGCGGCCGAATCAATTCTGGCAACAGGCAGTTTATTGCTTGCAATCAATGCCTGTCTGCCGCAGCCACACATCTGGATCCTGTTTGTTGTCTCTTCACTGATGTCGGCGTTTAACGGGCTGCATCGTCCTGCTTTGGAAAGTATTGTCCAGCAAATTGTCCCCAAGGAAGATTTTGCTACGGTCAGTTCCCTGGCTTCAATTAAAGGAAGTGTAGGGATGATAGGCGGGCCTGCCATTGGTGGTCTGATTATCGCAAGTTTTGGGATAGTCACTACCTATCTGGTGGATGTCATCAGCTTTGCGATCTCATTAACGGCTTTGCTCCTGATGACGCACATACCAAAACCCCCGGTGATTTCAGATGATTCTACCCTGGAATCCCTGAAACAGGGTTTTCGCTATGCCTTTTCAAGACAGCAGTTGATTGGTACGTATGTGGTCGATTTTATTGCCATGATATTCGGGATGCCGACGGCATTGTTTCCGGCTATTGCCGCATCATTTGGCGGTGCTAAAGTACTCGGAATATTGTATTCAATGCCTGCTGTTGGTGCCTTGATCGTATCGTTCTTGAGTGGCTGGACCAAACAGGTCAAGCGGCATGGACTAGCCATCGCCGTGGCAGCTGCATTATGGGGTGTGGCCATTATTTTCTTCGGTCTCGCATCCAACTTTTGGGGTGCCATGTTTTTTCTGGCCCTGGCAGGTGCGTTTGATGGTATCAGCGGTATTTTCCGTATGACCATGTGGAATGAGACAATACCGAATCATTTGCGAGGACGCCTCGCTGGCATTGAGATGATCAGCTATTTAAGCGGACCGCGACTGGGAGACACAGAAGCAGGCCTGGTTGCCGCTGCATTTGGCATCACTGCTTCAATTGTTTCCGGCGGCGTCTTGTGTGTGGTTGGCGTCGCTGCCGCCTGTGTGCTGCTGCCAAAATTCTGGCAGTATCGTTCTGACCGCTAATCGATATTCTTATCCTTGTCTCATAAGCTTCTCTTAATCTAAGTGATTAAATTTTAAAAAATTAAATCTCTTAAGGTTATCTTAAGTAAAGGTACGGTATGCTCGGGTGATCGGATGAAGAAATGGATTTCTTCAAGAGCCTGAAAATTTGCTAACGTCCTACTAATAAGAGATAAACGAGGCGCAAGATGGCAACAACGAGAATTCCAGTAAAGTCATTCGATCCAACTAAAATTTATGATGTTGAAGGCAGGGAAATTGGTGCAATTGCCGATTTGCAGAATGATTACCTTGATAAATTGCACAAACAATTATCCAGTCAATTGGGTATGGTGCCTGACACGTTCACACTGGATGCCATATTGTTTCCTGACGACTTTGAGGAAGCACAAGAGGAATACAATACAAAGATCCGTGCTTTCGCCGCTGCCATCACGCCGCTAGTTTTTGAGGCTGCCAACTCACACGATCAGACATTGGTGACCAGGCTCCAGACGTTGGGTTCCAACGCCGAAGCAATGATTTCAGACATGCCCTGGCATGTTCCGGTTGCGCCGGAGTTATATCAGCTCGCGACACTCAAGCATTCTCCTGAAGTTTTTTATAGAAGCAAAAAATAGTCAGGACCTGAAGCGTTATGTTCAAGAGCTAAATAGTGTAAAACGTGATGAAGCAAGAAAGATAGCTGTCAACAAGAAGGAAGGAGTCGAGAGTATAAGCAGAAAAATCTCTGCCTATACCGAGAATGTGGACCGTGTCCATCAGGCGTACACATCTTCGCATGACAGAAATATTCGGGAACTGCAGCAGATTGAAACAAAAAGAAGTAATCGTTGGTTTGGCTTTATCACTAACTTTTTCATTGACCTGTTTGACATTGGCAACGAAAAAACACGCAGGGCTGAACTGCAACGATTAACCAAGGTGTCAGACCCAATCAGTAAATTGGGGAATAACAAGGACAGGTTTACCAGACAATTTAATTCATTCGCTCAATATGCAAAGCCGTGGGGCGAATTCAATGCGCACAAGAATAAATTGCTTGAGGGGAATATTGAAGATACAGATTTGTTTGTATTCAGAGAGGCGGTGATTACCTTGCTTGGTCCAACACCACAAGGACTGGACAATCGCACAAAAGATGTATTGAAGGGGTATCAGAAGGAGGTTACACAGTTTGTTCAGGAATTAAAAAGACGTCTCTTGCAGAGCATATCCAATGTCAAGAGTGCGAACAATAGCGCCGGGTTCAGTGCGCTTGCAAAACAATTCGCGTTTTTTGCCGAAGAACGTGTGAAATCGCACCAGAAATTAAATGAATCCAGAGAAGAAATTGTTAAAGCAGTGCGTGCTATTCTTGCAACTATTGCCAATCCTGAAGTGGCGGTCGCATTTATCAGTATTGCCAATCCGGGCGTGCTGGATGCCGAGTTGAAAAAGCAATGTGAAGAAAAGCTGAAGCAATATACAGCCTGGAAATTGATCAACGAGACGTCGCAGCAGCTGCTGGATGGGAAACTTGTTGATATTCCTGACGGCAAAACGATTGCGGAACAAATTGCTGAATTGCAGCAGGCTGTGCTTACAGTGATATATTCAGATATCGAAGCGGCAAAGGCCGCCGGTCAGAAGCTGCTTGCTGCTGTGGAAGAGGCAGTGGTAAATAATGCCGCGATGTTAAAAAGCAGCAGCGATACTCAGGCTTGTTCTGTTGCGATTGCGGCAACACGGCAGCATTTTGCGTTTTTTGCTGATGTCAATGACGATGCATTTTTGGCACACCGTAATAACATTACCCGGAAAATCGAAGAAAGCCTGAAGAATATTGATTCACCAGCGGCTGCTTTTCAATACATCGAACGGCTGGAACAGATTGGCGAAGCGGAAACCAAACGGTTTGATATCCGGTTGTTTCAAAGCATCCAGGACCGTAGACAGTATTATCAGAGCTGGAAATTTCTCACCGAGAACTGGAGCATCTTGCTGGATGACAAAAAAGTCGTTGATTTATCTGAAAAGGAATTTGAAGATTTCATCCGTGCTGTCTTGTGGCTGACGGGAGAAAAGAAACAGGAAGGTGCTCTCTTCAGTGAATTTATCAAGAATTTGCTCAGAATATTCGGAAAAGAGGATTTGTCCAGGATAGAAGAATTCGTCAAAAGGAATTTCGATGAATTCAAAGACAAGCTTTTTGAAGATATAAAGATATTAAGAAATGAAGCAATCACCGAGCTTGAACTCAAGGCATTGGCAAAAAGACTCTCATTCATTAGTACAAACAACACACGCTATTCAGAAGCATTGCATAAAACCCGTACCGCGATTGTCAGCAGTGTCAGCGGCTATCTGAAAAATGAGACAGATCCGGTGAAACTGAATCGCTATCTGCTGCGATTTGCCCAGGTTTGGCCGGATCTGGATAAAGACCCTGAATTGGCGGCGTTAATCAAAACAGCAAAAGGTAAAGTCATACAGGCACATTTTACAAATGATCAACGCGCATTGCATATCAAATATAAAGACGAGCTTGAATTCCTGCGTACAGGTAATCCGGGGCTAGCGGCCAGATTCATTGCGAAAATGACTGGAAGAGAAGCGGTTGAACTGGATGCTGCAACCATAGAACGCTGTGGAAGGGAATTTATTGAGAAATATGTTTCAGAGCTTTATGCAGTGGCTCAACATGCCATCAAGGTGGGTGGCAGTGACAAGCGATCGGAAGAAGAAGATAAGGTTTTTGGCCAGTTTCTAAAGGAATCGATTCGTGAGGATATCCAGTCCATAGCCAAACCATTATCCCAGAAACTGGTACAGTTGACTGACTTGCGTCGCAAACAGGCACGCGAAAAACTGGACAGGATTTTTGGCCAGGAAAAAGACCAGCCAGTCAATATTGCAACCGAAGTGGTTTTGCCATTGTTCGCCATCGCAGAATATCAACGTCATTTTTCTTTTGATGATGTGATGAATGTTGCTGGTGTTGAACTCGTACGTCAGTTTAATGAATTGCTGCAGGACAGCAAATCGATAGGCGGTGAATTCGTCGCCAAGCTGCCGCCAGCGGCGTTGGAAAAAATGTATGATTTACTCGAAAAAAACCCGGATGTCAGCATTGTGGAAAATAATGGTGAATTTTCTCTTGCCAGCGACATTATCGGTCGGTCCAGTCAGGATGCAAAACAGATACAGGCACCGCGCTATCTGTTGCTGCGTATGGTACTTGAGTTTATCGCTGCGGATTATTCGGCTCTCCTGCGCGGCGAGACAGTCAATTTGAAGCGCTTGAATGAATGGATCGCATTCGCAATTCCCAAACTGCAGCAGCAACAACAGCAGGAAGAAGACTTGAATGAGACAAAAAATGGCGAGAAGCTCAAGGAAAAGCTGTTGAATTTTGTTAATACCAAATTTGAATCCAACCAGGTGAGATTGGAATACGAGCGGCTGATTGAAAAGCGTGTTACGTTTTCTCGCAACTCATGGGGTATTGCTCTTGACCTGGCGGGCGCAGAAGATAAATTGTTATCGCAGCTTCAATCAAGACTGTTGCCAAAAATCGATGAGCTGTTACGGGCTGACATTGATTACAGTATGGAGCAGGAAACAGTTATTCAGCTTGAAAATGCTATTATTGAACTGCGCCGTAACATGAAGGATTCTAACCGTGCAGCGACAATGGAAGTAATAGCAAAATATGTCAGCGAAAAAGATGTGGCGGTTCGGGAAATTGCAAGAAAGAAGGGGCTTGAAAGACAGCTTGACTCATTACGTCCGAACATTGAATTGGTCAAGTCCCTGTTTTCTGATTCTGACAAGCAATCCGGAAAATTCAAAAAAATCCTGTTGAGCATTGATTCCGATGTCTTACGATTGCTTGATTCACAGGATGCGGAGTATTTCATTGCTCTCAAGCGTAATCTTGCGCTCGGTGAGCTACTCAAGGATGCGCAATTTAATGAGACCCTGGACAAATTGCGTCGTGATTTGGGAAGTCCGCTGACAAAAGTCGTGGACATCATCAATCAATTCCCTGAAAGCATTATCCGTGAATTGCCTGACGCAGAAGCTGATATGCTACGGCAAATTAATTACCGCTTCGCGCCCTGGTTTGTGGATTTGATGGCGAAAACCCTGAGTCAGGATAACATCAATTTGATGTCTCGCCTTGAGAAACAAGAACAAACAGTAGCGCTTAAAGATCCGGCAAAAGATAAGAATCCATCCGGTGGCTTTTTGGGGCTGAAACTGTTCAGCGGTTCTGCGAAGGCAGAAACTAAAGCGGAGCCACAATCTTCCAGGCCGGTAAAATCAACAGAAGAACGCTTGCAGGATTCCTTGAAGCTGATCAACTCGGATGTCTTTAATAATATGGTAGCGATGCTGGCAAATGGTGATCAGGAAAAACGCAGGGATCTGGCACATTTATATCAGCTTAAAGGCATTAGCGCGCCTATCGCAATCAAGCGGTCAGGGCAGAGGAAAGTTGACTCCGGCCTGGATCAGTTGGGGAGTAATCCTGACTATCGTCCAATTGGTTATTATCATTAATCCATCAGTGAGTACCTTGCAAGGCTGCATGACAGCAGCCTTGCAATTGCTTCATGACAAAAATCCGTAGTTATTATCGGTTTCCGCGGCACAGCGCATAAGGCATTGTACGGTATCGTGTTCCATCCAGGGGCTTGATCCGGTTGACCACGATCTCAAATTATCCAGAAATTCACATTTGAGATGATTCCTGTTATAACAGTTAATTGTGGCCTATGTTCCTGTCAGTTTTGCCGCATGGAGTGCGGCAGGCCAAATATATGACAATAATACATGGAGTGTAAAATATGAGCTCAGAAATGCCAGCGATTGTCATTAAGTGGATATTGACTAACTTCGATTTTGCAATGTTTCTATTAGCGATTGTATTAATTCTCGTGCATCGATTAATCAAGCGTGACTTACCTGAATCAGAAATTGTGTATCGGTGGATGGCGTTATTCGCTCTTGGTATTACTTCCATTTATGCTTTCATGATGCATGCCTATTTTCCTCAAATCTCAGCGAGTGCCATTGGCTGGAAGCCAAGCCCGTTTGAGTTTGAGGTTGCTGTTGCAGATCTCGCAATTGGATTGTTGGGAATTCTTTCCTTTCGTGCAAGCTATGGGTTTCGGCTCGCAACAGTGATCGCCGCGACTGCCATCTTATGGGGCGATGCCATCGGACATATCAGCCAAATGATTTTATATGACAATTACTCAGGTGGAAATGCCGGGACATGGTTCTGGATGGACGTGGCCATTCCTTTTATTCTCATTATCTCCGTGCTGAAAATGAAAGAGAATAAATAATTCTGTAACTGATGCTCTTCGAGTATGTGTTTTCGAGAGCATTCATTAACCCCTGACAGAGTTTAATGAATGCTCTCGCATTTCAAACTTTCTTGAAAAATCTATAATCCCGCGCTTCTGCGCAAAAACTCACGCGCCATCTTGGCATACACTAAAGGAATGGCCTTGTCCGGGTCCTGTTCCGCTTCGACTACCCACCAGCCATGATAATCAAGCTCAATGAGCTTGCGAAAAATAGGATCAAAATCTATGCAGCCGTCACCGGGAACCGTAAATACACCAGCGCGCACAGCCTCAAGAAAACTCAATTGATTTTCCCTGACCTGATTTAATACTTGCATGCGTATGTCTTTCAGATGTACATGCCTGATGCGGTGGCCATGCCGCTGCAAAGTCACGAGTGGGTCTTCGCCGGCAAAAGTCAGATGTCCGGTATCCAGTAATAAGGATACTTCATGTGGATTGGTTTCAGACATCAGGCGATCAATTTCATTTTGCTGCTGGATGCCTGTGCCCATGTGATGATGATAGACGATAGTCATCTCCTGCCTGTTTGCCAGTCTGCCTATGGTTTGTAATCCGCGCAGCAGGCTCTGCCATTGGTGCTCAGAGAATATGGGTTTGCTTTCCAGGATGGATACGGATTTTCCTTGTATGCTGTGGCCGCATTCGCAGATAACGATGACGTTAGATCCCATGGATTTGAGAAAATCCATGTGATCAATAAAGCCTTCAATAGTCTCGGATTCACGGTTGTCTTCAGTGAAATACAAGCTATACCAGGCGCTCGCCACCTGCAAATTATGTTCCAGTAATGCCTTGCCCAGAATTTCCGGATTGCGCGGAAATTTATGTCCCACTTCGCAGCCTTGATATTCCGCTGCAGCCATTTCCTCTATGCACTGCTCAAATGAAATATGCGCTCCGAGGTCATGCAGGTCGTCATTACTCCAGCCGATAGGAGCGATACCAAGCTTGATATTTTTCATAGGTGTCTCCAAGCATCATTATTACGCAAAGATTAGTACATTTTGGCAGATCTGATTTTATCTTTCATGCTGTGATGGGCTGCCTCGACAGTTGGTTCCTGTGATACTTCTGCAACACCGACACGCCACCAGGATTCATACCCTTGGCTCATGGATTGAGGAAGAACCGGGATTTCAATTACAGTGGAAACAGTTTCCATCCTGGCCTTCTGCAAGGTGTTTTTCAGGTCATGTGCGTTTTTGACATGGTAGGCTGTTGCGCCAAGGCTTTCCGCGTATTGCGTGAAATTAATCTGCAGAGGATGACCGTCAAGGCGGCTGGTTTCTTTTGAGCGATGACGAAATTCATTACCAAATCCTTTGCTGCCGTGCGCGCGCTGCAGGTTATTGATGCATTGATAGCCGGCATTGTTCAGGATGATGACATTGATCTTGTAACCCTCCTGGATACTGGTGAGTAATTCGGAGTGCAGCATGATATAACTGCCGTCACCAACAATGACATAGACCTCGGCGTCCGGATTGGCCATTTTAACGCCGAGACCGCCGGCGACTTCATATCCCATACACGAAAATCCGTATTCAAGATGATAGGTTTTGGGCCGGGTGTTACGCCATAAACGATGCAGATCACCAGGCAAGCTACCCGCAGCACACACAATGATATCGTCATCATTCATGAAATCATTGAGAATGCCAAGAATATTTGTCTGGCAATTGCCCTCATCAGAGCTTGCCTGATACAGACGATTGACTTCCGCTTGCCATGCAAGGTGATAATCCCTGATTAAATGCTGATATGTTTCACTGGTGCGGTATCCTACATCCAGCAATGCGTTTTTCAGCGCGATCAGACCTGATTTCGCGTCAGCCTGTAATAGAATGCCGTCCATTTTGCAGCCATCGAAGGCGCTGACGTTTAAATGCAACAGGCGTGCCCCCTCTCGCTGGAATGCTGCCTTGGACGTCGTTGTAAAATCCGAAAGACGGCTGCCCACGATCAGTATCACATCAGCATCTTTCGCCAATAAATTTGCAGCCTGTGTTCCTGTCACGCCAATGCCGCCAACACTCATGGGATGATTCCAGGGCATGGCGCTTTTTCCTGCCTGTGTTTCAGCAACAGGCATGCCAAAGGTACTGGCAAAATCAATCAACTCGTCTGAAGCAAATGAGTAATGAACGCCGCCTCCAGCAATAAGCAGAGGATTGTTGGCCGATTTGATATACGCAACGGCTTCCTGCAATGCGCGACTGGCTAACGGGCGTCTGTCAATGTGATGAACACGCTTTGCAAAAAATGCAGTCGGATAATCATAGGCTTCAGACTGGACATCCTGAGGCAGGCAGAGTGTGACTGCACCGGTATCAACCGGATCCGTCAGGACCCGAAAGGCGTTCAGCAAGGCTGTCATCAATTGCTCTGGCCGTGTGAGACGATCCCAGTATTTGCTGACAGGCTTGAAGCAGTCATTCGCGGTAATTGTATAATCACCTGGAACTTCAATTTGCTGCAAGACCGGATCCGGCTGCCGGCAAGCGAATATATCGCCGGGCAACAATAAAACGGGTATGCGGTTAATAGTGGCGGTTGCTGCGCCAGTCACCATATTGAGCGCACCAGGTCCTATCGATGAAGTACAGGCAAAAATTTCTAGACGATTTTTTTGTTTGGCGTAGGCGGTTGCCGCATGCACCATGCCCTGTTCATTGTGCCCCTGCAGATAGACAAGACTGGTATCCATGTATTCCAGCGCTTCGCCAATGCCGGTGACATTGCCATGACCAAATATTCCGAATATTCCTTTAACGAATTTATGCTCGTATCCATCCATTTCCACGTATTGATTATCAAGAAATTTGATTAAGGCTTGCGCCATGGTCAGGCGTACTGTTTTCATGAGATTATTCCTTTTAAAAAACATGCAAGGTACTAGAAAGATCCTTTCCAGACTCGCTGATTAGCCAACTCTGATTTGGTCCAGCTGTGTTCTTCTGTAAATTCGGGATAATCGTAGGGCTTGTCATCCAGATGACGTATTACCCAGATATAATACATGCCGTAACCCGGTGCAGCGGCTTGTGCGTGATCATTGGCATCCAGAATTTTATACGTGTCGAATTGCCGTACTTTGAACACATCATCGCCGCATTCGGCGTGTCCATAACCTTGTGGCTCGGTGAATCGGTAATGGTAAATTTCCGGCTGGGCGTGGTGATGAGGCGGATAGCTTGACCAGCGTCCAGGTGCGGTAATGACTTCACCTAATACCAGTTTCGCTTCAGGACTGTTACGTATATCAAAAATCGTGCGCACGATCCGGTAAGCTGTGTCATTCAAGAGGCCTTTGCCTCTGTGTTCTGACTCCAGCATGTTTTGAGAGTCATAAATTCGCGTCGGAAATGGCTTGCTATTGATAGCCTTTGACACGGCAAATTCGCAATCTGTGAGAGCAATGATTGTTGCGCTGTTATTTGCGGCGACGTGCAGCGCAAATGGATCTTCTTCAAAACAGGAGGCACGTTCGACGATTCGTTCATGACCATCGTGTGCGAATTTGCACCGACCGTTGATTAACAGCCACGCTGATTCCAGCGGACATTGGATGTTATATTCTTCTCCATTTTTCAATTTGAGAATGCCGAATTCAATGCCGGTGTCATGTACTTTATCACCAATTTGTGTAATGGCAGTATAACCGTGGGGAAAACCCTGCGGATTACGAATACGATACTCTGACATGTGATTGTCCTTCTGAATTGGCGGTGTCATCATTATCGAGAATAAACCTGGTCATTTCCGGAAAATACGGCATTGCGGGAGCGCAGCCATGTCGCGTGACAACAATTGCGCCACAGGCATTACCGAAAGTCACGCAGGTTTGCCAATCTTTGCCGCGCAAGAGTCCGCGCATGAATCCACTGATGAACCCATCACCAGCACCCAGTACATTCAATACGGTTACCGGAAAGGCGCGAGAGGTAATTGGCTGATGCAGGTTTTCAATGTAAATGCCTGCTCCGTGGGCACCGCGTTTGACAACGATTGGTGCGATTGTTTTTGAGCGAATGGATTGCAAGGCATCCGCTAATGTGGATGAATCTCCTGCAACCAGGATTTCCTCCTCCGTGCCAACCACTAAATCACATTTTGGCAGCATTTGCTGATAATGCAGGCTGACTTCGTGAGAAACCTTGTAGCGGATTTCACCTTCTCCCAAACTGGTCAGGCCCCATAAAACTGGTCGATAATCAAGATCGAATATGACGCGTGTGCCGACGGATTTCGCAGCCTCGACTGCATAATGAGTTGTTTCGCGCATGGCGGGAGTCGATAGGCCTGTGCCGGTGATCAGTAATGTTTTTGCCTGTTGAATAAAATTGATATTGACATCTTCCGTTTTTAATTGCATGTCGGCGCAGTTTTCACGATAAAAGATGAGTGGAAATCTGTCCGGCGGATTGACGCCAAGCAATACCAGTCCTGTCAGATGCCTGCTGGTTTCCTTTAACATGGTCAGATTGACACTTTCCTTTTGTAACTGTTGCCTGACGAACTGGCCCATCGCGTCTGTACCAACACACGAAAACATCGCGGAGCGCAAACCCAGTCTTGAAGAGCCTATCGCAATGTTGCCTGCGCAGCCGCCTATATATTTTCTGAATGTTTCTGTCTCTTCAAGGGATTTTCCGATTTCTTCAGAATACAGGTCAACCGCAACGCGTCCCATGCAAATAACATCAATGTCACGGTTGTGATCATATTTCCATTCATGCATCATACAAGTGCTCCATCATCAATTATCTTTAGACATTAACATGCATAATCAATTTTAATGGGTCGGTTTTCACGGCGTGATTTCTCCGCCGCTTGACTGACAATCACTGAACGCAAGCCGTCTTCGCCAGTCACCGGCGGTGTTTCATCATTGACTATGCACTGGTAAAATGCGGTCAACTCATTGACAAATGACTGGCTGTAACGTTCAAGGAAAAAGTACAGCGGTTTTTCCGAAATAATGCCGTCACTTGTGCTTAATATTGTATTCGTTGGGGTATTGTTGTCAGCGTGGACAGCGCCATGGCTGCCAAAGACTTCAACCCGCTGGTCGTATCCATAAACTGCCTGTCTGCTATTGTCGATGACTCCCAGGCTGCCATTTGCAAATTTCAGGCTGATCACGGCTGTGTCAATATCATCGCATTCACTGAAAACCGGATTGATTAATACACCGGTACTTGCGTAGATTTCGTCAATTTCACTGTCCATCAAAAATCTGGCCATGTCAAAATCATGGATGGTCATATCGATAAACATGCCGCCAGAAGTTTTGAGATAATCAGCCGGGGGAATTTTGGGATCGCGCGAAGTGATTCTTAACAAATGCGGCGTGCCAATGCCGCTGTTGTTGATTATCTGTTTTATTCTGGAAAAATTGGGATCGAACCGTCTGTTGAATCCTATTTGTAATTTTATACCGGCCTTGCGGACTTCATGCAAAGCGGCTTTAATCTGTTCGATATCGGTTGCTATGGGTTTTTCACAAAAGACATGTTTTTTGGCGCGCGCGGCAGCGATAATTTGTTGTGAATGCAGGGAGGAGGGCGTGCAAATTAATACGGCTTCGATTGCCTCGTTACACATCATCTCGTTGTAGTCACGATATTGATAATTGATGTCTTTTGATTTTGCCCAGCATTCATCAAGCTGCGGGTCAGCGACTGCCTTGACTTGCAATTGTGGTATGTATCTGATGATGTTATCAACATGCAATTTGCCAATTCTCCCCGTGCCAATGATTCCAAGCATGATTTTTTTCATAACCTATCCTTTTTAGTTGTTCCTATGTTAATACGTTTATTGCATCGCCCAGATCTCGTGATCTCTTGCCACTTCTGAGGTTTTGCTCAATCTGTTCCAGTGACACGCCGCGAGTTTCAGGAACGAGGTAATAACAGAAAATGAAACAGAGGATACACATGCAGCCATATGTCCAGAATGTATATACAGGGCCAATCGCTGCGAGAATTGACAGAAACGTAACGGCAACCAGAAAATTTGCTCCCCACTGGACTGCGGTTACAAAACTCATTGCCAGGCCCCGGATGTTCAAAGGATAGATTTCTGATATTACCAGCCAGAACAACGATCCCACGCTAAGTGAATATCCTGCAATATAGGTGATCATGAATATGAAAGTAATCCAGGCAGATATTGTGTCATGCCCCGAAAGCGCGAACAGAAGACCTACTATGCCAAGACTGGTCCCCGCGATGAGTGAACCGCCTAGCAGCATCAGACGTCTTCCAATCTTGTCAACGATCAGTACGGCGAGAACGGTCATCAGTGTATTGATTAATCCCATGCCAAATGTGGCGAGTATCTGGGCGCTCTCGCTTCCAAAGCCGGCAGCCTGGAAAATGCTTGGCCCGTAGTACATGACCGTGTTGATTCCTACAAATTGCTGCAGGATTCCGAGACCGAGACCGATGATTAACACCGGGCGCAGCGATTTTGAAAACAAATCTGGCCATTTGCCTGATGACTGCTTCGCATGCTGTAGAATATCATTTAATTCAGCCTCGATATGGCTGGAATCACGAATCATGGCAAATATTTCCCGTGCTTTTTCGGTATGTCCATTAAGCGCCATCCAGCGAGGCGTAGCCGGTAGCATCATCATGCCGATTAAAAGCAAGAGTGCGGGAATTAATCCGGTGGCGAACATCAAACGCCAGGATTGGGTTGGGGCCAGCACATAGTCAACGAGGAATGCGATCGCTTCACCGCTGGTGATCATGATGCCATTCAACAGAACAAGCCGGCCGCGCTGTTTTGCTGGCGCCATCTCCGAGATAAACAAGGGTGACACATAGGAGGTAATGCCGATAGCAATACCAATGATGAATCTGCCGAGAATCAGGGTGGCAAGATTAACGGCGACGGCTGATAACAGGGTACCAGTCAGAAAAGTGACAGCCATGCCTGACAGCATGCGGTGGCTTCCATACCTGTCCACGAGACAGCCGCTGACGATGGCGCCAAGCAGTGCTCCAAAAACAACGGAACTGACTATCACTTCCTGTAAAAAGGTACTGGCGGGAAATGTATGGGTGATAAACATCAATGCACCGGAGATAATTCCTGTATCGTATCCGAACAGAAATCCCCCAATCGCAGCAACGATTGCGGTCATGACCAGAAAGTAATGTTTTGAGCAGGATGATTGATTGGCGGATATGTCCATATAGATTCCATTTTGTGTTGCTTCCATTAGCCGCTAATAATATCCATATTTTTTAAAAGGTCACGTACTTGTTGTGACATGGCTGGCAAATCGCGCAGTTTTTTCAGTCTGACACGTGGCAATGCGGACAATTTTGTTAGAGAATAGGCCCGGTTGTTTATTCAATGGGAGTGTGCGCGCATGGCCAACCCTGTAATCGGAATGTCTTATTTAATAGATGGATTCGCTCTGATTTCCAAACCTGGATTACGGCGTTTCGTCATCATCCCCCTTATGATTAACATTCTATTGTTTGCCGGATTATTTTTTCTTTTGCGTCATTTTGTCGTGGAATTCAATCTGTGGTTTGCCAGCCATTTGCCAGCATGGCTGCACTGGTTGAGCGCTGTTCTCTGGATATTGTTTTTTATCAGTTTTTTTATCATC